>Ga0209628_10001978_pt1 | contig 13638 bp, 11 predicted proteins | sample TergutCu122P4_FD_187285 | JGI IMG/M metagenome (GOLD analysis project Ga0209628, IMG submission 187285) | Cubitermes ugandensis P4 segment gut microbial communities from Kakamega Forest, Kenya - Cu122 P4 (SPAdes) (version 2) | ecosystem: Host-associated > Arthropoda: Insects > Digestive system...
TATACTTATCCTAACAAAAACCTGCGTCTTTACCCCGGTATTCCTCGCGGTACTGAGCATTGGGATAACCTCTACCGTCACCGCACTCTTGCCGAACGTTCTATCAATATCTTCAAACACGATTTCGGCATTGCGCGTCGCAAGTCTTTTTCTGTTTTTTCCGCCAAAGCTAATTTATTCCTTGCCGGCATTACTCAATTAATCTGTCTTATCCTCGCTGTCGCTATCAACGAACTTGAACTTTTTAAATCTGCTCGCTAACTTTTTGCCGCTTAATTCTTTTTTTCGTTTTTCGGCATTCACTTATGCCGTCTTTTTTCATGCTCTTTTTTTTACACCTTTTATGGGCGCTTTTTTTGTTCCCTTTTATTCCCTGTTTTCTAATCGCCTAATCATTCATTCAGAAATCCCCGTTTTTCATCGTCATTTCTATAAACTGCTCCCTGCTTATCAAAACTTTTCTGGGTTTTGACCCTGCGAACGGGCCGATTATGTTCATTTGCTCCATTGTGTTGATGATCCTTGCCGCCCTGTTATATCCCAGGGACAATCTGGTTTGCAGCATCGAAGTGGAAATTTCCCCCCTGTCCACCGCGATTTCGATCGCCTCTTTCAATCTTGGCTCTTTGTCAAGCTCCTCGTCGTCGCCGGTTTCGGGCATATCTTTATTCTTACCGCCTTTTATCCCGCAGCGCGCCGCTTCCTGCTCGATTTCGTTCATGACGTTTTCATCATAGGCGCCGTCGGACTGCTTTTTCCAGAATTCGACGACATTCAAAACTTCGTTATCGTCAATATACGCTCCCTGAACGCGCCGGGGCTTGCTGCCTATCGGAACATAAAGCATATCCCCTCGGCCGATCAGTTTATCCGCGCCGCCCATATCGATGATCGTCCTCGAATCCTGCGGCGAAACGACCGTAAACGAAATCCTTGTCGGGATATTTGCTTTGATAAGCCCTGTGATCACGTCTACCGACGGCCTCTGCGTGGCGACAATCAAGTGAATCCCCGCCGCTCTCGCCTTTGCGGCAAGACGGTTTACAGACTGCTCAACTTCCACTTTGGCGGTCAGCATCAAATCTGCAAGCTCGTCGATGATTATAACGATCTGAGGCAGGGGTTCCGCAAACGGGTCGCCCGCTATTGCGTCGTTATATCCTTTAAAATTCCTCGCGCCTTTTTCTTCGATCAGTATATATCTGTTTTCCATTTCATTGATCGCCCACGCTAACGCTCCCGCCGCTTTTTTGTGGTCGCTCACAACAGGCACAAGCAAATGGGGGATTCCGTTATATGGATTTAACTCGACTTTTTTGGGGTCGATCAAAATCAATTTGACATCGTCGGGCGTCGCTTTATATAAAATGCTTGTGATAATCGAATTTATACAAATCGATTTGCCCGAATTGGTCGCCCCCGCGATCAATAAATGCGGCATTTTCGCGATATCCGAATAGATCGAATTCCCCGCGACGTCCTGCCCCAAAGCGATCGTGATCTTGCTCTCCGCGTTCGTAAACCTCTGATCTTCCAAAAGGGTGCGCAAATGCACGATTTCGGCGACTTTGTTCGGCACTTCGATCCCGATCGCGGCTTTTCCCGGTATCGGGGCTTCTATTCTCACTTCCGCGGCAAGATTCAAAGAAATATCGTTCACCAAATTGACGATGGAATTCACTTTTGTCCCCGAATCGGGCGCTATTTCATATCTTGTGATCGTCGGACCCCTTGACACGTCATATATTTTTGTTTTCACCCCGAAGCTCTTCAAAGTATCGATTATTTTTTGGGCCGTAGTTTGCAATTCTTCTTTTATATCGACGTTTGCCGTGCTTGTGTCTTTTGTCAAATAACTGATCGGCGGAAGCTTGTATTCTTTTCTTGCAGGTTTATCATCTTCTTCAAATATTTTCGAAGTTTCAAAATCGATATCAATCGGTTTTTTGCCTTTCTTTTTATTTCCCGTGTTTTCAACCATATCCGGTTCGTCGTCCCTTGCCTGCGGGGCGGATTCGACGATTTTTATTTCCCCGACTTCATTTGCATCGGCGTCAAAATCCGCGAAGAGTCCGTCGACTTCTTCGCCGGCCTGTCCCTTTTCGGTTTTATTTGTCAAATCCGGTTTTTTGCCGGAATCGAACAATTCGTTGTCGGGCAGCATTACGGGCGTTTCGTAGCTGATCCGCAATTCCTGATTCTTTTGATTTTCCGCGTTCATATTTTCTACTTCTTCCGAAAAGCTGTTAGCGAACGGATTGTCGCTTATATCGATTTCGCCTTTTTTCGCTTTTTTCCGGTCTTTGCGCGAATCGATGGGTATATCTACCTGAAAATCCCTGCTGTTCCCTGAATTCGCCTGTTCCCCCGATTCTTTTATCCCCCCGCTTGCGGGATTGCTTGCGTTGATTGCGTTGATTGCGCGGGGCAGATCAAGCCGGCGTTTGAGAAGCGCCGGTTTTGCTTTTATTTCGCCGTCAAGTTCTTTTTTGCTTTCTTTATAATCTATTATCAATTTATATATATATCTTATAAGATCAACGGGGGTATATCCGAATAAAAATATACTAAAAACAACCGAAAGCGGCACTGTGAATATCCATGCGCCGATAGGTCCCACGATTTTTAACAAAGTTTCGGCGAAATATCCCCCTAAAATCCCGCCCCCGATTGAATTTGCGCCGTTTTCCAATATTTCGCTTATGCCGCTGTATAAATATTTGCCGCCGACGATTTCTTTTGACGGCAGATGAAACATCGACGCGTACAATACAAGACATATGACCGAAAATATAATCCTGTACTTAAAAAATCCGCTTTTTTTGTCTTTTTTTAAAAATATCGCTATGCTCCCCATAAAAAAAGGAATCAGAACCGCTACGGAACCCAAAATCCCGTAAAATATATTTCTGCTGAACACCCCCGCTATGCCGACGTCCTGCGCGTCATAAATAAAAAAACTCACAAGCAGGTATAACGCGAGTATCAGCAAAACAAACGGCGCAATGCTTAACGCGAGCGAATTTTCGGCAATGGCCGGTTCACCGCGCTTGTTCTGCCCGGCAGTTTTTATGGTTTCGTTTGATTTGCCTGCGCCTGAATGATTATTTTTGGTTTTTCTGCCGGCCGTATTCATATTCGCCGCCGCGTTTTTTTTACGCGGCGTTTTCGCGCGATTCGTATTTGTATTGTTCCTCGCGCCTTTTTTATTTTTTTGCGTCATGTTTTCCCCTCACTATATATAAACGAACTCACTCCGTTCGTTCCTGAATTCCGTTCGTTTTGTTTACGTTTATCCATTCGACCATTGCCTGATAATCTATCGCGCCTTTCGCCATATTCCATCCCAATTCAACCAAAGCATTGTTGCTGCAATTTAATTCAATTCCATTTACATATAAAAATAATTGCATCGACATGATTCCGGTCCTTTTATTTCCGTCAATAAACGGGTGATTTTTCACAATACCCAACGCAAGGCGCGCGACTTTTTCTATAACCGACGGAAACGCTTTTACCCCGCTGTATTCTGCAAATGGGGCATACATTGCGGATTCAAGCAAAGATTCGTCGCGTATTCCATATATTCCGCCGGTATCGTTAATTAATTTTTCGTGAATTGCCAAAATTATATTTTTTGAAAGGATTTTCATTTTGCAAGTTCCTCATAAGCAGGTTTATATTCTTTCATTATTTTATCATACACGTCAAACGCTTCTGTTTCATCGATGATTTCTTCGTTGTCATCATATATTAAAACAATTTTTACATTACCGGGGATAAAAAATTTTTCCGGTATTTTTAAAATATTATCAATTAATACCGTATCGAATCCGAAAGTTTTCATAATTTTATTACCTCTTGTGTAAATTTTTCTATCTTCTATCTAACTATCTAATCTATCTAACCGAAAATCAGCGCGATCACGCCGGCTATAAAACAATATATCGCAAATACGACAAAATTCTTTTTGCGGGCTATGATATTCAGCGCAACGATCGCAACGATTCCCGTTACAAACGCGAGAATCAATCCGACTATGCACTCTGCCGCCATCGTTCCGGTGACCGCCGCTCCCGATTTCGCAAAGCCGGCGATCTTAAAAACGCTCGCGCCGAGTATTGCGGGAATGGACATCATAAACGAAAATTTAACGGCGAACTGGCGGTTAAAGCCGTTCAGAAGCCCTCCCGTGACTGTCGCGCCCATACGCGATATTCCGGGGGCTACGGCGATGAGCTGGCATAGCCCGACAAAGACGGCGTTTTGCGGAGTCGCCGTTTTTTCGGTTATATCTCCGGTTTGTATCATATCCGAAAAGAATAAAATCACCGCGTTTATGATCAAAAACAATCCGACCAGTTTTGTGTAACCGGACACCACTTCTATCTGTTTGTCTATCAAAGCCCCGATAATCAACGGAACAGTCGCTATAAATATCAGTATAACAAATCTTTCGCCGGAAGTTAATCTGTTATATCTGAAATTCCCTTTAAAAACTTTTGCCATTAAAGTGATAAAACTGACAAACAATTCTTTTATATCTTTTATGTAAATCATAAAAACCGCAATCAGAGATCCCAAATGCAGAATAAGCGTGAACAGCATCGAATCGTCGAATTCCAGCCCGAATATATTTTTCAATATCGCGAGGTGCCCCGAGCTGGAAACCGGAAGAAATTCAGTCAGGCCTTGAACGATCCCATAGAATGCGGATTTTAATATTTCCATAAAAATATATCCCCCCTATTTTTTATATTATAACGCATCAAGAATCAAATCCGATAGATCCGAAAACGCTTTTATATTTAATTCTTCGCCGCGTATATTAATATTTCCCGTGATTTTTTTTACAATATCCGCGACTTTTTCTTTTTCTAAATCCAACCCCGAAACAAGCGCGTTTACAAGAGTTTTGCGTCTTTGCTCAAATGCCGAATCTATCACTTTATACATCCAATCCTCGCTTATGGGATTTGCGATGGGAATATCATGTTGGATTATATTTACAACCGTCGATAAAACTTTCGGCGGCGGGTAAAAATTCGACTTTGGCACGTTGAACATTTTCTTCGCTTTGCCGTAATAACTGATCACAGCCGCGGTCGCGTTATAATTTTCTTCGCCCGCTTTTGAACATAATTTATCCGCCGCTTCTTTTTGGACCATCACTGTAATGCTTGAAAACTTTACACCGCTTTTTATCAGTTTCAAAATCACAGGGGTCGTGATATAATACGGCAGATTCGCGCAGACATTTATTTTTTCAAGTCCTGCGAATTCATTTTCAACCAATTTTTGCAAATTGATTTTTAATATATCGTCAAAAATAATTTTTAAATTGTTTTGACCGCCGAGCGTCTCGTTTAATATCGGCTCAAAAGTTTTGTCGATTTCAATCGCTACGACTTTTTTATATAACCCGCAGAGTTCATAAGTCAATGCCCCGAGTCCCGGGCCTATTTCTATGACGCCGGCGTTGACAACGCCGGAATTATTTCCGGAGCAGCCAATTTCCGCAGTTTTTTTCAATATTTCGTGACTGATTAAAAAATTTTGCCCCAAAGATTTTTTCGGGGATTTGCTGTATTTTTCGAGAATTTGCTTTATTTGTATTAAATTTGACATATTTTTTTGTTATTATTATAATAAATTAAATTATATAAATTTTATTATATAATATATCTATTAATAAATTATGAAATAAATTACAAATCAATTGACTTTATGCGATACTTAGTGTAAAATTATATAGTGGGACACAACAAGTTGTTTAAATTGCCATTTATTGGTTAATCATAAGATTGTATTAAATTCAAAGAGGTATTATATTATGGAATTAAAAATCAGCTATAAAAAAATTCTCGACCTCCTCATACAAAACAATCTTCTCGTCGAACATAACATAAAAAATCTTGACGAAGAAATTGAATTTATATCGGACGATTCAAGAAATATCGTTCATAATAACACTCTTTTCTTCTGCAAAGCCGCGAGTTTCAAAGAAGAATATCTTGTCGACGCGATAAAAAAAGGCGCGGTTTGCTACGATTCGGAAAAAAAATATGATTTACGCGGCGTCGAATGCAATTATATCATCGTGAATAACATTCTGCGTTCAGTATCGCTTATCGCCCCGTTATATTACGGCTATCCATACGAAAGCCTCGAAATCGTCGGCATAACCGGGACAAAAGGCAAAACGACGGTCGCGTATTTTATAAAAAATATTCTTGACGAATATACGCAATCAAAAACCGGGCTTATATCCTCGATCGACACATACACAGGCATGCGCAACGACGAATCTCACAACTCAACCCCCGAACCGTGCGACTTGCAACAGTTTTTCTACGAAACAAAAGAGAGCGGCATAAAATATCTTACGATGGAAGTGACGTCGCAGGCGTATAAAAGAGATAGAGTCCACGGCATAAAATTTAAAAACGGCATATTTTTAAACATCGCCGAAGATCATATAAGTCCCGCCGAACATGAAGATTATGAGGATTATTTAAATTGTAAACTTGAATTCATGAAAAACTGCTCGAATATCGTGATAAACCGTGAAACCGATTGTTTTGACAGAATTTTAGAAGCGGCGGAAAACTCCGAAACTTTGAAACAAATCACGCTCTACGGCAGCGAAAAAGTCAAAGACAAATGCGATTATTATTATACCGGCATAAAAAAAGAAAAAGACAAACTGACTTTTTATATCCAAAACGATAAAATAAATTACAGCGAAAAGTTCACGATAAAGATTTACGGTCTGTTTAACGTCGAAAACGCGGCGGCGGCAATTTCTATGTGCAAAACGCTGGGGATCGCCGACGGGATCATAAGAAAAGGGCTTATAAAAACAGAAGTTCCCGGACGAATGACCGTACTCGAACACAACGGGGTGACCGTTATAGTGGATTACGCGCATAATTTATTGAGTTTTACAAAATTATATGAAACGTTAAAATTCGATTATCCCGAAAATAAAATCATATCGGTCGGGGGCGCGCCGGGCGGCAAAGCGTACAAGCGGCGTAAAGATTTCGCCGATGTTGTCGGGAAAGGCTCGGATTATATTTATCTCACAGCCGAAGACCCGCAGTTTGAAGATGTGACGGAGATATGCGAAGAAATGGCGAGTTATATGCCAAACGCGAAGTGCGAAATAATTCCCGACAGAGCCGAAGCCGTGAAAAAATCCATAACCAAAGCAAAGCCCGGCGACGTGGTCGTTTTACTCGCGAAAGGCGGGGAAAATTATCAGAAAGTCAGGGGCAACCGGGAATATTACGAGTCTGACCTGACGATAGCCCAAAAAATTTTGTTCGCGAAAAAAACAACTAAAAAATACAAAGGGGCGGTTAGGGTTTGAAAAAAATACTATTGATTGTTATAATAAGCGTTTTAATGATTTTAACTTCATGTAATTTATCAGGATCGGCAGATCAATTTTTATCGTTAGAAAAATTCACATCTGTTGACGAAACATCGGAAATATCGGGAGAAACGCCGGATACATCGCAGTACAATTTTGTTGAAATTCCGTCCGAAAAAAGTTTTAAATTTACAACACATGAAATAAACGAAAAATATTATAATGACAGCGGCAGTTATGCGGAATTAGAATTGGAATTGCCCGAACTCACAGGGAATTATGACGGGATTCCGCAGATCAATGAGTTTTTTGCCAATAAAAAAGAGTTTTTTGCCAAACAAGTCCCGGTGGATATGCTGAATGATTTCGAGGATTGGAAAATGGAAGGTAAGAAAGACAATTTTTTCCGAAGCGCCAGTTACAGGCTTGACGCAATTTTAGGGGATATAATCTCCATACCCGCTTGGCTTGACGGCGGCGCGGGCGGCGTAGGCTGGGAAGGGGTCGAGGGGAACGTGTTTGATTTAAACACGGGAAAACGCTTAAACCTTTCGGATATATTTAAAGGAATCGAACAGGCATATATGGATTTTATATTTGATTCTGTTTCCAAAGAAATCGCGGATAATTTAAGAAACGGATGGGAATATTTTTTCGATGACGCTTATTCTGACGACGGGCAAAGTATGATCCGCGATTGGAATCCCGACGATTTTTATTTTACGCCTAATGCGTTAGTGATTTTTTATCAAAAATATGCTTTGACAGTAGGGGCAGGAGGGCCGCAAGCGTTTGAGGTGCCTTTTGAAAACATAAAAGATATGCTGGCGATTAATATAAATTAAAATAAAATACAAACATGGAGAAAATATGGGCGGATTTGTTGGATTTTTCGACGATAGGAGCATAGACGAAAAAAAGAACATAATAAAACAAATGAACGATAAAATCATTCACCGCGGGCCGGATAGCGAAAGTTTTTTCACGGACGGTAAATTCGCGGCAGGATGTAGGGGCGGATTCAATATCCGCCCTGAAGATGGGGATAGGGCGAAAACAGATTTCGCCCCTACGATAAACGAACATAATAACCTCGTGATATTTTTCAGCGGCAGGATTTATAATTCAAAAGAAATTATACCCGAACGATCGTCGGACGCGGAAGTCGTCCTGCGCGGTTACGAAGAATACGGCGAGGATATAGCGTCGAAACTTCGGGGCTCGTTCAGTTTTGTCATATATAATAAAAAAACGCAGGATTTATACGGCGCGAGGGATCATTTCGGAAGCAAATGGATTTATTATTATTTAAACAACAATCTTTTTATGTTCGGTTCGGAAATAAAAAGCTTTCTCCCGCACCCCGATTTCAATAAAGAAATAAACAAAAACGTCTTGAAATTATATCTTATATTTCAGTATTCGCCGACGGAAGAAACTTTTTTTAAAAACGTCTGTAAATTGCCGCAGGGCTGCTATTTCACGTATAAAAACGGCGAGTTTAAAATCACGCGTTATTTTGATATAAATTATAACACCGAAAATAAAACTTTTGACGAGTATGTGAAATTATTAGATGAAACGTTGAAAAGCTCTGTCGAATCTCATAAAACCGGCTGTGCCGACGGCGACGTCGGCTATGAAATCGGAAGTTTTTTATCCGGCGGGGTTGATTCGAGTTTTATCGTTTCGGTCGCGAAACCAAGCAAAACTTTTTCGGTCGGGTTTGATAAAAACGGTTTTGACGAATCGATGTACGCGAAAGAACTTTCGGATATTTTACACATAGAAAATTACAAAAAAATCCTGTCAAGCGATGAATTTTTCGACGCTTTGCCTGCCGTTCAGTATCATTCGGACGAGCCCCACGCGAATTTATCGTCCGTGCCGCAGTATTTTCTCGCGAAACTCGCGTCGGAACATGTGAAAGTTGTTTTATCCGGCGAAGGCTCGGACGAGTTTTTCGCGGGGTATCTGCCGTATGCCGAATCACGTTTCACCGGTTTTTATTCAAAATGGCCGTTCGATTGCAGAAAGTTTATCAAAAATATCGTGACCCCTTTGCCGAATTTTAAAGGCAAAGCCACGCTGATTAAATACGGGCAAAAAGTCGAGGATTATTTTATCGGGCAGGCGTTTATCATGAACGATAACGATGCAAATGATATTTTAAGCGACGGCTGTAAGTCAAACGTGAGTTATAAAGATATAACCGCGCCGTATTTCGAGAAAGTCAAAGATAAAAGCGATCTGATAAAAAAATTATACTTGGATTTGTTTTTGTGGATGCCCAACGATATACTGTTAAAAGGCGATAAAATGTCGGCGGCGCACAATCTCGAAGTCCGCACGCCGATCATGGATAAAGAAGTTTTCGCGCTCGCGTCGAGAATCCCGACGAAATATTTTATCAAAAATAGAACCACAAAATATTTATTCCGGCAAGTCGCGAACAAAATCATACCCGAAAAATGGGCGAAACGTAAAAAACTCGGATTCCCCGTGCCGTTCACGCTATGGCTGAGGGAACAGAAATATTATGACAAATTAAAAGATATGTTCAGCGAAGATTTTGTTTCGGATTTTTTTATAAAAGAAAAGCTGATTGCGATGTTGGACGAACATTTTAACGGCGTGAAAAACAACGGGAGAAAGTTATACACAATATATTCGTTTTTGGTTTGGTATAAAGTTTATTTTGCGGAGGGTTAAATAAAATAATATGGATAACAAAAAAAAATTCTTGCCGATTATTATCGGCAGCGACGAGAACGCTTACGGAATGGCGCGGGCTTTTCATGAAAAATACGGCATAATCTCGACGGTCATGTGCAAACAGGTTTATACCGCGACGCGGCATTCTAAAATTATTGATATACATTTGATCGACGGTTTGGACGAAGAAGAAATATTTATAAAAAATATCGTCAAAATCGCCGAAGAAAAATTAAAAGAATACGAAAAATTGATTCTTTTTCCATGCGGCGACTATTATATAGAAATCGTCGCGAAAAATAAAAATCTGATCGATAAATATTTTTGCAATCAGTTTATTTCATATGATTTATTGCAAAAATTCGGGACAAAAGAAAATTTTTATAAAGTCTGCGAAGAATACAATCTCCCCTATCCAAAAACGATAATCTGCGAAAAAAAAGACCGTTTGAATATTTTAGATCATTTGTCGTTTGATTTTCCTATCGCAGTCAAGGCAAACAATAGCAACAGTTATGATTATCTGCACAGCAAATTCGAGGGGAAGAAAAAATTTTATTATATCAGTTCAAAAGAAGAATATATTGATACTATAAATAAAATGAACGAATCGAATTATAACGACAATTTAATCATTCAGGAATTTATCCCCGGCGACGATACGGCGGCGCGGGTTTTGAATTGTTTTTCCGATAACAACGGCAAAGTCAAATTAATGATTTTGGGACAGCCTGTGATCGAAGAATACCATCCGTTGAATCTCGGCAATTACGCCGCGATCATGACCGACTACAATCAAGAAATTTTCGATCAGATCAAGAAGTTTTTAGAAGATATAAATTATATCGGATTTATCAATTTCGATATGAAATTCGACCCGAAAAGCGGCGAATATAAATTATATGACTTAAACCCGCGATCCGGGCGCAGCAGTTTTTTCGTCACTTCGGCGGGATATAATTTAGCCGAGTTTCTCGTTGACAACTGCGTTTACAATAAAAATCTTGACACAGTCTACGCAAATACAGACAGGCTCTGGCTGACCGTGCCAAAAAAAATCATATTCAAGTACGTCGAAAATCAGGAAGTTTTAAACAGAGCGAAAAGATTAATCAAAGAAAAAAAATATATGTACACCCTTTTATATAAAAAAGACATGAGTATAATGCGTTTTTTAAGAATCAAACGCTATTACCACAGGCATATAAAAGAATATAAACTATATTTTTTCAAAAAGAAATAAAATCATTTTTTGTCATTTCATAATCAACGGACGATTGCAATTCGCCTAATTGATTTTCCCAGCAATCGCGATGTTCTCCGACTTTGCGGAAACCGATTTTTTCGTAAATATGTTGGGCGCGTTTGTTGTTTAAGTTTGTGTCGAGTATAATTTTTTCATATCCGTAATCCATAAACAGCGCATTGATCAGCATACGGATCAATTTTGTGCCGTGTCCTTTATCCTGCATAGTGAAATCGCATATTTTTATTCCGATTTCCGCCGTATTATTCCCTACATTACGGCAACTCATTTCACCGACCGGCAAAGAATCAATTTCGATTATTAAAACCCGGAAAGTATCGTCTGTGTTGCTTGCCAAATCTTTTTCGATTTTTTCGTCAGCAATAGGGAATCCAAGCGGAAATCCTGCGTGCGCCATAACTTTGCCGTCACGCCACCATATGCCGAGTTGCGGAGCGTCGGCGGCGGTTGCGTTGCGAATCGTTAAATTATCTTGTTTTATAAACATAAACGATCCTCCGTTTTTTGATTTATTTCAATCTTTCGCGTTCGATTCTTTTTATTGCTTATCCATTTTATCCCTTTATAAAATCTCCATAAATTATATTCATAAATCCGCCGATAACTTCTCGGCGTTTTCATACAGCCAATTCAAAAGATTCTGTATCAATACGCACACAGGCATATATTCCGTTCCCGCTAAACCGCTGTACGGCGGCGCGTAATTACACCTGCACCGCCAATAATAAAATACATACGGCATGATTTTCAAGTCATAACCGTTTAACGAAAAATGTTTTGCGTATTGATTTATATAACGCTTAAACCTGTTTCTGTCAATCATTCCGTTTTTACACATAGGATCGGCAAATGTATATGACGATATTAAATCTAAGCAGGCGGGAATATAAGCGGCGCAATCCCAGTCTATAATCGCGAGTTCCCGATCTTGAATAATATAATTCCCCGCCCGGTAATCGCCGTGCGAATTGGCGTATGTCATTTTATTTGTATCAAATTCAAAAGTTGAAATTTTACTAAAATGTTTTATCTGTTCTTCAAGTTCAAATATCAATACAGCGTCTTTTATTTCTTTTGCCTTTATTAATTTTTCAGAACGGTCCTGTTTTGCCCATTTTACATAACCGTCATTAAAATAATCTTTTCCCCATTCAAGGGGCAGCTGCGGATAATATTTCAATATTTTTTGTATCCGTCCGAGTATATCGGCGGATTGATCCAAAAGCCAGTCGGGGGCGGAATTTATTTTGACTGTTTCGCCTTCGATAAATTCCTGTAAATGGATCTGCCGGTTATTTGCTATTAAATTATATATGCCTTTGTTCGTTTTTAACAGTTTTGCGACTTTAACGCCGTTATTATCTAAAAATTCTGTTATATACCCTACTTTTTCAATATCCTGTAAATCATCTGCGGAAAGCGTTTTGACGAAATATTTCCCGTTGTCGGTATCGGCCAAAAACATTTCCCTGCCAAAATGTTCTGTTATTCGTTCCAGACTTTTCACTTTTATATCATAATTATCATTGATTAATTTTTCTAACAATATCATCTTACCTCTGAAATATAAAAAAATTATAATTTAATCATAACATGAAAAATCCGCAAATTCAAGTGAAAGATTTATTTTAATCAAAGTTTATCATCGCTTGATTTTATCGCTGTCGTATGTTATAATATTATAAAAATTTAAATTATATGAATTAATAAATTAATAAAGAAAGGTTTTTTTATTATGAAAATCGGAAGCGTTGCATGGGGATGGACGCCTACTCCCGAAGATATGCCGATTGGCGACAGTTTGCTCCGCATAGCGGATCAAATCAAAGAAATCGGCTTCGACATCGTTGACTATTTATCGGATTTTGATTCGCTCGATCAATTTTTTACCGACGAAAAAGCAAAAGAAGTTGGCGATTACAGCAGAAGTATCGGGCTTGAAGTCGGCGGGCTTGTGTTCCAGTCGAATCTTTGGAATCAAACCGACGGATCAATCAAGCAAAAACAACTCGATTATTTTATTAAATGCGCAAACGCGGCAAAATCTATGGGAGCGTCTGCCATATCATGTATTATTCCGGGGCCTTACGGCGCAAAACCCAATTATACCCCGTCGCCGTCGGATAAAAAAGCGATCAATCTCCCGTCTGATTATAACTGGGACAAAGATTTTGACAATTACGCTGCTCAAATGGCGAAAGCCTGCGACATTGCGGCAGACTACGGATTAAAAATTGCATTGGAATGTTTCCCCGGCTCGCTCTGTTCGACTCCGCAC
>Ga0209628_10001979_pt1 | contig 13633 bp, 9 predicted proteins | sample TergutCu122P4_FD_187285 | JGI IMG/M metagenome (GOLD analysis project Ga0209628, IMG submission 187285) | Cubitermes ugandensis P4 segment gut microbial communities from Kakamega Forest, Kenya - Cu122 P4 (SPAdes) (version 2) | ecosystem: Host-associated > Arthropoda: Insects > Digestive system >...
ACGGGTTGTACACAATGCTGGTGACTACAGTGAAGGACAGTAAACCTTCGAAACATGTATCTATTTTGTATCAGTTGTAAATAAATAGTTGCCACTATTAAAGTTCCAACCCTCGTATGTAGCTGATGCGATTAAAAAGAAGTGTTCTGTATATCTTTTTTATAGTGTGCGCTGCCCATTAAGTACTAAACTGGACTTCTCTCTGTTTCTCTCTCTCTTTCCGTCTCTTGGCGCGATACCCCCCTAATGGGCCTTGACCTCCTCATTCACGAGGTTTCTTTCCTAGATCACAAACAACGACACACGAGTGATCAGCTCGTCGCAGAGACCTCTACCTCACCACACACAACACTCAAAATAGATAGACATCCATGCCCCCGGTGGGATTCGAACCCACGATCTCAGCAGGCGAGCGGCCGTAGGCCTACGCCTTAGACCGCGCGGCCACTGGGACCGGCGCTAAACTGGACTTATCCCTCGAATATGTGAAGTTAATCCAAACACGACAGGCAATGTACGTATAACGGCGCGTTCTTGCAACAATTGTTGTGGTGGAAAAGCAATAAGTATTACATATTTTGAGTTTGTGTTTGTAGCCTTAGTTATTCGGCATGATATGCGCATACGCCATATTGTCATCCGTGGCCTGCCCCGCTCTAAAATACTTTTCCACATATCTCATAAACGGTACGTTTTTCGAAAAGAAGTTATTGAGCACAAAATGTGTGTTTTGATTTTCTCTACACCTTTCATCCGAAACATTTCTCATTCTAACAAGAAATGAGCGAGATATGATAAAAAGAAATCTAGTGGCCTTCATGTAAACTACCCTTCATTCTTGTCCAATTTTAATAAAACCTAAACTTTCTTGACATACTTTTGAATAATACTCAAATACCAAATTTCATAAAAATCCGTCCAGTGAGAGCCGAGTTATTCCATGCAGACAGACGGACATGACGAAGCCAATATTCGCTATTCGCAATTTCGCGAACGCGCCTAATAATATACATAGTTTTGGTTCATATCTCACAGAAAACACGCTGGTTCTTCATACCGAAGTAAACTTATCAATGCTGTTTAGCGACATAATAGCAGTCTGTGCAAATAATGGCAGGAAACATAGACATAAGTTGTATATACAAAATGCATGCGTCTTAGTGTTAACGCAAGCGGTATTTTTTGTATGGCAAATATAATTACAGTTGTGCTTGAACTGGTGCCGATGTGTATAAGAAAGACACCTTGTATACTCATGCATTACTGCTCTTTGTTTGTTCTCAAATAATGGAAGTACAACATGAATTATCAACATCTGTAATCGGTACAAGGTCATGTGCTAAACAAACTGATGCTACAGACGTAACAAAGACAATAAAACAACAAGTTACTTCATTCAGTTAACGGTATACGTATTTTACATCCAACGTTACCTTCCGGCCGCACTATGGCCATGGTGTCGACTCAGCCTCTAACAGAAATTAGTACCAGGTGTCTCTCATGTGGGGTAAAAGCGGCCGGTGCGTAGGGCTCACAGCCTTGCCGCCTTCTTGTGCCAACTGCCAAGAAATTCTGGAATCCTCAACCTCCTGGAGCCCTCAGGGCCTGTCTATGCCTGTACAGGGATTGCTGTATTTTACTCCAGCATCAGTAGACAATGAGAAATTAGTTAGAGCGGGGGGGGGGGCAGTCGTAAGAAGGTTTTAAAGGACGGTGGTGACTGTCTGTACCACCGGTTTAATATTAAGGAAATGCGTTTTACCCATAGTAAAGTATTTCTGTGTTTAGACCTCTTTTCACAATAAACAAGATAGGCAATGTACGTATAACGGAACATTTAGGCGCTCTCGTGCGACCATTGTTGTTGTGGAAAACAATGAGTATTGCACAACCTGAGTGTGTATTTGTAGCCTTAGGTATCCAACACGCAATGTGCATGCGCCATATTGTCATCTGTGGCCTTTCCCGCTTTACAAAATTTTTCCACATTATCTCATAAACGGCATGATTTTCGAAAAAGAAAAAATGTACGGAACACAAAATGTGTCTTTTGCTTCTCTGTATACCTTTTTTTCTTAAATCTCATTCTAAGAAGAAATGAACGAGATATGATAAAAATGTTCATTTGTCCTCATGTAAAGTACCCTTTATTCTTTTCCGATTTTAATGAAACTTGAATTTTCTCGAAAGATTTTCGAATAATCCTCAAATATCAAATTTCATGAAAATTCTTCCAGTGGGAGCCGAGTTCCATGCGGACGGACAGACATAACAAAGCCAATTGTCGCTTTTCGCAATTTTTCGAACGCGTCTTGAAAGGTAAGGCAGTCCTTGTACAGACCTGGACAGTCCCTGAGAGGTGAGGTTGAGGTTTCCAGATTTCATGACAATCAGCACGTGAAGGTGGTAATGTTGTCAGCCCCACGCACCGGCCGCCTTTACCCCACAAGGAAATATACATTTCTGGTAGAGACTTAGTCAATCCCAGGGCAATAACGTGGTCGGAAGGGTTATGTCAATGAAAAGTTCCAATGACACACGCCATCGGGAAACGAAACCGCGACCTTCCGGCTTGTAGCACAGTGCCTGAACCAACTGCGCCACCACGTGCCTCGCTTCTCTCACTAAACAGTAATTATTTCAATAACATCGTTTGTCAGTTGTTCTCCGTAACACAGACGGCCTCTGTGTATTGTTACAAGTTGAAATTGAATATCTAAGTGCTTTGTACTTGAGGAGACCGCATCAGTTTGACATAATTTTAAAATACACTTTCCTAATAATATATTCTCTTTCACACATTATCATCTCCCCCGCTTCGTTTTCCTGCAAAATGAGGTCTGTATTGACAGAGAATCAGTAATGCTGCGTTTGTCATAGAAGAAGTGACATTGTGGCATTCCGCTACGCTTGTTGCCACAAAAGCAGCACATTATTCATAATGTAGGACGGTCGAGGCATATAAATAAGTTTATTGTATGCCCAAGGCCTGATATGCACGGTTGGATAGCAGTTTGCAAAGTGTGTTATCAGCACTTGGATGCGAAACCTAAATAAACTGTGTGAGCACAACGCACAGTGGTTGTGGGCTGCATAGAGTAACGATGCGCTCTGAATGGTTAGGGTAATGCTAATTGGACAGAAGCGTAAATGAAAACTCTTAGGAAGTCAATAAATTCTTCTGATAATGTACCCTGTTATTTACTGTTGATCATATTGTACATTTGCTGCCATTTATTGAATGAAGCTGCCAATAACTCATTTCAGGCATATCGAGGAAGGCAAGGTTGATGAGAGAATAATGACTTGGAAAGGATGTGGAAGGAGATGGTGGCTCAGTTTGTCATGCTATCGGATTTCCGAACAGGGACTTAACTCCGACCTCCCGAATACAAAGCAGGAGTGTTACTTTCCTAACTGTCGCCTAAAGCTCTCCAATAGACAAAAATGATTCTTCCATATCTGAAGCTGCCAGCTTAATGATACACGTGGGACTCTTCCGAAATAAAGGGATGTGGATGATGGCGGACAAGGCTATACCATAACTAAGTCGGTTATCAGCCGGCTTATTCCTACGTTGACCCTGGTTCTATACCCGAGCATTCCATGTGAGTTGTAATTAACAAAATATCACTGAGAGAATAACCAGAATAGAGAACCAACCAACTGCACACCGGCTATAATTTAATTTCACAAAGTAGCTTATACGTGTTTCGAGCCTTAAAATTTCATCATCAGGAGGTTAATTGTAAAGATACAAGCATTATGACATATATTATACCATAATTCCTGCATCTTTACAACTAACGTCCTGATGATGAGTCTTAAGGATAGAAACGTGTAGAAGATACTTTGTGAAATTAAATTATAGCAGGTGTGCATTTGGTTGTTTCTTTATCCTAAATTATTGTGTCACAACGGACGGCATAAACAGCGTAAAATATTATCAAAGTTTCGTGCCAACAGGCCCAACAGCAAGATTGTGTACCAGCTATGTGAAAATTAACGTAAAATATAATTGAGACAGGTTTCTATGCCAGCACTTGTGTTCTCCCCAGCAAATATCACTCCACCAGCCTTCCACATTTAATTATGTGTAATTCGGTAGACGGATAATGGACCCAGAATAGATCACATTTTCACAGAGACAGTTTTTCATCACTACGAGAACAAAACAGAAAATATATGACGTAGAAAATCGTCGGCAAGTAAGACAGGACTGTCACAGCAGGTGTCAGGCCGTGGCTACGTTAAAGCCAGAACCGACAGACTCCAGACAAGGAAGTTGAAATCACCAACGTTACTGCTTATGTCAACGACTACACTGCAACCGATCCAGATGGCACGTTGTCTGCCAACAACTGCCGATTGTCTGGCCCAACAAATTGAGTTTTTTTTCGAGCCGACACTCTGGCCAGACACCGGCTGCATTTTGCATAGGATTCGAGTGTTGTCGCAATGGACAAAACATGTCTAATGGAACTTGTTAGAGATATACAGCCTCTTTGGGACCAAAGAGACAAAAATTACCATAACAGAGATCTCAAGCCAAAATTTTGGGATGAAATAAGAAAGAAATTAAACATGGCAGATAAATAATGAAATATTAACACTAATGAAATACTTGTAGGTTACTATTTATTTATGTACATAAAATATCCCTCCTTTTGGTACATTTTATTTCACAATGTTAACTCTAGTTACGAATATCTGCTTATCATATACTTTATACAAAAACAAATGTTCCATCATGTGGTGCTAACCTGAACACTCAATGCCAATAAACCTACCTGTTCTGAGGCAGTATACCTGCAGCAGGTCCGTCGAAGTGTGCTTTTTAAGCATTTCTTATATCTGTTAATCCGTTTGAGGACCGATTGAATTATCTACCGCTGACACTTGTTTCGGCATGAGGCGATCCACGAATTTGTAAAGTTTCTTGAAGAACAGAATGATCATGTGTCGTTCCTTCACGATATATGATGATGTTATGCAGTACACAGATACACCTCACTGTTCTTTCAACTTTATTGACGTTCGTTTCTACTGCTTTGTTTAACAACCGCCATTTGCTGTTAGGATACCAAAGACTCACTCAACGCATCTCCTTGCTCGCGACAGCCAGCAATTGAAAACATGTTCTTCACATGACAAAACCTTTCTCACGAACGGTTTCATTAAGGACGTCGTTAGAGGATAGGCCTCATCACCAAGGATGAAGAAAGGCATTTCTGTTCCACTTCCCTTAACACTTTTAGGCTTCGGTAAGATAGATTCAAAGTCTTCCGAGAAGCGACATACAGTAGAAGCAGAAAATCTACCGCCATCACTTTCCTTACCATCAGCACCTATGTCAACAAATATGAATCTAATTTCAGAATCTACGACGCCTTTCAACACTATGGAAAAAATTGTTTGTAATTGTAAAACAGTGATACAGATTTTGTAGGACATTTAAAGCGCATGTGCTGTCCATCTCCGCAGCCGATGACATTAGGAAAATTCCATCTTTCTTGAAATTTAACGGCTGTGTCCAAAACCCTCTCACGGTTCGGAACTGTTAAGTGCTTCGAGGACAGTTTGCTCAAAGAACATAACTACATTAATAAACTGTTTTTCCAACTGTGTAATGATCCAACCGAAATGAGAAAGCAAGAGAACGAAACGACTGTCCTGTCGAAAAATATCTGAAAACACAATCATTTCCACTCATTACATATAATTGAAACTAGTTGCAACTATCTGGAACTAGTATACCACAACATCAACATTTAACCTACACGCTGGATTAAAACTCACCACATTACTGAGTCCATCATCACTCCGCAGAGACCAAACAATTTTAACCCCCAAGATTTTAATAATTATCCATTTTAAAGTATTTGTAATACTTACATAATTGTGACTGAAATTATAATTTTAATTGTTATGTAGTGATGGTGACACAGTTAGCCAAATTTGTACGTTCGTATTATTATAGTAATAACATCACCCTGAAAATGGCCGAAATACTGGCCGTAACATGTTGGTGAGTGCGAATTAAATACATCATAAATATTGAGGTGCTTTTTGTTGGTTATTTATACATTTTGGATCTGTTGTTATGTTCATTCTGTAGCATTCTCTGAACTTATCAGGAAAGTCTCTCAATGTCTTGCACAGTTTAAAATATTCTCCATCAGTTCTTGGTTCCTAAAGCTGATACATCCATCATCTTCTTCCGTTCGTGTACTGCAAGCACAGGTTAATATCTATCAGCTAAAATCTGTCCCAGACATCATCATACGCGTACATCAATGTACCGTTGACATCACCTACAGTAAGCAGACTGAGAAAAAGAAGTTGTCTTGTAGGCAGAAGTCTGGACAGACATGTCGAATTAAAAGTAGTCATACATGTCTGGCGATGAATGCCCAGAAAATTGTTGGTTTGCTGTGTTTTGTCAGTTCTGGTTCCAATGTTGCCGTGCCCTAAGATGGCGATAGTTCCGACAGCCATCTTGTTTTCTGTGTTTCTTGCGCTACGTAATGATATGCTTCCCACCGCATTGCGTCGATTAGTCGAATAATTTGGAATGATGAATTTAAAAAAGATAGCGGTATTTCCTTCCAACACAATGGCAGCCTCCTACCAGAACACATGGTGTCGTAAACCAGCAGAACAGATTCCAAAGTGTCTCAATAACAGCAGGATCATGGTTCGAAACTCGCTTTGCCAAGGTTCGAAAGATAACGTAATATACCCTGTCACCTGATGAAGGACACAGAACCAGCTACCAAAAAGCTGTGGTTCCAGAAAATATGACGTTGGACAGTGTCCAAAGTAACAGTCAAAAACTACTCCAGGAGTAACAAGTAAAGTCATTGATACGTTTTATTAGGTGCCATGTCATGAAAATGTGTGGGAGCGTGGCGGTGAAGCTCCTGTGCATCCTTAACTTCGGGACTAGATGGAGGTGGCTAGTCACCTTCACGCTCCAGCCGCTTTAATCCAGGGGATATTGTTACGTTTTCCCCTGGGTAGGAAGCTTGTTGGTTGCAATCCTAAGCCTTTCTAGACGGTGTGAATATGAGAAAAACTTGGTCCCTGCTGCGAATCGAGCCTCGATTTCCCGGTCGTCCAGCCCGTGGTCTAGTTACTATGCTGACTAAGATTCTGTACTAATTCTAGCCTTGGTGTTAACAGGAAGGATCCCGCAGATGGGCCAGCCACGTCCGAGGACTACCCCGTCCCCAAGCCACAGGCGTCATCACTCAAAAAACATATGAATGATGACATCTTCCAAGATATCCGGCAGGCAGAAGCACTGGACATCAGCCTGGCAGTGTCAACCCCACACTAGCTTGATCACAGTCAGTCAGACAGCATATGTGTGAACGTGCCCACACACACACACATAGCAACATTTCGCGTTTTATTTCCATTTCAAACTGTTCCAAATCTCACCACATTCCCCCCACCCACCCCCAAATATGTTTCCATTAGGCTACAAACTTTAATGGTCAAAAGTAATTGCAGCTAGCGCTCCAAGCGGTGAATGCATGAACATCGGTCATCTCCTTAAATTCCTGCATTTGGAAATTATAATCTTAAGACTGTTAGCAACTACTGTTAGGAACAGCGTAAAGAATTATACGGAGCTCAGAAACAGACTGGAGCACATGAAAGGGAAACATATTATGTGCATATCTTGTCTGTCATGGCTACCTACGGGACCCTTTCACTTCAGACGTATAACATTCAACAATGCAAAAGGACTCTTCATTCAGTTTAATAGTGACTGCTAGCTCTATTGAATAGCAAATGCTTTCTTGTAATGGAAAATTTAAAACTGGCGATACCGGGGAATATAAGTAATTTTTTAAATTGATATTAATCGTATTTATGAAATATATCTGCTTTGCATAAAAACGATCTTGTGAGTTTAACGCTGAGAGTTAATTATTTTTGTGTGTAAATCAAAATGTCTTCCACTTGCTGAAACCTGAAAAACAGCTTTCACAAAATCTGGAATTATGCTTTGCAAAGGGAGTCAACATTATCACGTACTTGAGAAGATACGCTGAAGCTATTATCGGATTTTTATAATTTCTTCACAATTGAACCAATTTTGTACTGAAATCGCTAAAGTGAAGTTTTAACTGTGGCCATTTTCTTGTTCTGTATTAGTGGTCTCCCCAGCATAACGTCTGTGGACCACTTGTGACTATATCTAAAATTTCGTGGCGTCATTGTCTATTAAAAGTGTACTTCTTGAGCGAAAAAATATTAAAAAATAAATAATGGACTTTTGTTTTATGGAGTAATATACTTAAATAACTTTTTTAAAAACCAAATTTTTTTATGATTTAAAGTCAAAAAACAGTGGCGATTATATACAAGAATTGGAGAAAAATAAAATATACAGTCAGAATTACCCATGCTGTTTCTACCACTTTCGTTATAAAGAAATACTCTACTAGAATGTAAATCTATTTAAATAAACTACTGACTACAAAACATAAACCAACGAAATGCACATTTTCTAAATTAACATTTAAATGTGAATTTAGTTACATAATTAAAATATTAATTTAATTTTTTAAAATAATTAATAGGTAAATTTGAATTTAATTAAATAATTAATACATTAATTTAATATTAAAGAATTAATTAAATTAAAATTACAATATTAATTTAGAAAATGTGCATTTCGTTGGTTTATTTTGTATAATGCACGGTGAAAAAACGTAAAATTAATGACGTAATGTGCATCGTTGAATTAATTTGTCGTGCAAATATATTCGTCTTATCAGGTCGCCTGCGGCCCACCGCACACGGGCACATGTCCTTTCCAGGTACTGTATAACATTTAAATTGATTTAATTGGTCTAACTTAGTTTTCAGCTTATGACGGCAGTGAACGTAACTATACGGTCTCATAAGTTGCGACGTCATGAAATTTCACAGATATGTATGAAAGTTTTCGGGGAAACTGCTGCGTTTATCTTCAGTGTACAGCAGCAAATACTTGTCGGCCAAAATGAAATGCCGTTACGTTCCTGAATACCGTCAAATTAGTCCACCAATACTTTGGAGAACAGAACAGTACCAGCAGAGTAAGAGTTCTTACTGTCCGTATTGGCCACTTGATACTGTGAAGATCTAATAGTCTACCACTCGCGTAGAAGTAAGTATCTACATATCCAGAAACCCTCAGTCGCTGATAAAATGTATTTTATAAAATGAATTTGAAATATGAACGTGTTTTTGCATATTCATGATTTTAAAATGTGGATTCAAAGACATGTTAGTTTTAATTATGTAAATTTCGTAATCCATATCAAAGAGAAAAAAAAAAGAAGAACCGAAACCTAAGTCTTGATGTTACATGGTAAAACGTATAACATCTTCTTTAATCATGTAGGTTACCCACAGCGTGGGCAGGTTTCATATCGGAGCGGAATTTACAAAAAACTACATAAAAATTATAACAACAGTAAAGGAAATCGCATTTACTGGAGTTTACTGATGTGATAAATAAGTTATCAACGTTAAAATATATGTGTATACTTATTTGTCATGTGATGTTAAGACAATAGTATTATTCCTTAATTGCAACATTTGTAAGTATCCTTACACACAGAAGAATCATAATTTTACTCAAGTTCTTCCATATGAGTCCTGATTTTGAGATAAATGATTATGTCTCGCGAAATAACGAAATTTTGGGCAAAAAACAGAACCTGACAAAAGTTTCTGTGCAAGACAACAAAATCTTCTAAAATATTTCCCTAGTTTTTGGGAGCGTGTTAAGGCGACAACAAAATGTCCGCTCTAACAAAATTTGACGTACAAACCAGACTTCTCCCGCAGTGGTCAGTTAAGCTTTACGGGGCTGGTTCAAAAGCGTCAAATCATATTTATTTTTAGAATAACAGTAAAGTTTATTTTATAATGATGAAATTAGGTGCTGACAATCACATTGCTTTGTTACTGTTTAAAATTATTTCTAATAATGTTATGTTCTTGTTAGAGAGGCAAATATATTGATACATGCCACCGACCATTACTGTAAGAAACCTGTGTTACTGTGAATAGGGTACTGATGTTCCTGAAATATTGCTTCAAATAAGAATATTAATAATGATAGTAAAAATAAGATTGCAGTAAAAGACAAGAAAGTTTGGATTTAAGAGGAAAAAATTTTCGGTTTTTTTATCCTATGCCTTCCTACTGTAGACTGCAATTTCCGCTGCTGAAATGTCCGAAGTTTTTCCGGTTAATTCTCAACAAAATATATGATATATTTTCGTCATAGAGACTATATTAAATGCTTGGTAAATAAATTAATATCACCCCTCAACAACGCACCTTCCCCGTTGAACCTGCTACATTACACATCATAACAATGCATCTGCTTTGTGCACAAAACACTCAGTTGGCTCTTCTGACAGTCCAACCGGCAGATACCTTCACACAAACTACAGGCACCGTGCCAGCAGTTCCTACAAACTTTTATTCGCTGCATGGCCACATCATACACTGAAGCTTTTCCTAACAGTATGTGACCAATGGACATAATTTTCTAATACATTATAGTACTTAAGGTTTAAAAGTGTTAACTAACCAATTTATTCCCTTCTTTCATTGCCACCTGCGAATAAACTCGTGCAACATTTTCAAAGAGCTGCTAAACACCCAGTTTCAGATCATTGCTCGGAATGTGAGAGGAATTTCGAGAAACTTATAGTAATAGTTGTTTCGGAATGTGGCTTCATTAACAGACGTTCTATAAAGTCCATCTTCATTAACGTTTCTTTGCGTTATAAAAAACGCTTCTTAGTTCAGCGTTTTTCCTGCCGAGAGCAGCAGTGAAGTAGGATGCTTCCTTTTTCTGTACACCTAAACGTCGTTCCCTTCTACATTTTCAGGTGTACACAGCTGGTTTAACTCTTAATATGATCTTCTGAGTTTTTATATTGTTTTTATATTGTTTAGACGTTCTTATCGAACTTGATGCTTGCATTTTCAGAATGGATGCTTCATCACCTACATCAAACAAATTCAGCCATCCTGAAGATGGAAACAGTAGGCTTTTCCGAAACGTTAGAAAAGCCAACTACACCGCACGATGTAGAAACTCAGAAGACCATAACTCGATCTCTCCCCTTTTTTAAAAAAATATAATGTAATATTATAGTTTCAAGATTTTTAAAACCATGTTCCGCTATAAGCCGATCTTTCGCGTTCCCTCATAGGACCTTGCTAAAGGGCACGTGTGGCTGCCGCTGTGACTAGTATCAGCTTGTAGAAGTAGAGTGTGCTTTTGAAAATATTTTGACTGTCATTATATTTAATAACTTGGACACTTGCAGCGGTATGATGAGGAATTTGAAGAATTATTCTTCGTGCTTGAAAATTAGGTGTTAGGAGAACTGATGCCGTTTGCTTTGGTACTAGATTTTGGTAAAAAGCTAAAAGCTAAAGCTGTCTGAAAAGTATACGGCGTCGCATACCCGAATAATGTAATCTCATTAGTTCCCGTTTTATAATATCCTATTTATTTGTCAGTGATCTCAAAATGTCTCTGTTTCGCTGTCACTAGACTCTACTTCGACGTACGCCTGACATTTCTTCAGGCATTTGCAAAGCGACAGTGGCAATACCATCGCAAAATGGCCATTTATTTCCATAGTCCGCATTAACAATTCTTGTTCAGTTGCTTTCATTTGTAGTATATGAAGACACCTTGTACCGACATTTTGTTTCATGTGCAACAAAATGTCTCCCATTTCAATTCCTCTTACAGCTGTAACAAATATATTGCTTTCAGCCCTACTGTTACTTGTACATATAAAATTAATTTGGGTGTTTGTCTACAAAATAATTACTCATAAATCCGCACAAATACAGGAAACCAATTATTAATTAATAATTAATTATAAAACCGCATGATTGGAAAAAGTAGATCGGAATTAAATGAAATAGCATCGGGTTATATTTCATATAAAAGCGGTTGTAAGGGCCTCGTGTTCCTAAAACCAGATTGATGGTACGGCCATCGATTGTTTGGAATATCGATAGTCAGCTGTAAATCAAAACGTGGCAATAACGGGGCAGAGGCACCACGTCTATCCAAAATGTATGTTTTTGCGCTGTAACGATGGAAACTTTAGACGCCTTAACACATGCCAACTAGAATTCTCAAATTTTTGTCACACTATAATCTTAATACAAGAAGACAATAAAACCATTTTCTGCCTGAGTGAATTAAGCACATCAGGATTTTGAGGTCTTTACATTCCTACATGTGCTTTGTCATTCAATGCTTGAGATCACTGACAATAAATGTAATTGTTACAAATGTCGTTACGGCGCGTTGATTTTCTACAGGTACCTCAAATAAATATTTTGTAAACGCGCAAAATGTCAAGGTAAATAACAATAAGAAAAAGAGGAAATAGAAGAAGTATAGCAAAAGAAAATATTGTACTGTTTCTCCTTACATAATTTTAAATTCTAAGCTTCCAAATCCTTCACAAAAGAAAGGATGAACAAAATCACAGCTTAACTGAATGTTGTTTAATAGACAATAATATATCATCAAGTGTTGCTTATATTTATTCTACATCTGTGTATCATTTGCTGGTACTTATGGACAATAATCACCATAGACTGTAGACTGCCAGAGGATGTACTGTTGTAAAGAAACAAGTCGAAATATTATTGTACAATAAAGTGGCATTATCATTCTAGTTGATATGGCACAAATAAATTTAACCACATCAACCAGATTAAATTTTTTATCCCCACCCCCTCCCCCTCACAGCTGCTTTGTTAAGGTTCTAGAATTCGCTCAAAGCGTAAACGTGCCCATAAATATAAAAGTAAACTTTAAAGTTAAGGGTTGAGAAGAATATTTGGGCCTAAGATTCGACAAGGTAACAGGGAAGTGAAGAAAACTACATAATGAGGATCTTAATGACTTGTACTCTCATCCAGTATTGTTCGGGTTATCAAATCGAGAAGATTGAAATGGGTAGGGCATGTAGCACGTATGGGGGAGAGGAGAGGTTTATACAGGGTTTAGGTGGGGATAACCAGGCGTACATGGGAGGATAATATTAAGATGGATCTTCAGGAAGTGGGATGTGAGGGCATGGACTGGATCGAGCTGGTTCAGGTTAGGGACATGTGGCGGGCACTTGTGAATGTGGTAATGAACCTTCGGGGTTCCATAAAATATGGGGAATTTCTTGACGAGCTGAGAACTGGTTGGTTTCTCAAGAAGGGCTGTGCTCCATGGAGTAAGGAAGTAAGTAAACAATTGAATAATGAAAAGGGGAAAAAATTAAATTTGCAGTGCACTTACGTCTTTAAAACATGACATTCATGAAAGTCTACGTGTGTAAAATTTTGTTTGCACGTTGCTGTAAACACGAAAGCAAGATATTCAACGAAACTACATTCAGTATACCACAGCATGAACCTACACATTGGTGAATGTATCGCATCTCACGTAGCAGCACGAGCGTGACTTGGGCAGTGAAAATACCACGAGTATTAAGAAATTTAATTTACCAAGGAATCAATTGAGAACGCGGGGAACTTTGGTTTTAATCTGTCCGTAACATACATACACCTCTTTTCC
>Ga0209628_10001980_pt1 | contig 13633 bp, 7 predicted proteins | sample TergutCu122P4_FD_187285 | JGI IMG/M metagenome (GOLD analysis project Ga0209628, IMG submission 187285) | Cubitermes ugandensis P4 segment gut microbial communities from Kakamega Forest, Kenya - Cu122 P4 (SPAdes) (version 2) | ecosystem: Host-associated > Arthropoda: Insects > Digestive system >...
GGGGGGGGGGGGTGTAAGAAACGAGACGGCACAATATTGGTGTTTATCTGTACATTAGCCACGAATTTAGTTCAGCAGCTGTAACAGAGCGACGGTGTCAAAATTGTTACACTCTACGGTCAGTTACCACTTCGTGACGTGAATGTTATAATGAGCACTGTACCATGAATTGCTAGGAGGCCTCTTCAACTCCTGGCAACAGAAACCGCGACATTAATATCGCTAATAATAAGCTAAGATTGAACAGGACACAAAACATTTTCATGCATTTCATACATATTATGTACTACTTGCTATTGTCTTTTTATGCAAATGCACCTTCACATTACTAATATACGATTATAATTATAACTTAGATTTTGTATAAAAGTTAATCAATATAACATTCAACGTACCACAGCTTTTACGAGATCTTTCTATTTTTATTGAAATAAATATTAAATTTTAAATATATGTCAGATTCGTTTTACAAATCAGTACACAATATTAAATACATGCTAGGTTTATTTATTTATTTATTTATGTAAATATATCTTCTGTTTTCAATCCTCTCTATATCTGTTAACTAAGGTAACTCCTATCCTCACGGCAACCTATAATTTACAATGCTAAAATGTCACAAACTTTAGTCTTTGACTGAAACATAGAGGAAAACTAAACCGCAGAAGGCAAAAGATGTCTTTTTTATTGCCGTGTGCAGAATGAAACCTGTTATGTCATTCCCATAATTGCAGTGTTCTTTATTGTGACTTCGTGGGATTTGGCAGATAGCGTCTGATATTTCGCACGGAACTGATGTCCCATTCTTCATGGCATAAAGGGAATATTTCATCTAAAAGAAGAAGCAATAGGTATCTCCGAGTCCTACATATCCACAACTCTGAAGACGTACTTCAATCGCTGTGAAAATCCCCAATTATAACCCCAGGTTTACGTCTTTGTGTGCCACAGCATCATGTTATGAAGACATTTAGAGCCCATGGAAATAAATGTACTTGCATTCGTGACCCAGCTATAGGTTAAGATGGGTTTAATTTCAAGTTCGGACTGCTTTATCTACTGAAAAAGATTTTGCTGGGCCTGTTGAATAGGAGATCCCGCGGTCTTAAGACCCAGTGTGGTGACTAAAATAAAAACATTCCCTCTGCTGGAAATCAAATTTATCCATCTCGTAGCCAGTCACTTTAACCAGATGCGCCAGGCGTAACTTCACAACAGCAACATGATATTATACCCAGCCATGACATCCGCCTGCGGGAGAGTCAATCTAAAGGTTTGTCTAACAACGCACGGTCTTCCTTCCGCCATCTTACCTCCTTTACTATTGCCAACTGAACAAAACAAGATACAAGCACAGGATTGAAATACAAGCAAAGATTATCACTTATAACCCCTCTAGCCCGCCAACTATAATTGACGCAATAAACACTCTTTAGATTACGGTATTCAATTTGGGGCCCTCCGACCCCTGGAGGCACATAATTCTTCGAATACGAGAAGGGCGTGAGGAATGTTTTTCAGTACTATGTATACGATATCACCCAAGCTGCCCAATAAACACATCTGTAATAAGTGTAATAATTTTGAAAATATAAATACAGTTGGACCGCCGTATCCGCGGATTCATTATGCACGGTTGGCCGCTGCCCGAAAAAAAAATTGGAAAATTAAAGAAATAAATGGTTCATAAGTTTAAAAACGCGCGCCAAGCGAGAACGGGCCGTAACATGGTGAACTCCAGCAACCCCAACGCGTCCGGTACTTGACTCATCTTCCTTTGTCCCCGTACCCACGCTTCCCCGCAAACTTGCCACCATTCTGCTTCTAGTGTTCTCGCTGTTCGAATTAGTTGCCGCGTTACCGCAATGTTTATGTACATAAAGCAAAAAGACGAATGGAGAAGTCGATGAATACCTACAACAGGCTAAAATACTTTTTAACAAATAACATTTTCTTATTGCAGGTTACGTACATATGATTTTCGTTGTAAAATGTGTAACAGTAACACGTTTTTTATTGCTTGTGCAGCGCTTTGATGGAAAAGCATGATTTTTATTGTTCTGCCATCCCTTGAAACTGTACATGATACTGTACAGTACGGGTACTGTATTTTTTCATTGCTCAATCTTCTCTTAAGGATTAGGCTAAAACGTCAGAATCCCTTACTTCCATACGTACGAGAGAGAGAGAAAGTACACTGCAAATGTACAATGTAGTGTACAGTACACTTTATTATTTCTTTATTTAATGTTGATAATGTCTTACTGTGCGTAATTTATCAATTAAACTTTACTTTATTTATGCATGTTACACGAATATCACATTAAATGACATTATATATATATATATAAAGTGTTGGGTATTATCCGCGGTTTTGCTGACCGCGGTAGATCTTGGAACGTATTACCCGCGAATATGGCGGTCCACCTGTACTTATATTATGATTTCAAAGTCTTCGTGTTTTTCCACGGCAACAATGGTTATGCGAACGCGCCTCACTATTAATATTTTCGACACCGAGTTTCATGTGGTTACCAGCCGAACAACCACGAGCAGAAATTACATCAAACTGAAGTATGAAGACATCATAAGGGCAGATTATTTCTTGAAAGTGTTTATGTCATCAGCAAGACACTACGGAGTCATTAACTAAAACGGTGGAACTGACTTGTCCCAAAGTAGGCTGCTAGGTGGCACAACATGTGGCGATAAAAAAAAAAACAGAATAACGGACATGCAAAATTTTGTTGGACAAATAAATACGAAACCAATTTACATAGCCCGCAGATGGTCTATAATCATTTGGTTTTCGAGATGGTATTGCGTGTGGCACAAGGTCACAAGTTTTATTTTTTATTACTAATAACGTTCATATTCTTACAATAAACGCACAACCAACCAATTTACTTTAAAAAATACAATTTCTAAAGTAAATTAAACACCTACATCTTTCGGCATTGGGGTGGCATCATCCGGTACTTTTAGAACATAGGAATATAAACCCAACACGTTAACCTAGATATTATATTGTCCGTATTTGAAAGTTTAGAATGTTAACAATTCTACAACCTTTAGAATTTGATAAGCATAAATTTACAATATTGTGATATTAAAATTATATGACAGTAGTTCCAAATATAAGTCCGTATTTGCGATTTCAGGCCTCCGCCGTGAAGTAGATGAGATATGCGCTCTTCTGGGATATTACGCAGCGTATAGTGATAATTCCTTGCCGACGTTTCGGGACAAACTATCGGTCCCATCTTCTAGGGTCAAGAAATCTAAGAAGAAAACCGGCTTTCTTTTTGGATTTCTTGACCCTTGAAGTTTGGACCGATAGGTTGTCCCGAAACGTCGGCGAGGGATTACCGCTATATGCTGCGTGATAGCCCAGAAGAGCGCAAATATGAAGCCCTTATTTCTTTACGTTCTGTGCGGCTACGTATACAAATATCTGACTTGTTCTTATGTGATCCGAAAGGAACTCGCCCTGTCAATATGTTACATATACATTAATTTTCGATAAAGGAGTGTGTATTAATATTATTTACGTCTCGCTCGGGCGGTGCAGGATACTAAATGAGTGCCCAGAAGCGCTGTTTAATAAAGAAGGTGTAGAATCTATGCGACTGCGTATTAAAAGTCACTGATGGCGAGACAGTGACGTCGCTTTCTGCTAGTCTCTTACAGAAGATAAGTGCGGCCACGGATCGTCTATATGTCAAAAAAATTATTGCGGAAATTAAAAAAGTAGCGCAAATTTTTAATTCCTATTAAAGCGAAATCACTCAAAATGCAATCGCGTACAACGAGACCTACCTCTACTTCCTGGAACTAACATACCTCCAGTAATGCTTCAGCTGTGCATAGAGGTTGCTGTTCATTGTTTTAAGCCAAGGAAGTTTATCAAATCCTCTTGCTCTCTTTTACAATATAAGGGATACTTGTCATAAACGTAATTAGACCTACTCATACCTTACAAGTATTTTTATTTTACTACAAAATTTTAATTCACTTTAGAATAAAAAGCAAAATACTACACACAGTGGAACAAACATATCAACTGCTGGGGGCAAACGAGCGTTGAGTCTGTCACCAACAGGGTCTGCAGACTTTTCGTCATAGAGGGAAGACCAGACACATGCAGTCTTTTACATTATGGGAAGATGGCTTACAACTGATGACAGAAAAAGACGGTTGGGGGGAAGAATTGTGTCAACATAGATTTAGGGCTGAATCGTAGCACAGAATAGTGTAGTACGGGTACGGAAATTGGGTTTTTTGGGTTCTGGAGAATTATGACAGCAAAATAGGCATTTGTTGTTTTTCAGTGTTTATGATATATTTGGGGTGGTGGAGATTTGGGTTGGTGTGGCAGATTTAGTAGTCACTTTCTTAATTATTTGGAAGCAAATTTAAGATGAATGGATTTGAAAAAATCAGGCAAGACCAGTATTTATGTAATTATGGTGATTCCAGCTGAGGCCTCTATTATTTCGGCATTTTGCACTGGTTGACTGGTTCTTGACGTTTCGAGACAGTTTAGTGGTTTCATCTTAGAGGGTCGAATGTCTGAAGAAGAAATATTAATCTTCTGCATGTTATAAGCTTACATACAACTACGATCGAACATGGGCACCCATCACTCAGTGTCATGATGCCATGTCCTAGAAGTGAGACATCAAGTGTGCTGCTGAGTAAGCCGGAAACCCGAAATTCCAAATGTGGGACATATAAGGTGGGTGAGTGTGCAGGGTAATGTGAGGGTAGGGATAGTAATGTGTATACGTCTTCTACATAAATTTGCTTCAAAATGCATTATTGTATATTTGGAAGTTGACGAGGTGGTCAGAAGAAGAACTGGAGGGTTTAAGTGGCTGATTGTTCTTGAAAGTAAGGAAGCGTTTGAATGCACGGAAAAATGTGGGCTCCATCACTATTTCGTACGTGACAACGTAAGAACTCATGGAGATAAGAAACAGTAGCCTCGCAATAAGTGGTTCTGTACCTCACGTAGTCTTATAAACGTAAAAGTACGAAACTAAATTATTCCTTACGATTAATCTAATAATCTAGGTATATTTAGTTAATTTTTGAATCGCATAAATAAACTAATTAGATAAATAAACTGCACGAACCTGAAATTTTATTAATATCATAAAGCATAATACACAGTAAAAAGGAAGTGATTACACGTTTAAAAATTATGATACGGAAGCTAATCATTGTGTTAAAACATAATAATAATAATAATAATTGAGGTCACAAAATTTGGAGGACTATTTTGATATCCGTAAATATTGCTGGTAGTTTGGGGAATTAGTATTACATAATTAGACACGAAGGCTGCATAGTGCAGTGAACTGGTGCTTAAAAGGGTGTAGTCCCTGGAGAGTCTGACAAGAGCAATAAGCAGAAGAGTGCGACAGCAGGTATTTTTTAGAGCAGTGCTTGTAAAAATATTTATTAGCGCTCCTAAAAGGCAATTAAATTAAGTAACAAAAGAATAAGATACTGATGTACTAATCCATTTTGTTTCATATTCCTAGTTCAAATGTGACGATCTTGAAGGACAGCTTCATCCAGGTTCATGGAAAGCGTAATGTGTGTTATGGTGTCATAATAATAATAATAATAATAATAATAATAATAATAATATCGTCACAAACGGATATGACGCAAAACCTAGGGCAGTCTACTGGCGAACCGACGCTGTGGTATGTAACATAGGTTCGTGTCTGCGTAGAGTGGCACGCATCTGCTCATGGAACGGACATAACGACAGAATAATTTGCTCTACAAGCACGTAGAAACACAAAAGTTCATCCTGTGTATATCCCACGTGTTTGCTTTCTCCAGCACGTTGTCATGACGACAGACATTAACACCTTGCGGCGTCGTGACGCCTGAATTGAAAGAGACAGCGACCCAGTGTAAGGCGTCTTCATCAGCTGTAATGGAACGGAGATGTACAGCGCACTGCAGTTGACTGGATGCCGAATCGCTATCCGGAAGTATATCTAACTCAAATAATAATTGTGTATGTAACTGTCTAAGAAGCTAGGTAACTAACTAGATGGCTGACTGTCAGTTGAACTGGGTACTTGTGGGTTGCCTAGCTGGCAGGTTGACTAAAACCAAAAATTAACCATGCAATTAACAATTGACTATTCAGTAAGTAGACAAAATGTTCCGGAATTCATTCAGTGACCTTCAGGTATTAAGTACATAAAAATATTCGAGCACATGGACATGGTGATCCGTTAGAGAGAAAAGGCAATGTAGTCATCCAGTTTAGTGTAATTGTCTTTCTAAATTTAGCACTTCTGCCTATGACTGTAATTACGGGGACATGCGTCATTCACCGAAGTGGAATACGCTGTCTCACAACAGGCCACAGCTCCATTTATTTCCACAATAAAGATCTTTCAGTGAGTCCAAATGCACGCCATTTCCTAGACGGCTCAATACAGTGAAATAATCACAGTCGACCTGAAATTCCTTCTTTGGGGTAGAGGGTGAGGCAGCGGTGTTAAAGACATACCCTGTCTTGTAATTCAGTCCCCTATCTCATTCATGCGCAATCAGATTCCCTTGTACGGAATTAGATGGCCTATTCATTCAAATGACAGCGTTGCGAAGCAACTCCACACACACTGCTGTTGTTATTACTCTATTTCCCGTTAAAAATTCGACGTTTGAGGAGGCCTTTTACTCATAACACAATGGTTTTCTACAAATATTTTCATTAATAACCATCTGTTTGAATGGCCAGTTGACTAAATGTCTGGTAGCAGATACACAAGGTTCATAACTGCTAATGTTAAAACTTTCATGAGACAACACTCAGCCAGTTCCTTCCACCTCCCATCTTTACAACCTAGGTTCCTACATATGATCCACCTTAATAATTAACAAACTCTTTGGTAACAAAACGCGAAAGTTCATCACTACTAATACCACTCTCCAACACCGAACACTTCCATGAACCTCTTCCATTGTGCTGTGAAATAATTGCCTAAATTTCTAAATATTTTAATCCGTATGTTTAATTGTTAATTATTTAGAATTTGAGGGCATTAGATCAGATTTTGTTAGCAAGCTTGTAACGTCTTCAATATATTTGTTGATTACCTATTTGGACTGTTTTTGTACTTCATCCAGAATGTTATTTCGTTAATTCGCTACTCAGTCATGTACATTTGCTTAATTATAACAATCCCTTCGGTGTAATAAGAAAACGAAACATGAACAGTAAAGAATCCCATGCCATGTGATTGGGAAGGGGCATGTGGGTAGCCACATATTTACGTGTGCCTCAAAACCATAATGCCCTGCATTATCACAGCAGAATGCAATGAATCGAATCAAGAACTCAAACGAGATGATGTGATAACAAGTCGACCCGTTCCTACAGAATGGTCGGTTCACATGATAAGATTATAACAGTATAAATTAATGATACCGACAGTAATGGGTCTGTAATTTTAATGGCTTGGAATGGGAGGTGACATTTGAAGCGGATATTTTGTTGTGTTGTGCAGGGGGTAGGAGTGGTGTTGTAGGGGATGATGGAGACAGGGGTTGGAGTGATTCATCGTTGCAGATATCAGGAGGACAACAAATCAATACAGTTTTCTGAATAACTCAACATTGGCTTAATGGTGACTTTATATATATATATATATATATATATATATATATATATGCACCATTAAAGTGGTATTTTTGTTAAGTATTAAGAATAGGAATGAGCGGTCAATCAGATTATTATATAAAACATTTTTACATTAATTTCCCATTTGTTGATGAAAACTATGTAAAGTATTGAGAAGAGAGTATTTCAGATTGAAGTCAGAACAAAAACAAATTGAAAAAATCTCGAAAACTTTTCAATATGACCTTTCAAATTTCTCTGCATTTCAAGTAATTCATGACAAAACGCGATATAGAGTGACTACATGTACAGGCTAGTGGCTTATATTGATAATAGATTAAATCCAGAATTTCAATTCCAGGTGGAATTTGTAGACTTTCAAAAAATATATATAAATTCCAACTGTGGAGCAAAATTAAGTCGCTGACCCACGGAAGATATTTAGCTGTTCAAGGAACAGCCTGTTACGAAATGTAGGTAGGTTTCACCCTTTCACAGGCCACGAAGTCCCTTAGGGAGAGTAGAGGTATAGCTCTACTCTATTTTAGACCTCTGTACTAGAAGGGCGTGAGGGGTCAACATCACGCCCCGGCAGCACCTTACCCCCGGGAAAGACCCGGTACCCATTTTACAGGAGGCTGGGTGGGCATCAGGGCCAGTCTCGCCGCACCGGGGTTAGATCCCCGGACCGTCCAGCCCGTAGGCAGTCGCTATACCGTCTACGCTACCCGGCCCACTTGTTACGATATATCACATCATTAAATACCTAAACACCTTACCATGCAGACGTAAGAATGGTGTATAAGGGAAGTTTCACACTTTCTTAATTTTGGATCTAGACATCAGTGAATAACCAAATTAAAGCGTGATAAACTTATTCCCGACGAAAGGGACTTACGTCTCCATTCTACAAGTCATACTTGTAGCTATGAATATGTAAGCCATGCGACCATGATAACCGAAAACAATGTGCCGTTTTGAAAGAGTCGACACTTACAAGTCGCTCATTCGCGACAACATTGTCACAACTCAAAATTTATGATTTTTCAGGAGAAACTTTTTAAGTTTTTGAAGTGCTATAATTTTCTATGAGTGCAACGACGACACAACTGTTCTCCAGCGGCGAGTTTTGCAAACTGCGTTATGACACTATATCTGTGCATCTGCAAACTTTTCTTTCTATACCAATAACTCAAAAATGTCAAATTTTGAGTTGTGACACTCTTGTCGCAAATGAGCGAATTGTGGCGACCGGCGTTACAGCCTCGAAATCTGCCGATAAATCACCATGCGCTAGCACGGAAGATTCTGTCACGCTGTCTGCGAAGAGCCTTTGAATTTCATCACATGCATATTCAGCGAATCTGTGATTTCATATCGTTCTTTAAAAAGTGCGGGGTATATGAATTGATGGAAGAGTTGTCTGCTGAAATCACAGCTACAGACGGGAATTGTTAAAACCCTCTCTCAAAATATTAATGGGCTTGTTAAGAAATGGATGAAAGTTTGTAAGATCCCAGGGGTCAACCTCAGCGTACTGTCAACGGGAAATATCTCTGACAGTCTCGTGAATCGAACAACTGTCACTTTTATATATTACTCAGTGGAGCAAAACATCCTGCTTGTGAAGCTTACATTCGATGAGTACAGCAAGAAAATCTCCACCGTTTTACGGATCCCAAATGCGAAATACCGTATTCACAAGAACTCACCGTTAGATGATACAGCGAATAAAGTAAATTTAATGCGCACACACTTACGGCACATTATTTAACTATCTATTTTATTACTATCTTTCCATCTAAGCCATAATCGCCCAAGCGATTTATTCGTTCCGCGGTTTCCCACTGAAATATAGAAGAAATCAATTAAAGTCCACTGAACCCTGTTTCGTCGAACCTTGTACAAAAAGCCTCACATGTAGAAACATTTGCCCTGTGACTAAAATAATAACTGCTTGCTCATCGCAGGAAGTACTGTAAAACACTGGTAGTGTTTAGATTTACAATATGCTGAGGCCTACGCCCCTGTGCCCAGACGTACCTGTCATTTTCATGACACCCTAAATAAGGTTAATGTCAGTTTCGTGAGTAATTTAGAGGTGCGACAATGGCAGGCTTTCCATCTTTAAATTTGTTCATGAGCGTTGTAACGCTGATGTTAGTATATTTTATTACAGTAGGCGCAAAACTGTAAATTTATAGGTGAGAGTTGTGTTGAAGCGCGTTGTAGGCCTGCTCAAACTTCCTGAGTTCGACAGGCGACTTGCCGCTGGCCGTATTCCTTGTCACTCGCACACACGCACTAGATGCTCTCTTACAGTCACTTTTCTTACAGCAGTTGCCGTTAATGCTGACAGGTCGCTACTTACTTTCCCGATGGGTGACGTCAGGGTATTTGCTTCGACTCCGGATTCGTGACGATGTTTCGCTACCTCCCGACGTTTCAGCACTCTCCGACGTCCTTCCTGGATTGACTTCGCTCGTACTCTTTTCGCTCTGTTGTAGGCGTCTTCTGCATGTCTGCCAAGTCCTCATGTATCTAAATTTTGGATCTTCTCTCGTCTTTCAACAACTTCCACAGGGATTTGTTTTTCTGGCAGTACTGCAGCCTCAGGTGTTTGTCGTTTATTCCTATTATACGTTAGACTTTTTTCCACGCCACTTAGAAATCGAGCCCCGCAGTTGGACAGCCATTTACTACAACCCGCCTCAGCTCATCAATCGTTTCGCATGTCCTAATCTCAGGGAATCTAAGTGTTCTAAGTAGCAAACCAGTAATTTCATAAATAACTGGACACCATGCAGTCTTCTTTGTATTATTTTACCAGATTATTAAAAGTTTACTGATGTTTGCGTGTATGGATGCCCCGTTGAAAATCTGTACACTGTTAGCCTCAGTGTAACTTATACACGACTTATCACATCCTAGGTAAAAAACAGACAACTCGATTACATTAAGTTCTCAAACTCGCACAGTTTAAAATCTATCCCCCCTCCCCCTTAAGTATTCTTACTGTTCCCAATTGGCTAACTGTTAAATTCCACTACTCCCTAATAGGTGAAAAGTCAAAATTTTAAGTACTTTGTTTCTATTGGCTCACTTAAGTATCGCTGTCGCCCGTCTCAACTCGTATGAACACCCGCACATGTGTTACTGGTCTTCTCTCTCTCTTTCTATAAACTGCTATACAAATTCGTTACAATCGCCTGTCCACCTAAAACTAAATTACTAATTTAAACAAATCTGTCCTGTATACCAAATGTATAATTTTGACACATAATACAACTTAAACTAAATATAACGGTTATAGCGTCAAGGCGACAGCGTTCGTATCTGCAGTATTGGCAGATGGCCTATTTTCACGCCACGGAAATTAGTTTTGCACATGACCAGACTGCAGTAGCCTACGCATTTGCTCAGCTGCCAGGGTTTTCTGTGTTTTTTAAATTTCGTCACTGACATATACGACAAATTTTTAAGCATGACCTACTCAAAATACTGGGCCCATTTGTGTAAAAAGTGACTAACTGAAACCCTCAGCTAGACATGAGTGTCTCAGTGCGGCCGTCAGACATTTCGAATAACTGAACTGCTGTTTCTCCGCATTAGAAACTACCTAAATACTCAGACTGCATTAGTAATTAACGAATATTTGACCGAGTATTAATTATACTGGTTGAATGAGAGAAAGTTAGTCAACTTCACCAACTGTAAAACGGAAAGAATGACTAATTATCTGAGTCATTGACTGTTTACGTGACTAACATAGTCAAAAAATAAATGTCCAAATTATCGAATATTTTTTTTACGGATTCGCTGATGAAATACTGACCGACAATCGACGGAGAAATATCAGGTATCGCAGTACAAAGCCGTTTTCCCTACTGGTATTCTTGTACGTGTACACGTTTGAAGAGCTGGCTCCCCACAAGGTACTCAGGAATGTTGCGTTGGTACAAACTATCAGCATCGTCAACGCTATGGAGCTAATCTGATGTTATTTCAGAGCTTTGAGGGCAGGTCTGCATAATTACTACCTACCTCCTACCGAAAATGGAAATCAGCTATTAATAAACATGTCAATCTCCGCGTGTGGCTATTATAGCATGCAAGGTTAGAGATAATGACTGCTGAATATCCGCTAGGCAGTCTGACGATTGACTTGCACCTGGAACCCCATTCACAATTATTTATTAACTACTTGCAGTAGAGTCCTTCTGAGAAGCTACAGGTTATATAAGTGACTTCGAAATCCTCCGCTTACTAAGGAACCCGAAATTGCTTCTCACGATCAATCAGCCAGTCGTATTCGGTCCACAGCCGAACACATTTTCTGAAGCTCGGTTGAAACTGCTTAAATCAAACACCGCCATCTCCATTCTTGGTCGAAATTGAGTGTCACATGTCACTGGACTCTGCACAGTAATTTCTACAAAACTGTATGGCAGATTGTTACCGAAGGTAACAAATAATCGCTGTTTCTTGGACATCAAAATCAGATTTTATAAAAAAAGTCATTTATCTACGGCTGCATGTCGACAAAAATGTCTTCATATAAACCAATAGAAAGCGTAATACTGTTACGTCATCTGTCATCTGGCCAACACCATATTTATTTATGTTTAAAAACAATCGGCCTTATTTGCATTAGGCTTCAAACTTTAGATTTCATCTTATATAATTGTTTTGAGGTGTACTTTATGGAACATTTGCAACTGAAAGTACCATAATAATCGTATGTTTCTTTAAAACGGATAGAGGCATTTCTTGTATCACTATTCAAACTAGAAAATGCAACAGATATTTTGAAATGTGGAAAAGGACTATTTCCAAAAAAGTAAAGTATGACTGTACTTTATGAAAATTTAACAGGCTAAATTAAAGCCGTAATTCAGTGGGCATAATGTGTCCGTACGTGTTTTGCAGTGGATTTGAGAAAGCAAATCTGCCGGATTTGCTAAACTCTCGCCACATCGGTGAAGCCTCCAAGTGTTTACTCTGAGAATGAACGACGTAAAAGTTTTCTACAGATTATTCGACAGCACAAAATACAAAATGGCATAAGAAAGGACTCTGTTTCAGTATATTTCTGTCCGTGCGTGTGAAACGCAGACATCCAAAGAGAGAAACGAGGAAAATAAAACAAGTATCGTCAATTACGCCCAGACCGCTTCCTTCCATATTACTTCCGTTTCATTATTTGCCGATCATCTCAATATTTCACGTCACACAAGCTGAGCCCCTGGCAGCTTCGTTCAGTAATCCATAATAAATAAATGTCACACAATTTTAATGTCTGCAGTAGATGGAAATAAGCTACCAGCTTAACACTTAGTTCTCTTTATGTCTAAAGTAGGAGCTAGCGACAGACTGCTGCACAAAGTTTGGTGGTGGTGGAGGGCAGAAATGTAATGCCCCTGCTAGAAATCGAACCTCGATTTCGCGGCCTTTGACACATTTTTAACATGTCTAAATCATAATTCTAAAGAAAGAAATATTTGTATTGAAGATTTGTAATTTTATTCAGATTAGCGAGGTACGTTTTTGAACAAATTTATAGGTTAAAGTTCGCTTCATTGGTTTTTTGTTGCATCCCTGCTACATATCTTCCAGTTATTACTAAGCACGTTGGCAGATGGAAAGGCGTAGTTAAGGATGTTAATAAATAATTATTCCGGAATATTCGTGTCAGCGGTCAGGTTGCTGACACGTAATAAAAGCAGTTTAAATTTTCTCAAAGAAAAAAACGACTTTGGGGAGAGAGCATTTAGTCCCTTTGCTTTTTATCTGTGTCACTGGCTATTCTGAGGCATTCCGCCAGTTGCCTGACAATGACACCTGTCCGTATGATGCACGTGGTATCTCCACTAGTACTCCTGCCTTGCGATGACCGGACATAGAGTTAAGTGAACTGTTGTGTTTATGTACGAAAGTCTAACCTGGAATATGATCCAGTTGTTAGTGGGGGGGGGG
>Ga0209628_10001981_pt1 | contig 13633 bp, 12 predicted proteins | sample TergutCu122P4_FD_187285 | JGI IMG/M metagenome (GOLD analysis project Ga0209628, IMG submission 187285) | Cubitermes ugandensis P4 segment gut microbial communities from Kakamega Forest, Kenya - Cu122 P4 (SPAdes) (version 2) | ecosystem: Host-associated > Arthropoda: Insects > Digestive system...
CGCGGTCAATCTCTTCGGGATTAATCAACAGAGATTTGCATTCACCGTTATCTACTAACTTTTGTAAGCCTTTCCAGTGGCAATACACCGGAATGCCATTCACCATTTTATCAGCTACGGTGCGGCCGAGCAATAAAAATCCACGTATCTTGTAAGTATGGTTTTGGCTATTCTCTAAAAGCGCAGCCAATCGGATATTATTTGGCGAGACATCGTAAATGAGCAATGGAATATTCTTTTCTATCTTTGTTTCCGTGCGTGTTTTTGCATAATCGTAAAGTAGTTTAATCGTCATTTTAGCCATAAAAATCAACGAGAAACAGAACGCGGCGCTAAGCAGGAACCCATAGGCCGGCAAAATCCGCATTGACCACAACATTAAGCTTAACTTACTAATTATAAACATACTAACATTTATGGCAAAGATGGCCATAAAGACGCGCAATATATCGCGGATACCCGAGAAGCGTATTGCACTGCGGTAAGTACGGAGTAAATAAAAAAACAGGCAAGCCATGAAGGTATTAATCCCTAACTTTAATAAAAAAGTATTGTTCAACGGTCCATCCAAATCACCGTAGCAAATCAGGAAAGCAAACATAAAAGCAATGTCAGCCTGGAGCACCTCCATGAACAAGATAAACCAAGGCGGCAGGGAGGCCTTTTTGCTTAAAGAAAGTATATAGTCCGTCAGGTGGCGATTTAATCGGATAAAGAAAAATTTTTTCATGAAGAGGTTAGGTTGGGGGTTAAGGGATTAAGAGATTGGGGGCAATAATTGTTTGCGGGTATTATCGGTATTTTAGTTATTTTATTGATATTTAGTACGTTAATTTAAATTAAAACATTCTTGAATTACATCCACTACGCGCTGTATGTCACTATTTGTTAACGAGGAGCCGGAAGGAAGGCAAAGCCCCTGAGCAAATAAATGCTCTGAAGTACCGTCGCCATAAAAGGCACACGATTGGAACACAGGCTGCAAATGCATAGGTTTCCACAAGGGGCGCGATTCGATATTCGCTTTTTCCAATGCTAAACGAAGGTCTTCCCGGGTAATACCGCCTGTGTTTTCAGGCTCAATAATAATGGCTGTCAGCCAATAATTGGAAAAGAAATCCGAAGAAGGTTCTGTGTGGAAAGTAATTCCTTTTATTTGGGATAAATATTTTCGATAATGTTGATTATTTTTTCGACGTTGTTCCACACGTTGCTGTAATACTTCCATTTGTCCGCGGCCGATGCCTGCAACGATATTGCTCATCCGGTAGTTATATCCGATTTGCGAATGTTGGTAATGCGGAGCAGCATCTCGCGCCTGAGTAGCTAAGAATCGCGCTTTTCGAATGTACTCTTCGTTTTTAGAAACCAAAGCGCCGCCGCCGGAAGTAGTAATGATTTTATTTCCATTGAACGACAAAGCAGCTAATTCACCAAATGTTCCGCAACGAGCATCTTTGTATGTAGAGCCTAAGGCTTCGGCTGCGTCTTCCAACAACGGAATTTCATACTTCTTGCTTATTGCTATAATTTCGTTAATTTTGGCCGGCATACCGTACAAGTCAACAAAGATAATGGCTTTCGGCTTTTTTCCTTTTTTTATTCTATCCAGAATGGCTTCTTCCAAGTACTCGGGCGAAAGGTTCCATGTATCCGGTTCGCTATCGACAAACACCGGCGTAGCGCCCTGATAGCAGATAGGGTTTGCCGAGGCAGAAAAAGTAAAACTTTGGCACAGCACCTCATCGCCGGCTTCCACGCCCAACAGGATTAGCCCTAAATGCAAAGCGGCTGTTCCGGCACTTAGCGCGGCTACATGCACACCTTCTCCCAAAAAGGACTCCAAGTCTTGTTCAAAACCATTGACATTAGGGCCCAGCGGGGCTACCCAATTATTCCTGAACGCATCATGAATAAATTCCAGTTCTTTTGCGCCAATATGGGGTGATGAAAGCCAAATACGATTGTTCATAATTATTTATTCTAATTGAGAAATGAGCATTTTAACTCTTTATTAAATATTGTACATAAAATGATTCTTATATCTAACCATAAATTCCAATTTTTCATATACGCAAGATTAATATTAACTTTATCCGGAAAAATAACCTCATCGTTGTATTTTTGTGGGTCGTTTTGCAAAGCTAATATTTCTTCTTCATTTCTATATTTCAAACTGGCGAGTCCTGTAATACCGGGTTTAAATTTCAAGATAACCCTTTCTTCCCCCTGTAATTTATCTGCATATCCCGGAACATCCGGACGAGGGCCAACAAAGCTCATATCTCCTTTGAATACATTCCACAATTCCGGCAATTCATCAAGTTTATACTTTCTTAAAGTTGCGCCCAAAGAGGTAATTCTACTTTCTCCTTTTACCGAAATAGATGATCCGCCATGGGATATAGTCATTGTGCGAAATTTATACATTGTAAACAAATGGCCATCTTTTCCCACTCTTTTTTGCTTAAAGATTATAGAACCATTGGGCATTTTGATTTTTATCAAAATAGTAATTACCAAAAGAATCGGCCAGAAAAATAGCAAGCCAACAAAAGACATAAACCTGTCAAATAGATTTTTTAAAAACATATTATTTATTTTTTAAAGTCTCTTGAGTACTGCGTTAATAATGTAGCAACAGAAACAAATAGTTGATTTGAAAAATGATAACTTCTCTATATCTCTATAAACTTTCCACACATCTTTAGCTGCTTTCCATTTATTCGCTGTATTTGACGTAGATACTAATCTGTATGTCGCTAACACTTCATTTAAAGCATATGCTTGAAAACCTCGTTTCATTATCAAAAGCCATAAGGCCATATCATGACTGCTTTTAATCAGGGGCATACTAAAATTGCCCGTTTCTTCTCTATCAATTATGACAGTTAAACATCCTATAATTGTGTTTTTAAGATATTGTTCATACGTTATTTTTGAGGGCACGGATATTTTTTTCCCTGTCAATCTTCCATTGTTATCCATTATGTTATATGCAGAAAAAGTGAACGCATAGTTATTCGTTTTCATAAATGATATTTGAGTTGCCAACTTGTGAGGCTCCCATATATCATCACTATCCAAGAAAGCAATATATCTCCCTTTTGCTTCACTTAACGACATGTTTCTTGCTGCCGCTGCTCCAACATTTTTTGTTAAAGAAAATAATTTTATTCTATCATCTTTTTCAACATAGGAATTGATAATATCTACTGAATTATCCTTTGAGCAATCATCTGTTATTAATAATTCCCAATTTGTATAAGTTTGTGCTAATACAGATTCAATTGTCTCTACAATAAATCGAGAAGAGTTGTAAGACGGAGTAATTATTGAAACTAAGTTATCTGTCATATATTTTTTTATAAATTTATTAAATCTCCAAGAATATATTCCCACTCTCTTGGTGTAATTGGAGTATAACCACCAGCCGGATAAAAAGTCAATTCGCCAAAATACACATTATTATCGTGGACATATAAGTCAACCCGAACAAATGAATACTCTTCGGCCAACAATTTTGCTATTCTATACAACTCTTCAAACTCCTGTGGTTGTTCAATATCAACTATACGATGATGATCGTTGGCTGTAGTAAATGGCATCCTACGCCAATTCATGTCATAAAATACTTTTTTATACTCTCCTTGCCTATCTACAAATAACTCAACGTATGTTGGCTCTCCACCGAAACAAAAGAATTTATAATCGGTAATATTATACTCAAGCATTTTCTCGCATATTATTTTCGATTTTCCTTTATATTGTTCCTCGCGAGACATATAATACGGATTAATATTCAACCATTTAGTAAGCTTGTTTAAAGTCGCTTTATAATTTAAAGTGGCCTTATCATTACAAATGATATTATATCCGGAGCCTTTTGTCAATTTCAAAACAAACACATTGGGTAAATCATTAAAGTTAATGTCTTTTGCATTGTCATAAACACCCTTACATTCTAATGGGACTAAATACTTCTCACCTATCTTATTTTTAATATATTCCCGCACATCGTATTTGTCAGCCAATATGCTTTCGTTAAACGATACAGGATGTTTTTTCAGATATTGTAATTTTTCGCTAAATGTTTGAGGATGATAAATATTCATCCAATGATATTTTGCTTTAAATCTTTTGTGCATTATCCATCCCAAAAGATTATGAAACAAGCTATCCGGCAATACTGAAAAACAATACTTACACGTATAATACCAAATGTTTCTGTATTTGCCTGCCATATTAATTGCTATTTTTCAAATATTTTATTTAACAATTCTTCTGTATCATATCGACTTGCCAACGCTGTACTTTCTTTGCCTAATTTTACTATTAAATCTTTATTATTGATAAATAGTTCCATTTTTGTTACCAAGTTTTCGGCTGTGATTGGATTTATTAGAAAACCGTTCACGCCATCTTTTATCACTTCCGAATTCATATTCCAATCAGATGCAATAATTGGCAATCCGGCCACATAAGCATCAATAATAATACCCGGAAATCCTTCTCCTTTCCACATAGTTGGGAAAAGCATTACATCAAAAGTTGATAAAGTTTTATATCCTTCAATGGATGAAAAATTTAAAATACCACCATATTCAGCATTATTGTATATCAATAATTCATTTTCAAAAAACATTTTATATTTATTGTCAATTTGCCCAAAAAAAGTAACCGTAAATTTATCGTTTAATTTTTTTTGATTTAATAGCTTTATTGCATTAAAAATAAGCGTAACGCCCTTTTCTGCCATTATGCGAGAAAGAAAAACAAATTTTATAGGTTTATCATCTAACTTGCTATCTGTTTTTGAATAGGATAGTTGTTCTGTTTTTTTATTAACAGATTTAAAATTTGGTAAATGAAACACATTATACATATTCATTTTTTGGGCTAAAGAAAGCATAGAAAGCCCTTCTACATATATTTTATCAGGTATTGAAAAATATTTTTGTTTATATTGTTTTCTATATATTCTGTTTATAAGTTCTCCTCCTATTACAAAAATCCATATTCGTTTCCGTTTAAAACAATAACATAAATTAATAATTTTATATAAACTATCAGAATTTAAAGATAGACAAATCAGGCGTTTTCTATCTACAATGATTACAAAAATAATTTGTAATAATACTTTTATAATTTTAAAAAATTCTCCATTGTGCCAACAGGATGTATTAATATATTTCAAATTAATATCTTTTCGCTGTTTAAAATAATTATAAATTTCCATATTTTTCATCGTATCTCCTGCATATGGATATTTATTATTTATTGGCCCTATAAATGTTATATTTTTCATTTTTATAATTTATTTAAACCATTTATATTTTCTTTTTCTATAGCTTTTACTTCCTATACTATTGTTCACACTCATATTCTATATATCCTTCACAAGGATTTTCTTTTGGTATTACTTTACAAGGATTCCCAATTACCAAAGAGTTTGAAGGGATATCAATGTTTATGTAAGAATTAGGCGCAATCAACACATTATCTCCAATTATTATTTTCCCTACAATCACTGCTCCCGTCCCAATCCACACATTATTTCCTATTATTGGGACACCTTTTTGTTTACCTCTATTTGCTTGTCCTATTGTTACACCGTGTGCCACATTGCAATTTTTACCAATTATTGTCTTGGGATTTATAACAATATTCCCAAAATGTCCTATATAAAATCCATTACCAATTTGAGTTATATCAGGTATTTGGAATCCATATTTATATCTATAATGCCTTAAAAAAACCTTATATATAAACCAACACATTGAATAACGTTTATGTTGTTGTATTTTTCTTAAAAAGTATGTATATCTGAATCCTTCATACTTTATAAATCCTTTGATTAGCCCTACTTTTCCGCTCAGTCCATTGTAGCGGTATAGGTCTGATTGTATTGTTCTTATTTTTTTCTTCATTGTTTTTTGATTTTGACATTACTGATGACATTCTGATACTGAATAAATTTCACAATCAATATCCCAAATAGAAACACCCATCTCCTTCCGGTTGTTCCCAAGGTCAGCATAGTAACAAGCAACGGTAAAATAAATAGCAAATATACAGTATCAAATTTTCTACACAAGTACCATGCTTTCTTAAACAAGTAGAAATAAATAGATAGAAATAATATTAATCCAATCACACCTAACTCAACTAATGTTTGGATGTAGCTATTATGCGATGACATTACCAAGCTATGTTTTTCGCCATATAATGTAGCCCAAGTATTATTCCCTGTTCCTAACAGAAAAGCATCTTTCTCTTGCCAAGCCCGTAAACCGTTTTCCCAAATATCACCTCTACTTGTAAAATTCATTGCTTCTATCTGCGAGCGTGTTTCCAACAATCTTTCAAAAATTTCAGTAGGAATGACAGTAATGTAAATAATAGCAACAGCAAACAATATAACTAAATACGGAATATTTTTTTTAATATTTTTCCCCAACAACCATATTAGTAAAATAAGTAATAAAACAACAAAACCCGTTCTCGACCCTGTGGACAAAATAGTAAAGATAAATATAACTATAAATGTCCATAATAAAATTTTTATTTTTTTATTGTCAAAATTACCTAACAGGTATAAGGCGAAAACAACGCCCATATTAATCAAAAAACTGAGTTCATTTTGGTCTTGCTCTAAGGCAGTATTTCTGTAGCCAAAATCATCTATGTATGTTTTCAAATTAATATATGCATAAATACACACAATAAAAGCGCCAAAAATATAGGCCCAAGATATTTTATTTATCATCTTAGTACTATCTATACTCCAATTCAGCAATATTGTTAATACACAAAAAGGAATTATTTTATCAATGAAAGCAGAAAAAGTACTTTCTTGGTCAATAGACCAAAAAATGGACAGGAAACAAAAGAAAAAGTAAATTAAAATAAGTGAAATAAATTTGCTTTTTGCTCTAAAATTAAAATATTTAAGATTAAATAGTGAGACTATAACCAATAAAACAACAATGAATTTCACAATAGAAAAACTTTCCCAAAGTGAAACGGATTCAAAGGGAGTAAAAAAATAAATCGCAAGAATAAGTAATATATAAATATGTTTCATTCCGCCATTAGTTTTATATATGATTTTGCACATTCTTCAATAGTGTATTGATTAGAACTTGCCAATACTTTTGTTTTCATTTCATTTATTTCTTCAGCGCTCATATTTAAATACCGAATAATAGCATTTTTATAGCTTTCTTTCGATAAATCAGTTGACAAAATTCCATTTACCCCATCTTTTATCATATCTTTCACTCCACCCGCAGGAGTACATACAGGAATTGTAGCTGTAAAAAATGCTTCTATCAATGAAATAGGCATCCCTTCCCAGCTTGATGACAAACAAAAAGCATCCGCCATTGCCATATATTCCATTGGGTTAGTTCGCTCTCCTAAAAGAAACATGTTTTTACAATTTAGAGCCTCTATTGATTGTACAATATCAATATTGCTTTTCCGCCCAACAATCAAACATACAATATCAAATCCTTCATTCGTCAATTCTTTTACACATTCAGCAAGCATTGCTTGATTTTTTGCAAAATCGGTTCGTGCCACATTAATTAATATCTTTGTCTGCGGTGTAATTTTATAACGCTGCATTTCTTCAATTACTGTATCTGATATTTTTAATTCCTTTCTTGCTCTTCCATTGTAAATCAACGGAGCAGACATTCCATAGCATTTTTTAAAACTTTTCTCTCCATCATCCGAAATCACAACAGGGATAACCTTACTTCTACGAAAAAAATATTTTTTTAACAAATAAAATATTCGTCCGCCTGCTTCTTTGTGCGCATCACTGTGAATGGTATGTAAAAATTTTGTTTTAGGGAAAAATGTTTTCAATAATGCAAGATATAAAAACGCTCTGATATGAGTATGAATTATATTCGGTTTTTCTTGTTTAATCAGTTTATATAGTTTAAAAAGCAAGAAAAAATCAAAACCTCTTTTTTTGTCAAGTGTAATAAGTTTTATATTAGAATTTACTTCGGAGTAAAAGCCACTGTTTGATATTGCAGGATAAAACAAAACCAAAACTACTTCATTGGTTTTTGAGAGTTCATTGCTCAAATCAACCACAAACCGTTCAGCCCCGCCGCTTTCTAAATTTGGTATAATTTCTAAAATTTTCATATACTGTTATCTCTTCTATCAATCATTCACATATTAAAGATTTTTTATATTCCTCATAGCTTACATTATACTTATCTTTAAAAAATGTCTCATAAGATAGTTGTGACATGGGTATTTTATCTATATCTGTTTTTACAATTTTTGCCGGATTCCCTGCTGCAATACTATTAGCAGGAACATCTTTGGTTACCACGGCTGAAGCAGCTATTACGGAATTATCGCCTATTGTTATGCCTTTTAATATTCTTGCATTATCGCCAATCCACACATTATTGCCTATTTTCACAGGCATATTGTCCGAATATTTCCATAAATTTGTTCCATATCGGTCGAGATTTAACTTTTTAAACAATCTAAATTCCGGACTTATAGGATGTGTATTATTATCTGTTATGATAACATTATTGGCAATCGCACAATAATCACCTATAGTAACTGAGTTCACGCACCAAACTCTGGTTTTTTCGCCAATTCTTGTATTATTCCCAATAGTTACCTTACCTCTATTTTGTGATTTTATAATGCCAAATAACCACACATGATTGCCCAACACAATATCGCTTTTTCGAGAGCCATCTTCAATAAATACACGGCTATTCTTCATAAATTTATAGTGCTTACCTTTTAGCGTTGCATTTTTTTTACAGATTTTACTACTTTGAATTGAAATCAAGTATTGATATATTCTTATTAATATTTTTTTCATTTTTTATTTTTTGAATTTATTGATATAAAAATTAAAATTATCGTGATTTACAAACTCGTTTTACAAGTTCTTTTATTGAATTAGTTTCTTTTTTATCGAAAACAAATATAAAATATAGCACAAAAAACAAAAATGCTGTAACTATACTAATGACAAATAATTCTATCCACGCATTTGTTATAAATTGTTTTAGCCATAATCCTACTGCGTAAACAGCAGCATAAACCAAAACAGATTTTATAATAAATAAAAAAAACGATTTAACATTCAAAGAAAATAACCTGTTAGCGAAAAAAACAGTTGCAATCATAACCATTATCTGGAAAAACAAAATTACATATAAAATGGTATAGTGCATAAAACCATAATAGAAAAATATTGCAGATATTGGCAATGAAAGCAGTAATAAAATAGAAATAGTTATTTGGTACCATTTTATTCTACCATCTGCCAGCACTCCTCTAACTAATCCCGGATACAATTGCATAACAAGAAAAGTATAAATACACAGTTGACAGAATAAAGCAGTATATTCAGGTACTTGTTTTAACCATAAATTTAAAATGAACGGCAAATTTAATAGTAATGGTATTGAAATGATTGCCGAAAGAAGAAAAGACATTTTACAGGCAAAAATTGACAAGTATAACATTCTATCAATATTGTTTTCTCCTTTGCTTTTCATAATCTGAGGCGTTACTGCTGTTGTCATCATTTGAGAAAAATATTCCAATAATGAGCGTACTTGATTGGCAATGCCTAAAACACCGTTAATCGCTGAGGTGAAAAACACATTTAAAACAACCGCTGTTCCTTGGGTTCTGCCAAGCACAGCAAAAGAAGACAAGGAGCTCCAACCTATATAAGAAGCTATTTCTTTTATTAATGCCTTATTTTTATTATATTTAATCTTTATTGTATTCCTCACTTCCTCATATCTCCATAAACACCAAACATACTTTATTAAAAAGTTGATTATAGTTACAACCAGCATCCACGCAGTATAGAAAATCAATGCATCCTGTACCTTATCCAACATAAAAATTAATGCTAATTTAATAATGGTACAAACAATTTCAACTGCTGAAAAAAACCACATATCTTCACGCGCATTGATAGCAGCATTATATGGGGCGCCTATAATTGTAAATACAATCGACACAACCATTAATTGATAAACAACTTTTGAGGCATTTATTCTGTCTATCGATATATTCAAAATCCCATCAAAAAGAAAGGGATATAGAATTTCCAATACAGCAACAATAATAACGGTTAAAATTATATGTAGCAACAAACTGATTAAAAAAATCTTTTTTAATTCTTCAATATTTCCCTTCCCTAATCCAACGGATAAAAAGCGTTGAGTAGCAGACAGCAAGGAACCGTTTAAAAAAGCGAGTAATGTGATAACTCCCGCAATGAGATTATAAACACCAAAGTCATCTATGCCCAACACATTCAATACAACGCGCGTGAGATACAGGTTAATAATTGTTGTAATTATTAACTTGATATATAATGCGCCTGTATTTAGAAAAACCCTTGTTGATGCTTGCATAATTTCTTTATATATTCAAATTTTCTTCACTTATAAACACTTTGGGTTCAATTATTTTATTTTATTTTTAAGTTCTATTCCTTCTTTGGTTAAACGATATTTCTGTAATCGGCTGTTAGGTTTGTCGGGGATAGTCATCTCAATTAGCCCGAGTTTTAAAGCCGGTTGAATATAGTTGGTAAATGCGACATGCCTTTGTTTTAATCCTAACAAAGTTTGAAGCTCTATTGTTGTAAATTCTTCATTGCTTATGTTTTGCAGTAATTTATTAACTTGTACGCCGACTTGTACGCCGACTTGTACGCCGACTTGTACGCCGACTTGTACGCCGACTTGTGTAGTATCAGATATCGGTTCTTGGGAGTTTTTGTACAATATCGTTTTAAATTCCGTATCCTGAGTAAAAACCGGCAACTTTAAGCCCATTTCTTTACAACATTTCACCATATCTTCGGTACCGGTTCCCATTCGCTCTATTGTACCATAAAGATAAAGTGATTCGGCTAAAAGCGGATTCGCCGGAATAGAATTATGGGCGGTGAACAACTTTTCTATTGTAAGTTCAATAGGAAGCCTGCCCGGATTTGAAATTTCGAGCCTATCGGTAAAAAGCATTACCTGTACACTGGCATTACTGGTATAATCACGATGAGCTACTGCATTTACAATAGCCTCAGTTACTGCCTGTATTGGCAATTCATAACGGACATCTGCAATTTCATTTTTGTTACGGTCGCCTACATAGAGGTTTATTTTAGATAAAACGAAATCAACTGCAGCCGCTATCATTTCAAAAACCGTACCTTTGTATACCTGATACGATGGTATGGGTTTGGATACAGAACGGCCATGAAAATGTGCACACTTTACTTCAGAGGTAATAAAAAAACGCTGGGGTTTGTCCGCAAAAAGCAGTAATGCAGCATGAGTTATTCTGTTACCTTTTATAAGATTTAAGTGTGTCAACACATTCACAACATCTGCATCTTTATCGAAGGGAAAACCTCTTTTCCGGCGTGCTACTTCGGCGAAATTGCGAATTTTTTCTTCATTTAAATCCGCTATTGTTGCTTCAGTGTGCAAGGTGGCATCAAAAGGTGTTGTGCGAATAATTTCATTTTCAACTAAATAATTGACTAACGAGGCATAAACGGCAGTTTTTAGCTGTTCCGGCGTATTGAAACTTCGACGAACAATAAAATTTTCAGCTTTTCGAATAAGTAATTCTTCCTTGGTGTGTCGTTGCTCAATTTGTTTTATAAAAACCAAGCGAATTTTATTCAGGGCTGTAGCAGCATCAAATTCCCTTTCAGTAGGCGAAATACCTTCAGCATCTTCATAGCCATAATTTTGTCCGAAAATCCCCAAATAAATGTCACAATTCTTTACTTCGTTAAGGAAAACTGTAGTTGGGTGGAGGTTTAGCGCAGGAGTATTTTCAAAAATAAAGGGCTCAAAAAATTTACCCAATAATGCATCCGTAGTCAGGTAATCGAACAATACCTGCCGCTCTGTTGCAAATTCCGACTGCACACTACTGATAAATACTTTTTTTCGCTGCATATTATTTTATAATATAATCAAATTTCCTCCCACTTGCATATCCGAGTTATAAAATTAAACGTCATTCAACAAATCGTCCAGCAACACCTTTACCTCGGCCCAGTCCACGTACGGGCGGCCGCCGCCTTCGGGATACACCAACGGGCATCCGAGGGCTGCGTCATCTATATATAATTCACCATAAGCCTTAGGCGAGCTTGTCCAGTGTTTTTGCGTGGGGTTGCTCTGAATCCCGTAGAGCGGAATATTGCGTTTGCGAAACCAGTTGACGGCTTCTGTTAAATAAAACTTGTTATTTTTCGGATCATCGGAACGCATAGTGAATAGTATAAGTTTGTGCCCTGCATCAACTAATGCACGTAACACATCGGCAGCTCCTATCTCGCGCCCTATGGCCGGATATTCGTGCGTTACGCAAGTTCCGTCAAAATCAATTACTATGTACATTCTATTGTTTAATTGTTTAGTTGTAATTTAATCATTAATCATTAATCATTAATCATTGCTCATTATTCTCTTCCACCAACTACGTTGTTCATCTTCAAAATATTTTCCTTCGTAACGGCCATAATGCTTGTAATAGTTGCCCCACTGCTTGGCTTTAAGACTATTAGCCACCACGCAGAGGTTAGTTAATTTTTTGTACCGGTAGAAGTCGTTTACTAACTTTATTCTATCTTTCGGAGTATAGTTTTGCCGCATCACATAAACAGCAACATCGGCAAATTCGTTAAGCAACAGAGCATCGCTCAGCAGTCCTGCCGGCGGCGTATCAATAATTACATAATCGTACAGTTGACGTAGTTCGGTAAAGAGCTCTGCTACTTTAGGGCTCATCAGGAGTTCCTGTGGGTTAGGCGGTATATTGCCGCAAGTTGCTACATGAAGATTGTCGTGGTCTTCGACTGTTCTAATAATTTCCTGCAAGCTGCACTGTCCGGCTAAATAGTTACTAAGGCCGAGGTTATTATCCATTCCAAAGGTAAGGCTTGTGCCGGGATGCCGCAGGTCGAAGCCAAGCACAATAGTACGTTTGCCTAAGTAAGCATAAGTTACGCCAAGGTTAGCAGCCAAGAAAGATTTGCCTTCGCCGCTGATGCTCGAGGTAACCATGATGGTACGCAGCCCCTGGCCTGCTGCCATCATAAATTTAAGGTTGCTGCGCAAGGTGCGGAACTGTTCGGCTAAACGGCCGCGTTTAGCGCCGGCTACAATCTTGGATGCTCCTTTGATAAAGGCAATTTCACCGATAAGAGGAGCATTAAGTCCTTTTTCCAATTCATCCTTAGAGGCTATTTTGTTATAAATAAGCCCTTTTACATATATTACGCCTATAGGTGCTAATAAGCCCAGCAAGGTAAAAACCAAAAGGATTTTGTTCTTTTGCGGGCTAACCGGCACATTAGAACTACGTGCAGCGTCAATTACCCGTGAATCGGCTACCGAAGAGGCATAAGAGATGGCTGTTTCTTCGCGTTTGGAAAGAAGGTAAACATAGAGTTGGTTCTTCACTTCCTGTTGCCGGCTTACATCTAACAATTCGCGTTCTTTTCGAGGCACGGCATTGAGTTGTTGTTCGAGCCGGCGGCTTTGAACCTGTAATTGTTCCCGAGTAATTTCCAAACTGTTACGCA
>Ga0209628_10001982_pt1 | contig 13631 bp, 4 predicted proteins | sample TergutCu122P4_FD_187285 | JGI IMG/M metagenome (GOLD analysis project Ga0209628, IMG submission 187285) | Cubitermes ugandensis P4 segment gut microbial communities from Kakamega Forest, Kenya - Cu122 P4 (SPAdes) (version 2) | ecosystem: Host-associated > Arthropoda: Insects > Digestive system >...
CTGAAGTTTCCTCTGAATTCTAAATTGCGAATATCGAAATAATCACGCAAATCTTCACCAAAAAGCACGCTCGTTTCTCCGCCACTCAGGAAAATGGGAGTAACAGGCGCTGTCGGGATGGATTCTATCGTGGTTCCGTTCATGTTTTCCATTTTCAGGTGCAAACGCACAGGAAGGTTGGTCACGGTTACGTCTTTGACCATGATGGTAACGACCAAGCGTTGCGAACCCGGTTGGGAATAATCGGACAAAACTAACGAATAAGGCGGCGTTAACGATGGGGTTACATAAATAGGGTAAGTTTGCTGCGCATGAAGGACGGTTGCTACAAAGAATAAGTAAAACACTATAGGAGCAAGTCTTGTGATTGCCCAACGTTTATGCGCGTCAGCTATCCCCCTTTGGAGGGGGCAGGGGGAGGACATTAGGCACTTTGCCAATTTAGCGACAAAATGAGACCAAACAAGCATATATATATTATTCATAAATCTTTTTTTGTTTCATTATTTTTGTTACCTCCCCCTACCCCCTCCAAAGGGGGATAGCTGACGCATGATTTCTGTTATTCAGTTATTCAATTATTCAATTATTCAATCACTATCTTTATCTGCCTGCGCTCGTTTCCTGCCGTTACAATCAAAACATATACACCGGTTTGCAGGTGGGTGAGGTTATAGCTCACATTATAATAATCGGAACCGGCTTCAGTTCGTTGATTTACGCAAATGCCCGACGATACTTCGAAGATAATAAACCGGGCTTCGGCCGCCTCACGCAATTCCAGTTCGACGGTAAATATGCCATCGGTCGGATTCGGATATTGTTTCAAAGATTGAATCAGTGGTTCCCTTCCCCACCAATCATCATCATCCTTATCTCCGGCTTCCACAATTTCTATCTGTTTAACAACCGGTGCATAGCAGCCACCCGAATAGGCTGACAGGCCGATGTTATAAACACCTGTTTGCAAACAGCGCAAATGCAATACATAAGGTAAATTGTAATATTCGTCTTTTATAGATAACTGTTCGAAAACTTTTGTGTCATATTCCCATTTCAAACTGTCTAAAGGAAGATTAGAAAGTTCGAAAACCACCAATGTATCGCCTACTGCCGCCATTGAGGGCAATAACATATCGGCTTGCAAGGCGTTGTTGCCTATCGTAACTCCGATGTCGCCCCAAGCCGAACAGCCGTCGGGTGTTTTCGTTTCCAAGAAATACCGGTCTTCTTTGGTAACAGACAGGTAACGTTCGCGAGAAATGTCTCCCTTGTCGGTAAACCAACGGTAGGAAACATAATTACCACCGTCTATCACATGCGTATTCCCCGGACACATCATTATATCTCCACCTAAATCGATATGCTGATAGGCCGGTTCGTCGAGCATAAACTGTTTTTCAAATACGCAGCCGTTGGCATCGGTAACGCGCACCCAATAATTGCCCGTCGGAATACTGTCGATGCCGGACGTTGCTGCACCGGTCGACCACAGATAAGTATAATCGCCCGCGCCTCCGAACGCTTGTGACCGGATGTAGCCATCAGAATACCCGAAACAATGCGGTTCTTTGTAACCCGTTATCAATAAATAGAGAGAATCCGGCTGGGTAATATCGAAATAATAAGTTGTGGCACAGTAGTTTTCGTCGGAAATCGTAACGGAATGTCGCCCTGCGGGTAAATTTCCGGTAGATTCGCCTGTTGTTCCGTTCGACCATGTGAATATGTAAGGCGAATAAGGCTCTCCCGCCTCGACTGCCGTAACCACGGCCGCTCCCGTAGAATCGCTGTAACATAACACATTGGTTGTTTCGACACTTATGATACGAGGTAATTTCGAGGGTTGTATCAGCTGTTCAAAATATTGCGTACAACCGTTCTCATCAGTTACATACAATCTGTACAAGGCATTTTGTTTCAAACCTGCAACAATCGAATCTGTTCCGATAATGTTATCTTCAGAATCTTTCCACTGATAAGTGTACGGACGGGTTCCTCCTTTTAATGAAACAAGAATTTGTCCGTTGTCTTCGTTACAGGTAGTATGCGTAACATCGATGCTTTGGAACAATAGCGAATCGGGCTCGGTGACGATTACGGTCAGAATATCGGGACTTGTGCATTGCAAACTGTCGGTAAATTCGAAAGTGTATTCGCCTACCGAAAGATTGACTACGACGTTGCCTCTTTGCCAAATAGTCGAACGCTGTTCTTTGAAATAATAAGGCGGATTGCCTCCCGAAATATCGAAAGTAATTTGTCCGTTCACTTCATCCTTACATCTTACATTTTTTATATTTGCAACGCTTGCACGCAAAAGATCAGGTTCGATAACGGTTATGTCTAACTGCGCAGTCGTGCCGTATTTATCCACCACATAAAAATAATGTTCGCCGGTTTCTAATTCGGAATAAACTTCCACGTTGTTGTATTCAAGATGGTTGTTGCCGGGTTGACGATAATGAGCATAACGGTAATCGCCCCAACCGCCGGTTGCCGAAAGAATAACGTAGGCATCGACAGTACCGTTGCAACTTTGATTTTCTTGTTCCAAAGCCGTTAATTGCAAGGCCTGTTCGGGCGCTAACACCTCTATTTCTATCGAAATCGTGTTGCCGTATTTATCGGTAACGGTCAAAGTGTATTTTCCCGCAGGCAAATTGCTTAACCAAGTAGTGTATTCATCGCTGTTTGATGACATGATATTTCCCTGTTCATCTGTCCAGACGAATGTATTTCCTCCTGCACCTCCTTGTATTTCAATGCTGATCGATCCGTCTGAACCGTTGGGTGTTGAAGCGTGTATAATTTTTATTTTCCCAAAGGCAAAAGCTTCGTAGGGTTTTATTTCAAATCCGGCAATCGCATTTTGTCCTGTGGCGTTTGTTCCGATAATAAACCATTTTCCGCCCGCAAGATTATTCAAATAAATGCTGTCGTTACTTAAATGAAAATCAGCATTGTTTATTGTTGCAGGATAATCGACGTAACTGTTTTTGGGATTAATTATTCTGATGCTTGTTAAGTCCATCTCATAGTACAATATTGCATAACCATTGGCAGCATCGACAGCTGTTTCGTCGCCTGTTTCCACAACAGTCATTGTTTCATCGCTCGGGTCGGGTAAATAGACCGAATTGGTTACACTGCAACTGTTTGCGTCCGTTACTTTCAATTCATAATATCCGCTTGAAAGATTGTTTATCTGCGAATTATTCGGGAATGAAACGGCAGAACCGATTTTCTTCCAAGTATAGGTTAAAGGAATTTCTCCACCCGAAACCTTTGCCCGAATCGAGCCGTTTGCACCTCGCGGAACATCGGGAGGAATGGTTTCAAAACCATCGATGCGCAATAATGCCGTGTCGGTTACGACGGTTTCCAACTCGAACCTACAGCCGTTGGCATCGGTCAAATGCAGCAATAACGGACCGCTTGCAACATTCCTCCATTGCACTGTTTCCGGCACATCAGCAAAAATCGTATCATTGCCATTTTCGGAAAATAACTTGTAGGGCAAGGTTCCTCCGGATAAGGCTATAGATAAGGCACCATTACCGGCGCAAGTCGGGGTTTGAATATGCACGATTTCGGCTTTCAAGCTGTCTTGCGGTTCATAAACGGTTATGGATTGAGATGCGGTTGCTCCCATTTTATCTATAACGGTAATAAAATAAGTTCCGGGATACAGGTTTTCAAAGCGACTGAGCGTAGTGTATTGGGCACCGGAAGCGCGTTTGTAGCGATAATCGCCCCAGCCGCCTTGTCCTTCGACCACGATTTTACCTGTTTGCGATTTACAAAGCGCATCTTGCACTTCTCTGATTATCAATCGCAAGCTATCGGCCGGTTCATTTACTTGGAATACCTTCGTAGTAAAGTAACAATCCTTGCAGTCGGTTACTTCCAATGTGTAAGTTCCTGCTTTTACGAATAACTCATTTGTAAAACCTCTGATAGCCGAAATGCTGTCTATTTTTGTATTTTTGTCATCTTTTAAATATACGACAGCGTTTCCGGTATTTCCACCGATGATGCGGAACTGTAATTTTCCGTCGTTAGTTCCTTTATTGATTACCGGAATAATCGTATCGACTTCAATACGCAAAGCATCGGGTTGTTTTACAACAACAGGATAGGCATTTTGCGATTGACAACCGTTGGTATCAAACACATACAAAATATAATCACCGGCAAACAGGTTTTCAAAAATTCCGGTAACTTCCTCAATTGTAGTATTATCCGATTTTTTTGTTAATGTGAAATAATCAATATTGTTTGTTCCTTTTTTTGCGGTTGCTGTTATTTTTCCGTTATTTTCACCGAAACAAATCACATCATTTACAACGACACTGTTTATAGCAGGACTTGTATATTGGTTGAATACTAACGGTATACTTTGCTCGGTGCAGCCGTTTTTATCGGTTACGGTGATATAATAGTTGCCGCCTGCAATATTTTCAAACTGCACGGCTGTGCTCGATGTTTGGGTTTGCACGATGGCATTTGTTTCTGTAACCTTCAGCGTGTAAATGTAGGGATCGATACCTCCTGATGCTGTTACCGTCAGGGAGCCGTTAGACCAACCGCAAGTAGGTTGTACGAGATCTGATGTTGAAACGACCAGTTTCGCAGGTTGACCGATGGTTACCTTGCTTGCCGGCAATTCACAATTATGTTTGTCCTTAAGCGTAAAAGTGTATTCTGCTGCCGGCAATTTGCTTACAGTCATGTAGGTTTCTTCGTTTTCTGTGGTGATGGTAACAGTTCCCAAAGCAGGTGTGAGTGAGTAAGGTGGGGTTCCGCCTGATACCAGAAAACTTACCGAACCTGTTGCAGAGCCAAAACAAACGGCATCTGTCGTGCTTTTAACCGTTATATCCAAAGGATCCGGGTTGACGAGGGTTATTGTTGTCTTTGCCGTTCCGCCATTTTTATCTTTTACATAGAATAAATAATCATCTGCCTGTAAGTTATTGAATGTAGTTGTGTTATTCCATGTTGTGCTATCGATACTGTACTGATAATCGCCCCAACCACCTGTTGCTAAGATACTTATCGTTGCGTCTTTGTCGTCATGACATGAAACAGGTTTAGTAATATTTGCTTGAAGCCGAAGGGTTTCCGCCGGTTCGAGTATTCGCACATCTATTTCTTTTGGACAGTTTTTCGAATCGGTAACAGTTAATTTATAGAGTTTGCCGCCGTTGGCAAATTCGCCGGGCAATCCGGAAAAGATACCGTTTCCGGGTAAAGTTTCAGGATATGTTTTTGAATCATCCGATAGACTAAAGGTAAACGGTGCACCATTTCCACCGGAAACATTGACTTTGATTTCTCCGGTTGCCGTACCTTTATTGCTTACCGGAGTAACTATCGTATCAATGAGTATTGTATTTTTGTTGGGAATTTTAAAAGACACATTGAAATTACATTTTTTATTATTATCGTCAAGGAGTGTTTCCGTAATAGTGCAAGTGTAATTATCAGGTGATAGTCCTTTGATGGTAATTATGTCTCTATCAATAAAGATACTGTCTCGTGAGACAAAAGGATATATCAATGTAACTGTTAAGTTTCCTTTTCGATTTGTAAATTGCAAAACACACTTTCCATCTTCTCCGTCAGGGCATGTTGGCGGAATCGTGTCTTTTTTTATTACTGATAGGACCTGTGGAGAAATAACCTCTGCATTGCCTTTTATCACACAATCGCAAGTGTCTTTTATATAAAAAGTCCCTGGGCCGACAGGATAACCGGACAAAGCATTTCCGGTAATAAATTGTGAATTAATGTTTTCTTTGCTGTACTTAAGTACTCCTGAACCTCCCGATGCCGAAATTGTTATCTTACCGTCGGAAAGACACCAGAGGGATGGAGGGTCAGATGTTGTATTATTTATCATAATAGGATTGCGAGCTTGTATCGTGATATTGTTAAACGTTGTTGAATTGCCAACTGCATCCAAAACAGTAACGGAATAAGTTCTGGCAGATAGGCCATTAATAGTAGCCCCATTGCCATTAATAGTATATTCGGTAGTTTCAGTACTTATCTTATATTTATAAGATCCGATACCACCGGAAATATTTGATAAAATAATTGTGCCGTTATTAGTATTATTACTGCCTAATAAGTTTGGCTGCACCGCACAACTGGGTTGGGTAGTTTCTATTTTTTGTATGGCAATCGGAGGAGGTTCATTAAGGATTGCGCTCACTGCCTTAGTTGAACAACCAGCAGCAATTGCATAAATATTATTATATTCTCCTTTCTTTAAATTAAGTGTAACTGTTCCTCCATAATAATTTATTTCATCTTCTACTGAAGTAGGAGTAGATGGTAATGTTATATCATAAAAAGTACTGCCGACATAAACCCTTATTGATTGACTTCTGCTGTTCGAAACAGTAAACTGCACTCTTGCAGTATTTCCAATAGTTTGAATTTTGTAACCATTTATTTCTCCATCAGGATAACTCGGACCACTTATTCCAAATTCCAGAATATTAGGAACATTAAAGGTAGTTTTGAAAGCACAAGGAGATTTTCCACCCCATCCCTGATACTCAATTATTAATGAGTCCTTTCCTGCCGGAAAAACATCAGTAATAATATAGTGAGTAGCTGTTTTTTTAACTTCAGTATGTGAATCAGGATTTCCCCAAGCATAATTATATCCATTCGCCCAATCCCCAGACGTACCTTTAATCGTAAAATTATAATTGGTAGCATCTTCGTAGGGAATTTTTATTGTAGTAGGATCGCCTTTACAAGCGGGAGGAATTACATCAATTTTTGTACCTGCGGGAAGTTCAAATTTAGGAAAAAAATTAAATCCTTTATCAGTATAAGTAGAGGTAGCATAATTTTGCTCTACACGACAAGCCGTACGGAAAAACATTTTTTCGTGAGGGTCTAATCCATCTAAATCTAAAAAATCGGAATATTCGATAATTAGATCGGATTTAAATTGCTGTCCTTTATCATATATTCTAACCCATTCACCTCCCTCATTTCTACATTCAATAAAGGCCACAGGATCAATAACATAGTTCTGAATATGGAAATAATCATAATAATACAATTCCGACGGTTTCTTAAATTTTATTTTTATATCATACTCATCAGAGCAAGCATATTCTCCCTCCTTTTCTCTTATCGTATTTTTGTCTACAAAAACAATATCATCTATATACAAAGGGCCTCTAATTTTATTAATACACAACTCTGCTGCTCCCAAAGGATTACCGCAAAATGAATCCATATTGGGCCAATAAGGAATAGCAACCATCTGTCTGCTGGGAGGACAATCAAAATAGTAGTAAAAATAATATCGTTTGTCTTGTCTTGATGAAAATACATCCTCTGCGAAATAATGATAATGATAAGGATGAGGAGTACCTATTTGATAAGTATAATTTCCTACAACAAAATCCCAGCTACAAGTCGCAGGAGACATTATGCTATATTTACTTAAATTGAAATCTATTGCGTGCAAATGCTCTATATATTGATCACAACATCCTATTTGCCCAAATCCTTTTTCCACACAAAGCAGTAACATCAGGCATATTCCTATTTTTTTTACATTCGTTTTCATAATTGTATTTTTTTACGGTTCTAAAGGATTATACATTGTCATACTTACCGTTGAAGTTGTTATCTCCTTCCCCGGCAATACATAACTTACACTCACAGGATAATCGCCCTTGAAAACTACAGGTGGGTAATCTTGCGCCAACAGATCTTTTTCCTGTTGCGTTATTGATCCACTGCTCTTTTTTGCAATAATTTTCTTGGCTTCAAAGAAATCTCGGGAGCACCCATACGGAATGGCATAACGGAATATCCCTTGTGTGTTGTAACCCGATGTAGAGTTAACATTCATTTCATCATCCGTTAATACTTTATTGGGAAGCCCCGTGAGTATCTCTACCTTATCGGCCGGAGATGTCAGATAAGTTTGCGATTGATACATGTCTTTGTAAAATGTTTGGTTATACCAATCGGTTTGATTTAGCTGTGCGGCAAACCGCACTAATTTTTTACCGTTGAGACCTTGTATTTCATACATATCAAATAATTCCGGTTCTTTCAGGTTAGTTTTTATGTAATGAACAAACAACTCCATATAATCACGCCAGCCCTCCGATTTCTTATCAAATGCTTTGATTTTTTGGTAAAATGTATCGTAATTACTGCTACGGAAATTCAAGGAATAGATTTCCTTCTCGGCCAATTGCGCCAGTACTTCCGTTGCTTGTTGTCGCGTAACTTCCATTTCATTGTCTCCTTCTGTTTCTAACGCCGTCGTTGTACTTGATATATTACTTTTTATATCCTTGTTTCCTTGTGGAATATTGACAATCGCCATTTTATAGATTTTATCCTTTTCAAAAGCAACCTGATCTGTCGAAAATTCTATTTCCATTTTTATACCGCTAACCGAACTGCCGGTTTTGTGAGTAAATGTCTTTTCGTACTTTTTCCCTGTTTCGTCGGTGAAACGCAATTTTTGGTCGAATCCGACAGGTTTTTCTGTTGTGAAAAGATAGGAATAATTTTGCGTAAGTAACAAGTATCCTTTAGTGTGTTCTTTCGGGTAATAATTGTACTGCCGGTCGATAGGATAGCTGTATGCCATGTGTTCGGGTAAGATTACATCCGGACGATTACCACTACGAAATACAGCTTTTTTCTCCTCAATCACGGGTTTGCCGTTGTCACCTTTTACAATCTCCCAGTTGTTATTAACTTTTTTCTTAAAGGCAACTTTAGCATATACTTCCACCTCTTTTTGGCTTTCAAACGGATCATCCGGTGAAAACATACTCACCGTACCATCGTTGCTGAGTTTGTTTTTCCCGGTTAGTTTCCGGCCGGTGTCTTTGTATTTGACGGTAAATTCTTCCAAGGTAACCATATAAGTTCCTTTCACATCATCTTCGTCAATGATCATTGTATGATTTATCGGAATATTGAATACTGCCTGCGGAGCAGCAAATACGTTGATGTCTTTATCGCCTTCTCCCGGAGATAGCTGAGCGATAACATCTTCGCCAAATGGAGAACCTCTGCTTATAATACATTTTTCGCCTATCTCGAAACCGAAAGAACAGTTACCTTTTACCAAACCTCCTAATACACTGAATCGCCCTCCGACATTTCCACTGAAATACATCGGATTCGGGCCTGCCCCTTCCAGTAAGGCACCTAAAGAGAGTTTGAGTATATCGAAATTCCGTCGTTTACCGAATACTTTGGCTCCAATACCTATATTAGCATCCACATACGCCCAAGCTTGGCCTTGTGCATACCAACCGTTGATACCGGGAGTACCACTGTAGCCGCTACAAGTGCTACCTTTTAAATCAACGAGCAAAAATTCCGCACCCAATCCGGTAGCAAACCTGGCATAAAAAGGCGTTAATTCTGCTTTGAAATTTATATCGAGTCCGGCTCCGAATGCCACTCCCTTACCCAATGTTAAATCATTCGACGCTTTTCTTCGTAACTTATCCTGTTTGTCAGCGCTCAAGTTTTTTAACACTCTTTCCGGCGGTAGCGGCAATCCAGGAATATCGGCTCCCAACATAAAATATCCATTCACTTCGGCTAAGTTCAAGACTTTCAATCCCAATCTGTCGGAAGGCGTACCGACATAAACGTACCACTTTTGGGGAGAAAAATAAGCCGAAGCCCAACCCAATCGATCGTTGGGACCTATACCTTTAACCAGTCCGGCATCGAGGAAAGTATTTAAGTCGGCTGAAAACGTTTCGTTGATTACGTCATATTCGATATTCAGCGTAGCAGTTAAAGCACCTGCATTTTTTTTGACTTCAGGAACTACTTCCAACTCGCTTTTTTTCGCTTTTTCCGGTTTCGCTACTCCAAGTTTTGCTTCTAAGTTTTGTACTCGATTTGTGACCTTATCGGCAAAGCCACCCCATTTCTCTGCTTGGTTGGTAAATGTCGCTTCTCCGCGTAGCTGTACGAAGTTCAATCCTCCGTTGGAGTTAAACTGCATTTCAAAACCTACTTGAGCATTGAACAAGTCGGGTGAACCCTTCGTAGCAAATCTCGTAGAAGCCATTACGCCAAATCCGACACTTTTATCCGGCATATATGATATGCCCGATAACGCTTTCCCAAAATCAAGGTCGGCACCTGCTGTCGTTCCCTGCGGCATTTTCGATGCTTGTTGCATTCGGCGGTATAAACCACCTCCAAATCCGTAGAAACTAAGTGCAGGTGGAATGGGTATGCCTTTCTCTGGTTTCACTTCAAAAAGAGCATCTGCCAAAAAGTAACGATAATCGTCTTTTTTACCAAATACACCTACAGCATCAAACGTAAATTTTTTGACCAATTCTAAACGAATATCTCCTCTAAAGCCGTCACCATAGAACTTATCACCGTTTTTAAACCAAACTTCGCCCGCCAAAGAAAATGAAGAAGAGTTATAATTTACTTTTACTCGATCTATCTCTACTTCCTTGAATTTCCAAGTGGAACAATCGCCGTAGAGTTTCAAGCCGGTAAAGCCGCCGAATGTCTCATTTAAAGTAATTCCTGTTTCAAAAGCCAAACCACTGCCTTTGTTGTCTTTAAACGAGCGAATTTCTCTGATAGAAAGCTCGAATCCGGCCAGTTTCGGACTACGAATCGTATCTGAAACACCGATAGCTCCGATTTGAAAATAAGGACTTTCCCGACTGATAACCATGTTTTCGAAAGATATATCGGGTACGTTAAATACCTTTGTAGAGTCTTTCCCTATCGGAGCATTTACGGTTAACTTGCCGGAAGCATGAATCGAGGGATAAATTTCTTTTTCCTTGAAAAGAATATCTATATAAGAAAGGTTGTTCAGGGTGATAGTACTGCGCAATACCGGAAAATCGTACTCGCCGGCCATTCCTACTTTAAAATCGTATTCGTTGGTAACGGGATTGATAGAGGCCGAATAAGTGCGCAACGAATTTTTACCGAAAGGCGGGAGGTTGATTTCTCCTCCTAAACCGAAAGCAACAATATTGCTTTTCAATATTCCTAACGAAAAATCGGTAAGCGAAATATCCCAGTTTTCCTTATTGATGGTCTCACTTGGAAGCAGATTCTTGACAGCAACATTACCGGTAAAACCGTTTCCATCAAACAGAGTTTCTTGTAACGAAACTGTAAGACGTTCATTTCCTGATCCTTGCGGTTTCTTGAATATTTGCGGCAAGCTTACCGAAGCCTCCGAAATATACAATCCTTTCCATAATTTAATGGTTTCTTGATTGGGTTGGGTAAAATAATTAGTAGGAAATCTTACCAATCCCGGAGTATCCGTATCGCTTTGGTCTAATACAGCACCTTTCAACGTAAATATTATGTCGCTCAACCCTTTAATGCAAAAGGACTGATTGATATTTAACGACACGGAATAATCGTCGAAATTGCGGAAACGGGTACTAAAAGTAGTGCGTAAAGGTTTTTGGGTCGGAACACCTTTCGCATCAACTGCAATAATATTAGTAGAAGTGACGACCCACGATATTTTAGCATCGAATGATTCGACTCCTTCGCAACCGAATTCAACTGCCGTTCCATCGTGAATGATCAAGGCCGATTTCTCACCGATTTTACGCTCTACAGGAGCGACTAATTCTAAGCGTCCGGCGGTTCCCAATCCGGTTTCTCCTTCCAAAACGGCTTGTCCTTCAAACGCTATCTTTTGTCCTGTATCTTTGAATTTGAAAGCGCAGGAGGCATGAATGACCTGTTTCTCTTTTTCATGATCCCAGGTAATTTTCTGAACAATCAGCGAATAGTCGCCTTTCTTTATTCCTACCGGCAAAGGCACCGTTCCATTAGTAAACAGATCCGACAATGACTGTATGTAAGCACCTGCTTTCTCCACAGCATCCATCAACTCGAAAGCAGCATTGATTTTTCTTTGCTGATCTTCGGTAAGAGTACCCAAACCAATGGTGAAAGTGTCATCATCCGGCATAGTTTGGGCATATCCCTGAAACACGAATAGGAATCCAATTAGTATTAATAATGCTTTTTTCATAAATTATCTGAATTTATATTTTGTTATAATTCTATTATTTTTGTTTGTTCTATAATTTTTCCATTAATAATTTTTTAACTAAAAATGCTTGCTCTCGTTCAGCGGCGTTTGCAACCATAGCCGTCGTTTCTTTCTCTGCAATTTGCAATTGCATTATAAAATAATTCATATTTCAAATTCCTTTTAATTATCTTTTTTCTTTTGCATAATAATACATATCTTTTGGAAAATATTCATTATTTTCAAAACTTGAGACATCAATATCAAGCAAATAACTTATGGCTGCCACATAAAAATTCCAATAACCGCAATAACCGGTATCTGTATCAGGTTTAAAGCCTCCACTTCTTTTATTAACTTGTTTTATCCAATCTTTGGTAAAATATTTATCAACCAATTTTGCGGCTTTTGTTTTGTCTTCTTCTCGAACTGCCTCTCGCAGGCTTTTAAAATCATTCGGAATATATTGTATTACAGAGTAAGATTCTTCTACAAGGGGTGGGCGTTCTATTTGCGAACTTAATATAAACTCAAATAACATATCTTTTACTTCGTCTTTATCTATTATTTTCGCCAAGTTTATAAAGGTTTCTTTTGGTTGATGTAGCATTATTCCTAACGAAAGCATATCCAACATATCTACATAATTGCTGTTAAAATAATGATTATAATACATTCCTTTTTTATATGCTTTCAGTTTTAAAATCATCCACGATTCATGCATAAAATTCAATGCTTGCAGATAATCTTCTACTAAATTTTCAACAGATTCACCCATAGAATATTTTGCACGAATAATTCTTCTTGACCTCAAACATTCATCTCCAGTCACAATCGAAATTCTTTCTTGAGCTATTTCATTATTTCTAATTTTATTGAATCTTTTTTCTCTTAAACGATAATCCAGCTCAAGGTACTCTCTAAAATATTCTTTTGTTTTAAATTTATCTCTCATAATTATAAATTTATTATTGTTGATAAAATATTTCCACCAGCATCTATTTCTCTGTAAATAACAGAACCATCCGGAGATACTTCGGATAGAATCCGTCTATATCCTTTATCCGAAATTTCTTGTGCAATTTCTCTTCCTACTGCACTTTCTAACCTTGAAATGTCTTGTCCCTGTAAACGACCATCTATCCATCGGTCGCCCCCGTTCGGCGTAGTCTCCGACCATAGCCGTCAGGTTAAGATCGCAAACGACTATTAACCAATCCCGTAGGGATTTAAGCTCGGTAGAAATAAATGTTTCCCATCCTCAAACAGCATGCCGTAGGTATGCTACAGAATTCAATTTGTATGCATACCTAACGGCATGCAAGGGTATGGTGGTATTTCTATCGTTTCTACCGAGCTTGAATCCTTAACGGGATTCTTTTTGTTTTCCGCTGATATTTAACAAGTTATCTCCTTAACCTGACGGCTATGGTCTCTGACTACGACGTGCTAAAAATAAAGCTCCTGCTTTATAATATGCTATTTTTGCAATCATTTTCATCTTCTCGACTAACTCTTTGCAAGTTTGGAAACTTGCTTTTAGCCCGACGTAGTCAGA
>Ga0209628_10001983_pt1 | contig 13630 bp, 14 predicted proteins | sample TergutCu122P4_FD_187285 | JGI IMG/M metagenome (GOLD analysis project Ga0209628, IMG submission 187285) | Cubitermes ugandensis P4 segment gut microbial communities from Kakamega Forest, Kenya - Cu122 P4 (SPAdes) (version 2) | ecosystem: Host-associated > Arthropoda: Insects > Digestive system...
CTCTGGTAGGAAGACATTTTTCTGGCATATTTCCTGTTACACATGGCCTGAACAAGGAGATGCTTTGTTGCCACTGCTTTTCAACTTGTGTCACTATTTGCCATTATGAAGGTTGTAGCAAACCAGGAGGGGTTGAAAATCGGCTTCTGGTTTGTGCTGAGCATGCTAAGTTATGTGGTGAAAGCATGCATTCCATAAAGAGGAAAGCCAGAAGTTTTATTAGTGTTCTTAAGGTGACCTGTTCGGAGCAAATGATGAGAATTCTAAGTATATGTTTATGTCTTGTGAGAAGAATTCAGAACAAAATAAAAAAATGAAAGTATGGCAAATTTCAAATGTTCGGGAACAAACAGAACAAATAAAACTGAATTTGTGAAGAAATCAGGAGCAAATTGAAATCATGAAATACTTGCTTTCACTCATTGCAGAATCTTTTTCTTTCAGTTGGTATCCAAAAGTATAGAGATTACAATATACAGAACTATAATTTTTTTGTTTCATATGGGTTCGAAACTTGGTCTCTCATTTCACACTGTTGTTTGTACAGTGTGTCTTTATCAGGTTATTTATCTAAAAGTTATTCAACAATATGCACTGTATAATGATTATAAAGTGAACTTTCCCTGATGATGGTGGTTGCCACCACCAAAAAATGTTGAAATATAGTTTGATTTTATAAGCACTTTTTAAATCATTATATAGTGTCTATTGTTGGAACAATTTTTAGATAAATAACTTGGTCTCTCATATAAGTGGAGTAATATAGGCTGAGGGTGTTTGAAGTTAGGGTGCTGAGGAGGATAATTGGGCTAACTGACAACATAGCAGGGACTGGAGGAGATTGTATATTGAGGAGTTTTGTGACCTGCTGTGTTTACCATATATTTGGGTGGTGAAAGCAGTTAGATTGAGATGGATGGGGTATGTAGTATGTATGGAGGTGAGCAGAGGTGCATACAAGGTTTTGGTAGGGAAACCCGAAGGAAGGAGACCACAAGGAATTCTAGGCATAGGTGGGAGAATGACATTAAAATCAGTCTTCAAGAAATAGGATGTGTGGGGGCAGCAATTACTACATTTATGTGTGTGGAATAGGGACATGTGGTGGGATCTTCTTATGGGTGTGGTAATAAACCCTTGACTTCCATAAAATGTTGAGAATTTTTTAGCAAGAATGGAGTTGATATGTTTTTTGCATAAGGTGGCATTGACCATGATTGAGATGATGGTTGTGGGAGTCCGTTTACCGCTCTTTGGACATCCTGAATTTGACACTGGATCCATTTACTGCCTTAGAGCATTTATTTTTGACCATCCATATTGAATGCTGTTTGTTTTGTTTCATATTATTGTTTTGTGATTTGCAGCAGTACCACTCCTGGAGTGTAATACGTATATTGTGGATATAGAATACTCGCCACTGGTTGGTGGGTTTGCTGTTGTCCTGAATGATGGTCGAGCAGCATTTCTTACAGCTGTTTCATTAAGGTTTGACCCAAATGTAAGTTTCATTCAGTATTTCGTATGACATGTATGTTACATGACAATTCAAACATTGCCATATATATGTATTCATATTTGAGTTATTCAGTTGAAGATCTGTTTGTAATGTATGCTATATACTTTCTAGAGCTCAAGTGAATTAGAAAGTGGTGACATTTTAATAGGATATAAACATGCAGTTGTCATTTTGGAAAGTATCATCATATAACTGAACACACTCGTATTTACTGAAATAAAATGTTATGAGTACAGTCATAGTATCATAATCATAGATGGTTTTAATCAAATGCCTATAACTTTGTAAGATAAGTGGGTTTATAAATAAATAGTTTCTTAATAGTATTGTACTTTATTGATGCTTTGTAGTTACGGAAATTTGGGTTTGTATATGCGCATGCAGTGAATGTGCATGTGTAAGTGTGTGCATGTGTTCTTAATGTATTATTTTTTATATTGCATGGCACAACTTGCATGAACATAATAATGCTTTTTCCTGACATTCCTTTGTCCCTGAAATTGTACCTTCTTTTGTGTCTCTTACTTCTCTCAATCTGACTCCACATACATAAAATGAATCAAAAGTAATGCTTCCATCTCAGTTACTTTTGTTTTAATAAGGATTTTTTAATAAATGAAATATGAAAGTCATTATTGAAGTTAGCCTTTTTGTCATTTATATTTACTTCTGCACATAATCACCACCATTCTCCACACACACTTCCACCAAAGATGGACAAGTTTCTCAAAGCCGCCATGAAAGAATGCCACACTTTGTGTTTTCTTCCAGTCCTGATTTCTTTCCACATCTTCATTTGAGTCATGCAGATGTACACAAAGGTCTTCATTCATTAATGGAAAACAGTGGAGGTCACATGGCACCAAGTCTGCACTGTGTGGCGGGTGTGGTAAGATGGTGAGATCCAACTTCTCACTTGCCACCGTGGTGGTTTGCAAGGTGTTATGCTGCAGCAAATTCTTTTTGTGCTTCTGAGCTCTTTGTAATTGTTTTTCAAAGTTTTGAGTATTGTGCCACTCTGGTTGATGGTGGTCCCATCTTCAAGGCAGTCTGTGTGAATAAACCACTTACATCCCAAAAACTGTAGCCTTGACTTTTCCTTCCCAAGCCTGGGTTTTGAATTTTCTTTTTTGCAGGTGAACCTTTTTAATGGACTGACACTTGGTTTCATGTTCATAATGATGCATCTACATTTTGTCAGCTGTCATAATATTTTGAAGAAATTTCTCATCTTCATTCTCATAGTGTGACAAAAGTTGCTGGCAAATTTCATCTCTTGAAACTTCCACCTGTACCATCAATGTGTGAGGAACCCATCATACACACACCCTCCGGTATTGAAGGACATAAATGTGATTCACACATTCTTGCAAAATGCTAAGCTTGACAGCAGCTTCTCTTTGAGTGATGCGTTCATTGTCTTTAATCAGTTCATCGACCTTTTTTTCTTGTGCGACTCATCAGTTGCTGTCACAGGTCATACACGTCATCGTTTATCACACAAATCAGCTCTTCCTGGCACCATCCTTATATGTTTTGGACCAGTGATGCACAGTGCTCACATCAACACAGGCATCACCATAAACAATCCATATTTGGGAGTGAATTTCAATTGGAGAGGCTCTTTTGGCAGTCAAAAATTAATCACAGCATGTTGCTTAAAGTGCCTTGATGAGTGCTTAATGTCGACTTCCATTTCACTCACAATAGCAACACACCCTCTTAACACAACAGCTTGCTGACAGCTGAAGTGAAAGAACAGATCCTATAGAACTTGTCCCAACGTATGGCACTTCAGTGCTGCCATCTGTTGGCAAGTTATACTTGGAGGCATTACTTTTCATTCACTCCTCATTGTATGGAAGGAGGTGCTTCCTCCAGCTTCTCTTCTATCCTGAGAGTGGAAATTACAGCAGCTCTTTTATTACTGTATCATGTAACTACCTGTAGGGTCTGAGAACTCCTCTCTTCTGGGCTATTACACAGTGAGTAGTGGTAATTTCCATACTGACATTGGGGGACAACCTCCTAGTCCCATCTGCATCTTGGATTCTTGTCCCTTGACGATGGGATTGTTAGGTTGTCCCGAAACAGTAAGGAATTTGCATTTCTTCAGTTAGAATTTTCTGGCATGTACCGAATACTATTTCAACATCCTGTGCAACCTCTCTGGAGGTGGACGGCCTGCCTGGGGGCGGTTGTCTTCAAAGGATCGGCGTCCACTTTTGAAATGGGAATACCACTCAAATGTCTTCGATCAACTTAGGCAGGACTCTCTGAAAGCTGCTTGCAGCATTTCGTACGTTTCAGCACCAGTTTTCCCCAGACGGAAACAGAAATTGATGCACACATGCTGTTGAACTTTCTTCTTCATCGTGAGATGCAGTGCACACTGCAGGTAGATGTTCACTGATAGGCTTCCACAGAGCGAAAGCAGGGAGATACCGGCTTCCGGTTATGCAAGTACACTTGCACAGAGTTGCCACCTGTTCTGCCTTGTTGCCACTTCGCTGTGTATTATAGCTTCCCGAAAAAAATCAATCCCGGAATTAAATGATCAATCCTCGTATGAGGTTAGTTTCATACATTGACACATTACTCAATTGAAATACAAACATGAGTGTATTACCGGTTCATTAGATTAACTGTTTATGGAAGAATGTGAAAACATTGTCCCATTAAATGTACAGTCAGACCCTGATACAGCACCCCGTGATATAATATCACCCTTCTTAGCACTGATGAAAGTCTGTGAGCAGAAATTCTCAGTTGTTTTAATGTTGGGACCCTCTTTGTAATACCACCTTTGCCAGCCACCATCTGCCATGTCCCAAAGATACAGATACACCTACAAGCATTAAATAATATCCAGTATAGCCCATGTTGTAATATATTTAGTCAATGTGGGTGGTGTACATTGGGATTACTGTCTGCTGACATGACACTGCTCATTGACATGTGCAAAAGAATTCATTAACTGTGTACAATAGAAATGTTTTTGTTTCAAGCAGGTATTCACATCATAACCTCATCTGTCTCTTGCCTCCACTGTCCTGCTTTCTCATCACTGAAAGTTTAAAGTTATCAGTCTTAGCCTATGTAGATGACAATCAGGGTAATTTCACAGTCATGGAGTATACGAAGGTGAAAACATGACTGTTAATTCTCTGTCATATGAATGAAACATTGTATTATGGTTTTTAATTAGTATGGCTCTTGTTTTTAGTAGTGAAGTGTGGAGAAAATGGCAATATTAATGTCAATGAAAAGGAAGAGGCCTGTGCTTATATAAAGAAGTTGCTGTAGCCTGACATCAGAATATAGCCAATCATTTATTCCTATTATGGGTCATACCTATCAGTTGACACTGTCATGGTAATACGCTTAGTGAAGAAAGAATTTGGAAAGTCTGTCAAGTGCTAACATAAAAAAAGTTGTACAGTGCAAAACATGAACAAGCTGTAATGCACTTGCTGTTTGCTATTCTCATTTGAAGAAGTTTGTGTGAGCTGAGCAAGGAATGTGAGTCATGGTATAAGTTAGGCGCAAAAATGGGCTGCATGAGAAGAGAATCTCTAAAAAGGAAAAAAATAATAAGAAACACATTCAGCAACTTTACCAAACCTTTATTGATTGCATATACAATTTCTGTCACACAACATAATGTAGTAATACAGGGATAGCTAAAATTAAACACTGTGGGTGATACAGTAGGATGCTTCTTCACTTCCTGTCAGAGGTCCTGTATACACTACCTTATTGTTTACACCATTCTTTCCCTTAATTCTTTCAATTGTATCATAGAATCCATACTTTCTTAGGCCAACACAACTCACTGTTGCTGGACAACCCAGATACCATGTCACCTTATGCTTCCTCCTGAGATTCAGCTTGTACACCTTCAAATTACTGTTCCCCAACTTTGGCACCCACTCTGTATTACTACACATTGCTTCATCTTTACCACCATAACCTACATAAAACACATATTGCATGTTACCCACTCTCAAATCCACAAAATTCTTCTCCTGTGTACCACATGATGCACTAATTCCAACCCATTTGTGAAAGGACATATTACCTTCTTCATTAAACAATGCCTATGACACGACACCTACCATCCAAACACACCAAAATCACCATTATACAAATGACCAGCAGGAACTTGATCACACTTGCAACTGTACTTCCCTTACCCTCCTTCACACCATGCCCTGAACAACTTAACCCTCTTAACCCTTACTACTGCTTCTGGTGGCAGTAGCTGTAGTAGCATGAGGTTTGTGGTGATAAAGGCATGTTAAGATAATTTCCATCGATTTTTGTTCTGAGGATTTTGCCTGTCTTTCAGGATCTCCATTGTTCATTGTTACCAGTGTTATCAGAACTGAATAACCATGATAATTGATACACTAGCTAAATAATCCTGTTACTAAAACAAATCATTTCTGTAATGACATTGTGTTCCATGTATGGAAACAACCTAGTTTTATAATTTTCATAAAATTGAAATGCCATTAAATCCCCAATTGAGAATCCAAATATGAAATCTCTTTCTAATGATCCCTGCGGTAAGGTGCCATACCATTCAGTGTGTATTTTCAGTACTCTCAGCCCATTGATCTTGCTTTGTATTTTCTGTGTAGTTTTCCTTGGTTAGTCTTCATGTCTGTCTTCAAATTCCATTGAGACTACCTTGTAGTCCATGAATGATGCATGAAATAAATCCGTAAGTACTCCGGTGATGAAATCCTGCAACTGCAGCATATCTTCACTCTCTGCTTCTCCACATTCTGTATTACCCTTGCCACTGTTAAAACTCAGTGGTTACTAGTTGTACCATCTGTTTTAACATAGAAAACTCTGCATTTTGCTTGTGGAGTTTAGTTTTGGATTTTGTATGATTATTAATAAACAATGATTATTTCTGTAAACATCACCCTTTTGGTCTTTGTAATGGAGAGACTTGATTTTGTGGTAGGCAGAAGTTCTGTTTCAGATATTATTTGCATGAATGTGAGACTTAAAAAGGTTAATCGTGCTCTTCAGTATACATTTTAGCTCTTACTGGTACATAGTAATAGTGCTTCATGACACAGAAACTTCACCTCATTTTTTTCTCTGAAGTACATATGATTGGAAAGAGCTGAAATTGGTGTAGGATTAGTCACTTGGGCCCTTTCTAATTTACAAACATTCCATCTTTCTGTATGGCTTTTGTCTTCTGGAAAGAAGAGCCTCTGTCCCTTATAGTTGAAGTTTTGTGGGGCATGTCAGAACCACATCTTCACCTCTTTGATAAGCTCACCATTTTCCCTAAACTGGTCTTCATGAGTAGCCTTCTTCATTGAATGAAAGAGGTGAATCCAATTTTGTGATGGCTTCTGTTGATCACAAAATGGTTTGCAGCCATGCATATTGTATAAGAGAAGGACATCTTTTATTTTCTGCTATACTCTAACTTGCTTAATGCACCAGTGGAGTCTTTGAAGGGTAGTAACCTATCTCCAAATTGAGTGTTATTCTTTTTTTCCATAATTTTGACCAAATTGACCCCATTCATGCCCCAGAAGACTTTTTGATCACGTTCACTGCTATTGGAGCTGTCTTGGAACTTCTTTTGTGGCATTGTTGTGTGATACCAGGCCATGAAATGCTATTTCATTTCTGGCTGAAAGCAATACATTCATTTTCATCCCCCCGTCACAGTTCATGAAAGGAAGTCATCCCCATCTATATTGTATCAAGCCAGCATCTCAGCAGCATTGTTATTCTCTGCAACTTCTGTTCTGATGTTAGCTATTTTAGAATAGACTGTGAATATACATTTGAGTATCCCAGTTGCTGAATTGTCATGTTCACACTTTGTGTACTGATTGTGAGTTGCTTTGGTGACTTCATCTGACATGTCAGTCCCTCTGAGTGAGTTCATCAGCATACTGCACGTTGTTGATTGTCAAGGCTCAACTGGCTGTTGTGTTGTTTTCATTCAGGTTGGTGTTTCCTCTTTCTGAAAATCTCTCATGTTTCACTCAGTGTCCACCTCTCTTTCCAGTGACAGTGCAGGGTGTGTAAAAATATGGACATTTATGCATATTCCACACTCCATCTTCATCAGTAGAGACTTCATCACAGCTCCCTATTTGTAATGTGCTTTACCATCAAACACCATTTTTGAAACTAATTTCGTACTTACCATCAGGTGGAATTTAATATAGCTTTTATTACTCAAGGGGTGAAAGATAAATGGGAAGGGTGTGGCAGGTGGCACATGTGGGGTGTGGAGAGGTGCATACAGGGTTTTGGTGGGGAAACCTGAGGGAAAGAGACCATTTGGAGAACCTAGGCTAGGACAGTGTTGGAATGGACCTTCAAGATATGGGATTGTGGTGAGGGGGCTTTGCAAACAGGATTGATGTGACTGAAAAGAAGGACAAGTGGCAGGCCCTCTTGAACACAGTTATGAACTTGTTCTATAAAATACAGAGATTTCTTGACTGGCTGCGGAACTTTTAGTTATTTTGTTCATTTGTTTGTTTGCTTCCTTGCTTATTCTCACCAAGGCTGGAAAGTTCAGAATTAATGTGTACCAAATTTCAGCTCTCTCAAGAATAAGAAACGTGGGGCAAAAGTTTTGTGACCTCTGTGTTTCACCAAGTTAAGTTTGTTTTATTATTATACCATACTATATTTTTTTATTGTTTCATAACATTTGTCCATATATGTTAAATATGTTCATTATTAGTATGACTGAATACTATTCTCATATTGTTTCAGCAAGTTCAAGGCATTTGGGCCCAGAATGTAGAAGATGCTACATGTGCAAGTGTGAATCATAAATATCGTCTTATAGCATTTGGAAGGAAAAAGTAAGAATAACTGATTCTTTTGACTAATAAAATGCTTAAAATGTATAAACTTATAATATGTCTTTGTCTTTGGGTTTTATCAGTTTTGCATTGAATGTGTTACTGTGGCTTTTGAGGTCTTTACATCCTCTATATTGAAACTTTTCCAATATTTGAGCATAAATTATGGGACCATTTTCAGGGATTCCTGAAGATGGTGACTACAGTGGGTAGTAACATGTTTGTTCCATACCAGTCGTTATGAAAAGTCAGAATTGCTGGAGTCTAAATGTAGAGCTTAACAAATCCCAGGAGCCAGGTCACCATGAGACCTGGATAATTTGTCATGGTCTGTAGAATCTTGGCAGCTTGTAAATTAGTGTCTCCTAAAAAGTAGTAATGGAAATTAGGAAGGGAAAATCTAAAAAGATATCCTGAAAGGACGAGACCACTGGGAAGGCAGGCAAAGCTGAAAGGATGTATTTAGTTTTATCTTCAAGAACAGTTTGAAAAGTACGGACTGGGTTCATCTGATTCAGGTTAATGTTGAATGACACACTCTTTTGAACCTGCTAATGAACAAAGTTTATGGTATTCATAATTGCCACGATTTGAGCCTGAAACCTCATGTGCAAATGTACCTTCATTCCAAACGTAGGGAATAGATTAGTAGCTGAGTGACTTTTGATTACTCAAGAAAGGATCTGCAGTGTGTAGTTAGTAGAAAAGAATGTGAAACTGATGGCTATAGAACTGCATGCAGATACCTTGGAAAAGGTAACATACTTAAGTGTTGGAGAGATTTTAATATGTTCCATATGTATTAACTCTTTAACGCTGAACGACTTCTAAAGACGTCACACAGTGAGTTCTTTAAATTGCTGAACGACTTATAAAGACGTTGCAAACAGTGTGTCGAAGTTGGAGGAATTTTGTTCAATCCTATCCGAAATACTGCAGTGTTTTGGTAAGCTGCAGGACCCATGACAGCGTTTCTCTGTGTAGCCAGAATGGACCACTCCACCTCCTAAACGCTTCCAAAAACCCTGAACATGTGTCGACACATAGCAACTGTGCAGTTCGTTCAGTGAGTAATGCTGTTCGAGACACAGTTCGCCTTTATTTATCGCTTGCCCTGCAGTCACTGTGAGTTGAAATATCAACACTGGCCTATGAAACAAACAAAAATTGTTGACCAGAAAGGTTGTCAGTGGCATACTGTACCATATACTTCAGACAAAACTAATGCTCAAAAATCGGAGGTATTCACAAAAATTGATGTTTACTGCTACAGGAAGGCCCACAGTTGTGCCTCTTGTAGGGCTGGGGTAATTTGTAGGGGTTGTGTGGTAGTAACATTCAACACACAGCCAGCAGTCTACTAAAAACGTCTTGGGCACCCTCGAATAGCTGGAATTTTGTGCAGTAGTCACATCATAGCTTGAGATCTGTTTTGCTGTCACTGTAAAAGATGTTCATATCGAACTGTCATCAGGTTTCTGAAATTGTGCCAGTAATACAGAGTAAACTAAGTAAGGCAGATGATTGTAGGTCTTGAGCAGTGGCTGGGGAAAAAATAAAACTTGAGGAAGCCATCAGTGAAATTCTGGTTGCTGACACCAACTCGGAATCAGGTGCTGAGACTAGCGATGTTGAAGACTATTTTGAGGAGGAGGAGGAGGAGGACCACCACCACTACCCTCAGCAGAAGTCGAACCACAGGCTGCAACAAGTGGCAGATTACCAACCTGCAGTACAACAGGCACGTGGGTTACATCGACAGTTCTGATCATATGGCTAACAGCTATCCGATGAGTCGATGTACCTTCAAGTGGACCACGAAATTGTTTTCCACTGTATGGATGTAACAGTACTCAACAGTTGGATACTGTTATCTTCACATGGGGCTAAATATACTCACGGAGATTTCAGGCTCCTTCTGGTGAGGAATTTGAGGAAGCTGGAAAGAGCCAAGATTGCCCAACCCCCAGATTGGTTGGAAGACCAAGTGTGGGCATAGAATGTGTTTTGTGACTTGAGAGTCACCATAACAAACACTGGCCAGCAAAATCTATCTCCAAATTGAGTGTTATTCTCTTTTTCCATAATTTTGATCCAACCGTGTTGCTGTCTGTGTTCTTCTTGCGGCCAAGAAAGGCCACAGTGTATAAGTGCTCTGGATGTGACGTGGGCCTGTGCGTGGTGCCTTGTTTCACAGAATATCACACCAAAGTAAATTTGTAAATCACCTTTGTCTATACTGTGCGTCATAATAAAACAATGTTCCAAGGTGCCACAGACCTTCTGCAGCAACCAGAATTATGTGAGTAATGAACTGTTTACACCACATTTTATAAAATTCATGCAATTCAAATGCCTAAATTTATTATAAAAATAGGTGAACATTTTTTTCTGGATTTTTCTTCATAAGCGGAGTGCAAAATTTTATTTCATTAAATTTGAAGGAAAAGTCTATGAGATATGCTTTTTTTCCTAAGAGTAAGCATTAAAATTTACAACCCCCAGTAAAAAATCTCTACAGGCTGTGTTGCACAGAGGGATTTAATTCCGTTGTTAAAGGGTTAAGGAATATCCAGACTTACGTTATAAAACCAACAAATATACGAGTACATGTTTGAAATATGATCACAAAAGTGATTGAAACGTGTTGGTAATTAATAATATGTGATAAAATATATTTTATACATGTACATTTGTTGGTTTTATTACATAAGTTTGGATGTTGGATAGATGTTTGGGGGCATGTGGCAAACATGAGAGGGAAGAGAGGTGCATGTAGGATTTTGGTTGGAAAACTGAAGGAAAGAAACCACTTGGATCTTAAAGTAATAGACTGGAAGGATGTAGACTGGATTCATATGACTGACGATACAGACCAGGTATTTTCTCATAGGACCATGGTAATAAATCTTTGGGTTCTATGGAACATGAGGAATTTCTTGTCTAGCTGAAGATCTGTTAGTTTCTCAAGAAAAACTCAGCTCAATGGAGTATGGATTAAATAATTTTTCCAACTTTATCATCATTAGGTTTACTATACTTTCTCTTTTGCCTGGACATGCGGTCTTTTAAAGGCTTGAAATATACATCGGGCAGATTTTTTGTACACAAATGTCTGGGTTTTCAGCCAGCAATATTGAAATGATGAAAAGTATCCTTGGCTGATGAGGGAAGAATGTGATGTATACTATACCTGAACTGCTAACTTATTGAGCCATATTGAAAGTCACTCGCTAGGGACTAGTCCTAGTGTGCTAATTGGCTGAGCCCAAGTAGACAGTAGCCAACTGGCACTGTTTATCATCATACTGGCATTCAAACGTGCAACTAAATTCTTGTATCTCCATGCCCTCAAATGAGAAGAAAATGAAGAATCAAAGTAAAATGTATGCTATAGATGAAAAAATGCAAATATTAGCCAAATTTGACACTAATGTGGGAACTTGGGTGGATCTAGCAGCAATGCTTGGTTTGTAGGTATTGATGTTAAACACAATAGTGAGTACAGGGTCTGAAAGTGAGAAAAGTTATCTGCATTGAGGGCCACTGTTTTCTAAAGCATGCAAATCTCTGAAGACTTTGCCATTGGAAGAACTTGTAACCATCCTTTTGGCATGGTTCAAGTAAACCTGTACTGCCAGTGCATCCATCGATGGTCACCACCTGAAGGAAGAGGCTGTATGTGTAGCTGCTTGTCTAGGTATCAACGGTTTTTGGGTTTCAAATGGCTGGACTGATTGTTTTAAGAAAGTGCAATTGTAAATCCCAAAACAGTGATGAATTGGAAAAGCAAAAAACTGCCTAAAATAATCAACAGATACTAGCTGAAGGACATAATTAATGTTGACGAAGCTGGACTCTTCTATAATCTCCAGCCCAGGAAGACATTGACATACAAAGGTGATTGTTGCCATGGTGAAACAAAATCAAAGCAGAGAGTTACTGTTCTGCTAGGTTGCAATGCTAATGCCACAGAGAAATTAACTTCACTGGTGATTGGCAAGTACAACAAACCCCACTGCTTCAGAAGCGTAAAAGAACTCTCCACCAAATACATAGCAAATTCCAATTCATGGATGACTTCAGCCACTTTTGAGGAGTTCCTTATGCAATTGGATTGCCAGATAGGGGCAACAACAGAAAAATCTTGCTGTTCATTGGCCAGTGTGCTGCACACCCAGCAGATACCACTGCTCTGAAAAATATTAAAGTTGCATTTTTTCCCCCAAATTGCACAAGTCATTTGCATCCACTGGATATGGGGATCATCCATGCTTTCAAATGCTAGTACAGAAAGCAGCTCATACAGAAGGCAGTAACAATGATCAAAGGAGAACTACTGGGTGATGCATCCAAAATGAAGAGCAACCTCCTCACAGCTCTTCACTTCATCACAGAAGCCTGGACACATGACACCAACCACCATAGACAACTGCTTCAAAAAGTGTGGTTTTTTTTATCAGAAGGTGAATATATTGATGTTAGCAATGATGTGCTGAATAAACAAGAAAGAGCTGACTAGTGCTTCTTGAAACCATCAGGCATTGAATTTGATGAATGTGTGTCCTGTGATGCCAATGCAAGTGTATGTGAGCTACAAAGTGTAAATCAGGTCATGCAGGATCACTTCACTTGTGAGGATGAAGGAAAAAAGGAAAACAAGAAGAAGAAAAGTTGAGGAAGAGCTTATTGAGAACAAAGTAAGTTTTTTTGGTGCTCTTCAAAGACTAGAGGTGGCAAGAAAATACATCCAGCAGTTCAGTGTGGAGGACGACATACTAATGACGTGCAGTAAGCTCAGAAACAAGCTCTACACATTGAAGCATCAAGGAAAATGTAAATAAATAACAATATTGTACTGGTTAAAAATATAAATTTTATTCTGTTTTGATTTTGCAAATGATTGCTGTTTTATGAACTTCATTTTAAATACTGAATGAAAAAGTGAGTTTTACTGTTCTGCAAGTTTGCAAAAAATTAAGCATTATTCTACTGTGTAAACTTCATTGTAATAGTGAATGAGGCCAAGGCAGTGAGAAATAACAATCTTCTCTTTCTCTTTTGTTTTCTCTGATTTTACACTTTCCTTAATTTTATAATTTTTTGATAAGGTCTACATGATGATGTAAAATAGGGGTTGCACTATACAGGGTGTCACAGGAGGAACAGACCAAACTTCGGGTCCACGAACGATAGCTGTCAGCTGGTAAACTTTATCTATACTGCTCGCGGGTTCGGTGCT
>Ga0209628_10001984_pt1 | contig 13629 bp, 8 predicted proteins | sample TergutCu122P4_FD_187285 | JGI IMG/M metagenome (GOLD analysis project Ga0209628, IMG submission 187285) | Cubitermes ugandensis P4 segment gut microbial communities from Kakamega Forest, Kenya - Cu122 P4 (SPAdes) (version 2) | ecosystem: Host-associated > Arthropoda: Insects > Digestive system >...
CAACCACTGTGCCTCCTCGCTCAGCTCTCCGACCGGGGTACGCCGCTGCAACAACGGCACATCCCCCGGCCACAAACACACCCAACCATCCTTGTTGCCGATCGTACCGTGCCCGCTCCATGTCACATCACCGCTTGCCAGAAGCTGGTCGAGCATGGCAGGGTGGTAGTCGCGTACCCGTGCTCCCAACACCACCGACTCCAGCATCGACGCGGGCACGGGGTAACCTGCCAGCCGCTCGACCGCCGCCGCCAAACCGTCCAGGCCCTCTCCCCTGCCGTCGACATCGGCCCAGCCCACCAGGAAGGAAGCAAACCGGGCCTGGCTCACCGGGGCGACCCGGGCGCGCGCCTGGCGGATGGCGACCCGTCGTACGCTTTCCAAAACCTCCACGGCAATGTAGCTCACGCCGTCCCCGCCAAACCGGCCATGTTCGACGCTCCCGTCCGCGACCAGGGAGTCCAAGCAAGTACGGACGACCACTTCCGGCAACCCGAATCGTGCGGCGATCCCGTCCGGCGTGACGAGCCCGTGATGGCGCACCCACCGGGTCACCAACCGCGCCACACCGACCTGACCAGGTGATTCACCCTGAATCCACCGAGTCTCGTGCGACCGGGGTTCTTCCTCGTCATCCTGCCGAAGGCAGGATCTCATCGGTGACCGAGGGTTGCCCAGATCCTGCCTTCGGCAGGATGACACGGGGTCGGTGGCTTCAGGTTCACCCTGACCGTACAACTCAGCCAACCAGCCCAGGTCCTGTTGGACCGCCAGCATCTCGCGCCCGCCGATCTCGACCACCCCGATCCGGCCCGCGCCAGTCATCTCGTCCACCCAATCCCCCGCCTCCCCCGCACAACGGGCAACGCACTCGTCCCGCGTCAGCGGCCCGATCTGGCGGAGCAGATCCCAGAGCCCCTCGGCCGTACGGGCCTCTCGGGAAGGCGACAACCGCTGCAACCCGGCCTCCACCTCCACCAGCGCCGCCTCGTCCAGCCGCTGCTCCGGCTGCCCCAGGAGGCTGGCCAGCAACTCCGGATCGACCAGACGCCCGTCAAGCCGCCCGGTCAGCGCCGGGTCGTCGTCATACAGCGCCGCACCCACGAACCCGAACAGCATCGACGCGGCGAACGGCGACGGGCGCGGGGTGGCCACCTCGACCAGGCGTACCCGCCCAGCCGCCACATCCCCCATCAGCCCCCGCAGACCGTCCATGTCGAACACGTCCTCGAGGCATTCCCGCATGGCCTCGGCCATGATGGGGAAACCGGGGTACGCGCTGGCCACCCCCAACAACTTCGCCGCCCGCAATCTCTGCTGCCACAAGGGGGTACGCTGGCCAGGATCCCGCCGCGGCAACAACAGGGCCCGCGACGCGCACTGCCGGAACCGGGCGGCGAACAGCGACGACTCCTGCAACTGACCAGTGACAATGTCTGTGATCTCCGCCGGGGCGAACACCAGCGACGCGGCCACAGCCGGGTCCTCGACCTCACCGAGGCGGATCACGATCCCGTCGTCGGTGACGTACGTGCGGGCCTCGCCCCCCAGCCGCGACCGGATCGCCAGCGCCCACGGCTGTAGCACGGCTTTCCCCAGCGCCGCGTGAACGCACACCCGCCAGGCCCCCAGTTCGTCGCGGTGCCGCTCGACCACGATCGTACGGGCATCTGGCAACACCTCGGTCGCCGCCATCTGGTCATGGACGTACGACCACAGGTTCCCCCATGCCCGCTTGTCGACAAAGTCATCCGGCAAGCCAGGACTGTCCGCCTCCGCAGAACCAAGCGTGGCCACCAGCTCCTGTATCGCGCGGCCCACCTCGATGGGCCGGGACAGCTCGTCGCCGTGCCAGAACGGAATCCGCGCCACCTGCCCCGGCGCCGGAGACACAATGACCTGGTTGGCGGTGATCTGCTCGATGGCCCACGTACTGGCCCCCAGCGCGAACCGGTCGCCGACCCGCGACTCGTACACCATCTCCTCGTCCAGTTCCCCCACCCGCCGGCTGACGGCATGCTTACCAGAACCCCCCGGCGCGTCGCCGGTCATCACGACCTGGTAGAGCCCGCGATCCGGAATCGTACCCCCCGATGTCGTCACCAGACGCCGCGCCCCGGGCCGGGCGGTCAACAACCCGGTTTGCCGGTCGAGCACCAGTCGGGGCCGCAGTTCGGCGAAGTCATCGGACGGGTACGCCCCGGTCAGCATCTCCACCACCGCGTCGAACGCGGGCCGGGGCAGGTCCGCGAGACAATCGGCCCGGCGCACGACAGACCAGATCGTTTCCACCGCCACCGGATGGTCCACGCACATGGACACGATGTGTTGTGCCAATACGTCGAGGGAGTTGCGTACCGGATGTATCGGCTCGATCTCGGCCGCCCCCATGCGCCGGGTGACGGCGGCAGTCGCCAGCAGATCCCCGCGCGACAACGGTACCAACACCCCTTTCGACACAGCCGACACCTGGTGTCCGCCGCGCCCGATGCGCTGCAACCCGCTGGCCACGCTGAGCGGTGCGCCCACCTGGATGACCAGGTCCACCGCACCCATGTCGATGCCAAGCTCCAGAGAATTGGTCGCCACCACGCACGGCAAGCGCCCGGCCTTCAGATCCGCCTCGATCTGGGCACGTACGGCCTTCGCCACCGACCCGTGATGCGCCCGGGCGATGATCTCGTCGTCCGGGTGGGCCTGCGCGTACAGTTCGTTGAGGTGGCTGGTCAGGCGCTCCGCCACGCCGCGCGAGTTGCAGAAACAGATGGTGGACCGGTGGGCGAGGACCAGGTCGAGGATCTCCTGTTCCGCGTACGGCCACACGGACGGGCCGGGCAGTTGCGCGAGATCCTCAACCGGTACGAGTACCCGGAGGTCCCAGGTCTTCGTGGCGGGCGGGTCGACGATGGTCACCGGCCGGTCGCGGCCAACGAGGAACCGTGCGACGACTTCTGGTGGGCGTACTGTCGCTGACAAGCCGATACGCTGGATCTTGTTCAAACGATTGAGCCCCTCCAGCCGCTCAAGGCTGACCGCCAGGTGCGCGCCCCGCTTGTTCCCGGCCAGGTAGTGAACCTCATCGACAATGACAGTGTCCACACTCTCCAGGACGGACGCGGCGGAAGACGACAGCATAAGAAACAGCGACTCCGGCGTGGTGATGAGGATCTGAGGCGGGTGGGCCACGAGCCGGCGCCGGTCCGCCGGCGCGGTGTCGCCCGTTCGTACGCCAACGTGAACCTCAGCCGATGGCAGACCCAACTCGACCGCCGTCCGCGCGATCCCGGCCAGCGGCACCTTCAGGTTGCGCTCCACATCGACACCGAGGGCCTTCAGCGGGGAAACGTACAACACCCTCACTCCGGCGCCGACGCGCGGCTGCCGCATGAGCGAGTCGATGCCGTACAGAAAGGCGGCCAGCGTCTTCCCGGACCCGGTCGGCGCGATGACCAACGTGTTGTCACCCCGGCCGATCGCCTCCCAGGCCGCGACCTGTACCGGGGTGGGACCGTCAAAGGCCTCCCGGAACCAGGCCCGAGCGGCCGGTGAAAAACGCGCGAGCGCGCCGGCCATGTCGTCACACCTCGATCAGTTCTTGATTCGCTGGCGCATAGAAGCCCGCGCCAAGCATCTTCGACGCGAAAGCGTCCGCCTCGGCTTCTTCCCTGCCGTGGATCCCTTTGACATACAAGTTGTTGGGTGAATGATGCAAAACGTGTCCGATCTCATGGAACAGATCAAACCACCCTTGCCGATCCGGTTCGTGGTTCTCGGCGAGTTGGATCACAGGATGGCCATGGATCCAGAGAGTCGCAGCCTTAGTGTCCAAACCTGGTACTGCGGGCACATGACAGAGCACTACCCCGGTCTCGCGCAGGAGCGACACCGCCGCGTCATCTGAAGTGTCTTGTTCATCTACAGACAATGCTCTCAACTCTTGGAGCGCATCCCGAAGCCTGCCCCGGTCGAACGGCGGTAGCTGGGATGGCGACACATTGTTCTCAGCGATCGTCAGCCATGTCATCATGTCTTCGGATCGCGCCATACCAGCCGCCGCCCGGCGATAGGCCGCCGAGCCGTGACCCCACAGTTCGTACAAGGCATCGACATCAGCCACACGGAAGAACGCCAGAACCTGATTGACAACGGCGGCCCGGTCCTCATCTGGGGCTGTGACAATCTTTCGTTCTCGCAGATACCTCAGCGGGAAACGGTGGATACGGTCAAACTGGCTGGTGAGGATCTCCTCTGCGTCCAGCCGCGCGAGGTCTTCCCGGTAGAGCGACTCAAGGTTGTTCCAGTACCGGGCAGAGAGTCCCGTAACTCGCTCAAGCTGCAACGCCACGGCGTGAGACAGAGCGGCCTGCCCGCGCAAGAGCAGACTGACGTGCTTGCGAGACACGCCCAGGCGTACGGCCAGTTCAGCGGCATTGATACCGTTATCGTCCATCCATTCCCGTACAAACTCTCCCGTCGGCACGGCATAATCAGGCAACGCGCCTGTTCTACTTGGCTCAGTCATACTTAACTCCTTTCATCACTACCGGAGCGGTCGGCGTCTGGTACGAGACATTCATCTCGCGTTACCTCTTTGGTAACGAATCATATCAAGTCCTCCGTTCTGTTTCAACGTTGTGCCTGGCTCAAGCACACACTAACAAGATCAACGGCTTCGAGTTACAGTAACAATGCTCACAGCATGTCCAGGGCGAACGCGGCGTACAGCGGAACACTGGTGATCCCACCCTCAGAACTGAAGTTACGGGTTGACAGTCTCACGCTGCGCCGCGGTGCGTACCGGTCCCGGAAGATCCCCAGGCTCCGCGAACGTACGTTGTCGCCTCAGATGGACCCTAAACCTCGATTCGTGTGAATTCCAACACTTTTTACCGGCAAAAAGTGTCCCACAGCACACTTTCTCCGGGTTACTTGTCTGATCTCAGGACCTCAGTACCTTGGCCGCCGCGCTTCTCAGGGCCTTCGCATCCGGGCCCGCTTGCAGAATTTCGCGGCTCGCAGTGGGCAGGACCACCGCCGGGGTGTTGGCGAACGCCGACCTCACCTGGCTCACCGTACCTCCCTGAGCGCCCACTCCCGGGACCAGGATCGTACCTTCGTACGCCGACAGGTCGACCTGAAGATCCTCGTACGTTCCGCCCACAACCAAGCCGACGGCGTTCTTGCCTGTTGTACGGTTTCTCGCCGCCGCCTGGTCTATCACCGATTGCGCCACCTTGGCCCCGCCAACCGTACTCCCCAACTGGATGTCCGTACCTTCCGGGTTCGATGTTCTGGCCAGCACGAACACCCCCCGGCCGTTCGCCTCTGCCAGCGCCATCGCGGGTTCCAGGGCGCCGAACCCCAAATACGGGCTAACCGTGATCGCGTCGGCGCGCAACGGGCCTTCACCCAGGTACGCCTTCGCGTACGCCGTCATCGTCGAGCCGATGTCGCCGCGCTTGACATCCAGGATCGACGTCGCGCCAGTGTCACGGATCGCTGACAAGCATTTTTCCAGTACGGCGATGCCCGCCGAGCCGTACTGTTCGAAGAACGCCGACTGTGGTTTGAACGCCGCCACCACGCCGCCGAGCGCCTCGACCGTGCCGAGCGCGACCCGCTCCAAACCGGCCACGTCATCGCTGGCCCCCCACGCCCCCAGGATGGCCGGGTGCGGGTCGAGGCCGACGCACAGGCAGGCCGTGGCGTTGATCCGCTCCAACAACGAAGAATGGTAACTCATCTCACTTGTCCGTTGATCTCAGATACCAGACCCGGACCGGCGTAGATGAAACCGGTGTACAGTTGCACCGCCTGCGCCCCCAGATCCAGCATCGCCTGGGCGTCCGCGGCGGTCATGATCCCGCCAGACGCGATGACCGGCAGCCCCGACCGCACGCACCTGGCCACCACCGCCCGGGCCCGCGGCGCCAAGGGCGCGCCGGACAACCCGCCGTCCTGGCGGGCAGACTTCAAATCCTTCGGCCGGATACCGTCGCGCGACAGGGTCGTATTGGTGGCGATCAGCCCGAAGGCACCCGCCCGTACCACCGCTTCCAGCAAGGAGTCCAGCTCCCCGGCATGCAGATCCGGCGACACCTTGACAAAGATGGGTTGCGGGTTGTCATCGAGTTCGCCGGCTAAGTCGACCAGGGCTTTGACAAGGTCGTACGCGGACCCGGACGCCTGCCAGTCCCGCAGTCCCGGGGTGTTGGGGCTGGAGATGTTGACCGCCACGTAGTCGGCGTAGTTGTGTACCGCCACCAGTGATTGCTTATAGTCGTCGATGGTCTCGTCGTCGGTGACCAATTTGGTTTTCCCGATGCTGATCCCCAGCGGAATCCCCAGCGTGTTCTCGCCGCGCACCACGCCCCAGGCCGCCAGCCGGTGCGCCAGAGCGGAAGCGCCGGCGTTGTTGAAACCCATCCGGTTGATGATCCCGCCCGAGCGCGGCAGGCGGAACATCCTCGGCTTGGGGTTGCCGGGCTGGGCCTGGGCGGTGACCGTACCAAGCTCGGCGAACGCGAAACCCAAGCCCGCCCACGCCCGCGCGGCAATACCATCCTTGTCCAGACCCGCGGCCAGGCCGGCCCGGCCGGGGAACTTCACCCCGGCTATCTCGACCGGATCCTTCGGCCGTGTGATCACGAAGCGCGCCAGCGCCCGCGCGGGAGCGGTTCCGCCCGAGCCCAAAGCCTTGATCATTGCCTCATGTATCCGCTCCGGGTCACCGCTGTAGGCGCCGAACAGCCCCGGGCGTACCAGCGACCGGTAGCCCTTCGTCAGCCAGCTTCCCGGCTGCCGGCTCATGATACCGGTCTCATCAGCGGGCCCCATTCCTGGAGCGGGCGCACCGTGACCTGGTCCTTCCGCGTCGCCGCGATCCCCTGGACCACCGCGATCAGCCCCTGGATCGTCGTCACGCACGGGATGTCGGCCATGACCGCCGCCGAACGGATGCCGTAGCCGTCGCGGCGGGTCGACCCGGAGGTCGCCCCCGAATATGGCGTATTGATCACCAGGTCCACCTTGTGGTCGAGGATCAGGTCGACCACGGTGGCCTCGCCGGAGTCGGACACGCCCTCGGAGCGCTTGCGTACCCGCGTGACCGCGATGCCGTTTCGCTGGAGCACATCGGCCGTGCCGGTCGTCGCCAGGATGGCGAAACCCATGTCGGCCAGCATCTGTACCGGCAAGATCGCATGCCGCTTGTCGGCGTTGGCGACGGAGACGAAGACGGTCCCCGAGGTGGGCAAAGAGCCGTACGAAGCGGTCTGCGACTTCGCGAACGCGATCCCGAAACTCGGGTCGAGCCCCATCACCTCGCCCGTCGAGCGCATCTCCGGGCCCAGCAGGTTGTCCACCATCGCACCCTCGGCGGTCTGGAAGCGGTTGAACGGCATGACCGCCTCCTTCACCGCCACCGGCGCCTCGGGCGCGGGCGTCGAGCCGTCACCGGTCGCGTTCAGGACCCCGTCCACCCGTAGCGACTTGATCGTCGCCCCGGCCATGACGAGGGCTGCGGCTTTGGCCAGTGGTACGTTGGTCGCCTTGGACACGAACGGGATTGTACGGGAGGCGCGCGGGTTGGCTTCCAGTACGTAGAGGGTGTCGCCGGCCAGTGCGTACTGGATGTTTATCAGGCCGCGTACGCCCACGCCCTCCGCGATTGCGCGGGTTGACAAGCGGATTCGCTCGATGACCTCCGCGCCCAGGGTGATCGGCGGCCAGGCGCAGGCCGAGTCGCCGGAGTGGACCCCGGCCTCCTCGATGTGCTCCATGATGCCGCCAATGTACAGATCCTGGCCGTCGAACAGGGCGTCCACATCGATTTCGGTGGCGTCGTCGAGGAACTTGTCGATCATGACCGGGTTGGCCTTCGACGCGGTGGTCACGGTCGTGACATAGGTGTTGAGTGTTGCGTCGTCGTACACGATCTCCATCCCGCGCCCGCCCAGCACATAACTGGGCCGAACCAGGACCGGGTAGACGATGTCGGCGGCGATCCGGCGGGCCTCCTCGGCCGAGGTCGCCATCCCGTACCTCGGCGCGGGCAGGTGGGCGTCCGCGAGGACCCGCCCGAAGGCGCCGCGGTCCTCGGCCAGGTCGATCGACTCCGGCGACGTACCGATCAGGGGCAGCCCCGCCGCCTTCAGCCCGGCCGCCAGCTTCAGCGGCGTCTGCCCGCCGAGCTGTACGATCACGCCGGCCACCGGCCCGGCCACCGCCTCTGCGGCGTACACCTCCAGCACGTCTTCCTGAGTCAGCGGCTCGAAGTAGAGCCGGTCGGAGGTGTCGTAGTCGGTCGAAACCGTCTCCGGGTTGCAGTTGACCATGACGGTCTCGTACCCGGCCTGCGCCAGCGCCAGCGACGCGTGCACACAGGAGTAGTCGAACTCGATACCCTGCCCGATGCGGTTGGGCCCCGAGCCCAGGATCAGTACGGCGGGCTTGGTCCGCGCGACCACCTCGGTTTGTTCGTCGTAGGTCGAATAATGGTACGCGGTCCGCGCCGGGTGCAGCCCGGCGCAGGTGTCGACGGTCTTGAACACCGGGCGTACGTTCATGGCCCAGCGCAGGGACCGTACCTGTTCGGCGGTCATGCCGCGCAGCTCGCCGATCTGAGCGTCCGACAAGCCATGACGCTTCGCCAGGCGCAACAGGTCGATGGTCAGCCCGGGGGCGCGCGACACCTCGTCCGCCACGTCCACCACCAGCTGGAGCTGGTCGAGGAACCAGGGGTCGATCATGGTGGCCTTGTAGATGTCGTCGACGGTCGCCCCGGCCCGCAGCGCCTGGATGACCATCTGGAGCCGCCCGTCGTGGGGGCGGGCCGCCGCGGCCAGCGCCTCGCCGGCGTCCATGACCGGCCCGGCGAGCGGCAGCGGCGCGCGGGCGTCCTCAAGGGAGCGCAACGCCTTGCCGAGCGCCTCGGTGAAGTTGCGCCCGATCGCCATGACCTCGCCGACGGACTTCATGTGCGTCGTCAGCGTGTCGTCGGCGCCGGCGAACTTCTCGAACGCGAACCGCGGTACCTTGACCACGATGTAGTCGATGCTAGGCCCGTCGGCGGCTGACGTACAGCCGGTGACGTCGTTCGTGATCTCGGCCAGCGTGTAGCCCATGGCCAGCTTCGCGGCGACCTTGGCTATCGGGTAGCCGGTGGCCTTCGAGGCCAGGGCGGACGACCGGGACACGCGCGGGTTCATCTCCACCACGATCACCCGGCCGGTGTCGGGGTGGACGGCGTACTGGATGTTGCAACCGCCCGAACTCAGCCCCACCGCCCGCATGATCGCCTTGCCCATGTCGCACAAGCGTGCCACTTCCTTGTCGGTCAGCGTCAGGGCGGGTGCCACCGTGATCGAGTCGCCCGTGTGGACGCCCATGGGGTCGAAGTTCTCGATCGTACACACGATCACGAACTGGTCGTCGCGATCCCGGATCAGCTCCAGCTCGATCTCTTTCCAGCCCAGGATGGATTCCTCCACCAGTACCTCGGTCGCCGGGGAGGCCTCCAGCCCGATCTCCGCCATCGTACGGGCCTCGTGGGCGTCATGTGCGAACCCGGAACCGACCCCGCCCAGGGTGAACGACGGGCGCAAGACAACCGGATAGGTCAGCTGTTCCGCCGCCGCGAGAACCTCGTCGACGCTGTGGCAGATGTACGAGCGGGCGACCTCCGGCGCGCCGCCCGGGAAATCGGTCAGGGAGGTGACCGCCTCCTTGAACTTCTCGCGGTCCTCGGCGCGCTCGATGGCGTCCAGGTCGGCCCCGATGAGCTCCACCCCGTAGCGCTCCAGAACCCCGGCGCGGGCCAGCGAAACCGCCATGTTGAGCCCGGTCTGCCCGCCCATGTTGGCCAGCAGGGCGTCGGGGCGCTCGCGGGCGATGATGCGCTCGACGAACTCGGGCGTGATCGGCTCGATGTACGTGGCGTCGGCGAACTCCGGGTCGGTCATGATCGTGGCCGGGTTGGAGTTGACCAGGATGACCCGGTAACCCTCCTGGCGCAGGGCGCGGCAGGCCTGGGTACCGGAGTAGTCGAACTCGCAGGCCTGCCCGATGACGATCGGGCCGGAGCCGATGACCATGACGGATGAGATATCGGTACGTTTGGGCATTTTCAGTCCTCCCCGGCGCCGTAACGGCGCACCTTGTCAAGCAGCGATTCGCGGTCGAGGTCGGTGGTCGAAATCCCGGCGCGCAGCGGCCCGTGGTCGCGGATGTGAAGCGTCAATGCCCGTGTGTCGATCCCGGCGATCCCGACCACGCCGTCCGCGGCCATCGCCTCGTCCAGTGAACGCCGCGACCGCCAGGATGACGGGCGCGGGCTGGGGTCTCGTACGACGAATCCCGCCGCCTGGATGCGCTCCGAACACGAGTCCTCGTCGTTCCAGCCGGTGTTGCCGATGTGGGGGGCGGTGGCCACCACGATCTGGCCCGAGCGGGCCGGATCGGTCAGGTATTCCTGATAACCGCTCATACCGGTGTCGATCACCGTTTTTCCGAAAATTTCGCCGTGGGCTCCGAAAGAATGGCCCGTGAACGTCTGCCCGTCCTCCAGAATCAGGATGGCGGGGATAGGGGGTTGCATGGGTTAAAGCCTACTCCGCACCCGGGTCCGGTTCGTCACCTGTCCGCGTCAGCAGTGGCGGCAGGGTCACCAGTTTCGCCACCTGCCCCAGCACGCCGGCCAGGAACCCGGGCGAGGAATCCGTCGACAACTCCCCCGCCAGGCCCTGCGCCTCCGATATCGCGACAGCCGGAGGCACATCCGCGTACACCATCTCCCACACCGCGATCCGCGCGAGGCAGCGGTCGATGGCCGGCATGCGCTCGACGGTCCAGTCCGCGGACAGGCAGGGTGCGAGATAGCCGTCGATCAGGTATTCGTGGGACGTCACCCCTTCCGCGATGCGGCGGGAGTACGGCGGGAGTTCCCGCTCCGACATGGTGGCGTACGTTTCGAGCGCCTCGGGCAGGCTCGCACCCGTGAGGTCGATCGTGAACAGGATGTCCAGGGCGTACTTGCGCGCCTTGCGCTGCCGGGAGCGTGTCGCGGGCTCAGACACGGGAGATGTACGAGCCGTCGCGGGTGTCAACCTTCACCCTCTCGCCGTTCGAAATGAACAATGGTACCTGGATCTGGTAGCCGGTCTCGACGGTGGCGGGTTTCGTACCGGCCGACGAGCGGTCGCCCTGCAGGCCCGGCTCGGTGTAGGTGATCTCCAGTTCGACCGAGGCCGGAAGCTCGAGCGACAGCGGGTTGCCCTCGTGGAGGGCGACCGTGGCCGTACCGTTGACAAGCAGGAAGTTCTTCGCGTCACCGACGACCTGGTCGGACAGGGTCATCTGGGAGAAATCGGTGGTATCCATGAAAACGTAACCGTCGCCGTCGTGGTAGAGGTACTCCATCTCGCGGCGGTCCACCTGGGCGTCCTCGACCTTCGTGTCGGAGTTGAAGGTACGGTCGACGACCTTGCCGGTGAGAACGTGCTTCAGCTTGGTGCGGACGACGGTGTTGCCCTTGCCGGGCTTGTGGTGCTGGAACCAGATAACGGTCCAAAGCTGCCCGTCCAGGGAGAGGACAGTCCCGTTGTGGATGTCGTTGGTGGAGATCATGTGGGCCCTTTCATTACTGCCAGCGTACGATCATACCGGAATCAGCAAGGCGATGTGGGAGTACGATGGACGAACCCTTGCGGCCATGTCGGCCGCGCAACTATCAAGGAGGATTGTTATGGCAACTATGCTGGCTGGCAGGATGAACTTTGCGACCGGTGAATTCGGGATCAAGGAGGTACCGGTGCCGGAACCGGGACCGGGCGAGGTACGGGTGAAGGTACGCGCCGCCGGGGTGTGTCTGTCGGATGTGCACCTGATCCAGCGGCTGCTGGGACCGCTGATGCTGGACGGCGACGAGGTGACGCTGGGGCATGAGGTGGCAGGTACGGTGGAGTCGCTCGGCGCCGGCGTGACCGGCGTGGAACTGGGTACCCCGGTAATAGTGTTCGCGGGCAAGCAGATGCCGGCCGGCCTGGCCACGCTCGGTGTCGACTACGACGGCGGCTGGGCGGAGTACCTTGTCACACCCGCTTCGACGCTCATCCCGATCCCGGAATCCCTGTCGTTCGAGCAGGCCGCGGTCATCCCGGATGCGGTGTCGACCCCGTGGGGCGCGGTCTCGTGGACGGGTAAGGTGACGGCCGGCGAGTCGGTGGGCGTGTGGGGCGTCGGCGGGCTGGGCGTACACGGCGTCCAGTTGCTGCGCTTCGTGGGCGCGGCCCCGATCATCGCGGTCGACCCGGTACCCGCGGCGCGCGCACGCGCCCTCGAGTTCGGCGCCGACCTGGCCCTCGACCCGGCCCAGCCGGATTTCATGGACCAGATGCGGGCCGCCACTGGCGGCGCCCTGCTGGACGTGGCGATCGATTTCGCGGGCTTCGCTCCCGTACGTACCCAGGCCCTTGAATGCCTGCGCGTCGGCGGCCGCCTGGTCCTCACCGGAATCAGCGGCGGCCCGATCAACATCGACCCGGATACGATCTTCCAGTACATGCGCAAGCAACTCCTGGGCCACTACGGTTCCGAGCCCCGCCACGTCACAGAACTCGTCAACCTGGTCAAACTGGGCCGGCTGGACTTCTCCCGCTCGATCACCAGAACGTACCCGCTCAGCGAAGCCGCCACAGCGGTAAACGACCTGGAAAACAAGGTCGGCAACCCGGTACGGCTGGTACTGATCCCATAGGTGTATCAATCGGAGCCATTGGGGACGGAGCCATTGGGGACTGTTCGGTAAGGGAACCATTGGGGACAGGTCACTGAAAAGTGTCGGATACGCGTGTCAGACTGGTGTTTGCCATGAAGACTGTTAGACGCAAAGTATTCGAACATCTTTTCGTAGAATGTTGCTGGTTCGGGTTGCAGAGTACAATCAAGTCCTGTATACTTGTACGTATGTCGCAGATCGATGAGAAGCTTGGTGTAGCAAGGGCGAAAATGACCCAGTACGCCAACACCTGCCGTGAAATCGAACGACTACAAACCGTGGCCGCCCTACAACTGGGGGACACCATCAACGCGTACACCATGGAACACCACACACCAGAGGTTGACCGGTTCGACCAATACCTGGTCCACCACATCAGTGGACAGTCTGTGGGGGAAGACCTCACCAGTGAACTAGCCATCGTGGAAGGCACCTCCCGGGGCGCCACGGAATACAAAGTCAGGGACGTCATCATCCTCACCCGGTTCCTACCCTTGTGTTGGCAGAAAGTTGTCACCGGTCAAGCCAAGTTGCAACAAGCCCGCAGGGTTGCGGAAACCTGTGAATTCCTCAGCCCCAGCCAATGCGCCATCATGGATGACATGATCGCCCCCGCCTTGGGTGTGGTATCAGTGAAAAGATTCAACCATTTGGTCAAAGCGGCGAAGAAAACCGTTGACCCTGATGGTGAAACCAAGAAACACCAACAAATCCAACACCAAGTACGGGTGTCCGCGGATGAGTCGGATCCGGGGACCGGGAAAATCTACGCCAAACTCAACCGGGCCCCCACCCTCCAATACGACGCGCACATCCACTTCATCGCCGACAAACTCGCCGCCGAAGGCGACACA
>Ga0209628_10001985_pt1 | contig 13627 bp, 9 predicted proteins | sample TergutCu122P4_FD_187285 | JGI IMG/M metagenome (GOLD analysis project Ga0209628, IMG submission 187285) | Cubitermes ugandensis P4 segment gut microbial communities from Kakamega Forest, Kenya - Cu122 P4 (SPAdes) (version 2) | ecosystem: Host-associated > Arthropoda: Insects > Digestive system >...
GAGGATGGACTTCTCCACTCGTTTGACTGCGATTTCAACTCCGGTTCAAAGTCTCTAACCCACGTTTCGTCAATAGAAACAATTTCTGTAGGGGTTTTGCCACGTAAAGTTTCAATCTTGATGTATGATCTTTGATCTTCACCCGTCACAGTACCCGAGGCGCCTGCAGACGCCATGTCTAATACTCGTCAATTCAAAACGGCGTATACTAGGGAAGTAACGAACACACGTGTTGCTTCCTCAAGTATTCAACTGTAACTGATATAACTTTCACTGGGATTGCATCATTCACTCTGCAGTTTTGCCACCTTGTGCATTATTTATGAAATGACCAATGTAAAACAATATAATGTAAAGAAACAAGAGGAAAGGAAATATAGGAATGACAATCGGTGGGAGAAATGAAAGACTGGGAGAGGGGGTTGAAGATAAAGATGCTTACATTTATAAGAAACTTACCGTTGAGCTTTTAACAGCTACATCTAAATTAAAGTATTGCACCAAGGAATGGGAACGCTAAATTAAGCACTTGAATCTATCTCTCTTGTGTAATGGACGATTTTTTTTGTCTGTCTTCCAGCAAATAGTTTCGTTAGGATCAATATTCTGTATGATATTACGGGGGTCTCGGGTTTGTAACAGGCTTGAAAGTGGTTATTATGGCCTACTATTTTAGTAGTATTCCTCAGTCTAATCAGAAATACTGTTAGTATAACCTTTAAATGGACCATAACTACTTCCATTTGGCCCATTCCACCTCAAACGCAATTCTTCTTGATTATAAATAACTCTTTGTATTTGACACAACATGGGTTAATAATTACTGATCTTAGATCTGTGCTGGGACAAAGTTATTTTCGGGTTGCTTGTTGTTTTCTATGGGTTTGCTACGTACGTTTCGGTATAGTACTCGTACGTTAAGAGTTCATTTCCACGTTACCTGCACTTTATCATAAAATATCATTATTCCAAGTGTCTGAAGTAGGCCACGGCTTGTTTCTCCGATTACCCTCAACTTGGTAAAGCCTGTGCAGTCGGTAAATTTCTTACATGGCTCCAGTTCGAAACTCGAACTTGAGTGTCCAGCTGTTGATCAATGTTTACTTTAATATCTGGCTACTCTGACGGTTTTTATGTGACCTTCGTCAGTCCCTCCAGGCTAATGCAGGATTGTTACCTTAACTATTCTATAACTGCTTCGTTATTCATCTTTTCTAGTTCGTTTTATACTCATCTGCAGACGTTGCATTTTCTACTGCAAGAGTCTTTAATGAATAAAGAAAGGAATAAGTGAATAAATACACTCTCTACCTGCCCCCTTTTTTCGGAAAGTCTCCAATTTTAGTCAAAACTGCAGTGAATGCTGTAATGAACACATTGTCCCAATTTTCCTTTATCTGTCTAGACGATACAGAGAGAGTAAGTACCTCTGTGTGGGTCGCCAGTAGCAATTTCCGATCCTTATCAACACAGTGACACTACACAACTTCTCCAGTTGACAGACCGCTGTAAATATAATTGTTATAGTTTTATAGTCAAGTTGTATTTACATGTGCCATCTACTGTAACCTGAAAAGTTTTGCATTTTGTTAGTTACGAGTTTCATTAATTTTTATAGTAAACAGCTTTCGTTTACTCAGAGTTTTTTTTATCAAGAAGACGCATAAGTTTTTTGGGGTTTAACCTGAATTTGATATTAGGGCTTGAAAGGATTAATGGGACTGTGGTTACATTTAGGTGTTTTTATATATCTGCGTCTGAATGTACTTAGACCTCCCCATTTAACACACAGCCCTTAGCGGAGAAGGAAGTGTGGGAATGATTCAATGTGCGTACTGTGACTGCTACGTTCCGATAGGAGCGTGGTACTCCGGCAGCGTGCCTCTATTAAGATCTGTTCACAGTGGTTTCCACTGCAATAAAATGCGCATTGAAACAAACAGGACGCTTTTCGATTTCGTCACCACTGGTGTGCACGAAACTAACCCGTTACATAAGCAGCGGAGACACGGAAAGGCTACTTTATCTACACTCACCGAGGTATAGAATGGTGTTAGTCTTTTTTTTTTTGTGTTCGTAATACTTGCACCATAAATTTATGTTTGTTAGTAAGAAACGATGATTTTGCCCCCTACCTTGTACCTACCGTGGAGCAGCAGAATAAAGAGGCGGATCCACGAAATACTTAAGCCAACCAAGGTAGGACGTTCATTAAAATTTATAGGTTAAGATGTTTGGCGCAAGGGATGCATATCTAACCCCGAAAATAATCGTAAAGTGGAAGCATTTCACTGAAGCTGAAGTTGCCGGTTCTGACTGTTCAGAAGATGAAATCTTTTCGAGCCGGCCTGAGGCCACACGCGAAATCTTCCTCTCCTGCTTCGTGGATCAAAAACCGCTAACATTCGCGAACGTACTCAAGTCTGTCTCATCTGACAGTTTAGACGTACAAAAATCTCATTACCTGGAACGGCGCTAATAATATCCTTCATGTGTTATTTGAGATCCTCATATCAGCGTTGATGAAGACTCCAGCCTTCAGGGATATGATGACTTGTAGGTTGATGTTCAGGCTACCGCCTGCTGGCGTCTCGGAGCTGGTGTTCCCTTCAGTTTCAGATGGTTAAGCAAGAGTGCGCTCCATTCGAGTCAGAGAAACAGAGTGATGTTAACCCTTTGGCGCCGGAATTTCCTTTTAAATTTTAGCACACTCTGTATTTAAAATGTGAATAATACAGGAACCAAAAAAGGTAGCATTATGAAATAAACGGCATTTTGAAGAGAGAGAGAGAAAAAAAAGGAAATTATGCAGCATGTTTAAAATATTCAGTACGTATATTTGTTGAATAAATATATAAAATGCAGCATATGGAGGTTAACTGTGCGGTACGACCAATATAGTGGCCGTTAGGCGTCAAATGGTTAAGGACTGATGATGAGTCTTTCAGTGAGTCAATTAATCTGTCTTTTTGTTGAGTTCCTTCTAAAATTTACGATAAATATTGGCAGATGCTTTACAAATGTAGGGTCATTGAGTTTCGTGGAACTCTCTCTAGTGATATGCGTCTCTCTATTGTGATAATGTACAGTATTTGTCTGTTGTTTACACTCAAAATCTCTAGTTTATAACCCTTTCACGATACACAAAATGTATTGTTACTGCGTCCGGTACAGCCTACATCGCTACTCCACACCTTACTCTTATATCGTGAGGATGGGTACTATTATGTAATCACGATGGTGGAACAGTCAGAAGTCGAGATGCACGGCTACCTTACTGGATGTAGGCGAGAAATCTCTTTCAGGTCTTCCGCTCCGGTAGTACTGGTCTCAGACTTTGCAGGAAGAACACTGCACGTAAATAGCAGAAACTGCTGCTGTGAATATATTGTGTAAGTTATAATAAGCATACAGATTTTACCCTCCTTTGGTAAAATTCATATACACAGGAAAGACATGGCGGATAGTTTTATGTGTCTTCTGTCCAGGAAATTGACTCCCGAACCACAATGTTTCTCTATTAATTACCCTCCAACTACTCTCTCATTACTGTGTAACTACCCTCCAACTACTGTCTCCTTACTGTATGACTACCGTCACATCACCTACCTCGTGTTCCAGGGTGACATTCCCGATACTCGTTTCTTCGACGTCTGTTACTGGTTGGCAAACAAAAGAGTCAACTGTCGTTGGCTGATAAATCCTTTCAGTGACATTACAAAATTCTGACTCTTTACAATGAAGTAAAATTTACATGGGAAAAACAATTACATAGAGTAAAGCTGCCAAAGTCACACACTGCTTCTGTTCAAAAGTCCGTAACCCATAAATTTGTCAACGCGAGATTTGGAATCGTTTAAGTTAAACTACCAAATGGTCTGGTATCTTGCAACAAATGATGTCACGGCTGAAGAGGAACAAGTGAAATTCGAGAAGGTTATAAAGTTATTTTCCAGTTATGATATTGGCACAGTGCACAGATGAATATATGCCCTCCCACTATAGTTAAATACTGCAGAATATTTTCATTCATGGGGCATCCTTCACAAAGTTTTTTCTGGTAAACCGCTCCAACCTGGCATACACACCCCCTGTCGTAGACTCGGACATTTGCCAACAATGTTTTCTGCGTTTCATCCCGATGAGAACCCGTTTACTCGGACTTTCGTGCGAAGTTGTGTCCAGTGTATTTAGTTGGCATGTTGCGTCCACCAAATTTTTTCCTGTGTTCCGTCTGTATCATGCGGTGTGAACCGGTAGCCCAGTAGGTTTGCACAAGGAACACACGCTCCTGCAAAGTGTACGACATGATGCAGTTACTGTATGACAGCGATGGTGGTGCGAGGTATTAAATTTCCCGCTGCCCACCATCTAACTTGAACGAGACGAATGACTCACGGCTGGACAAGACAGAAAATGCCCGGAAATTTGCAAGTAATTGGAAGGTAGTCAGTGCCACTATTCGTGATCTGTATGTAAATATTTCAGTTTCTTTCCACGTGAAACAACCAGTACGAGTATATGCAAACAAAATCGGTTATAACGACATCGACACCTCGTCCACAGCGTCAAATAGCCTGTGATACCAACTAATTGTTCATAAGTCATTCTCCTCGCTTATAAGGTTACTCATTTATAACGACACAAATTATTCGGCCCTTTTCATGACATTATAAAAAAAGTTTACCCATCCGTATAACAGCACATCCGAAAATATGTAAATGTGCAATGTCGAAGCCAACCAGAATCATCATAATTCAAACAAATGTTCGTTTGGACAAGGAGGAGCCATATGCAGAAATTATAAACAGCTTAAACTTGTTGACGGTCGAGCACACGACCATTCAATTTAGAGTAGGTAGAGTAGGGCATAATTTTCTGTGCAATCTTGCATTGCCGGAGGATCTCTCTATATGCAGTGTAAACTCTACTGCAAGTATGGTCAAAGAGTGGAGGATGAAGTGATAGATTTTCGCGAGGTTTACTGTGCCTAGACATTCAAAGAGCGCATTCATTCTTATCATGTGTGTTTGTTAGACACGTCGGAAGTAGCGCCCAGATTTTAAGGAAAAATTTCTCCCTTAGCCTAAAAGAAGGCAAATATCAGGAACAGCGAACTAAAATATGTCATTTCTCCCAACGGCTTCGGAAAGAAACATGCCGCCATTGGTGTACTGATCAGCAGGAAATTACTATAGGCATCTGTTGTAAACTGCGTATAACTTACTCTTGTTGGACTACATTGGCGCTGAGTGTAGTAAGCTTCCCCAACCCCCTTACTTTTATACCACGGCATCATATCCCAGAAGACAGGAATCTTCAATTTTCTTCCTCACGGAGATGTAACAGTTTCGACAATATCTTTGTAATCAACAAGAAAAAACTTCAAGAAAGGGAAAATATGGTAAGGGGTCATGGTGTCGTGATTTCACATAATGATAATATAGAACATCATGCTGTATACTAGCAAGATTTTAAATCTGCTCATTTCAATTTCCGTTTCTTTAAATTCCACCTTTACACGAAAAGCTCCAGATGGTTTGTGGAAAGCAGCGTGGAGAATATGCCTAATCGTGCAATTCGTCGGCCCACAATTCGAGGCCGAAAAGTTAAATTCTGTATATAAACTGGAATACACTGCAGATATTTTCAATTTAGCTCTTCGATTTTCTGGGATGAAACGCAGCACAGGTTGAAAGTTGCTTACCGACAAATTATCGGCCCCATCTTCAAGGGAAAAACGGTCAAAGTCCTCATCTACACCGCGGCAGAAGCCTGAAATCTCGCATATTTAAAATTATTTTTTTTAAATTTGTCTCTTCCTTTCTGTTCTCTCAGTTTTTTGTTTTCCACGATCACCATCAGTCACCAAACCTGTGTTTCATTTTTAGTTTCTCATTTCTAGCGATCCTTTAGGACGGATTATATCTCCACCCACCTCTAATTGTACTTATGAGCAAAGTACTAAGGTTTTCAAACTTCTCTACTATTATGTGACATAAAAGCCCTACTTCTGACCAAAAAGCACACAGTATAGAGAAAATGTAAAAGGTTTATTGCGTCCCCTTATCACGGTAAGTTTCGTTTTCTATATAAAATAAGGAAGAAAATTCGATATCAGTTCAAACATATATGTATTGGTTTACTTTAAATTTATCAATTAAGCTTGAATTAAGTCACCTCTACGCTTTAAGGCACATCCGCTCACTTAAACTATACTCGCAGTACACTATATTACGCCGCCATACATACCCACTAAACAAATTCTTGTAGTCCGGATAAATGTATGCTGTCAGCAATGGATCCACCTTCAATTGCATGACCTGAACAAAACTGAATACCTCTCGGATGTGTTAGTCTAAGCAGTGACAAAAAATCGCTCCTAATGCGCTTTGTTTCGTTTAAGAAAATAAAGAGCTAAGATAATGGCAACGAGAATTTTTCACGTTGTGTTCAGGACAATCCCGCGTCATGTCTCTTCAAATTCGGACCTCGGCAAAGTTTCTTTGACTAGGGTCGAATTATACATTTCTTTTTGTGTTGCATGTCAGACCTGTGTTCAGCTAGTAGGCGGTACTTACCTGAATGTTGAAGAGGTAATTGCAGGTGAATGTGTGTGTTTGTCGCTCATACACGTACTGTTTTGCCGTTTTGGTTGAAATATTCTGAGAAATACAATGCCATCGCTTGGACATTTCTGCATACACTAAAAGAAAACGCACTTTACAAATAAGGCGCAGAAAAGCTGCTGGATATTTACGTGATGTTATTTTATTAAAACCACAGGATAGGAAAGGCATAAGACAGTATTCACACTGGAACATCTTGATAGTAATTTGAAGGAGTAATCCGGATACCGAAAATAGTGTCGCTTTCAGTGACAAAAACGCTGCTATGATTGATGATAACAATCTTGTAAGTTTCTATAACGTTTACAGGAAGCACTGTCCAATATAGTCTTCACTTATTGACCAGGCTGGAACGTATTTTTATTAGGTTAGAACGACCATTTGCTCAAGTGAGTTAACTTTCATACTGAAGGAGAGACAATGTGATCGGCCATTATCCGTATTTCGATTCCGGGACAGGATTCTTACAATGAAAATATGAACTGGAAATTTTGATAAAGGGTCTGGCTTATGTAAACATAAAAGTGGGTTTAGTTGTAGTTCTGATCAGAAAAGCTGTAGTCAACAAGCGAAATTGTTAGGGATTATATGCACTTACTCATCCCTAAGAACACGCAGCATGCTTTCAAGTCTCGGTTACGGCAAACGTGAATTCAACAGTGAAACAGAAATAGGTAATTAGCTTTCGGCGATATAACTGTATTCTGCGCGTGTTACGACTCCACAGAGAAAACTGCATCCCATGATATTTGTCTGCGGGCCACTAAGTTTGATCCATATTCCTAGAGCGAATTAAAGTTTCTCAGCCTGACAGACGCAGAGCCAATTGGAAATCCAGTTCGTACTTGGTAACCTCACCAACGCTGACGTCAACATGAGTTATAGTGACGCATAAGTGCTAGTGAGGATAAGAGTTTTGTTCAAAGACCAATCAATACGTGACCCTGACTGGCATTCAAAAAGTCAACATAATTCGAGTCTTGGTCATTAAAGATGGAATATATTTCACTTTATATCCGAATCCTGACCAGCAGATATATAATTCTTAGTATGGATCCCACGTGTGAACTATAAAATTCTGAATTAACACTTCCGCAAACACATTGTCCAGCGCAGGTCAATGACAAGCCATTGATGGGAACGAATTTTAAAATAAATTTGACGCTGAAGTTCTGTAACATGTCACTATCGTAACTGTTTCTAAGCGCTACTTCTTCCCAGTAACTGTCACCAACAGCACCGTAACAATAAATAGATCGATTTTTTCAAAAAAGTAACTGCATAATTTAGCCAGTTTCCTCAACGACCACGAATAAGAATATTCGGTCTAGGTTTTGCCCCCGAATAATCACTGACGCAAGTGTTATATTTCCGACTGAAAGCGGACTGTTTCACAAGCTGTCACGGATCACAGCGGTTGCAACATATATAGTTACAAATTCATGCCAAATTATCAAAAGCACCATTTCTTCTGAAGGTTGGTAAACTGACTGTGTAAAACAAAAATCATTCCACAACGAAAACTAGAATTCCAAATATTTTTTGAACGCACATTCGAAAACGAATCCAATGCCCAATGCCGAAAATCTATTATCATGAATTTTCAAAGCCGATTTAGAATAATATTAACAATTAAATATTTAATATGTAAAGTGCGTCACTAAAAATGACGTGCGCGTTGATAGCAAAGAGGGAAAGTACAAAACAAAAACAAAAAAGAAAAGAAAGAAACAGCCTCTATAATTGCCTTTCATTTTATACGGTAAAGATTTATTTGCTGTATGGTAAGGTGGGCAAACGAAGGCACAAAGCTGAACGGAAAGGGGGGAATGTGTGAATCAAGCAGGCCGCAAGTTTGATACACGAGGTGCGAGACAAATTTTCCCAGACTGGCCGCGTGAAGTGCTAACCGGAAATAATGTAGCTGTGCAAGTGACATTTAAGTGTGCGTGTGGTGGGTTCGTTCTGCGATCCTTGTAGCCCAATTCCTCATCAGTAGAAGAATTCAGCGAGAATGATAAAACATTTATGTTGGCTTCATGTAGGATACCCGTTATTCTTGTCAGATTTTAAAGAAACTTGAGATTTCCTAACACATTTTCGAACAATAGGCAAATATCAAAGTTTATGAAAATCCGTTCAGCGGGAGCAGAGTTGTTCCAGGCGGACGGACAGACAGGTGAACATGACGAGGCTAATAGTCGCTTTTTACAATTTTGCGAAAGCACTTGAAACGTATAATTAGCATCAAATCTTGTTTCAACCTTAGAAACCCAACATCTCTGACTTAAGAAGTGCTTAATTTTCTTTCTTGAAGACACCAAGAGAAAAACACAAACCTTAGGTGGAAAAATCTCAGTTCAGGATTTTAAAGTTTCAGTCGCCTATCCTCATTTCAGACTGATGAAAATATGGAAAAAGACGGTGAAGTCATCAATAGGCAATGTGGCTTACTATTAAGGATGTTCGTAATATAATAGGCCTAATATTAGTTACATGCCGACACATTTTAATCGAAGATCTACAAATGAGTTGGATTGATTCCAAATTAGTGTTCGGTCTCCTGAATGAAACTTTTCTGTGTGCAAGACACAGAGACAGAAGTGTCTTTTCTAAGATCAGAAAAAAGTCATTACATGAAAATCCAGATAAAGAGCCGAAGATTCGAGGGTTTTGCGAGGATTCAAGTGAATCACAAGTGGTGCTGGACAGCATCACGGAACAAAGTTCCAGATATACGTGAGACGCGCTGGGCCCGGGGTATAAAACTTAAATACGACAAAACCGAACTGTATGAAAGACAAGTCTAAAAATGTATGTTGCTCCAGACTGGAAAGTATGGCTCGCACGTAGCACATAACCGTCGATGACAATTATGACGAAGAAACAAACCCTAAGTAACAAAGCTTTTCAGTACCACGGTATAAGACTCCTACGCATGTGTAAAATACCACATCTTATAAATTAAAGATTATTCTCAAAATAAACATGCCAATATTACATCGGTAACTGAAATTCACGTCTAGGACATGTTTTTGATATACGTGTATGAAAATAATAGATTTGTGTCAAGTTTAGAACTGCACACGACGCACACAAAGTTACTTGTAATTTTATATCAAGGACATGCCTGTTTACTGTCAACGTCATAAAAGTGTCCTTCCGAAAATGACTAATTACGGGGACCAAACACGCAGGAGTTGAGTTCTTTACTTGTCAACTAGACACACAAAATGTAAGTTGTGTTTCGTAGTCTTATTTTATTTGTTGATACTAATAACAGTAAAGGAACGGCAAAAGCTAAAGGAAATGTTTCGAACGCATTGCGGTACAACTACTGGCACATAAGATTTTAGTCGCACAGGTTTTTTTTTACTTCTATAGATTTCAGTTATTTGAAAAAATTTCAATTATGTGACGAAGTTTTGTTAACGTGAAGAGGTTTCAGTTAAATTTACGTAAAGATTTTGTTTACTTTAAAAGATTCTATTCACCTGAATAGGTTTCAGTGACGCAACAAGGTCTTATTTACCCGCACAGGTTTCGGTGGCATGAAAAGTCCTTGGTAGGAGAAGCATTTTTTTGCGTGACCAGTTTTTATTTATGTAAGAGGCTTTTCAAACCCTGTTACTTGTATTGGGGTACTTGGAAATGGTTTATAAATCAAATGCAATGTAAGGAATGTAAAGTAACTGTATTCCACAAAAAATTGTCATTTAATAAACCAATTCTACCAACCTCAGCCCCCGCCCCCCGAAAAATAAAATTCAGGGAGGATAAAGAGATATCTATATAACCTCTGTTACGAAACGGACACCTCATAGCCTGTATCAGCACTTTCAATACCACATTGAAACTCTTCTTTACAGAAAAATTCTGCATCTCCATTACAAAGTCCAAAGGAGACCACGTAGTTAATACCGTCTAGGAATTGATCTCTGTTTATGGGATACGCCTATCACAAACATAATCCTGCTAAAATTTGCTGGTAAAATGCAAACTTTATGAATGTTAAGGCAGCTGGCACACATAATTACCATTGTGCTTTAGGGGCTTAATTAAAATGTAAAGTCGAAAGGTTATCGATGGAATTTGGTAACTTCGATCAAAACTGATTCCTATTGCGCTCCGTTATGCCACGGGCATTTTCTCTTCGCCGGTAGAGTTACGTACGTGTCCATCCTTGATTCGTTGCTCCACCTACTCAAGTTCAGTAATTCAGTAGGCACTTTTTTGTGTAATTTACTGTTTGAGTCGCGATTGGCGAAAAAAAATGAGCCCTAGGACGTGCATCCCGCAGTATGCGATTGTGCGTCTAGTTGAGTGCTAAGCCTATGCTGTTAAATGTAATTGCAAAGTGGAGAAAGCCTTCACAGCAAGAGCTCTTCCGGTAACGACATACGAATTGATCATGTGCGACGAACAAGCCCGTTCTTATCATCTTCTAATTAAAACTTTCTGGCTTTAACCTGTCACATTTCCAGAGGACTTACGTACAGGCTTTAAGGCCCACGTTGTGGAAGAACCTCAGCAATCTGTCCGTCTTACCAAGTTACAACAGGGGATTCACTGCTGATGAGAATTATACGGGTTTTCATCAATGTCTGAAGTCGCAACTCAGAAATGAGGGTCCACGTCCGTAATGCAGATGGTAATCAACAGAAGCGACAGCCTAATATGTTTGTCCAAATCCCTTCCTTGCGGTTTTGCATAGGCCTCAAAACTTGACGACGGAGAAGGTAATATTCTGATAACGGACCTCGAAAATTCCAAGACCGCTTATAACAGGATTCTGAACCGGTTCAGTTCCACTCCTGGTCCCAAAATATATCTCCCTGTAAGTTCATTTTAATAATATCCTCCAGTCTCCTTCTCGACTTCGCAATTAGCACTTCTTATAAAGGTGTTTCTATCAAACGTATGCGTGCATTCTTCGTCTCCCTTCTCCAGTCTACAACGCCAACTTAACTAAACTCCCCAATTTCACTACCTTGACGACAACAGCCGACCTAAATAGATAAGGAAATCTACAGTAACCTCAAATCTTCTTCATTTTTGTGCAAAATAATTTACAAAAATTCGTCTGATAGCTTCGTAATTGGTCTATCGTTATATCAAACTCGAGAACCACATCAGAAACTTTCGTCGAATTGAGTAGTGTAAATTTTACCATTATTTTCCAGCATAATTTAATTTGGTTAAAATAGGACAACAACATTGACGGACACTTGGATTGAATATTTTCATACTGCAGTACTCCTAAACCGCCAATGACTTATTATTCTTCAGAGGCCAATTACATTTCAATCAAACACTGCAAGTGCCAGTAAAGATGAAACATGTTTTGTGTGTAACATAAAAGTTACTTGAATCTTACAGTTTTCGAAATAATTTTAAAGCAATGGAGCGAAAGCCCTGCAGCTATTAGACTGTGAGTACGTTTTTAAAGTTACGTCTTTGGGCCATATTTTCTGATTTTTTCAGACGCTTGCAATGTACGTTCTTTCTTCACGGAAAAATACAGCGCTCCTCGCCTATCCGCACAAAGTGTCAAAAATATATTTTGTGTAAAAGGTATCTGAAAATCAAATGGGATGATATATGAACGCATTTCAGGCAGCATGTTGACACTTACCTGCGGGCAAGAGCAAGGAGCTCCAGCACCAGCGCAGATGCCCGCAGCCACTCATGATTCACCCATTGCACCCCACGATCTGCAAACAAACCAGAAACCATAATCACCAATGTTACTTAGACAAACAGCTTATCTCTCCAGAAGTAGAGCTTAAATGCAAGGTTTAAGTAAAATGTAAGTTTTGATGTATAAAATAACTTTTCATATTTGCGTGTCTGTGAATAATTTAATTGCGATTAATTTTCCAAATTTAAAATTTAGCTGTATATTTGTCAATCAGTTTAAGCAGGCCATAACAGTGTGTTGCAATATAAACCCAGTTGCCCAAGGCATTAATTCTTCAAGCGTCCAGTAACTATCCTTCCAAAAGGTCACTGGTTTCTAGACACTTCCTTTTCTCGAGTCATTTGGGAGTTACGGTTATCATGCAACGGATTTTGGAAATGTTATTAAGCTGTAGAATTAAGAAATGTTTTTACAAATAATACTTTAATGTGTGAAGAAATGATGTAAGATGTTATGGAATTCCGATCTCATGTTACGAGTTTTTTTATATAGGTATGTGAAGTCCGGAATGTTATTATGTATCAAGAATTTGTAATACTGGGGCTGAGGCCAACAAATAGCAGGACACATATTCGGCAAAATGAAGGATGGAAATGTAAGTAGAAGGAGTTCTGTCTTTGGGGAACAAACAAACTAAGACTTAGGACGTAGATGAAAAATCAACATTTTCGTCTATAAATACCCCGGGAAATTATGTTCATTATTGTTATTCAGGCACATTCAGGTATTCAGTTATCAAATTTCCTCCGAAGTCAACGACATACCCGATATTCTAGAGGCCGCTTAACATACTAATCTGGTCGGCTCTGAATCTTTCAGGTAGGAGGGTTTATTTTTAAGTTTGTCTTGACAGAAAGTTGGCTCTTGGTAATACCTGGTCAAAAGCAAGAAAGACACATTCTTACGAGATTATAAGGAAAATTGAGTACATCGCCCTGTGATAAGTTGTAATGACCGCATATACAGGGTTATTCATAAGTCCCTCCGGAACTTCCGAACTCGACCGCGCAACAACCAAGAAAGACACGGCAGAAAGGAGCATATCAATAGGTAGAGAATCTCTCAAAGTTTTTTTTGTACTAGGGGCCTTGGCGTACTTGCAGGTTCCACCGCTAGGGGGTAGTCGTGACGAAAAATGGCGTGCACAGTGAATAAGAAAGCGTTCTGTGGCTTGGAATTTGCCAAAACTGAGTCAATTGTGACGGTGCAACGGAGGTTTCGGACCATGTACCGCACAGAACCACCTACGGACAAAACAATTCGTGAGTGGTACATGAAATTCCAGCAGAGTGGCTGC
>Ga0209628_10001986_pt1 | contig 13626 bp, 11 predicted proteins | sample TergutCu122P4_FD_187285 | JGI IMG/M metagenome (GOLD analysis project Ga0209628, IMG submission 187285) | Cubitermes ugandensis P4 segment gut microbial communities from Kakamega Forest, Kenya - Cu122 P4 (SPAdes) (version 2) | ecosystem: Host-associated > Arthropoda: Insects > Digestive system...
TTGGCAACTTCGGAAGAATCTTGCAATTTCAGACTTCCCGATGCTGCGTTTCTTGGATTTGCAAAAGGCTGTTCTCCAATATCTTCGCGTTCTGCATTCAATTTTTCAAACGCTTTGTGAGGAAGCAGAATTTCGCTGCGTACTTCCAAAAAATGCGGAAAATCTCCAAAAAGTTTCAACGGAATCGATTTAATAGTTTTCACATTTTGCGTAACATCGTCTCCTTGAATTCCATCACCGCGGGTAACGGCACGAATTAACTGTCCGTTTTCATACACCAAACTAATCGCCACCCCATCATATTTCAGTTCACAAATATATTCCGATTTTTGCAGTAAAGCATTTTGCACACGTTGCACAAAATCTGCCAGTTCTTCCATCGAATAAGTATTTCCGAGCGAAAGCATGGGAAACGTGTGCGGCACGGTTGTAAACTGTTTAATAACTTCACCACCAACACGTTGCGTTGGACTATCAGGCTGAACAAAGTCAGGATACTCTTTTTCCAAACGCATGAGTTCTTCCAGCAATGTATCAAACTCATAATCACTAATACTCGGATTATCCAATACATAATAGTTGTAATTATGCCGGTTAAGTTGTGCTGTAAGTTCTTTAATTCGTGTTAACATTTTTATTGTTAAATAAATGTGATTCTCCCTTGAATTTGAATGCAAAAATAACATAAAATCTAAAAATATTATTATTTTCGCATCGTTTAATAATATTGCTTTAAAAAACAACAACCTTTACCTAATAATTAAACTTTCAATATTATGAAAAAAATTGTATTTAGCATTTTAGCTGCCATTCTGTTTTTTGGCGCATTTGCACAAACCGCTCCGCAAGATGAGCTATTGAAAATCTTGAAAAATGAGATAGATAGAGGAATGACCTATTTTCAAAAAGCGGACATTCCTGCATATCTTATCAGTTACCGAATTGACGAGGTTGAATCTTACTACATCTCAACGGCGTTCGGTACACTTACCGCTTCCAATCCGAATAAGGAAAGGATACTTACCGTTCAAGTTCGTGTGGGCGACAAAGATCTGGATAACTTTCACGAATTGCGGGATGATGCTTCGGCATATATGAGTTCTCGCGGCACAAGAGTGAATATTCCCGTAGAAAACGACGCTAAGGCGATTGCTTTGGTATTGTGGGAAGCTACCGAAAAAGAGTATCGCAATGCCGCCTCCCGCTATGAAAAAGTGAAAGCAAATGTTGCCGTTAAAGTTGAAGCCGAAGATAAAGCACCCGATTATACAAATATTACCCCGACACAGTATTACGAAAAACCGGTTCGAATATCAGATTTTAAATTCGATATTAAAAATTGGGAAAACCGTTTAAAAAGTTATTCTGCAGAATTTAAGGAGAATAAAGATATTATTGAAGGAGAATCGTGGTTGCGTTTTGCTATTGAACGGAAATATTTTGTAACGAGTGAAGGAACTTCCATTGCCCATAACAATACCTATTGTCATGTTTATCTATCTGTTATGACACAAGCCGATGACGGTATGGAACTCCCGCTGTTTCAGTCTTATTTTGCCCATTCACCACAAGATATGCCCGGCGATGAGATTATGAAAAAAGGCGCGCAAGAGGTTGCAAGAATTGCAGTGGCTATGAAAACAGCGCCCGTGGTTGACCCCTACACCGGTCCGGCAATTCTCTCCAACGACGCCTCCGGAGTCTTTTTCCATGAAATTTTTGGACATAGAGTGGAAGGTGCACGCCTAAAACAGGAAACCGACGGACAAACTTTTAAAAAGAAAGTAGGAGAAGTGGTGCTTCCAAAAGAGTTTTCCGTGATTTTTGACCCAACGATTACAACCTACAAGGGCATTCCGCTTAATGGAAGTTTTAAGTTTGATGATGAAGGAATAAAAGGAGAAAAAGTAGTGGTTGTGGATAAAGGTGTTTTGAAAAATTTCTTGATGACACGTACTCCGATTAATGGATTTCCTAAATCTAACGGTCATGCGAGAGCACAAGCCGGACTTCAACCCGTTTCCCGTCAATCTAATTTAATTGTTGAAACCGAAAAACCTTATACCGATGCGCAATTGAAAGCGATGTTGATTGAAGAGGCAAAAAAACAGGAAAAAGAGTACGGATATTTCTTTGCCAAAGTAAGAGGCGGATTTACCTTGACCGGTAGATTTATTCCTAACTCATTTAATGTTACTCCATTAGAAGTGTATCGCGTGTTTGTGGATGGCCGCCCCGATGAGTTAGTGCGTGGCGTAGATTTGGTAGGTACGCCGTTGGCAATGTTTTCTCAAGTAGAAGCAGCAGGAGATACTCCCGGAAATTTTGCAGGTACATGTGGCGCAGAATCAGGTGGAGTACCTGCCGGTTGCTGCTCGCCGGCACTGTTTGTGAAGCAAATTGAGATGCAGAAAAAAGATAAATCGCAAAACCGCCCCCCAATTTTAGAGAGACCGTAAGAGCGTAATTCCCCTTCGTCATTCCGAACGCAGTGAGGAATCTCGTTACTTACGAGTAGTTTATAAAAACAATTAAAAATTAACAATTAAAAATTAACAAAATATGAAAAACATTAAAAATCAGATATTTAGAACTGTTTTGTTGGCAGCGGTTTTTTCTTTATTGAATATCACTTTTGCTCAAACCGAAACTTTTGAGAGCGTTGCTTTTAAAGCAATGCAAGATGAAATTAATAGAAATATGTCGAATCTCAAATTAGATAAACTTAAATCTCCGTATTTTATAAGTTATTTAATTACAGATGCTAACTTGTTCAGTGTGGAAGCGCAACTCGGCGTTTTAGTTAAAACGGTAAGTAAACCGTTAAGAAATCAGGAAACCACGGTTATGGTGGGAAATCATCAAAGAAACAATCTCAATTTTATTAACGAAAACAAACTGTTTGGCTGGTATGGCAGTTCTACCATAATTCCGATGACTTTAGAGAACAACTACGATGCTGTGCGCCGCAGTCTTTGGTTGGAAACAGACGGACAGTATAAAGAGGCAGCAGAGTTGATTGAAGCAAAGTTAGCCGCATTAAATCAACAAAATCTTCCCGATGAAGAAAAGAATTTGGCAGATTTTTCAACTGTTCCAACTTTAACTCACCTTGTAAAATCACCTAATATTACTTTTGATAAAGATAAAATTACTACTTTAACAAAAGCACTCTCTTCTGTTTTTTCAAGTTTCCCGCAACTTACCAAATCGGGAGTAAATACCTATATTTACACCGCAGATGCTTTATATGCAAGTAATGAAGCCGTTAGGTATAAAGTTCCGTTTTCATTAGGTTGTATTAGAGTATATGCAGAGGCTGTAGCCATTGACGGTGAGCCTTTAATGGATTACATTAACCTTTATTTTACTGCGCCGGAGCAAATTCCTGCTTTAGATGTTTTAATACTGAAAGTGAATGAGATGGCCACTCTTTTAACCAAATTGAGAACCGCTCCGGCAATTCAGGAATCTTACAGCGGACCGGTGATGTTTGAAGGTGAAGCTGTGGGAGAGATTGTATCTCAATGTTTTGTTGATAATCCAAACGGCCTCTTAGCTGCCCGAAAACCCATTGTGAGCAATCCGGTGTTATTGCAAAGATATGGACAATATTTACCAAAAGAGAATAAGTTAGAACAACTTACAGATAAAAAAGTGATTTCAAGAGAATTTTCCGTTGCTACTGTAAATAAGGCTGCTCATAATGGGATGCCCCTTATTGGCTATTATGGAGTGGATGCTCAAGGCGTTGTTCCGGCATCTCAAACTGTTCTCATTGAAAATGGCGTGCTTAAAACATTGTTAACCGACAGAACACCTACCTTAAAAAACGGAAGATCTAACGGACATAATAGTTTTGCTATTTCAGACGGCGCTTTAACCGGAACACTTGGTTCAGGCGTTATTGAGTTAACCAGTACTGAAACCCAAAGTTATGCAGCGCTTAAAGAAGCATTGATTGCCGCTGCCAAAGAAGAGGATTACGAATATGCTTATATCGTAAAAAAGATGGCTAATCCAATGGCAGGGGTTCCCGGGCTTTCCGCGTTTGTACCATCTTTAAATACAGGAACTTTTGGAATTTCCAAACCGATTTATATTTATAGAGTATCTGTAAAAGATGGTTCGGAAGAGTTGGTTCGTTCAGCTAAAATTGCCGATTTATCCTTAAAATCTTTCAAACGCATTGTGGGTGTGGCAGATACACAAGAGGTATACAATACGCTCCAAAAAGGTAAAGAGAGTGGATATCCTACTTATCGCTCGGGATTTGCTTTAGTGGGTGCGCCCGCAAGTTTCATTGTACCAAAAGCAATTGTGTTTCAAGAGTTGGAAGTAGAAAAAGATAAGGATATTGTTCTGAAAAAAGAAACAGTGGTGCCCAGTCCGCTTCTTTCCGGAAAATAGCTCTTGAATTAATTTATATAGTTTTACTAACCTTGATAGAATGAAAAAAATTAAAATCAATTTGAAAAATGCAGCCATGTTTATTGCTTGTTTCACATTATGTATTACAACTTTCACAGGTTGCAAAAAAGAAGAATCGAATGAAGAAAAGGGATCGAATAACAAACAAATCATTTCTTTTAAATTTATTGATCCCCCTGTATCCGGTATAATTAACGAAGTTGAAAAAACGATTACCGTTAAAGTTGCAAAGGGTACAACCGTTACGGCGCTTGTTCCTACCATTACGGTTTCTGAAAAAGCTACTGTATCTCCTGCCTCAGGAATTTCGCAAAACTTTACGAATCCTGTGATTTACACTGTAACCGCTGAAGACGGAACCACCGTGACCTATACGGTTACTGTTGATATTCAAGATGATAGAGACGAATGGGTGGGGAATTACATCACAACTTGTAGCTACTCCATAAATGGAGAATCTAAAGAATACCAGTATATACTTAAAATTGAAAAATCTGAGACCACTCTTAATGGAATTTATTTCAAAGACTTTTTGAAAAATTGTGATGACCTTGTGGTAACAGGATTGCCTGTTTATGCAGAGATTAATGGAACCAATTTCACGATACATTCGCAAGTTCTTCAAGGGATTGAACTTTCCGGTTCCGGTAGTAGAGATAAACGTAAAATAACTATCCAAAATACAGTTACTTTACAAGGAGGGACTTCGATTAGTTTTACTCAGATTGCGATGAAAGATTAGTTTTTCATAGATAAAGAATGAATAAAACAAAGCGCACTATGCTAAAATTGAATTTTTTGAAAGAGTTTAAGGAGTTTGCCATGAAAGGCAACCTCATAGATATGGCGGTTGCTTTTGTAATGGGTGCCGCCTTTAGCACTTTTGTTAACAGATTTATTGAAGGGATGGTGATGCCTTTAGTAGGAAAATTGACTGCGGGTGTGGACTTTAACTCGTTGAAAATTGTATTGAGCGACCCCAAAACAGATGCAAACGGAACGATTATTGCGGCTGAAGCTGCCATAAAATACGGAGAGTTTATTACTGCCTGTATCAATTTTATCATTATTGCTTTTTGTATGTTTTTGGTTATTAAAGCAATGAATAAAATGAAACGCAAAAAAGAGGAAGTTACCGCCGTTCCGGAACTCACCGAAGACCAAAAACTGTTAAGTGAAATTAGAGATTTGCTGAAAGAGCAGGGGAAAGAAAATCGATAAAACTTGCCCCTTTGCGTGAATAATTTTCTCTCGCCAAGACGCCAAGAATTCTTACGCTCTTACGGTCTTACGGTCTTATAGTATTCTATCCCTACGGCTCAATTTTTATCTTTTTTTTGCCCCCAAGAATAAAACAGTGTATATTTGTCGTGCAAAATTTTTAATGAAAATTATTCAAAACATATTAGTTTCCGATGAACTTTTTAGCGAACAATTCTGTTGTGACCTGAACGTTTGTGGCGGTTTGTGCTGTGTGGATGGTGATGCCGGTGCCCCACTCGAACCCGACGAAATTTTCGATTTGGAAGAGAACTATCTCATTTTCAAAAAATATATGACACCGAAAGGAATTGAAAAAGTGGAGAAGAACGGAATTTTTGATTACGATAGGGAAGGCTCGTTCGTTACACCGTTGTTGGATGATGAAAGTTGTGCATTTGTTTTTTTTGAAGACAATATTGCAAAATGTGCTATTGAAAAAGCATTTTTAAATGGTGAGATAGATTTTCCAAAACCGATATCTTGTCATTTATATCCCATCCGTGTGAAAATACTACCGGATTACGAGGCTTTGAACTATCATCGCTGGCACCTATGCCATTCTGCCTGCGAAAAAGGAAAATATTTAAAATTACCACTTTACAATTTTTTGAGAGAACCCCTTATCAGAAAATATGGAGAGGCTTGGTATTCAGAATTAGAAAAAATGAGGGAAGAAAAAGAGGATATTGCTAAAAGTTAATAAAGGTTAATAAAATAATTTACTTTTGCACTTTAAATTTTTTTGTGTATGAAAGAAACCTTTATTTCCTTTTTTGACCTTTTGAGTGCATTTTTTTTGATGTATGGAAAAATTACCTTAATTATTTCAATTTTTATTTTTACTCCATTTATTGTAATTAAAATTTTCAGGAAATCTCAACTTGCCAAAAATATTGGCACAGTTATTTTGGCTTACGCAGTTGGAATTTTACTGTCGTTTTTATTTTCTTTTACCGATTTTCTATTGGATACAGAAACATTATCCTTAGGGAAAATTCAAAGTTTAATAATGAATATTGCAGTATCTTTAGCCATTCCGCTTATGTTATTTAGTTCTGATTTTAAAATGTGGACCAAGTCGTTACCCAAAGCGATACTCACTCTTTTTATGGGGATTATTGCCATTATTGGGGCGGTAGTGGTTTCGTTTTTTATTTTTAAAAATTCAGATATTCCCGAATTATACAAAGTAGGAGGTATGATGACTGCATTTTATACCGGCGGAACCATGAATTTCAGTGCAGTATCGAGTGCATTACATACTGATGAAACGATTATTACACTTACCTTAACTTCCGAAATGCTCGTGATGTTTCCACTTTTAGTGTTTTTAACGGCAGGAGGTTATAAACTGTTTCGATGGCTTTTGCCTGCGAAAGATGAACATCATGTAGTTCATTCGGATGACCCCAAGGAGATTAAAGTAAAAGACCTCGAAAATTACGAGGGAATGTTTTCAAAAAAAGTATTTTATAAAACCATGCTCGGATTTCTTCTCTCTCTTGTTTTTTTAGCGGTTGGTGCAGGATTATCCATACTCATTACGGGTAAATTAAACGAATTGGTAGTCATTCTAACCATTACTACATTAGCCATAGCAGCCTCATTTATAAAATATATTCGCAATTTGCCCAAAACTTTTGAACTGGGAATGTTTTTTATTTTGATATTCAGTGTAATCGTTGCTTCCCTTTTTGATATTTCAACGTTTAGTTCAAGCGCAAAAAATATTTTTCTCTTCGTTTTATGTATTACTTTATCATCTATTGTAATACACGGAATATTATGTCGCTTTACCAAAGTTCCCGGCGATTTGTTTGTGGTTGCCCATATTGCCTTGCTCTGCTCGCCGCCTTTCATTCCTCCTTTGGTTGCCGCTATGGGAAATCGTAAAGTGTTGATTAGCGGGATTACTATCGGGCTTATAGGGTATGCAATTGGAAATTACTTTGGAGTGGCGATGGCATATTTTTTGAAGTTGTTTTAAATCCCAAATACTAGGAATATCTATTTGACATAATGCTATTGAAAATCATAATATGAACCTCCAAAATTGTTTTCCTATTATTGAAAAAGTAGAAGATTGCATGCATTTTGCTGCTAATATTCGCAGATATGCAAAAAACTATATTCTGGAAAACAAGTTGCAATCCTTGGTTTTGGGCATTTCAGGGGGGATTGACAGTGCAACGTGCGCCGCTCTCTTAAAACCGGTTTGTGAAACCTGCAACATCCCGCTCATTGGACGTTCTATATCTATTGAAACCAACAAACCCGATGAAATAGAACGTTCTATAAAAATCGGAGAGAATTTTTGTCATAGATTTGAGTATTTAAACCTTACAAAAACGTTTTTAAAAAACAAAAAAAATTTGATTAGTTTGGATGATTCCATGCTTTCCAAGTTGCGACAAGGCAATATGAAGGCTCGTATGCGCATGATGCTTTTGTACGATTTAGCACAATTACATCACGGAATAGTGATTGCTACCGATAATTTTACCGAATATCTCACAGGTTTTTGGACACTGCATGGCGATGTGGGCGATTATGCTCCCATTATCTCACTTTGGAAAACGGAAGTGTATGCACTGAGTACCTATTTGCTTTCAGAATGCAATGAAAATCAGAAAGAAGCATTGCAGATGTGCATAGATGCCGTTCCCGTTGATGGTTTGGGTATCAGCAATAGTGATTGTGAACAGTTAGGAGTAAATGACTATTTTGAAGCAGATAAATTGTTTACACGCTATTTTTTAGGGGAGAAAGAATTAGAAACCCATCCGTTAATCAAGAGGTATTCTCAATCGCATTACAAACGGAATAATCCGGTGAAAATTTCAAGGGATGAGGTGATAAGATAATTCGTTTTTTTCTATTCCCATTCAATGGTTGCCGGTGGTTTTGAACTGATATCGTAAGCCACGCGGTTCACTCCATTAACTTTTTTTATAATTTCGTTAGAAATTTTGGATAGAAACGTATAAGGAAGTTGTACCCAATCTGCCGTCATGGCATTAATAGAGTGCACAGCCCTTAGTACCACAGCATTTTCATAAGTTCTTTCGTGGTTCACCATTCCAACCGATTGCACGGGAAGTAAAATAGCACCGGCTTGCCATACTTTATCATACAAACCCTGTTCTTTTAAGCCGTTGATAAAAATGTGGTCTGCTTCTTGTAAAATATGCACTCTTTCAGCAGTAATTTCGCCCAAAATGCGTACACCCAATCCGGGTCCAGGGAATGGATGCCTTTGCAGAAAAGTTTCCGGAATGTTCAGTGCCGCTCCTACTTTGCGAACTTCATCTTTAAACAAAAATTTCAATGGCTCAACTAATTTCAGGTTCAATTTTTCGGGAAGCCCACCTACGTTGTGGTGTGATTTAATAACTTTTCCGGTGTCCGACATAGATTCAAGAATATCCGGATAGATGGTACCTTGTCCTAACCATTTAATATCTTTCAATTTATACGCTTCTTCTTCAAACACATCAATAAAGCCTTTACCAATAATTTTACGTTTGGTTTCGGGGTCGGTAATTCCTTTCAGGGCATCGTAAAAACGTTGGGCTGCTCTGACTCCAATTACATTCAATCCTAAGATTTTATAGTTTTTCAAAACAGTTTCAAATTCGTTTTTGCGCAACAATCCATGGTCCACAAAAATACAAAAAAGGTTTTTTTGAATAGCTTTATTCAACAAAACCGCTGTTACGGTAGAGTCCACACCGCCAGATAATCCAAGTACAACACGGTCGGTTCCCAGTTGTTCTTTGAGTTCTTTTACGGTATTTTCAACAAATATTTCGGGCGTCAAATTTTGTATGCGCTCGCGGTCTAAATTGATATTTTTATTATTCATGCGGCAAAAATAAAAAATTTATTTTTGCCCTTGTTTTTATTCTCTTTTATAGTGAAAAAATTTTTTTACTCTTTTCTTGCTACTATTTTGCTGTTTTCATTTTCATTGCATGCACAAGTAAATTATAATATTCTCGAAAATACCGAGCATAAAATAAGCATTTCATTTACTTTTGAAAACTTGAAATCTTTTGATATTAAGACAGATGAGGGTGATTTTTCTCGAATTTATATGGAAGGGTGCGGAAATAGCAGAGATATTGGAAACCCCGAATTGCCGATTTCCGTCAATATGCTTGAAATTCCCATTTGCGAAGATTACATACTCCATGTTTATCCAAAAAATTATTTGATTTATGATGCTAAAGCATTGGGAATTAATTATCCTATTTATCCTGCACAATCTCCCTGTTCCAAGTCTCATGAAGGTCCGGTTGCTTTTATTCATAACAAAAACAGATATCAAACGGATGACTTTTATGCACTACCCTTAGCCCAATTTGAAAAAATTGGTCTCATGCGTAATGTGAATTTAGGACAACTTTATATTTCTTTTGTGCAATATAATCCTGTAACACACAAAATCAAAATCTATCAATCGATTGATGTAGAAATTCTTTTTAAACAAACGGATGTTGTTAAAACACAAACACTCAAAAAATTACACCAATCTCCATTATTTCGAACTTCTCATACCATTAATTCCGAGAAAAGCGATAATTTTGTTATAAACAGTAAAGCAGAGTTCGTAAATGTTCCCATTAAGTATTTAATTGTAGCCCATTCCATGTTTAGAGGCGCGCTGGATGAATTTATTGCATGGAAAAAAAGAAAAGGATTTTTAGTAGAAATAGCCTATACAGATGAGGAAAATGTGGGAGCGAGCACTACTTCTATCGCTGCTTACATAAAATCACACTATATAGGTGCTACGCCGGAAAACCCTGCACCCACTTATGTGTTGCTGGTTGGTGATGTGCAGCAAATTCCAACATTTCAGGGAGTAACAGAAAAACATCCCACCGATTTGTACTATTTTACTTGGACGAACGACAATATTCCTTGTTGTTACTACGGACGTTTTTCAGCTCAAAATTTACAACAACTGACCCCGCAAATTGAAAAAACTTTGCATTATGAACAATTTACTCTACCTAATCCTGATTTTTTAAACAAAATCTGTTTGATTGCAGGATTTGATAAGGGAGCAGCCTCTCAACATGGAAATGGTTTTGTAAATTATGTAACTCAAAATTATGCTAATTCAACGTATGGATATTCAAGTGTTTATGCACACTACCATCCCTGTACTTCCGCGGCGGAGATCATTCGTAAGGAGATCGGTGAAGGGGTAGGGCTTGCTAATTATACAGCGCATTGCAGCGAAATGGGCTGGAATAGCCCCGAGTTTAATACCTACCACATCCCTGCTATGAATAATCAGAATAAATATGGATTGATGATTGGAAATTGCTGTTTGTCAAATAAATTTGATGTTAATGAATGTTTTGGTGAGGCACTGCTTCGTGCTGAAGGAAAAGGTGCCGTGGGATATATTGGCGGCTCAAATGACACCTATTGGGACGAAGATTATTATTGGGGAATTGGATTTAGAAATACAATTTCTGAATACCCATCCTATAATCCCAATCATTTGGGTGTCTATGACAGATTGTTTCACACAAATATGGAAACACAAGAAAAATGGATGGTTACTTTTGGCTCAATGATTTGTGCCGGGAATGAGGCAGTACAATCTTCTACCTCAGAATTTAAGAAATATTATTGGGAAATTTATCACTTAATGGGAGATCCTTCGGTTATGACTTATTTAACCAAACCCGCTCAAATGCTCGTAGGTATTTCCAATGAAATCCTTCCGGGTGAAAAGAGCCTGAACGCAAAGGTTGCTCCTTATTCATATTGTGCATTTTCAAATAAAAACGGAACTTTATTGAGCGCCGGTTTTGCCGATGCAGACGGAAATATTACATTGCATTTTGAACCGGTAGACTCTTTGGAAGAATACGAATTTGCAGCTTGGGCACAAAATTATGTGCAATATTTTAAATTAATTAAATGTACAGTATCAAAGAAAAACTATTTGACTATTTATCCTAATCCGGCACATACTACTTTAATGATGATTACAAAGATGATCACGTCTGCTTATGAAATTATTGATTTAACCGGAAGGTTGGCGGCTTCTAAAAATAATATTAACGAAAATATTATCAAAATAGATGTAAGTTTATTGGCAAAGGGTATGTACTTTCTTAAAGTAATAGACAATGAGCAAAAAATTACTGTTCAAAAAATTATTTTACAATAGTTCGGGATAAGTAGCGAATAGTATTTCTTACAAAAGTTTTGATTTTTTTACCTTAAAACTTGCTTTTTACTGATATTCATCAACATACCAATTGCGGCGCCGGAGATGGCAAGAGACATCCCGCCGCGACTGATAAACGGTAGCGTTTGTCCGGTTGCCGGAATGAGGAATGTGTTTACGCCAATGTGAATCAACGCTTGCATACAAAACCAGAACCCGATGCCCCAAACCAAGAGCATCGCAAATGCCCCATCGGCGCTTTTGGCAATGCGCATAGTTCGGTATAAGATGATTAAGTAGGCAAACAATACAAAAATTCCAACTAAAATGCCCATTTCTTCAACTAAAACTGCATAAACATAGTCGTTGTCTTTTTCAGGGAGTACCTTTTTAATGGTTCCTTTTCCCACATGAGTAGGTAACCAATTTGCTGTAGAGATAGCAGTGCGCGAAAGAATGGATTGTTTGCCGTAATCTTTGTCCATTCCGGGCATAATCTTATCGTTTTTCCAATAAGACACACGATTTTTGAAAGTTTGAACCCGTCCGATATCCAGCACGAAAGCTAAAAATAAGGCTACGAGAATGATACCGCAAAATGCAGCTAAATAGGATGTTTTTACCCGCCCCACAAAAAGTAAAACAATACAGGTGCAAAACAAGATGATTGCGGTGGACTGGTTTGAAAGAAAAATTCCACCGCAAAAAAGCAAGATGATTCCGAAAAGTTTAATGATTTCATTTTGAGATAATTCCTCTTCGTAATTCAATTTTTTTGCCATAAATTTTGCCATATACAACAGTACGCAAAAACCCACGAAATAGAATATTTGCAAATCCATGCCGAAAATACTTACCGTGCGGTCTCCGGAAGAGTTTATTAATGAATATATCAATAGCACTCCTGCAAAAATAAGTGCAGGAGTTGCAAAACGCGAAACGTTTCTATAATCAATATGATAAAACAAGAAAAGCAGAAAAAATCCCACTCCAAAATTTCGCAGTTGTTCTACCCAGCGGTCGCCCGCGCTGGCTATCATCATAACCGATAACAATGATAATAAAATGACAATCAACAGAATAATTTTATCGCCTTTGAATTTTAGTTTTTCCATAATAAAATTGATTTTTACTTTGTTAATAATAATATTCCATCAATTTCTTTGAAAGTTTTTTCGTCTTCTTATTAATAGTTCAAAAAAATCTATATTCAATTGGTCAGCATTGCTTTATTTGCAGTTTTTTCATATCAAACAAACCGTTCAAATACATGTACATTTCTTTTGTAGTGAGTTTTCTGCTGTATTCTGAAATACTAACCAAGGTATTATCCTCGTTTAATGCATATAATTTATAACCGAGAATATCATAATGTAGGTGGTATTTTGCTTTCCAATTTGTACCGAATGTTCGTTCCAACATATATTCCAAATCTTCTCTTTTAATTCTGGCTTCCATAATCTTTCAATTTTAAATTCTATCACTATAAGGCAAAGATTTTATGTAATCTTCCATAAACTGCCAATTAATATTACCGTTTTTGTCTACTGGTAGTTTAATTATTTCATTTTCAAATTTATTAAAGAATGCTTTTCTACCAAAACGATAGCGATATTTATTTTGACTGATAACTGTCGCAATAAACAAACCGCTGTATTTATTCATTTTTGAGTGTTTAAAAATGTTTATTTCATCGCTTGCTGTAAATTCTCCATTAACATAAAAACAATCGCCGA
>Ga0209628_10001988_pt1 | contig 13623 bp, 6 predicted proteins | sample TergutCu122P4_FD_187285 | JGI IMG/M metagenome (GOLD analysis project Ga0209628, IMG submission 187285) | Cubitermes ugandensis P4 segment gut microbial communities from Kakamega Forest, Kenya - Cu122 P4 (SPAdes) (version 2) | ecosystem: Host-associated > Arthropoda: Insects > Digestive system >...
CCAGCCTCCTGTACAATGGGTACCGGGTCTTTCCCGGGGGTAAGGTGCGGCCGGGGCGTGACGCTGACTCCTCACCCTCTTCTAGTGCCGAGGTCAAAAACAGAGTAGAGCTATACCTCTACTCTCCCTTAGGGCCTTCGTGGCCTATGACAGGGTGAAAGCTAACAGAATAGTTAACTTTTCCACATTAAAAAAAATCTGACTGTTAAGAGCACGAGGTTCAGGCGCCGAATATTCACCTGGACCTCTGATGATGGGAAGACCCAAAACCAGATCGATCACATATTGACAGATAGGAAATGGCATTCGGGTATTCTAGATGTACGAAGTTTCAGGGGAGCTGACTGTGATACTGATCACTATCTGGTGGTTACAAAAGTTAGGGAAATATTGGCAGTAAGTAAACAAGCAACATGGAAGTTTGATGGCAACATTTAATCTCAGGAAGCTAAATGAGCTGGAGGTTAGGCAACAGTATCAGATTGAGATTACAAACAGGTTTGCAGCTTTGGAGGACGTAAGTGATGGCGAGGACATAAATAGGGCTTTGGAGAACATTAAAGACAATATCAAAACCTCAGCTAAAGAGAGTTTAGGTCTGCACTAATTGAAGCAGCATAAACCATGGTTGGATGAAGAATGTTTAGGTTTTTAGATCAAAGGAAGCAGGCTAAAATGAAGTGTGTACAGGATACAAGCCAAACCAATGTAGATATCTAAACAGTGTAAGACGTGAAGCTAGCAAACATTTCAGGTACACAAAGAAGAAATATCTTAGAGCTAAATTGAAGGAACTTGAAACTAAGAGTAAGATCAGAAATATCAGAGACCTGTATATGAACATCAGCGAAATGAAGAAGGGTTACCAGCCTAGAACTAACATAGTAAAGGCTGAGAGGGGTGATTTGGTTACAGACTCCCACAGTACTTAGGTTAGATGGAGGAAACATTTTTCACAGCAATTGGATGTACGTGGGGTTAATGATGTTAGGTAGACAGAAATATATGCAGCAGAACCACTAGTGCCTGAGCCGAGAGCCTTTGAGGTTGAGATGGCTATTGAAAAGCTAAAAGACACAAATCACCAAGTATTGATCAAATTCCAGCGGAACTGATTAAAGCAGGGGGTAGAACAATTCGTTCTGAAATCCACAAACTTATTAATTCTGTTTGGAATAGGGAAATATTGCCTGAGGAGAGGAAGGAATCGATCGTTGCACCTATTTGTACGAAGAGTGATTAAACAGACTGTGGTAATTATACAGGCATATCACATTTGTCAGCTAAGTACAAAATTGTATCCAACATCCTGCTCTCAAGGTTAACTCCATATGCAGAGAAAATTCTTGGGGATCATCAGTGTGGATTTCGACGCAACAAGTCAACTACTGATCATATATTCCGCATTCGTGAAATATTTAAGAAAATATGGGAATATAATGAAGCAGTACATCAGCTATCTATAAACTTCAAGAAAGCCTATCATTCAGTTAGAACGGAGGACGTGTATAATATTCTCATGATTTTCGTATCCCCGTAAGTCTAGTAGGCTAATAAAAATGTGTCTGATTATAACCTATAGCAGAGTCCGAGTAGGCAAACATTTGTCTTACATTTCCTATTAAGAATGATTTGAAAAAAGGAGATGCTTTAAGGCCATTGCTGTTCAGCTTTGTTTTAGATTATGCCATTAGGAGGGTTCAGGTAAAGCCGGAGGACTTGCATTTAAAACTACACATCAGATTCTGGATTATGCTGATGATGTTAATATATTGGGCGGAAGCGTAATAATATAAAGAAAGGCACAGACCTGTAGTAGTTGCTAGTAAGGAGAATGGACTGGAGGTAAATGCTGAAACAACTAAGTCATGTCTCGAGATCAGAAGGCAGGCCAACGTCACAATATACAGACTGATAATAGTTCCTTTAAAAGGGTGGAACAGTTCAAATATTTTGGAACAACTTTACCGAATCAAAATTCTATTCAGGAAGAAATTAAGATCAGGCTGAATTCAAAGAATGCTTGTTATCATTCGGTGCAGAACCTTTTGTCTTCCAGTTTGCTACACAACAATATAAAGATTAAGATATATAGAACTATAATTTTTCCTCTTGTTTTGTAGGGGTATGAAACTTGGTCGATCACAGTGAGTGAGGAACGTAGCTTGAGGGTATTTGAGGATGGGGTACTGAAGAGGATAATTGGGCCTAAGAGGGATGAAGTTACACGGGAGTGGAGAAAAGTACATAATGAGAAGTTTAATGATCTGTACTCCTCACCAAATGTAATTAGGGCGATCATATCGAGAAGAATGAGATGGGCGGAGCATGTAGCGCGTATGGGGGAGAGGACAGGTGTATAAAGGGTTTTGGTAGGGAGACGTGAGGGAAAGAGACTACTTGGAAGGCCCAGTCGTAGATTGGAGGATAATATTAAGATGGATCTTCAGGAAGTGGAATAGTCGGCAGGAACAGCACTGATCTGGCTCAGGACGGGGACAGGTGGCGGGCACTTGTAATAAACATTTGGGTTCAATAAAATGCGGGGAATTTTTGACTAGCTGAGAACCGGTTAGCTTCTCGAAAAAGGAGTAAGTCAATAAGTAAGTAAGTATTTAAGTAAGTAAATATGCATATTCAGCCGATAATCTGTCATCACAGAAATATGAAGATTCAACATTCAACGGTGTCTGATTTTTCCAATTTCAAACGTTAAAGCAGTCATGAAGCCGGTACGCCAGGATGTAAACAATGACGGTGCCAGAAGTCCTCTCAGGACATTACCGACAGCCGGCACATAGAGAGGCACTCGCAGCAATAGACGGCTCATTCATTCTGTTTCTCATACAAACACATCGTGCACATGTAACCTGCTGCTCCTAGGTTAGCCAGACGCATTGCACGAACACATACTTTACCGAACTGTCGATAAAACGCCATCAGCTGAAGACCACGGGTTGCTTACCTGTAACAAACAAAAAACGAACCAATCGATACGTATACATTTATTCGCCAACTATTCTTCTCAGTAGATGAATTAGATAGAATTGTTGGCCTTCATACTTTGTGCAACATTTATGACAATCTATTTTTCCTGGCAACTTACCGTGCACGACATCTGCTCTCTCGTGGACACTTCATACCAAAAATCGTAGCAAAGTTTGTTCAAAATTGCAGCTAAAATTCAACGGCATACGCGTGTAATGTTATACTATTTTAGCGGCAGTGTTACCTTAAACATGACTGCGGGTGATCACACACGGACACACAAAAGCTATAGCCGTGTTACTCACTCGGGTTTTTTTAAAAGAAGCTGTACTGAAAAAATGAAACTGCTGATTTCTCATAGTTTTCTATGATGTCTGTTTCTCGTTTAAAGATACACATCTGATAAGTCTTCTACAAGCAAACCCACTAAGTTGGCAGAATGCAAGAAATATAATACCTGAGGAATATAATTCCTGACTATGTTTATCATTAAATTTAGATTATGAAAACAAAGTATTTGCGTAAAATATCAAACATGTTTGCACCTTTGGAAACTTAAGAAATAACTGGCACATAAACAGAGTTTAAGGAAAATTTTAAGAAGGTAAAGTTCACCCTAGTATAGGCCATGAAGGTCCAGAGGGAAAGTACAGTTGTAGCTCTACTCTTTCTTTAACCTCGGCGCTAGATGAGGTATGTGATCAACCCCACGGCCCAGCCGCTTTGCTACCGGGAAAGAGCCCCGGTACCCATTGTACAGAAGGCTGGGTAGGCCCCAGGTCCGGTCCGGATTGGTGCAAAATATTTTGCCCTCACCGGGATTCGATCCCCGGACCTCCAGCCCCTAGCTATCTTAACGTATACACGAATCTTAAATTAACTGTAATAAATACACAGTGTCAAACAGAGGGTGAGGCATGTATTTGGCAATGTTGCTTCTAGGTTCATCGACAACAGAAGAAAGAAAAGCCCAAGCGAAAATGTCTGGCCAACATCAAGCCTAAACTTCCACATTTAATATTTTCTGTATACAAAAGTCTAAGATAAAGTTTGGGTCATTACGAAGGGAGGCAGCTTAAAACATAGTTTGATGAAGAATTTTAGAACTTCTTAGATCAAAGAAAGCAGGCCAAACTTCAATGGTTGCAGGATCAAAGCCAAATGAAAAAGACAATACTCGAAAAGTAAAATTAATTACCTTGAAACAAACAGTAAGACCTTCAATATTAGAGACGTGCATAAAGGCATCTGTTATATAAGGAGGGTTAACAGCCTAGAACTGACTAAAGAAGCAGAATGGTTACCTATACATGATAGGCATATGTGTAACGAAGGTCGATGACTGACGTCTCTTCATCCCGGCGTCAACTGCTTCGTCCTTTCAGGCTCCAAATGCTTCTCCCTCATCAGGTGCTTTGTACATTGTCACACCTGACGTCATTTTAAACAATGGAAATTGGCTTACAAACAAATATTTCTGTATCGCCTTTGTTCCCGTTTTGGCCTTTACTGTCCTACATACAGACTATCCTGGTTTCCTTTCCTTCACAGTATAATGTACAATATATTTTAGATATCGGATGCAATCAAATGTAAGACCCATTCAGATTTTAGAAATATCAAAATATGCTAGAGTGCTTCTCTGAAACGAATGAAGCTGGTTATGTCAAAATAGGATTCTGTGGGCCGATGGCCACAATTATCTCCACGGAGTACAGTGCTTCTTGAGTAACTAACAGTTCCTCAGCCAGTGAACGAATGCCCCGCACTTTACGGAAACCGAAGGTTCATCACCGTGTTCACAACCGCCCACCACCGTATCTCATCCCCAAGCAGTCACATTTACTCCATGCACCCTCATCCTATTTTTTTAGTATCCATTGAAATATTATCATCGACCCCGTGCCTAGATATTTCCAAGAGGTGTATTTCCGTCATATTTCCGAGACCCTGAATGATATCTCTTCCACTCAAGGTGTGTCACACATCCTCCCCGATTTTATCACGATTACAATACAGTCGAACTCGATTATAACGCTATGAGAAGTACTGAATACTTTGTGTCGTTGTACAAGCAGTCCCGTTACAGGCCTGGAGTGGCCCAGAGGGTTCCAGGAAGTTAAGGTTCCCAGATTTCATGACAACGGCACAGGATGGTGGTAAGGTTGTCAGCCTTACGCACCGGCCGTCTTTACCCCCAGGATATACACCTGGTACTCATTTCTGTTAGAGGCTGAGTCGACCCCAGGGTCATAGTGCGACCGGAAGGATTATGTCACTGAAAAATTCCAATGACACCATCGGGAATCAAACCCGCGACCTGCCGGTTTGTAGCGTAGTGCCTTAACCACTACGCCAACGCCCGCCCCCGTGTCGTTATAAGCGATTAGTATAATGTTATGGTTAACAGTGAGAAATTAATTGGTGCCACAGAATGTCTGACGATACAGAAGACGTGTCGCTTAAACCGATGTTGTTATAACCGGGTTTGACTGTATCTGGAGAGGATTACAAGTCATGCAGCCCCTACTTATGCAAATGTCTCCGGCACCCCTTCTCATCAGCCCTCTCAGACCCAAACGTCTTCCTCAGCAACGTATTCTCAAACACACTTCAGCCCATGACCTGCCCTTAGTAGGCAAGACCAAATTGCATACCCACTTCAACAGGAAACTTACAGTTCTGTGTAGCTTAGTTGAATATTTGTTCTTAGATACCAAACGGGAAGAAGAACGACTCAACCGAATGGTAGCGAACATTGCCCAGATTTAATCTGCTCTTAACCTCTTCGTGTATACAATTTCGATTTGTTAATGTCGTTCGTTTGTCGGCCGCAAGTCAGATTATTATAATAAAGTATACATGATTTAGTGATTTGTAGCATACTGCATTACACACATAACTCAGAAGTAATGCAACTAACAAACTCCACCCTTAACTCTAAGACCAATACAGATCTAGAAACAAATCTGTGAAGGAAATGCCGGATACACCTTTTTGGTATTCATGTGCAATCTCGCTGCCAGCGTATTCTCACGCCACGTGACTTGCAATACTGTCCCGATGGCGAATACAAACGTGGGTGGATATGTGAAGGGCAAAGACGTTCCCAGTGAGCACTTCATTTGTCTGGTGACCGTTCGAGTTGACCGAGCCACGAGAACGGCACGATATTCCGAAGTATTTAGAAGGCAATTTTAAAGCACGGATAGCACCATCACCACAGTATCAGGCAATTTAGAGATGTTCACATGTGATAACAGAAACCTTTGCCTTTCTCTTCTCGTCCCATAATAGACACGTTAATGCAGACCATTATTAAAATTTATATTCACATCTGGTTTGGTTTTCCACGAAAGTCAGTGGATCAATATGAATCGTCCAAGATAAGAGACGATGTTCCTACACAGCTACGGTAACATACCAATATTTCCATCATGAGAGAACAGCTCCCTTTCAAACCCCTCGGCCCCCCTCCCCCCACCTCAAATTCTCTGCACATCTCCAATATGTCAACGTCTAGTTTCCAAACCCCTACCTCCTCTCTCACGTCTCCGCAAACAAAATTGCCGAAGATAAAAAAAAACTTTTCGCGTGTCCATTTTTCATCCTTCTTTCGACGGCCCTGCCCCGTTTTAAATAGGTGTGGGCAAGCAATGTATAACCCCGCCTGGGCATACATGTGAAGAGGGCCATATGTGAGTGGAATCATTCATTCGGCCACTTTGATATGAGGAGGGGTGATCGCAGGTATAGTGAACCACTGTGATGGGAAATAGCGGTTATTTGTAACTGGAAAGTAGCATACGGGGATATGTATTGTACATGCTTACTGCCTATATATGTTTTGTGTCCCTGTACAGCTCAGCATTGTAGGTGAGACTTCTTCGGGATACGGCAAGGGAACATCAAATTTGATAAAGTTTTTTTTGTTGGTTACATCTGCATTTGTATTTTATTACCACTGTATTTCTGTTTGCGAGTCCGTTTAACTGTCTTAGGAATTAGATGTTATATTTATGAATCACTATAACTGTCTACTGATCTGATCACTAGTGCACCTCAGTACACACCCGTCATCCTGGTCTGTAAGTGATGAACTGTATGCAGATTCTTGTGTGGACAACTCACCACGGTGTACACCTGACTTAAGAAGTCGGCCTGCTTCCATCATATATCAGAACGTCCCTTCATGGTTGAAGAATTTACTTGAAAGTGAGCGTCGAGCTCTCGTTGATCAGTCAGAAAACTTTTTTTGTCACCCGGGGTTCAAGGTTTTCTGATGTCAGGCGACTGGCCTTGCACCCCATGGTAAATTATGAGTACTTCATGTTGTACACATGCATTTTGTACATACACACAAATGGGAAGTGCATTTTCAAAAGGATAACAAGTAGATAACCCCCATCCTATGACGGAGGTACGGAACAAATAATAAATAAAAGTGTACAGGCTTACTTCATAAAGTATTGCTCCGTTTTTTGAAGTTTATTTAGATCAAATAACAAGGGCAATAAAGACTTTCAACAATATAAGTGAACTTTTTAAGTGGCCAAGTTTGTTAAATGTCTTATACAAACTTCGTTTTATTATAAAAAATGTGGCTGAATATCGTAAACACATCGCAAAATTCAGTGAAGCAAGGTTACAACAAATTGCCTAACATGTATAAGGGTGGCGAAATAAAACAAAAAGCCTATTTATGGCTTTATGTAAAGTAAGTCATATTAACAATCGATAAGCCTCAAAATCCGAATTATCTACAATATTTTGGAAAGATTCCTCATCGAATTTCGATAAAAAAAAAAGCTGCGAAAAACTTCATGGTACACGCGGAAAAGTGTTTGCATGTAATCTTACATAAACTACGCTCTAGTACTGATCAATATAGCCGATACCTGCAAATGTCGGACAACATTTGGTGAAATTCTATCATTTCGAATTTTTAACAATCCTGATCCATGGTTTGGCATTGAACCTATGCAACAAACGGACAGCCGGACACGACTACCCAAAAAAAGTGTGTTTATTTTTTGCTCTAAATAGACTTAATCACTCATTTTGCCCGGGATTTTTTTTCAATTCTTTAATCTTGCGCACAATTACGTCCCTGTTACTTCAAGGGTTCAACACATATTCTTCGAAAACCCTGAAACATAATTATCCCAAATGTCCCTCTATAAACGGGCACATCAAATTATTTACCTTATGTTGCGCCATATATATACGAGTGTATTATATATATATATATATATATATATATTATAAAAAAGTAAAAATCGGTAAGCACAAGATATTATTATTGCATGTTTGTCTGTTTAAATACGCTTCATGCAAAACGCAACGTAACCCCAAAGTTTGACCCTTTCGAAAGAAATGCGTATTTGATATTATGACTATGTTTGTAAATTTGCCTCAATTATCTCCCTTTCATTCTTAGTCTGACCTCTTTTAGTAGACTCACTGTAGGTGTAGAAGGTTATTGTTGCATCTGATCACACTCCATGGCTCACAAACACACACACACACACACACACACACTCGGTATGACTCCTCTCTAAGAGAGATGGGCGTATCGCAAAGGTCAGTACCTCCACAACAAACAACACTCACACGAGCAACACAGCCATGCCCACCCCTCTACCGGGATCCGAACCCGCTATCCCAGCAAGCAAGCCGTCGCAGACCTACCCCTGATACCCATGACCTTAATTATCCTGCACGAAAATAGAATTTTTGCGCTACACTATATTAGATCACGTGGAGAAACTCGGTGCCTGTGTCTTCAATTTAGGTGACTAGAGTTCTGTACCATGACGATGGACGCAAGAGGTTCAGGAACTTTAGTGCGTGTTGCAGATTACAAGTCGTGAAATAGCACGTGACTGAAGTCTTAATACTCACTAAGTAAAAGCAAACTTACACGTGGGTCTGAGCGCAATGCTATGAAGGTGTATGGGTGGCGCGGAGGCGGTAAGCGCACACGACGGTCGTTTTACGTTACTTATCGAACATACCCCTTCCACTGGTGAATGAGTAACTCTTGGTATCAAGCTGGACGCAGTGACAAGGGCAAAAATCCTGGAGAGAAACAGAACTCAGTTCGTCAAGGAAACTTTCATGTTAAAGGGAAAAGCCCGAAAAACAAAAAACTTGTAATTTTGTCCATTTCTTAAATAAAGGGAATAATTACAAGCGATCTAAACGTTCAAGGTCTAACCGACTTCCCCGTAACAGTGCGGTGTTACGAAACGGGTAACTTAAATGTTATGGGACTCAGCTAAGAATTAGAACAAACACACTTCTTCCCTGACTCCTTGCGATAGGGTCCTACTTGGGAAGTTAAAACTCGCTGAGCTAGTTAACAAATTCCGCGCCTTTAATGGAACCCATATAGTACATATTTTCACACTCCATTTTAATATTATCCTCTCATCAACGCCTAGGTGTCGCAAGTGGTGCCTTCACTTCAAATTCCCTGCCAAAATTGCGCATACATTATACATACATTGGATATTTGTGCCAAGTGTCCCGCCCATCTCATTCTCCTTCATTTTGTTACGATAACAACACTACATGAAGGGTACGAATTGCGAAGCTCTTGATTTTGCAGTTTTTTTAAAACACATAAGGTTTCTCTAATGACTTTAAGCTACCAGGTGAATGCATTTAAAAGCACAAGGTTTAACGCTACGACCATTTGTGAACCTCGCGCACAACTAAGAAGTACGAACAGGAAGGCCACCGAAACAGACATAGTATGAAAGCTGCCAAATGAGAAAAACGATTCTTTGAGGGGACTTCTCAAGTGAATGCCAGAGAGTCCCAACGTGTTCTAATACAAAGGACAGTAAGCACAACAATCGTTTAATCAGAAATAACATGAAGTCACTAGTGCTGAAGCATCATGTTCTTGGCGCCTTTACACACACACATATAAAATAACCTCTAATTGCCCATTAATTAGAAGACTTAGTGGATTCCGAAGTCGTTCTACGACAGGTATCGACATAATCCTAACTTCATGACGCTAAAGTAGAACTCTGTATCATCTTCAGTAAGGATTAATAATGCAAAAATAGGCAAAGGAAATAAAATATACATCGGCTTAAGATCTGCAACTTCTGTTTCATTTATTTTTGGCTATGGTGGATGTTTAATGCAATATAAAACGAAATTTTTCGGAGTGGGCAGCAACTGCCTTTGAAACATTATGTCCAATGTGAAATAAAAAACCGCCAAAAAAAAATACGAACAGGGCATTTATAAAACAAGTGTACTTTGAAATAAACATCTGCACATACAGAAGTGTTCAGAATAAATCAAACGTACATCTGAATACAAGCTTTCACAGTTGCTCTCACAGAAACTGATAATTTCGTTCTTAGTCGGTTAATGAGTGGCCAATTCTTACGTGAGGTAGTGAATAGTGCGTGAATAATAATTTTGTTTCATTTTTAATGAATGTGCGAAGCTGAGGTCCTGTACATTTCAGAAGGCACAGAAATAGAGAACTTGGACGAATATAGAGGCTGTATAGCAGTGCCTAGCATGCGTAGTAGAGTGTGGAGCTCTTTGTGTCATGAGAAGAAACCAACCGCAACAGTGGCGTCTATTTCTGGCTGACTGTTTGTACGGATGGATAGGGCAGAGGCCCAAACTGGAACGCTGCTCCTCTTTTAGGCACATCGAGCGAATGGACGAGGTAGGGTAGCCAGCGGCGTCACAAACACGGCGCCCCCAGTTATCGCATCGAAGAAGTGAACGTCTGTAGCTGCGAGGCACACCACACATTCAAACGAAGCTAATACAGTCTGCTTGACAGTCTTATTCTCCTGCCACCCAGCACGGTGGCCGAACTTTTGTTTTCGATTTGACCGCATTTACGTACATGAAAATAAAGTATTGAGCTACGAAGATCTGCAGCCAGCTGCACGGAGCAGAGTACTTTCCTACAACTGACAGCAGATCACTTGGTCGGAACTCTCCCGATTTCTGGCGGATCCATCAGCTTCGTACCGTGTTCACAACAGGCGGTTAGTGGCTAGCTTCTCACCGCGGACGACCGGGTTCTATTTCAGCCAGTCTGTGTGGGATTTTTAATGGACACAGCGGCACTAGGTCAGGTCGTTTGCCGACTACAGTGCTGCAGGTCTTCCCTGTCGGTATCATTCCACCAACGTTCCATAGTCATTCATCCATCATCGACGCAATACAAACACAGTAACTGACAGCAGTGTTAAGCAGCACACCTAAAATGCACAACAGCCTGCCTCTTCACCCTATCCTGAACGCGATGAATCCAATCCATATACTTTCGCCATATATCTTTAAGACCCCTCTCAATATAGACCGAACTATACATATACCTAGGTGAGCCAAGTGGCTGCGCGGTCAAAGGCGTGGGCCTGCGGCAACTCGTTTGCTGGGATTGAGGGTTCCGATCCCGCCACGGGCAAGGACGTCTGTCTCTTGTGAGCATTGCTGATCACTCGTCCAGACGGGTCCTATCGAGTGTGGTGTGTCTGAGTGTGATTGTGAAGCTTCGATAATGGAGGCCCTGGCCCACTAGGAACTGCTGCGCCACTCAATACACACACACACACACACACGCCCAAGTATTCCAACAGTCTTTTTTCTCTCTTTCTTTCTGTTTCTCCAGCTAAACTTTTAGAAGTTATTATTTTTAACCTTCCCCACGCGTGATAAATCCCCCCTCCATTCCACCCTCCTTGACAAGATTACCCAAATAATACACTGAAACTAGTTATAAATTGACTTGCAAAATGCCAGTATTCCAACTCCTGTACGCAAGTTAGTTCCCATTCACTTCTCGTATACTAGCATGCGGTTAGCGTGGCCGCAGCAGTATAGGCCTACCTGTTAACAAGAGGGCATGCATGGTACGGTACGTATGCCTACAATATTAATAAACAGTAGCTTGCATGTTTATTGTAATCTTGTTTACTTAACTGCTTATGTGCCAGGCACAAACAGATTTAATTGAATTTATGGAGGCAAAAATGGCATGTGTATAGTAACAGAACTGTACATTTGATACACTCGTGTCTGAAAGGATTTAATTAAAGGACAAGAATATACCGTTAGGTTTACGTCAGATGATGTGCTTGGATGAGGGAAGACGGAAGGTGGTGTCATCCTAAACCGCGCACAAATATAACGCTGTCTGCATCCCATTACAAGTGTTCAGTTTCCGCTTGACTGTAGTTGTGATAAGTAAGTGGACATTTATTGGAAGTACTGACATGCTAACAGACTCAGCGTACCAAATTTGGTATCTTATGCCTAGTCTTACAAACTGCGTGTACAGAGTGTTTAATGCTGTATATCATGTACTCTAATTATGGGTTCTCAGTGTCTCTACGCTAGGGGCACTCATTAAAAACCTCATTAGGGCCAGTAATAAATTTATAATGCCCGAAGTTGAGCTGTACTCTTTAAGTGTCGACACATCAACTGAAGAACATAACAAAACAAAGTCACAGTATAAGCAGAAACTTGTATTTACATACGTGCATTTTATACGCAAATATTAGGAGTGCACAACAGGTATAATGAGTTCCAGGTTCAAGTGAGACTACCTACGAAACCTGTCCGGAAAGTATCCAGCAATTCTGAATATCTCGAGAACCGGTGGCGTGGCCTTGATGTAACTTGGGAACCAGTCAGAGGAGACCTTACTACGCACCCATGAACAGTCACTCTCACGTGGGGCTACTCAGTCGGCAATGAGACGCCATTGACTGAGCTTGTGTACTGTGTGACGGTCGCACTAACAAATCTCCTCACTTTCAACGGCAATTTTAGCTTGGAGAAAACCAAAAGTCGCAGGGAGCCAAATCTGGCTGTAGGGGTGCTGACAGACCTGGGTGTTGCATTGTTCTGCCAAAAAATCCTGCAAGAGAACTGTACTCGTAGGGTGGGCAGGCGCATTGCTGCAGATTCGCTGATCTGTTCGCTCGGTTATTGTGAATGCGACGGTCACACAGTACATAAGCTCAGTCAACAGTGTCTCACTGCCGAATGACTAGCCCCACAGGAGAGTGACTGTTCACGGACGCGTAGAAGGGCTCATCTGACTGGTTACCAAGTTACTCGTACATCAAGGCCATGCGACCGGTTCTCGAGATATTCAAAATGGCTGGATATTTTCCGGACAGGCCTCGTACTTAGCTTGCTGTGTGTATGTAAACGGACAGTCAGTATAAAGACATCGGTTCTTCTGTGGCATTCGATATGCCACAAAGGAAAGAACAGGAAAGATTGGTTGGTTCTAACCAATCTGCATATGGAGTCATAGACAAGAAGACTGGAAACTACAGCAGCACCGCTGCGACGACGCCAAATTTCGGGTAAAACTAATGTTTGCAGGACGGCAGCTACACTTGCTATGTCGTAAGTGGTCTCAACTGAACGTTTAACCAGGTAGAGAGGTGAATCTTTTAATTCCAACGTTTCACCAATTCTGTCGTATTTTTTAGACTAATCAAAATAATATTCGGTTGTTTATTAATGGAAGAGAAGATCGTAAGACGCACATGTGACAATACGGAGTTCATGTGGCAATGCTGAAAGAATAGCTATGTGCGGTGTTTATAACGTACCTTTTTTTTT
>Ga0209628_10001989_pt1 | contig 13617 bp, 13 predicted proteins | sample TergutCu122P4_FD_187285 | JGI IMG/M metagenome (GOLD analysis project Ga0209628, IMG submission 187285) | Cubitermes ugandensis P4 segment gut microbial communities from Kakamega Forest, Kenya - Cu122 P4 (SPAdes) (version 2) | ecosystem: Host-associated > Arthropoda: Insects > Digestive system...
CGTATAAACATGTCGCAAAATTACGACTATTTCCGCTTGCGTCACCCAAAAAGGCGACGCAAATTTTACAACATATTAATATATAGTCTATTACAGAATAACCAAAATAAAAGTGTCAAAGTCAGGAGATGTGATGACGATACTATTTTTGTTTCATGGCATCGCCTTCTTTTCCTTTATTGGCAGTTTTTACAATTCCTTGTCGCATCTGCGTATCTGCTTGGATATTTTGAAATTTGTAATAATCCATAATTCCCAAATTTCCGTTACGGAAGGCTTCAGCCATGGCTTTTGGCACTTCTGCTTCTGCTTCAATAACTTTGGCACGTGCTTCCTGAGCTTTTGCCTGCATCTCTTGTTCCAATGCAATAGCCATCGCTCTGCGTTCTTCTGCTTTTGCTTGTGCAATGATTTTATCGGCATTAGCCTGATCCATTTGCAAGGCAGCCCCTATGTTTTTGCCTACGTCAATGTCGGCAATATCAATGGAAAGAATTTCAAATGCTGTTCCGGAATCAAGTCCTTTGTTTAAGACAACTTTTGAAATAGTATCGGGATTTTCGAGTACCTGTTTATGAGAACTTGCGGAACCGATAGAGGAGACAACCCCTTCGCCAACGCGTGCTAACACTGTTTCCTCTCCGGCGCCTCCGACTAATTGGCGAATGTTGGCGCGAACGGTAACTCTTGCTTTTGCAATTAATTGAATACCATCTTTTGCTACAGCAGAAACAGGAGGGGTGTTTATCACTTTCGGATTAACCGACATTTGAACTGCTTCAAATACGTCGCGTCCGGCAAGGTCAATGGCAGTGGCAGTTTTAAAATCCAATCCCATGTTGGCTTTATCAGCAGATATTAGAGCGTTTACCACTTTAGGAACATTTCCTCCCGCCAAGTAATGTGCTTCCAAAGCGTCTCGATTCAATTTTAATCCTGCTTTGGTTGATGAGATTAAACTTTGTACAATAACACGCGGCGGAACTTTTCTCCAACGCATTAAAACTAATTGTATTAACGATATTCTAACATTCGAAAGCAGGGCTGTAAACCACATTCCTACAGGTACGAAATATAGAAAAATCCAGATAAAAACAATACAGGCTATTACAATAGCCATGATTCCGAAATTCATTTCTTCCATGATTTTTTAATTATTTATAGGTTTGACATATATTGTTCTGTGATCAATTTTTACGATCTCAATGGTATTATTGGGATCTATTAACTCTCCGAAAGTGCGTACTTCGAAGTAGTCATTGTTAATGAGTGCTTTTCCTGATGGTGCTAAACGTGAAACAGTGATTCCTCTGTCTCCAATTTGAATAGGAACATCGGGTTGCCCTCCGGCTTTGCTGTCAATTTCCGATTTCAATGCGGCTCTGTTCCATGTTTTTGATCGTAAAGCAAACCAAATCAATATGACGGAAGCGACAACAATAGCGCCCAATGTCCAACTTCCGGCTTCACTGCCGTATTGTGCATAAACTTGCCATACGGCAATGCCGAGTAAGGCAAAACCTGCAACGGCTGCAACCGTGATACCGGGCAACACCAATAGTTCCAGCAGCAACAGCAAAAACCCAAGTGCTAACAATACGATTATTAATGTGATTTCCATAATTGTTACGATGTGTATTTCACTCTTAAATTTTTGGCAAAAATACGATTTTTTTAATCGGTTGTAATGATATTTTTAAAAAAAGAATAAAAAATTTGATAGAATAACACTTTGGCTCATTTTTTGCAGGGATAAATATATTTTTAATCTAAATTATTGCCGATGAAATTGTTTTTATCATTTATATTTTTTTTGGTGAGTATTTCAGTAACTTTTGCGCAAGAAGGTGATAGTGAAAATGTTTCTGATGCCATTGAAAGAATATTTTCAAAATCAGATCATCTGACTTTGGGTAAAATGTTTTCAACTACTGTTCACCTTGATTTGCCAAAACATACCGGACAATGGAGCTCTACACAAGCCATGTACATGGTCAAAGAGTTTTTCGACAATAATCCAATCAAACTTTTTGAAGTTCTTCAATATGGCACTAATATGTCGAATAATACTTTTTTAGCAGGAACATATACAACCATAACAACAATTTTTGATGTTTATATAGTATTTAAAGAAGAAAACAATAAACTTTGCGTTTATAAGTTGAATATTCGAGAGCAATAAGTTCTAAAATCCAACACAGTTTTTTTTTATCTGAAATGATGAATATTGAAGAAATTATCAATCATACATTGATTGAAGACATTGGAGAGGGCGATCATACCACCCTTTCTACTGTTCCTGCTGAGGCGTTTAAAAATGCCCGAATGGTAGCAAAACAGGCAGGAATAGTTTGCGGAACGGAAATAGTAGCGAAAGTTTTTAAAACTGTTAATCCGAATTTGACCGTCGAAATTTTATTACATGATGGTGAGGCGATTGTAGCGGGGGATGTCATTTTACGTATTTCGGGAAATGCACGTTCAATTTTAACCGCAGAACGTACCGCCTTAAATTTCATACAACGTATGAGCGGCATCGCAACCAAAGCACATTCTTTGATGAAAAAAGTTGAAGGAACAAAAGTAAAACTACTCGATACGCGCAAAACAACACCTTTGTTACGAGAATTGGAAAAATATGCCGTGAAGTGCGGCGGAGTGGATAATCATCGTTTTGGGCTGTTCGATATGATTTTGATAAAAGATAATCATGTTGATTATGCAGGAAGTATCAAAGCCGCAATAATGTCGGCAAATGACTATTTAATAACTAATGGAAAACAATTACAGATTGAAATAGAAGTCCGTAACTTTACAGAACTACAGGAAGCGCTTCAAACCGGACACATTCATAGAATAATGCTGGATAATTTCACACCCGAACAAATCCGAATAGCGCTGAGCATCATCGGAGGAAAATATCCCGTAGAAGCCTCAGGTGGAATCACAGAAGAAAACATCCGACAATATGCCGAAACAGGCGTTGATTACATCTCCGTCGGGGCGTTAACCCATCATATCAAAAGTTTAGACATCAGTTTATTGGCAGATTAAAATATGAAAAAAAGATTGCAAATGATGGAAAAACGCATTAAACGTTTTATACAATGTTTATTGATAAAACTGAACCGGATTCATCTGCCCGGATTTCAAGGTAATTCGCTATACACAGTCGGAAACTTATTTGTCAAGGGATTAATGGAAGGTTTTGTAACCGAAAGGGCGGCCTCGGTAGCGTTTAGTTTTTTTACTGCATTATTTCCGCTGTTGCTGTTTTCTTTTACCCTCCTTCCTTATGTTCCTATCACAGGTTTTCAGGATACCTTACTTGATTATCTTCATGAAATCATCCCACCACAAATATGGAGCATTATAGATGATACCATTACCTATATCATCACTCATAAATCGGGCAATTTGCTGTCAATCAGTATTATCTTATCGCTTTATTTCGGAACAAATGGTATAAATAGCCTCTTTACGGCGTTTCGCCAAACATATCACAAGTACACCAATGCGTCGAACTGGTTGAAAAATCGCTTGTATTCGCTGATAATTTTAGCGCTTATTTTTGTACTGTTGTTGATTTCGGTTGTTGTTTTGGGAGTTGGAAATTACATTTTGAATGTTTTTCATCAAGAGGCAATTATTTCCGATTTCATTCATCTGTTATTTAATATTATCAGGTTTGCCATTGCCATACTGACGGTTATGATTGCCATTGCCACATTTTATTATTTCGGCAGTTCCCGACCTCGAAAATTCAAAATATTTACTCCCGGAACCATTACTTCATCTGCTTTAATTGCGCTTACAACTTTGGGATTTAATTATTATATCACCAATTTTTCACGTTATAATATTCTTTACGGTTCTTTAGGGACTATTTTGATTCTAACATTTTATCTCTACCTCAATGCGGTGTTTATCCTGATAGGTTTTGAAATCAACACGAGTATTCGTGCAGCAGGGAAAGACCGTAAATCTTAAAGACTATAAGATTGGTTTTTTACTTCCGAAACACCACATTTCCGGTCGCTTGATGTGTGGGGGTAACGGTAATTTCACAGATTTGAACGTGTGGTGGGGTGGAGGCTGTGTAAAAGATTATGTCGGCAATGTCGTCGCCCGTAAGTGGTTCAATACCTTGATAAACAGTATTAGCGCGTTCCGTATCGCCATGGAATCTCACAACGCTGAAGTTGGTCTCTGTCATTCCGGGTTGAATGTTGGTAACGCGAATGGGTGTGTCCACTAAATCTTGACGCAATCCGTCGGAAAGGGTTTTGACTGCCGCTTTTGTGGCGCAATAAACGGCGCCGTTTGGATAGGCATGTATTCCGGCGATGGAGCCGATGTTGAAAATTTGACCTTGTTGGCGACGCAGCATAGTCGGAAGCACTGCGCGTGTTACATACAGCAATCCTGTTACATTAGTAGCAATCATCTCTTCCCAGTCGTCCACCAAGTTGTCCTGTATCTTTTCAAAACCAAGCGCCAATCCCGCATTATTAACTAAAATGTCTATATCGGAAAAAGCCTGAGGAAGTCTCTTTATAGCGGTATCAACCGCTTCTTTATCTCTGACATCCAATGAAAAGGCATAAACAGGTACAAGAAATTTTTTCTGTAACGATTTTGATAAATCAGCGATATTTTGCTCATTGCGAGCACATAATATTAGTTGGCAACCTGCTTCTGCAAATTTCTCCGCTGTGGACTTTCCAATACCACTGCTTGCTCCGGTAATAAAAACTGTCTTTTCCATAATTTTAATAAATCATTTTATCATCAATCATCCGTTCATTATATTGCTGACGAAAGGCTTTTAGTTTGTTGTACATTCGTTCTGCCCGTTCGGGTTCAGTGTTTAATAAGTTTTTCGTCAGCAGACGGTCTGAGTGAAAATCGTGCAATGAAATAACCTTTTCGTCCGACGCTTTCAATACATAATATCCTTCATACAGCATGTAAATATCGCTCAACGTATTTACGGCAAATCTTTTTTCCTTATTTATCGAATCAAAAGCATCCATTCCGAAGGCAAAATAAGGTTGGTCAAAGTGCAAATAGTTCAGTACGGTTGGCATGATGTCAATTTGCTGGATGATGTCGCCTTCTTTAACGCCTTTCATGTTTTCATTTCCGGGTTCATAGAAAATAATCGGAACTTTAAACATGCCTACAATGGTTTTATATTCATCATAAACGCTTTCTGTGGTGTGGTCGGCGGTAATAACAAACACCGTATTATCGAACCAAGGCTCTTTCGATGCGCTTTCAAAAAATCTTCGCAGCGCATAATCGGTATAACCGATGGTTTGATGAACTGGAAGCGCTCCTTTCGGGATGGTATTTTCATATTGTTGTGGAAGCACGTATGGATGATGTGACGATACTGTAAAAATGGAAGCCATAAAAGGTTGTTTTTTTTGATTGAAAATATCAACACAATATTGTAAAAAAGGCTCGTCCCAAATTCCCCACCAGCCGTCAAAATCGGCATTGTTGCCATATTCCGTCCGTCCGTAATAGTGATCGAAACCTGCCATGTTGGCAAAAGCCTGAAAACCCATAGAACCGTTGGGAGCGCCGTGCAAAAACGAACAGTCGTAACCTTTCGTTTTCAACAACGCGGGAAGTCCTTTAATAGCATTATTGGAATATATAGATAAGACATAATTGGTTGATAACGAGGGAATACTTGCCAAAATGGATGGCATGGCATCAATAGACTTTCTTCCGTTGGCAAAACTGTGTTCAAAAACAAGACTTTCACCGATTAATGAATCAAGAAACGGGGTATATCCTTTATAACCATCAATTTTACTTTCTTTATTCAATCCGCCAACAAATTCCTGCGCCAAACATTCGACAATAATGATAACAACATTTTTTGGAGTAAAATCAACACTGTCAGCCTTTTTGGGATAATGTGCAGGGGAATAGATAGGATACATTTCCTCTTGCGACTGAAAATAGTTTAACCGTTCAAATTTCTCCTGACTCAATGTGCGATAAATAGAAAACGGCGTATTTAAAACAATACCTACTTCTGCAGGTGTATTAACATATTGTGCGGCATTGCTGATAGTGATAGGGCGCGTACTGTGCAAAAAGCCTCCTCGAATGCCATTGACAGAAAGATACACCACCAATACCATCATAATTGTTTGTGCAGGATAAAATACCCAAAGATTGCCAATGAGTGGTTTTCCTGTTTTCATACGGTTATACAGCCAAACTAACAATGCTATCAAAGCCATCCACACCAATACAACATACCAGTAATCCAACAAAAAACGTCCTATTAATGGCGTGTTTCCTGCATCGTTCGAAAATTCATGAACCACGTTCCATGTTGTACGTCTTAATGTGAAACGAAAATAAATAAAATCTACACAGTTGAGCGCCAATGCAAGTGAATTGGAAACATAATAAATCCAGCCGAAAAACTTCTGCGAAATGGAATGATATCGAAACCGAAACGGCATGATGAAACAGAAAATATAGACAATATTGGTATATAAAACTGCCGTTAAATCGAAACGCAACCCCGCCCCCATCAAGTACAAAAAATGACCAAGTGTCATATCGGGATAGAGACTGCTGTTGAAAAAGTAAAAAATAACCCGACATAACGAAAAAAGCAACATCGAAAATGCCAACCGCGCCACCAAAACAACATAAATGTTTCCGAAAAACTTATGTTCCTTCGACTTTCCGATATTTCTGCGCATTTGAATTTTTTATTTATTGAAAAAATAACGGCAAAAATGTAAAAATGTTTTTAAGTAGCAAAATATGCTCAAAAGTGTTTTGTCAGATAAATACTTTTTTAATCAAAATATTCTTTTATTCACATCATATCATTGCAAATTGTAACTATTCAGATATGCCACCGTCTTATAGTTGGAATCGAAATTGCAGTTACTGTTATGATAATAAAACTCGATAATATTCATAAGACCTATTACGGTGGGGCGCCGTTACATGTATTAAAAGGTATTGATTTAGAGATTGAAGAGGGGGCATTTGTCTCTATCATGGGCGCTTCGGGATCGGGAAAGTCCACACTGTTGAATATTTTAGGCATTTTAGACAGTTATGAAACCGGAAAATATTACTTGTCAGGAAAACTTATCAAAGACCTGTCGGAGACCAAATCAGCCGAATACCGCAATAAAATGATAGGATTTATTTTTCAATCATTCAATTTGATTTCTTTTAAAAACGCATTGGAAAATGTGGCTTTGCCGTTATATTACCAAAACATGAGTCGCCGAAAAAGAAACTCCATTGCGATGGAGTATTTAGACCGTTTTGGATTAAAAGATTGGGCGCATCATCTTCCTAATGAATTGTCAGGCGGACAGAAACAGCGCATTGCTATTGCTCGTGCGCTCATATCTAATCCACGAATCATTCTTGCCGATGAACCAACCGGGGCGTTGGACAGTACCACTTCTGCCGAAGTGATGCAGATTTTACAGGAAGTAAACAAACAGGGGATAACAATGATAATCGTTACTCACGAATCGGGAGTGGCACGTTACACCAATCAAATCATTCGTTTGAAAGACGGAATCATTGAAGACATCCGTCAAAATAAACCCGATAACACATTTAGAGATGTAAAATAATCATAATAATAAAAATATTTACAATGAAAAAATTAGTTTTACTTTATTTATTTGTCATCGCCTTTATAACAGGCGTTTTCGGACAAAAAACCGCACAGGTGCAATTCTCTTACAAAAACTTTGATGGATTGAACATTTCATCGGGTTTTGATGTGTATGTCGAAAAAGGCGACCATTACAACATTTCGATTGTTGTTGATGCCGAACAAGTTGAAAGGATTAAGGTATCGGTAAGTGACGGCATCCTTTCATTGGGTGTTGAATCCGGATTATTTCGGAATATCAAAACACTTAAGGCGCATATCACCATGCCGCGCCTATCATCCGTTACATTATCATCGGGCAGCGATTTTGTTGGCGAAGATGTCTTTGTAACCGATAATTTTAAAGCGGTAATATCAAGCGGAAGCAATATGAGTATTAATATACGTGCCAATAAAGCGAATATTACCATGTCGAGCGGTTCCAATTTAAAAATGAACATTGAAACCACTGACTTGAAATTGGTAACATCGAGCGGAAGCGATACCAAATTGACAGGCAAAGCAGAAAATGCCTCATTTACTACTTCCAGCGGCAGCGATGTTGATGCCAAAGATTTGATGGCACACCATGTAACCATTGTAGCATCAGGCGGTAGCGACGTGAAAATACATGCCGAAAAAACATTGAAAGTAACCGCCTCCGGTGCCTGTGATGTCGTATATAGCGGAAATCCAGAAGTTACCTCAACCACATCGGGAGCATCAAGCGTTAAAAAAATAAAATAGCGTTTTTAAAAAAATCAACAAATGAAAGATGAATATAAAATGTCAATGAAAACCATCATAAGATACATTCGTGATTTTTCGATTGTGGTTGCAGGTATTGCCGTTACGTTGTATGTAAACTACCGGATTACAAACCAAGGCGAAAAAAGAGATATAAATCTTTATCTGAACGCCATAAAATTGGAAATGGAAGAAAACATAAAAACTCTTGACAAAGCAATTGAATACATTAAACCTTCTATCAGATACTCCCAATATTTACAAACCCATAATAAAGAATCGTTAGACAAAGATACTATCAACAGTTATGTCCCTGTATTTTACTCATCTCAATCGTTTACATTTAAGACAAATGCTTTTGAAATGTTTAAGAGTTCGGGCGTTATGCGCTTGATGAACGATAAAGAATTACTGCTGACGATATGGGATGTTTATGCCCAATTAACCGATTTAAAAGAGTTGTTAGACTGGAGTGATCAAATCAAAACCAATGATTTGATAAAAGAAGCATCAGAATCTATTGTAGTAAAAGATGGAAAGCCAAAATTAAGTACGGAAAATGCACCCATGTACAGTTTTTATGTTATAGGAATCCCCGAAAATATGCTGAACGGATGCAATGAAGTCATGCCGAAGTTAAAGGAATTGGCAGAGAGACTATAGATGTTTTTTTACCTCTTCACGATAATAGATGTTCCCATTCCTCCGCCGATGCAAAGCGATGCTAAGCCGAGAGTTTTTCCGCTGTGTATCATTTCGTAAATAAGGCTGACGACGATTCTGTTTCCGGAAGTGCCAATGGGGTGTCCTAAAGCGATGGCACCTCCGTTGACGTTGGTTCGTTGCGACAGCCATTCGGGAGAGACGTTGTGGTCTTTACACAGTTGTTGCATAACGCCGAGCGACTGTGCAGCAAAGGCTTCGTTGAGTTCCAATACTTCCATGTTAGAGAGTTTCATGTCTGCTTTTTGTAACGCTTTGGCTATAGCCGGAACGGGTCCCATGCCCATGATATTGGGGTCAACTCCGCCTTGTCCGGTGGCTACAATTTCTACCAAAGGACGCAGTCCGTACTTTTTCACTGCCTCTTCCGAAGCGAGCATCACAAAAGATGCGCCGTCGTTAATGCCGGAGGCGTTGCCTGCCGTTACAGTTCCGTCTTTTTTGAATGCCGGTTTCAGTTGCGACAGTTTTTCCAAGTTGGTTCCGCGGTTGGGATATTCGTCGGTATCGAAAACGACGGTTTCTTTTTTACCTGCGATTTCTACGGGGACGATTTCATCTTTAAATTTTCCCTTGTCAATGGCTGTGATGGCTTTCTGTTGCGATTGAATGGCAAATTCATCTTGCGCCTGACGGGTGATGCCGTATTTTTCTGCGATATTTTCTGCTGTGATGCCCATGTGGACGTCGGTAAAGGCATCGCTCAAGCCGTCGCAGATCATCTGGTCTAAGATGGTGAGATTGCCCATCTTGTGTCCGTTTCGAATGGTTGCCGGTATGACAAATCCGGTATTCGACATGGATTCGGTTCCTCCTGCAAGAATCAGACGGGCATCGCCGGATTGAATGCTGTTTACCGCATTGATGATGGATTTCATACCGCTTCCGCAAATCATATTGACGCCGTAAGCCGGAACTTCCTGTGGAATGCCGGCGTTGATGGATGCCTGACGGGCGATGCCCTGTTTCTGTCCGGCGGCAAGGATGTTTCCTACAATGACTTCGTCTAAGTCGGCAGGGTTGATTTTTGTTTCCGCCACAATGTTTTTAATGACCTGAGTGGCTAATTCGGCTGCCGAAACCGGCGCTAATGTTCCTGAAAATTTTCCTATTGCAGTGCGTTTTGCTGCTACTATAAATACTTTTTGCATGGGGGTATATTTTTTAATTACTAACATTCTACTTCGGTCCTTTCATCGGTTTTAAATCTTTACTGATGATGAGTTGTGTTTCGGTGGCGGCTTGTACTTGTTCTACGGTAAATTCGGGATGGATTTCTCGGAGTACAATTCCTTCAGGTGTGATTTCCATCACGCCCATTTCGGTGATGATGAGGTTGACTTGTCCGGCGGCAGTGAGGGGGAGTGTGCATTTTTTGAGGATTTTTTTATTGTCGCCGGCGGTATGTTCCATTGCCAATATTACCTTTTTAGCGCCGATGAGCAGGTCCATGGCGCCGCCCATGCCGGGGGTTTTTTTACCGGGTATCATCCAGTTTGCAAGGTCTCCTTTTTCGTCCACTTGCAAGGCGCCTAAGACGGTTACGTCAACATGTCCGCCGCGGATGATGGCAAATGAGGTGGCGCTGTCGAACGAGGCAGCGCCGGGCAAAGCGGTGATGTAACCGCCTCCGGCGTTGACTAAGGTAGGGTCTTCTTTTCCGGTTTCAGGGGTCGGTCCCATGCCGAGTAATCCGTTTTCCGACTGCAGAATGACGTGTACGCCTTCCGGTATATAGTTCGGAATGAGGGTCGGAAGTCCGATGCCCAGATTGACTACATCGCCGTCTTTTAACTCTAATGCTGCACGGGCGGCGATGACTTCGCGTATTTGATTTTTATCCATATTATTATTTAATTATCTATTTCAAATGCTCGGCAAGGAATGATTCCATAGCGCGGTAAAAGTCGAACTGATTTTCCTGATTATGAAAACCGTGTCCTTCGTTATCTTTTACCATGTATCCCACATCAATGCCACGTTCTTTCAACGCTTGTACCATTTGGTCGGATTCGGATTTTTTAACACGCGGGTCGTTTGCGCCCTGTGCTATGAACAATGGAACTTTTATCTTATCGGCATTGAGCGAAGGTGAATGGGCAGCCATCATGGTGCTGTCTTTTACAGGATCGCCGACTTGTTCATACATTATCTGACGAAATGGTTCCCAATAGGGTGGGAATGTTTCCATGAATGTGAACAGGTTGGAAACGCCTACATAATCAATTCCGCAGGCGTAGAGGTCGGGGGTTTTTACCAATCCTTGCAGGGTGGCGTAACCGCCGTAACTTCCGCCGTAGATGGCGATGCGGTTTTTATCGGCTATCCCTTTTGCTATCAGCCATTCGACGCCGTCGGTAATGTCATCCTGCATTGCCTGTCCCCATTGTTTGAACGATTTTTCCCAAAACTCTTTTCCGTATCCTGTTGAGCCTCTGAAGTTCATCTGTAAAACAGCGTAACCACGGTTGCTCAAGAACTGTATTTCGGGATTAAAACCCCAATGGTCGCGCGACCACGGTCCGCCGTGTGGATTTACAACGACAGGGAGGTTTTTGGCATTTTTCATGGTGTAGCCGACGGGCAAAGTTAAATAACCGTTGATGGTTAATCCGTCGCGCGAGGTATAAGAGATGGGATGAACGGTAGCCATATTTTTTTCGTCAATCCAAGGGCTGATGTCGGCAATTTTTCCCAATTTTCCGGTTTCGTCGTCGTAGATGTAATAGGCTCCCATGGAGTGGTCGCTGTAAGTGCGGATAATTCTTTTGGTTTCGTCTTTGGTAACCGAGGTTGTTCCAAACGCATAGCCTTTTAACAGTGATGTCAATTTTTCGTTTCTTTGTTTGGTTATCTCGTCGAAGAAGTGTCTTTCGGTTTTAACGCCTACATAAGAGCAGGCGGTTAATACTTTCCGTACTTTAGAATATGAGGCGCCACTCAGGTCATACGTCGGGTTTTCGTAGAGTAGTTGTGTCTCTTTTAAATCGGTCAGACAAAATTCAACCAAAGCGGTTTTATCTCTTCCGATGTTGGATAAGACGTAGAGGTTTTTGTTGTCGGGGGTAAAAAATTGCACGTCGAATGTCTCGGTATAATTGGTTGTCAGGATGAGGTTGAAAGGCATCTGTTCGGTTTCTCTGTAAAGGACTTGCTGTGTCAGTCCGTCTTCGGCTAATGCGAAGGCAAGGCGGAGTTGTCCGTCGTGGTCGGTCATCCACGCTTGTATGTTGCCCGGATTTTCGGCAATCATGGTCAATTCTCCTGTTTCGACATTGAGACGGTAGGCGTCGAATATCTGCGGAATTCGTTTATTTAGTCCGATAATCATTTCCGCAGGGATGTCTTCGAGGTCGTCAATGATTTGGGTCATCACGCCCGTAAATTCGGTCAATGGAATTAAGTTTGTCCCGTCGAGATTCACTCCTACTAAGAAGTAATTTTCATCACCTCCTTTGTCTTTCAGATAGACGATTCTGTCGTTGCTTGCCCAAAGATAGCCGGCGATGTCGCGGTCAACTTCTTCTGTAATACGGACGGCTTCTTCCTTCCCGATTTCCTGTACGAAAATATTCATACGGTCTTGATAGGGCGCCATATAGGAATAATATTTTCCATCGGGGGAAATTTGATAGGATTCTCTTTCCGCATTTTTGAAAAAATCTTCCAACGGAATAAGCGGCGCTTTTTGAATGTTGGGTTTACATTGCATAAATAATACGATTGTACTTGCGCATATTGCGGCAAGGATTACTAAAATTTGTTTCTTCATTATTTTATAAGTAAAATGTGTGTATCAATAAATAATATAAACGTGTTGAAATGTGAAAAATTGTACTTTATTAATAACCGAATGATGTGAGATGTGAGAAATGGGATGTGAGATGTGGGATTTCTCTGTGTTTCTTTGTGAACTCTGTGCCTCTGTGTTGAGGAAAAATATTCAGCACAGAGACACAGCGAACACAGAGGTTCACAGAGACGATTTTATTTTTTAATAACCTTTTTCGTAATCATTCCATTTTCGGTTGTTATTTTTACAAAATAAACACCAGTCGGTAAATGGGAAATGTCAAAAGCCCCATCCCAACCTTCCCCAAAGGGGAAGGAGCGTTTCCCCCCTTTGGGGGGACTAAGGGGGGCTTTTCTTCCAAAAACATCGAAAATCTCAACATTTTGAACATTAATCATTAAACATTGAACATTAATCATTCCCTTCGTGGGATTTGGATATACCAGAATATTCGCCAAATTATCGTTTTCGTTGATGCCTACCGGTATTATGGTGAGGGTCATGGCGTTGCTGGTAATTTTTTCTTGCAGGTTACCGCCGTTGCCGTTGTCTTCGATGGTGTTGGTGATTTCAACGTAATAGTAGAATGTGCCGAGTGTTTCAGTATTGGGTTGGAAGGCTTCGTCGGTGGCATCTTGTACGGGTGTGCCGCCGGTGTTGGTGGGGGTGGTGTTTTTGTACCATTGAT
>Ga0209628_10001990_pt1 | contig 13617 bp, 10 predicted proteins | sample TergutCu122P4_FD_187285 | JGI IMG/M metagenome (GOLD analysis project Ga0209628, IMG submission 187285) | Cubitermes ugandensis P4 segment gut microbial communities from Kakamega Forest, Kenya - Cu122 P4 (SPAdes) (version 2) | ecosystem: Host-associated > Arthropoda: Insects > Digestive system...
CATTTCTAAACACGAAAATCTCTTTATTTCCGCTTCGCTTTTCGATTTATTTGACTTTTCCGACCCTTTTATTTTCTCTGCTTAGGTTTTTTCTTGTAAACTAATATGACTGTATATAACTTGATTAAAATCCGTCTTGATCCCAGAAGACAAAACCGCCGTTATCGTTCAGATATTCCACGACCGACGCGGTATCCGGCAAAACCGTGCTTTTTCCGTCGATTTCTATGTCTATGGGTGTGTAGACGCAGATCATTTTTATACTCATAAAATCCGTATCCATAAATTTTCTTTCTGTTTTCACAAATGCGGGAATCTGTATTTTCCCGCCGTCTGATTTTATGACAGAAAGTAAAAGATCATGATCGCGTTCGTCCGCGACAATCTCCGTCACTGAGTTTCCGTTAAAACATATATATCCCACAAGCTTTCCGTCCCTGAACAAACCGTGGGGGTTTTTTATTTCCCCCGCGCACCATGACTGCCAGTATTCTTTTGTCCTGACGATACAGCAGTTTAGATTTACGCAGTATTTATTATACAACATCGCCATATCGTGAAAATTTTCGGCGCTTAACGGGCGGATGTCGGAACTAAACGGCGCGCGCGCCGAACGAAGTTCGGCTATGGCGTCGCGCCCTACTTCTAATTTATCGCTCACGTCTTTGCCGTATGAAAAAGCCTTCATGAACCCGTGTTTTGCGTAATGCGAGAAATATCCGGTGCCGAGCATTGACAAAGCAAAATCATTTTTTATCATGTACTCAGTCGCCGCCTCTAAAAGTTTATATGACAATCCCATGCGCCTGTAAGTTGCGTTTGTCGAGACTTCGCCGATCCCGCCCATTTTATATATTTTCCCGCCGATATAAACCTGACGGTGAAAAACCCTGACAGTCGAGATCATTTTGCCCTCTTCGTTTTTAATAATAAAAACAGAGTTATAATCTTTGCGGGGGTCATTGACGAAATGCCTGCGGAAATATTCCGCCCCGATACCAAAAACCGAACCGCAATGCTCGACCCATTCGTCAAAGTCAGCAGGGGACAGGGTTTCTATGGGATATGTGTAGTTTGGGTTGTCCATGTGATTTTTTACCTCTAAATAATTAAATATGAAATATATGTAGGGGTAACCCTTGTGGTTACCCTAACTACTTTACCCTTTATAAAATCTCCACTCGTTCGCCGCGTCAAAAATAGCGTCTATATTTTCAAGCGGGTAATCCGGCCCGATCTCTATGCTCAATCCCAAACCGCCCTCCGGCAAATATAATCTCTTTACGCACTCTTCAACGTGCCCGCGCAAATCCGACGGCGTGCCGAACGGGAAAAGCTGCCTGTCCAAATCAAGATTTATCGGGATTTTCCCTTTGCAGACCCTTTCAAGATTGTCGAGGCCGTTTGCCCTGATTTGCGGGTTGATCATGTCAACGCCGCATTCCTGCAAATCGGGCATGATCTCGTAAATACAGCCGTCCGTGTGCATATAAATAAGCTTTCCGGCGTCTTTGCATAATTTATAAATCGCGGCAAAACACGGCTTCATGTATTTGCGCCACTTCGCCGGCCCTATCGCGAGGCCTTTCTGCATACCCAGATCGTCGCCGAAATAGACCATCGGCTCTTTGTTGTTTTCCAGCATGAGTTTTGTCTGCCTGATATTATAATTCAAAACTTTATCGATCAGCAGTTGAAGTTCCGGCGGCTCCTCGAAAAAATCGGCCATCGTATTTTCAAATCCATATAAATCCATAAGCCTGAGATACATAAACCCGTGCGGCAGCCCGACGTCGCCTTCCGGGACTTTCATCGTATGTATATCTTCTCTTGATTTTACCGGATGTCCCGTTACGATCGCCGCCATTCCGTCCACTTCGTTGCTCCATACGCAGCCCCACGCGTCCGTATAGCCGCCTTTGCGGTAACTTTCGCCCAGATTCGCGTACGGGTCGTAATTCTGCCACCAGTTGCCGAGCAGGTCAGGATATTTCGCGATTATTTTTTTGATCTCGTCGCCGTATCTTATAAAAACCGCCGGCAGAATCCCCACGCCTACGGGTATCTGCTCAGGATATTGATACGTCGCCGCTTTTATCAGTAAATCGTTTGCCATATTTTTATACTCTCCCTTATATTTATTTTAAATTATTGTTTATTCAAACGTTGCCAAAAGTTTATCAAGGGCTTTGATATACTGCTTTTCGTTCTTTTCAAACGTGGACACAAAATTATTTTTCTTGGCGGACATAAGATCCCTTAATATATTCATGGAAAACGCGAGTTCCGTGACATATACTTTGCCGAAATCAAACGTCAGTCCGCTTCTTATTATATCGATCATTTCAGCCGATTCGTCGTCCCTCGAATATTTTGACTTTAAGGCTATCTCATAAAACGCCGGGATCACTTTTTTATAGCTTTCGGCGCAGAGGGCCTCGGTGATCATACCCGTCATATCGGGATTTTTAACCGTCGTCGGGACGCAGAACATCGTAAAATACGCGACCGAAGTCGTTAAATAATTCTCTTGATTTTCGTCCCATTTAGGATAGGGGATTATGCCGAAATCCGTGTCCATGTTTCTCAAAGCCTGCGCGTTCCCCAAAAGTTCGGGCAAAAATATCGCCCTGTCCTCTTCAAAAATATACCTGTATAAATTTTCAGGCCCGGGGGAAGAAACAGGATTTGCGTAAACCCCGGGATTGTTCCATAAGAAATCATATATTTTTTCCGTTATATCAACCATTTTCGGATTGTTTTGCGCGTGATACGGGGCCCCGTTCGCGTCTTTTTTTATCACGGGGCTGTCAAAACAGCCGAAAAAGGCGTCCACAAAATTTGTCGTGTCGGTAGCGTAGCCGAATATATCTATGGCGGCCGAAATTTTCCCGCTGCCGTCCATATCCCTGTACACGTCCCTGCACATATCGCCGAGTTTATCTATCGTCCATTTGCCCGAACGCACGAGTTCATACGGATTTTCAATGGCATAATCCGCTATCATCTGCTTATTGAAATAGATCGCGAGTATATCCTCCCACAAAGAAAGCGACAAATCGCCGGTAGTAAAAAACATCTTGCCGTTGATCGTAAAATTATCTTTCAAATCTTTGCTCCACCACGGCTTATCAAAATCGATATAGGGCAATTCATGCAGATTGATCAAATATCCGCCCGTCTGTAATTTCGGCATATAAGCCGCGTAACCGGCAAGAAGCTGAAATTCGTCGTCCCCGGCGGACACGCTGTTCTTAACTTTTTTCAAAAATATATCCTGATCGTTCCAGCCCCCCATGACGTCGGCTGCCTTTAATTTCACGTTAAACCTTTCTTCAACCGCAAGATTGCGTTTATAGACCGCGTCGTTCACAACGTCCCCGTTTTCCGATTCCGCGAGAAATTCGTAATTCCATTCTGTCCGCTGCAAAATAGATAAAGCTTCGCCTTTGAAATCTGTTTCGGGAAGGCCGTCTTTCACGCTTTCCCTGACTTTCATGTTATATATATCGTTTTCCGCAGGTTCTTCGATAGAATTCCCGTTTACATTGCCGTTGCCGTTCCCCGTGGTTGAAGCGGGCGTATTTTCAGACGTTTTACCGCCGCTTTGGCAGCCGGCGCAAGAAATCATCAGCGTAAAAATAAACGTTGAAATCAAAATAACAGAAATAACAGAAATATACTTTTTCATAACGTTTCCCTCAATTAATATTATATTTATTAAACTTAATTATAATATCATTTTATTATTAACAAATTATGTATTTTTCTGGCCGTAATAGGCGTTCGCGCCGTGTTTTCTGTCGAAATGTTTTCGCAGGAGAGCGTTTTGCATAGCGTATCCCGTATATCCCACGTTTGTCAGAACCTGCGCGTTAAACGCCATATGCGCGACATTTTCAAGAATCAAAGCGTGTTCGACGGATTCTTTCGCGTCTTTACCGAACGTAAAAGGCCCGTGCGACCTGACGAGTACGGCGGGCATTTGCGACGGGGAACTTTTCGTTTTCTTTAAAGTCTCGACGATGACGAGCCCCGTGTTTTTTTCGTAATCCGTTTCGATTTCGCTTTTTTTCATGGCCCGCGTGCAGGGGACCGCGCCGTCGAAATAGTCCGCGTGAGTCGTGCCGAGGGCGTTTATGCCTTTTGCCCAATAAGATTGCGCGAACGACGTCGCGTAAAGCGAATGGGTATGGCATATCCCGCCGAGTTTTTTAAACGCTTTGTATAATTCCAGATGCGTCGGGGTGTCGGACGACGGATTTAAATCCCCCTCGACGACTTCCCCGCGCATATTCACGACGGCCATATTCTCCGGCGATAATTTATCATAGTCCACTCCGGACGGTTTTATCACGATATATTCGCGGTTTTTATCGATCCCGCTGACGTTCCCCCATGTCAAAACGACAAGATTGTGTTCTTTAAGCATCATATTGGCTTTATAAACTCTTTCTCTCAGTTGTTTTAATTGTTCAAGCATATTTTTATTCCCTCCGCGTTTTTATTTTAATATTTTTTATTCTTGAATTTGATCCCACAAAATTTTAAACGCCGTAAATTTTTCGGGGCAATTTAACATTTCTATGATTTGATCGGCGCAATCTTCCGCTGAATTAGCAAACGTATCTACGGTTATATCATATGTATCCTGCGGGTTTAATTCCGCGAGCTGGCTTTCGCCCTGACCGATCCCCCTGTCGCCGCGTTCTTTTTCACGCCGCCGGAGTTCTTCCAGCGACGAGCAAACCACATGGACGAACAATACGGGATAATCGTGAAGCAATTTAAGACACTCGCCCAATCGGAAATCCTGTAAAAGAACGTCGTCTACTATAACATTTATATCAATATCTGAAAACGCTTTTATTGCATGATACATTCCCTTTAACGCCCTGTCGCATGTTTCACCCGCGTTTATATCCCAGAATTTTTCCGGCGCCATATCGCAGAACATATCATTGGCAAGCACATAAAAAGGCTCGGATAATTTTGCCTGCAACGCTTTCGCCAACGTCGATTTGCCTGCGCTTGACACTCCGTTTAAAAATATAATTTTCGCTTTTTGCATAAGTTAGTTACTCCCCTAACCAAATTTTAATTTGGTTTATTTAAATAATATATCTGTTCAAAATCATCTTCCCGCTTTTTATCGTAAACTTCAAATCCGTCAAGAAACCGTTCTTCGTCTTCGAGACAGTCAAAATCAAGATGATGTAATCCCAAAGAATAGCCGAACGACAAGGCGGACTTTATCATATTTTCGTAATCTATGCTGTTTGACCAAATCATCAGATAGCCGCCGTCTCCGCCTTCCCAATAACCTAACTGGATATATGTGCCGTCAGACAGTAAAACTGCGGGAGATAATCTGTCGTCGGTTGACGGTTTTTCGTTGTAACATTCCCACATATGTCTTGAACAGAATTGTCCTTTTCCGAAAATATATTTCTTTTCGTTTATTACCGAAAACGGAACTTTGCCGATTATTGTTTTCTCAAATTCATAATTTTTATATTTCGCTGTTTCCATTTTTAAACTGTAATGTTTACGCGCGTCTGTAAAACCGCATTTGCGATAAAATATCTCCGCTCCTGTGTCGGTATCGGGATTCGTAACAACTTCGGCGCAATGATTTTTCTTCGCGTATTCTATACCGTCGGCAATCATAAGCCGTCCTATGCCTTTTCTCTGATAACTTTCGTTTATTTCCAACATTCCGAGATATACAAATTTTCTGTCCGGCTCGTCCGATATAATCCATTCGGCATGGCTTATAATTTTCCCGTCAACTTCCGCAAGCCGGATATAAAATCCGCGTTCGAGACGTTTTGAAATCCACGCCCTGCATTCGTCGGGTTTGCACCACGGCCCCTCGTCGTCCGGTTTATATATGCGTACTATACCGTCTAAATCTGCTTCCGATGTTGTCGCGTTTCTGATTTTTACGTTATCCATGATCCCTTTCCTTTTTGATTTTTGATTCAATTTCAACGCACCTCATCAATTTCAGCAACGTCACCCTGTCTCTTATATACGGCGCGAGTTTTAAGGCCAGGGTCGCAATTTCGTTTTCATCGCATTTTAAATCATACGCTTTCATTCCGGCAAGATCTTTCACGCCGCCGACAATATCCAGAAGTGCGGCAAGTTCTTCTTTTGACGGAATATCCGAAATAATCTTTTTTACTTCATTTAAACTTTTATAGAATATTTCAGGCGTGATTTTTTTCAGGCTGTTCGGCGCGTTTTCTTTGATTATTTCGTCATATATATTTTGATAATATTTTTTGACCAAATCATCGTCTAAATCTTTTTCGACAAATTTTATATCTTTTGATTCCGCGAATTTATGATATAAGTCCGCGCATAAAACGCTGCCGACTCCGACGTTTTCACCGTGCAGACAGTCGGTCGAAAGTATAACCCCCATTTCAAAAAAATGCGAAACATGATGCTCGCAGCCGGACGCCGGTCTGGAATTCCCGGTATATTGCATGCACAGCCCCGATATTACGAGAGCTTCGAGCAAATTCCCGCAAAAAATTTCATAGCTTTCCCCGCTTTTGTTTTTTCCGTATTCGATCAGCGAATCTTTCGCTTTATTTACGGCGTTATACTGGATTTTAACCGTCGGGCCGCAGATATATTCTCCGGTCAATAAATTCGAGATACGCCAGTCGGCAAGCGCGGTATATTTGCCGAGTATATCCCCCGCGCCTGCCGCGACAAGTCTTTTCGGTGCAGAAGCCAGAACATCGATATCCGCGAAAAGCGCGACCGGAGCGGCGGCGTAACGCGTGATTTTCATGCCTGTTTTTGTTGTAATAGGCGCGGTATCCGAGACAAAACCGTCAACGCTCGGAGCCGTCGGATAAGATATAAACGGCGCGTTTCTTTTAAACGCCGTCATACGGGTTATATCATGGATCGTCCCCGAACCGCAGGCGATAAAATAATCATAATTTTTGCCTTTTAATTTTTCTTCGCAATCTTCGATCATAAATTCGTCGGCGTGGTGAGATTTTATGTCGAGTATTACGGTTTCATGATCATATCTCATCCCATAATCGCGGGCAATTTTTTCCGTATTAAAGTCGCAGATTATACAACCTTTCGCATTATCAAAATTTTGTTTTATATAATCCGACATAACCGGCGTTATATTTTTTTGGATCAGCATGGTTTCCGTGGCGCATTTATGGGTTTTACCGCACGCACACGGCGATTCTAAACGCAAGAGTGATTTCAAACCCATTCTTTCCGATACATTCATTAAATTCATTTTTGATTTTCTCCCGTTCGTTTATATTTAATGTGAGAGGGGTCATGTCGAATAGCGCGGGGATATGTTCAGCCGTTACGTTGCGGGTATATTTAACGCCGATCAAATCTTTTACGGTCATATTTTCTTTAAGATTTGTCAAAACATCTTTGTTTGAGTATTCGTTTTTGTCGTTTTCTTTATATATAAAATGTCGCAGTTCTTTTAAATAATCAGAATCGGGCATAACTTTCAGCAACATTCCGCCGGGTTTCAAAACTCTGATAAACTCGGCGTAATTCGCGGGGGACATGATATTGAATATAACGTCGATTTTATTGTCCGCGATCGGCAGATTGTTCAAATTCCCCACGATCCACAAAAGATTGTCTTCGCAGAAAGTAGTCGCCGCGAAATCGATCCCGTCTTTGGATAAATCGACAGCGAAAGTTACGGGATTGCCGATGTTTTTGAATAGATCCGCCGTTAGGTTCCCGCAGCCGCAGCCGGCGTCAAGAAACGAACTTTGTTCAAGAAACGAACTTTGTTCAAGAAACGAACTTTGTTCAAGAAACGAACTTTGTTCAAGAAACGAACTTTGTTCGTTTAAAGAGCCGGAGGGTATAATTTCGCATAATTTTTCGCACAGTCCGCCGTATAAACCCGCGTCGGATATAATTTTACGCGCCGAAAACAATTTTTTGTCGTATGTCTTGACTATTTTCGTATATCCGTTAAAAAGATTTATATAGCCTTTTCTTGATATATCATATGTATGATTGTTTCGGCATTTTAACGAATTTGTAGGGGACGCACACCCGGGCGTCCCGCTTCCCGCAAATTTGAAATCTGTCCCGCACAACGGGCAACGCAGAAAATCTATATTTTTTTCGATTGTTCGTTTTGCAATATCTATTTTTTTCCCGGTCAAGTTTTTCATCATCTCCGAAATCTAAAATAAGGAGACGGGTATGGAAACCCGTTCCCTTATAAATTATATAACAAAAATATAAATTATTCAAGATATATAATCAAAATTTTATTTCACCCAATATTCCAAACAGTCGCCCGTCCGTTCCATGTAACCGTAATCGACCAAAAACCGCCTTAACGTCGCGTAATCGTGATAGATCTCTTTTAATACCGCGTCAACTTCTTTATGCGTGTATTTCCTGTCTTTTTCAAATTGGTTTACGATGGTTTTTAAAATCAGCTGCCGTTTTTCTTCTTTTTTCTTTTTATAATCAAAAGTCTTTAATTTCAACGGTTCCAAAGATTCAAAAAGCATTTCGAGCATTTTTTGATTTTCGTCGGCAGGCGGCTGATTACCCCACAACTCCAATTCTCTGTCCAGCAATTCAGACAACGCGAGGATCATTTTCGCCTGTTTTACTTTTTCTTTGAAACTGTAACGCTGATATCTTACGGTCGCGGCCGAAATATTCATTTTCCCCGCGATTTCTCTATCATTCAAACCGCCGTAATAACATTCAAGAAACTCTTTCTGGGTATCTGTCAAGCCGGTTTTGGTTTTATCGAGAGAGAGCAGGTTGCGGAAGATATGGCCGTGTTCTTTGTGTATATGCAGTTTTACGGCTTTTTTTGCGTTCACCGTGAGTTTCCCGACAGTAAATATGCAGTCTTCATCGAATCCCGTATTGCAAAAGAGACAGATATATCCTTTGGTTTTGTCGTAAAGCCCTCCGTTATATAAGTATCCGTGCGCATAACCGTCAATCAACTCTTGAATCGTCGCGTCTTCAATTTTTTTATTTTTCATAAACAAATCTCCTTAAATTATAATTATTTTATAAACATTATATCATATTGTTTATATTTTGTCAAGAGACGAATATAAAAAATCTTTTCGTTTTTTTGATAAATTTTTTTGATAAAATTTATATTGAAATTTTTACGCATATGTGATATAATCTTATCCAGCAGAACAAACTTATAGAACAAATAATTTAATTTAAAATTGTAGATGGAGGCGTGTTTTTTGAACAAAACCGATAAAAACGATAAGATTGTTGTAAACTATACCGGCGGAGTGGATTTGTTCGCCGGTCTGAACGAGAAACAGGCGGAAGCGGTCGGCGCGACCGAGGGATATTACAGGATCATCGCCGGGGCGGGTTCCGGAAAAACCAGGACTCTGACCCACAGGTTCGCGTATCTCGTCCGCGAAATGGGAATCTCGCCCAGAAATATACTCTGCGTGACTTTCACAAACAAAGCCGCGAACGAAATGCGCGGGAGAATAAAAAGGCTTCTCGGCGACGGTTATGATTCTGCGCTTATCACAACATATCACGGATTTTGCGTGAGGGTTTTGAAAGAAGATATAAACCGTTTGTTTTTCCCGTCGAATTTTAAAATTCTGGACGTCAGCCAGCAAAAAAAAATCATCGACGAAATTTACACGGAATACGAAATAAAACTCGATTACAGCTCGTTTGAAAAAACGCTTGAATATATATACAGGGAAAAAACGCATTTGAATTATATCCCCATGATGATCGACCCCGCGTATTCTTTTTCGTCAAACAACGCCGTGGGCCTCGAAGAAAAAATATATATTAAATATCTTGACAAACAGAAAAAAATATACGGCCTTGATTTTAACGATTTATTATATTTTGTCATATATCTGTTTGAAAACAACGAGGATATCCTCAATAAATGGAAAGAAAGACTGCATTATATTCAAGTCGACGAGTTTCAGGACAGCAGCAAAAAAGAGCTTGATATCATAAACATGCTCTGCACGGGCAATAATAATTTATTCGTAGTCGGCGACCCGGACCAGAATATCTACGAATGGCGAAGTTCGGACAATCGGTTCTTAGTCCATTTCGACGAGAATTATCCCGACGTCCAAACGATATTTCTGACGCAGAATTACAGGTCGACCCCTGAGATTTTATCCGTCAGCAACAGTCTGATCGAAAAAAATATCAACAGGGTGCCAAAAGATCTGTTCACGAAAAATCAAAGCGGCAAAAAAGTGGAGCATGTGCATTTAAAAAACGAGGACGAAGAAGCCAAATGGATTTCGTCCAAAATAAAAGAAATCGTCGCCTCGGGTTCGCTGTACAGCGATATCGCGATATTGTTCAGGGCGGCGTATGTATCGAGATTTATCGAGCAGACGCTGCACAGGGACGATATACCGTATATCATTCACGGCGGGGTGAGATTTTTTGACAGAATGGAAATAAAAGACTCTGTCGCGTTTTTGAAGTTAATCGCCGACAACGACGACGACGCGTTTTTGCGGATCATAAACGTCCCCAAACGTCAGATCGGCAAAACCAGGATCGAATTTTTGAAAAATCTCCGCGACGAACTGCTCTTGGAATTCGGCATAAAAAAGAGTTTGTTTGAAGTCTTATGCGACAATTTTGAGAACGAAGTTTTTACAGGTACGGAAGCCGGGGCATTTGTCGATATCATAACCGAATTTAAAGAAAAAGCGAAAGAGCCGAAAATGAAAGTTTCGGAAATTTTGAACGGCGTTCTCGAAAAGACGGGATATAAGGCGTATATCAGCAAAAGCGGCGACATGGAACGGTTCGACAACGTCACGGAATTGCTGGCTTCGATCACGGAATATGAACAGAACGCAGGGGAAGATATGAGTCTCGAAGTATATCTTCAGCAGCTGGCGATCATATCGGATTATGAAAGCGAAAGAAACCAGAACTGCGTAAAGCTCATGACGATCCATTCGGCGAAAGGCCTTGAATTCCCGTACGTTATCGTCGCGGGGATGACGGACGGCGTTTTCCCGTCGAGGCGCACGCTCGAAGAACGCAAAGTCGAAGGTCTCGAAGAAGAACGCAGATTGTGTTATGTTGCGATGACGCGCGCAATGCGCGAGCTTTACCTGATCGAATCCGAGGGCAACACATACGGCGAGGCAAAAAAACTCCCGTCGAGATTTATTTATGATATAGACCAGTCCTGTCTGAACACGGTCGGAACTGTCCCGCAGGATATAATAAAAGAATTGGGAGTCAAAGTCAAACAGACGCAGACAACAGGAGATAAAAATATAAAATCCGCAAAATCCGCGCCGAAAATTTCATCGCAGACGTCTTATAAATATAATAAAGGCGATATCATGAGGCATAAAATCTTAGGTTTAGGCGAAATCGTCGATATAGATATAAAAAACGGCTTATATATGATCAGCTTCGCCGGTTCGGACAAACCCAAACCGATCGCCGTTGAATTTCCGGGGATAACGCCCGCGGAAGAAGAAGACGCAAATACATACAGGCAGTTTGTAGAGGCAAACGCCCCTGCCCGTCCGGAACATGCAAACGCAAATCAGACAAATCCGGTCAACGAACAAAAAGACAAAGAAATCTTGCGCGAACTTGAAAAACAGCTGGATTTTTTAAGCGGCGATAAGCCCCGGCAAAAACCCGAACCTGTGATAAAACCGGTTGTTAATGACCGGAATGATTGGAATAAAAAAATAGAGAAGTCTCAATCTCAAACTCCGCCGCCGAGCAATTTCAACAGGAAAATAGACAGGCTTTTCGGAAATAAAAAAGCCGAAAAAGAAAAAGTCCGGCGCGAACCGGACATATCTGATTTATCCGAAAAAGATTTTGAAGAATTTGATAATTATATTGTAGGGGACGCATACCCGGGCGTCCCGCCTGATCCCGACGCGCCGGATATAACCGATGGCTCCGAAACAGACGAAGATATAGCCGATATGATCACGATCACAGACGAAGATATAGCCGATATTATAGCAATCGAAAATCTGAATCCCGACGATATTGAAGATATTTACGTCGGCGAAGACGAAATCAGCGGGGAAACCGGATCCGTCCCCGTGGCTTTATACGACGCGCCGCCGCAGATTTTATACGACAACGAAGACAGGATTAATCTTTGGGACGATCCGAATGTCCCGAAAAAAGGCTGGGTTTGCGTCGACGTGATCGATTTGGGCCGGCCTGTGGGCGAATGCGGGATGTGCGGAAAAGAAGATATACGGTACGTTCACATCATGCGCCACGAGCTTCACCCGACGATCGGCGCGGGATGCGTCTGCGCGGGCAACATGGAAGGCGACGTATCCGCGGCGAAAGAACGCGAAAATTCCCTCAAAAATAAAATAAACCGGTTCAAAACGTTCACCGTGACAAATTTCAAGACAAGCGCGAAAGGCAATCTTTACACGAAATATAAAAACACAGTCATCACGTTCATGCAGAGCAAAAAAGAAAACGGCGGCTGGAATTTTGTCGAGAGCGGCGAATTTTCGAGTTATTTTAAAACATTGGACGAAGCAAAACGCGCCGCGTTCGAGAAAATCGACGCGCGGCGGGCGTGAGGGGATTTAATACACAAACGACAGCGTCAAACATGTGCCGTCCTCGGGGGTTTCAGGCATGTATAAATACCCGTCGTCCGCGGCGAACATGAAATTTTTTATGCCGGAATCCCATATATCTAAATACGTCCATCTTTTTATATAATTGACGTGGATTTTTTCCGGCAAATTGCGTTCGTTTAATTTTTTGAATGTTTCGACAAGTTCCAAAGTCGTTGGTTTGATTAAATCGACGAGCGGCGCGAATATTTCCGTGTGCAGTTTTTTGAACTGTTCAAACGTAAATATTGTGAATTGCGGTATATATTTATCGCCGTCTTTTTTTATAATCTTTTCTTTTACTGCGGTTGCGAACATTTCTTTAAATTCATCTAAATCGAACACAGGTAGATAAAAATTATTTTCTAAAAGATAGGAAAGCAAAATTTTCCATAATTTTTGTTGACCCACATTTCTTGTTATTGTAGATGGATTACCGGCAAAAATATAAATTCCAAGCCAATACGCAAGAAGCCTATCTTCGGGGTTTTCTTCGCTGCGCCAATCGCTCACACAGTCCAAAGTGCTGCTGCACCAGATACCGTTGACTCTATGCCATTTTTCCGGTTCAAAAATAGGTTCGCTTATAACTTGTTTGCTAAAATCGACAAATTGATTTTCGGATTGGTTAAACCCGTTTATCATATAACGTCCGCCGTCTTTGTGCAAGTCATGTTCAAAATCAAGCGAATTGGATATTTTTAATGTTTTCAGCGGTTCTGATTCGGAAAAATATCTCAAATACAAAGTCAAAATCGCCCATAATAATTTATTCCAGTCAAAATCACAGCCGTGAAACCCGATGTTTCTTATATCCTGCTCATGCGATTTAAAATAATCAATGATTTTTCTGTAATAATTTTCTTTTACGTTGATATAAATGTCCTTGACGTTATGAAAATGCTGACGGTCTTTTATGCCGAAATTCGTGATATATTTTTTGTTTTCGAGAACC
>Ga0209628_10001991_pt1 | contig 13617 bp, 13 predicted proteins | sample TergutCu122P4_FD_187285 | JGI IMG/M metagenome (GOLD analysis project Ga0209628, IMG submission 187285) | Cubitermes ugandensis P4 segment gut microbial communities from Kakamega Forest, Kenya - Cu122 P4 (SPAdes) (version 2) | ecosystem: Host-associated > Arthropoda: Insects > Digestive system...
AATACCCAGCGCCTCCAGCGCGTCCGCGCTGCCGGACTTGCTCGACACGCCGCGGTTGCCGTGCTTGGCGCAGCGCGCGCCCGCCGCCGCGGCGACGAACATCGAGCAGGTGCTGATGTTGAACGTGTGCGCGCCGTCCCCGCCGGTGCCCACGATGTCGATCAGATGCGTGGGGTCGGCGACATGCACCGGCGTGGCCAGTTCTTTCATGACCTGGGCGGCGGCGGCGATTTCGCCGACGGTTTCTTTTTTGACGCGCAGGCCGGTCAGGATCGCCGCGATCATCAGCGGCGAGACTTCGCCGGCCATGATCAGCCGCATCAAGTGCAGCATTTCATCGTGAAAGATTTCGCGGTGCTCGATGGTGCGCTGGAGAGCTTCCTGAGGAGTGATGGACATGGCTTTTGAAAAAAAGAAATAAACGGCGCCGTCCGGCAGCGCAAACGCGCGGCCGGACACGAATCATGCCAGCAACGCAAAGCCTTATCATAAGAAGCCACTTTTCAACCCACCCGAGGAGATCTTTAGATGAGTTCCAAACTTGCTAGCCTGGCCGTTGCCGTGGCGCTCGCTACCGGGTGCATCGGCGCCGCGCGGGCCGATATCGTGTTGGGCGCTTCGGTGCAGGAGACCGGCCCGGTCGCCAATACGGGCCGCTATTACACCGACGCCTACAACTTTGCCGTTGACAAGATCAACGCCGCCGGCGGCGTCAATGTCGGCGGCAAAAAGGAAAAGCTCGCGCTCAAAATCTACGACAACCAGTCCGACCTGAACCTGAGCGTACGCCAGTACGTGCAACTGGTCACCCAGGACAAGGTGAACCTGCTGCTCGGGCCGTTCGCCAGCAATTTCGCGCTGGCCGATTCGGCCATCTCCGAAAAGTATCAGATACCGATGGTGCAAGGCGGCGGCGCGTCCGACCAGATTTACACGCGCAACTTCAAATACATCTTCGGCACCCTGCCCCCGGCCAGCGACTACTTTAGCTCCACGCTGGCGATGATGAAGCAGCTCAAGCCCCTGCCGGCCAAGGTCGCGCTGCTGTTCGCCGACGACGCTTTCGACGTCTCGGTGGCCGACGGCACGCGGCCGCTGCTCAAGCAAAGCGGCTTTGAGCTGGCCTTCGAGCAAAAGTACGCCTCCAACGCATCGGACTTCGGCTCGATCATCGCGCAACTCAAGGACAAGCAGGTGCAAGCGGTGCTGGTCGCCGGGCACGAGACCGAGGTGCTCAACTTCATCCGCCAGGCCAAGAGTCTGAACTACGCGCCGCAAATGTATTCCTTTACCGTGGGCGTGCCCAGCGCGGACTTTCGCAAATCGCTCGGCGCCGATGCCGACTACGCTTTCGGCATGACCTCCTGGATGCCCTCGGCCGATCAGAAAGACCGCTGGTTCGGCGACGGCGCCGCGTTCGCCAAGGAATGGATCGCCAAATTCAAGTACGAGCCGGACTACCACGCGGCCAGCGGCGTGGCCGATGTGCAGGCGCTGGTGATGGCCATCGAAGCGGCCGGTTCGATCGAACCGCAAAAGGTGCGCGATGCGCTGACCAAGGTGGACTTTCCCAGCCTGTACGGGCAAATCAAGTTTGCCGACAACGGCCAAATCCACCTGCCGCAACAGGTCATCCAGGTGCAAAAAGGCGAAGTCAAAGCCATTTACGGCGACAAGTTCCTGGCCCAGCCGCTGTACCCGATGCCGGCCTGGGACAAACGTTGATTTGACGACGATACGCGACATGCGAGAGGATGCCTGATGCAACTGCTGCTCCAGGTTTTGCTCAACGGCATTTTGCAAGGCGGGCTGTTTGCGCTGATGGCGCTGGGGCTGGCGCTGGTGTGGGGAGTGCTCAACATCGTCAACCTGGCGCACGGCGCGTTCATCATGCTGGGCGGCTACGTGGTGTGGTGGCTGTATGCGCGCACCGGCATCGACCCGTTCGCGCTGCTGCCGGTGGCGGCGCTGGCGCTGTTCGCGATCGGCTACGGGGCACAGCGCGGGGTGCTCAACCTGGTGATGCGCGGGCCGATGTTCAACACGCTGCTGATTACCTTCGGGCTGGAAGTGGTGCTGACTTATTTGGTCTGGTGGATATTCAGCGCCGATTTCCGCACCATCAATCCCAGTTACGCCGGGCGCAGTATAACGCTGGCCGGGATTACGCTGCCGCTGGTCAAACTGGCCGCTTTCGCGCTGGCGCTGGCGCTCACGCTGGCGATGTGGCTGTTCCTGCTGCGCACGCGGGTCGGCCGGCGCATCCGCGCCACGGCGCAAAACCTGGTGGCGGCGCGCTTGTATGGCGTGGAGCCGCGCCACCTGTACGCGCTCACGTTCGCCATCGGCGCGGCGCTGGCGGGGGTCGCGGGCGGGCTGTTCGGCATGGTGTCGCAACTCAACCCGTACATCGGCGGCACGCTGACGGCCAAGTGCTTTGCCATTGCCATCATCGGCGGACTGGATTCGCCGCTGGGCGTGATCGCCGGCGGATTGGCCCTGGGCGTCATCGAAGCCTTCGCCTCGCTATGGCTGGGTTCAACCTTTGTCGAGGCGGTTAGTTTCGGCCTGCTGGTGCTGGTGCTGATCGTGCGGCCCACCGGGCTGCTGGGGCGCACGGCATGAAAACACCGCTCAAACTCGCGCTGCTGGCAATCGTGCTGATCGCCGCCGCCGCGCTGCCCTGGTGGGGTTCGCCCGTGCTGGTGCAATTCGGCATCGACGCGCTGCTGCTGGCCGTGCTGGCGCAAAGCTGGAACATTCTGGGCGGCTACACCGGCTATGCCTCTTTCGGCCAATCGACCTTCTACGGGCTGGGCGCTTACGGCGTGGCGATCGCGATGGTGCAACTGCACTGGCCGTTTGCCCTGGGCATACTGCTGGGCGTGGCGTTTTGCGTGGTGTTCGCGCTGCTGCTGGGCGTGCCGGTACTGCGGCTGAAGGGCCATTACTTCGCCATCGCCACGCTGGGGCTGGCGCAGGTGATGGGTGCGATTGTCTCCAACATTGAATTCGCCGGCGCCAACATCGGCTTGGTGCTGCCGGTGCTCAACAACGATCGGCTGTTTTACGAAGCCGCGCTGGCCCTGCTGGCCGCCGCGACGCTGACGGTGTGGTGGATTTCGCGCAGCCGCTTCGGTTACGGGCTGATCGCCATCCGCGAGAACGAAGAAGCCGCCGCCGTAATGGGCATCCACACCACGCTGTACAAGGTGCTGGCATTCGTCATCTCGGGCGTGTTCGCCGGGCTGGCGGGCGGCATTCATGCGTACTGGATCACCTTTCTCGATCCGGCGGGCGCGTTCGACCTGACGCTCAACGTCAAGATGATCATCATGGCCGTCTTCGGCGGACCGGGTTCGGTATTCGGGCCGGTGGTGGGCGCGTTTTTGCTGTCGGCCATTTCGGAACTGCTGTCAACCCAGGTCACCAGCATCGCCGCGCTGTTCTTTGGCATTGTGATCATCCTGGCGGTGGTGGCCATGCCGCGCGGCCTGGCCGACTTGCGCCGGCGCATCGGCCGCTTGGGGCTGGGTTATTTTGCGGACAACATCCGCCGCAACAAACTATGACCGAGCCGATCCTTCAAGTCAGCCATCTGTCGCGCCGCTTTGCCGGGTTGATGGCGGTCAAGGACGTGAGCTTTACGCTGGGACGCGGCGAAGTGCTGGGCCTGATCGGCCCCAACGGCGCGGGCAAGACCACGCTGCTGAGCATGATCTCGGGCACGCTGACGCCCAGCGCCGGCACCATCGTATTTGAAGGCCGCGACATCGCGCCGCTACCGGCGTTTCGCCGCGCCCGTCTGGGCATAGGCCGCACGTTCCAGATCATGCGGCCTTTTCCCGGCCTGACGGTGCTCGACAACGTGGCCATCGGCGCGCTGTTCGGCAACACCAACAAAAAAGCGCTGGCCGAGGCGCGCGAGGCGGCGCATGCCTGCCTGCGGCGGGTCGATTTGCATGGCCGCATCGACCACCGCGCCGACGAACTGGGCGGCCCCGACCGCAAGCGGCTCGAACTGGCCAAGGCGCTGGCCATGTCGCCGCGCATGCTGCTGCTCGACGAAGTGATGGCCGGACTCAACCACGTCGAAATCGACGAGGTGATCGGCGTCATCCAGTCCTTGCGCGCCGAAGGCTTGAGCATCCTGGTCATCGAACACGTCATGAAAGCCGTGCGCAGCTTGAGCGACCGCGTGATCGTGCTGCACCACGGCGAGCGCATCGCCGAAGGAACCAGCGACGCGGTGCTGAGCGATCCGGCGGTAATCGAAGCCTATCTCGGAAAGCGCAAATCATGAGCTTGCTGCACGTTCAAGACCTGCGCGCAGGCTACGGCGAAGCGCCGGTGCTCGAAGGCGTCAGCCTGGACATTCAGGCCGGTGAACTGGTCGCGCTGGTCGGCGGCAACGGCGCGGGCAAAACCACGCTGCTGCGCGCCCTTTCAGGACTGATTCCGGTCAGCAGCGGCCAAATCCTGTTCGACGGCGCAGCCATCGCGGGCCGCACCAGCGACCAAATCTTCCGCGCCGGCCTGACCCAGTTGCCCGAAGGCCGCCAGTTGTTCGACCGCATGACGGTTCAGGACAACCTGCTGATGGGCGCCAATCTGCGCAACGACAAAGGCGCGATCGCCGCCGACCTCGACCGCGTCTATACCCTGCTGCCGATCCTGCGCGAGCGCCATCGCCAGTTGGCGGGCACCCTGTCCGGCGGCGAGCAGCAAATGTGCGCGATAGCCCGCGCACTGATGGCCGCGCCGCGCCTGCTGATGATCGACGAAATGAGCCTGGGCCTGGCCCCGGTGGTGGTGCTGCAACTGATGGAAACCCTGCAACAGATACGCGCCGGCGGCATCACCGTGCTGCTGGTCGAGCAGGACGTGCACACCGCCCTGGAACACGCCGACCGCGGCTACGTGCTGGAAACCGGCCGCATCGTGCTGGAAGGCCCAGCGCGCGCGCTGCTGGACAACCCCGAGATTCAGAAGGCGTATCTGGGCGTTTGAGGCCACGGAACCGGGCCAGCTTGGCGCACAATACGCACGGCGGCGCGGTCAATCCGCCGCCGCGGATTAATTAAAAGGAGACATATCATGGCCACCGTTGCCGACATCTTGTCCGCCCGCAAAGACGCCCCACTGGCGTCGCTGCCTCCCGGCGCCACCGTGCGCCAAGCCCTGGAATTGATGGCCGAGCGCGAAATCGGTTCCGTGCTGCTGACCCAGGGCGACGCGTTGCTGGGCATCTTCACCGAGCGTGACTATGCCCGCAAGATCGCGCTGGAAGGGCTGTCGTCCATCGACACCCTACTGGCCGATGTCATGACCGCGCGTTTATACGTGGTCAGCCCGCGCCAGACCGTGCAGGAATGCATGAGCATCATGACCCAAGCCAAGGTGCGCCACCTGCCGGTGGTCGATGGCGGACAACTGATCGGCCTGGTTTCCATCGGCGACCTGGTCAACGCGGAATTGATGGAGCACAAATTCATCATTGCCCAGTTGGAAAGCTACATCGCCGGCAACATGGCTTGACGTTTGCGTTGAAGCGGCGCAAATCCCGCCACGAGTGCCGTGGTCAGGATTTGCAACGAGGCGGGGCCGCGCCCCCAAGCCGCAATGGCGGCGCCGCGCGAGGATCAGCCGTTGACGTAGCGGCCCAGGAAGAGGATCGCGCCGGTCGCGGTGTCGCGAATCAGGAAGACGAAGGGCTTGTCGAGGGTGAGCACCACGGGCTGGGGCGGATTGAGTGGCGCACTCACCGTTGTAGCGATCACTACCGCTGTTGCAGCGGCGGCTTCGGTGCCTTTTTCATCGACACTGATGAAGGCTTTATGTATGACATCGCTAATATATAACGCTAGATCCCCGTCACTGTGGTCGGTCGAGATACCCGAGAAATCCGCCTTCTTGTCATCGAAGGGTGTCGTGGCGCCCAGCGTCTTGAGAGCGTTTTTGACGCTGAAGGAGTCGCCCTCGATTTTGAACTTGGGCATGGTCAAGGCAACCAGGGTGCGCTTAAGAGCGATGTCGATGTCTGACAACGTCGCCGCGTTGAAGGAAGATTCAAACGCCGCCAGATTGTCCGGCAGAATCGCCGTGAAGGTAAGACCGCCGTCATAGGGAAGATTCACGGCGCGCCAACCGTTGCCCTGGCCGTAAGAGAAATTGGCGGTGTTACTCATCATCTGCGCGGTGCTGTCACCGTTCACGCCGTGGAAAATGCCAGCGGTGGTGGCTTGCGTCGAGAACGGCAGACTCCAACCGCCATTGAAGTAGACGGCGTTGACCAGTACCAAGCGCGTGAGCTTGTCAATTGACCCTTTGGACAAAAGGTTCAGAATTTTGTCGTTGGTCTTGCCGGCCACCCAGTCGTTGATGGTAATGCGCGCGGCATCGGGAGCATTTTTGAAATCGACAAGATAAATGCCGGCACCGTAGTTGGTTGCCAGCGTGTCCAGAAACGGCTGCTCGAAAATTTTCGTGGCCTCGCCCCATATCGAGTTAGCGATGCGCAACGTGAGTGGCGCCGCGCCCTCCCTGGCCAGCGGACGCGGCGACGTCAGCGCCAGGTCCAACGCGTTAAAGGCCGCGTGCAAGCGAGCATCCGGCAGTGTGAAGTGCAGCGCGTTCTTCAGCTCGCTGGCGGTGGTGCCGCGCGCGCCGGCATAAGTCATCGCCAGGGCGACGGAAATGGAGTGCGGCGAGAAGAAAAGATTCTTGTTGGCAAACGAGGAATCTTTTCGCAAGGTCGCGTAAAGATCGGCGGCGAAGGCGGTGTTGCCCTGGCGCAGCACGGCGGCATCCGTGTCGGAGACGCTGGGCGATGTGTTGCGCGCCAGGGACGATGCCGCCAGTGTGCCGTTGGCCGGGGTATTGGTGGCGCTGGGCGAATCTCCGCCTCCGCCGCCGCAGGCTTGCAGCACAAAGAGTGAGGCTGCCGCGGCAGCGAGCAGTGCTTTTTTCATGATGGCTCCCTTCGATTGAATGTTTGTTATTAATCAATCAAAATCGAATATTATTGAAAGCAACACATCACATCTCATGCTTTATTCAAATTCGTGAAATTTTGGACTAACAACTTTATATTGTACCGGGTCTAAAAAGAAATACTTATTTGCGGTGGATTGATGTGTTGCGCAATCGCCACGCGGCGGCGTGCGGCAGAAAATCCCGGCAGTGGCGGTGGCCTTCCGGAACGAAGGACAATACGCGCCCGTATGTCCTCTTCTCACGCTGATTCCCTCCCCTCCTCTGGCCTGCGGCCCGATGAATCCTCGGCCGAACCGCCCTCGCCGCATTCGGCTTTTCGCATGACGGGCGCGGAGCGCCGCGCCAGCGCTTCGCTGGCGGCGATCTTCGCACTGCGGATGCTGGGGTTGTTTTTGGTGCTGCCGGTGTTCGCGCTGGAAGCGGCGCGCCTGCCCGGCGGCGACGATCCGGCGCTGATCGGATTGGCGCTGGGCATCTACGGCCTGACGCAAGCGGTGCTGCAAGTACCGCTGGGCCTGGCCAGCGACCGTTATGGGCGCAAGCGGGTCATTGTGCTGGGCCTGCTGGTGTTTGCCGCCGGCAGCGTGCTGGCGGCCTGCGCGGGCACGGTACACGGCCTGATTGCCGGGCGGGCGTTGCAAGGCGCGGGGGCGATTTCAGCGGCGGTGACGGCGCTGCTGGCCGATCTGACGCGCGACGAGGTGCGCACCAAGGGCATGGCGATGGTCGGCGCGAGTATCGGGCTGATGTTCGCGCTGTCGCTGATGGTCGCGCCGACGCTGGACCACTGGGTCGGCCTGCCGGGGCTGTTCGCGCTAACCACGGCGCTGGCGCTGGCGGGCATCGTGCTGGTGGTCTGGGTCACGCCGCCCGAACCCAAGCGCCATGCCGATGAGCCGCGCGGACGCATCGCCGATGTGTGGGCGCATCCCAAGCTGTGGCGGCTGGACCTGGGGGTGTTCGTGCTGCACACGGTACAGATGTCGATGTGGGTGGTGGTGCCGGGCCTGCTGGTGCAAGCCGGGTTGCCGAAGGCGCTGCACTGGCACGTTTATTTGCCGGCGGTGCTGCTGTCGTTCGTGCTGCTGGGCATCATCTTCGGCGCGGAACGCGGCGGGCATCTGCGCGCGGTGCTGCGCGGAGCCATTGCGCTGCTGCTGGCGGTACAGCTGGCGCTGGGGTGGCTGGCCCCGCATGCCCCAAGCGTGTGGGCGATCGGGATTGTGCTGTTCTTTTTCTTTGCCGCCTTCAACGCGCTGGAAGCCACGCAGCCCAGTTTGATTTCGCGCCTGGCACCACCGTCGGCGCGCGGCACGGCGCTGGGCATTTACAACACGCTGCAATCGCTGGGACTGTTCGCGGGCGGTGCGTTGGGCGGCGTGCTGTTCAAGTACTTTGGCCCAACCGCGGTGTTTGCGGCGACGACGGTGCTGGCCGCGTTGTGGCTGCTGCTGGGCTGGGCGCAGGTGGTGCCGCCGCCGCGCTCGCGCCAGCCGGCGGCGCAAACCGTGATCGAGCCGTAAGCCACACCATGACCGTTTAGCCGGTTTGTAAGCCGTCCGGTTCAGGCACAATGTGCCTTGATCTTCTTCCAATCCGCAACGCCATGGCCTCTGTCAACAAAGTTATCCTTGTCGGCAACTTGGGGAAAGACCCCGAGTTGCGCACCTTTCCCAACGGCGACCAAATCGCCAACGTAACGCTGGCCACCACTGACAAGTGGAAGGACAAGGCCACCGGCGAACCGCGCGAGCACACCGAATGGCACCGGCTGGTGTTTAACGGGCGGCTGGCCGAAATCGCCGGGCAATACTTGCGCAAAGGCTCACCCATCTACGTTGAAGGCAGCATCCGCACCCGCAAATGGCAAGACCAAAGCGGGCAAGACCGCTACAACACCGAAATCCGGGTGGACCAAATGCAAATGCTCGGCAGCCGTCAGGGTGCGAGCGAACCGCGCGCCGATGACAGCTACGGCGACCCGCGCCCCGCCGCCGCCCCCGCGCCGCGCCCGGCCGCCCCCGCCAGCCGCCCCGCGCCCGCCCCGGCCGCGCCATCGGGCAATGCCAGCAGCGGGTTCGACGATCTGGACGACGATATTCCGTTTTGACAATAGGTTAAAGCCAAGCCTCTATCCCCTGCGGCGGAACAAAGCGTTTATTGCGCCAAATCAGCCGCGTGGGCAGCGCCTCGGGCAGCACGCGCGGAACCTGCCGATACGCCGGATCGCCGGGGTAGCAAATCGTGCGCTGGCCATCCAGCTCAATGGAATGCGGTTCGACCAGATACGGGTCGCGTGCGCGCGCATCGGCCAGCGCCGCCGCCGTGTCGGGATATAGCGACAGATGCAGCAAGCTCATGATCTGCGGCGGCGCCAGTTCCATTTCGTGCTCCGCATACAGGCGCAGCGCCGTGCGCGGCATGAGCCAGCGCGCCTCGGTGACCTCATGCTCGTCGGCGCGCGCGTCCTGTCCCGGCGGCAGCACGGCCAGTAAAAAACGGGTGTCAAAGCGCTTGTTCATGACCGACGGCTGGCGCGGAGTGATCCAGCGCGACCAGGGCGCCAGGCTTTGCGTATCCAGCCGCAGCGCGCGGCGCGCCAACAGCGGCGCGAAAACCTCGGCGCGCTCGTCCGCGGAGGCGGCCTGCGGCGCGCCATTTTGAGCACGCGCGAACAACACACCCGCCTCCTCGAACGCCTCGCGCGCGGCGGCCACGAAGATGCCCGCCGCGGCCTCCGGCGTTAAATCCGGTTCGCCCAGCAAGGGCGCAATTTGGCCCGGCGCGCGGTCCAGCAGCGCCAGCGCATCGGGCGCGCCGTCGTTCGCATCAACCTTGCCGCCGGGAAAAACCCAGGCCCCGCCCAGCACACCCGATTGACCGTGGCGGCGCAGCAGCAGCACCTGCAAACCCTGCGCGCCGTCGCGCAGCAGCACCACGCTGGCGGCATCGCGCGGCGGGGAGTCAATTACGGCAGTGTTGAGTTCCATGAGGTGATCCGGAAAATGGCAAGGAGGGGAGCTTACGCTCAATCCGGAAAAATATCCGCCGGCGCCGCCAAATCCGCCAACGCCGCGTCGAACGCCGCTCGATCGGCCAGCCGCCGCATGGGCGGCAGCGCGGCCAGCAAGCGGCGGCCATAGCTCATGGTGGTCAGGCGCGTGTCGCAGATGGCCACGATGCCGCGGTCGGTTTCGCGGCGAATCAGGCGGCCCGCGCCTTGCTTCAAGGCAACCGCTGCTTCGGGCAACGAAAAATCGGCGAACGGGCTGCGGCCTTGCGCCTGCAAACGCCGGCTGCGCGCTTCCACCAGCGGGTCGCCCGGCGGCGGGAACGGCAGTTTGTCGATGATCACCAGTTGCAGCGCGTCGCCGGGCACGTCCACGCCTTCCCAAAAGCTGCTGGAGGCAACCAGCACGCAGCCGCGCCCGCCGGCGCTGCCTTTGAGGAAGCGATCCAAAATGATGCGCTTGGGCAACTGCCCTTGTACCAACACGTCCAGCGACGGCGCCAGGCGCTCGGCCAATACATCACCGATGGCGCCCAACGCACGCAAGGTGGTGGTCAGCACCAGCGTGCGTCCGCCGATCCGCTCGGCGGCGTCGCCCGCCAGACGCGCCACTTGGGCGCTATGCGCCGGGTCGTTGGGGCGCACGATGTCCGGCGGCACGTACAGCGCCGCCTGCCGCGCGTAATTGAACGGACTGCCGATGCGCAGCACGCGCGCATCCTGCAAGCCGCACGGTTCGGTAAACCAGCTCAAGCGCTCGTCGTCGCCCAAGGTGGCGGAGACAAAAATCCAAGCCCGGTGACGAGCGGTTTCCTGCTCGTCTGGCGCGTCCTGCTCATCCTTGGGCGGGCCCTGCCCCAGCAGCCGCGTGCGTATCGTCTCGGAGATGTCGAGCGGGGATTCGGTCAAACGCAGGGTGCCCGTCACGTCCAGCCAGCGCACGGCGTCCGGCGCGGCCGCTTGCATAAAGGCTAGCGCGCGCTCGGCCAATAGCTCGGCGCGCGCCATCAGCCGCACAAAATCGGGCGCCAGTTCGCTGACCGTGTCCAGACCGGCGCGCGCCTGTTCCAGCGCCTCGGCGATCGCCGTCATACTTGGCTGCCACGCGCCTTCATCGACGCCTTCGGGCACGGCGCCGGTCCAGCGCAGGCGGTTGCCGCGCGCCGCACCCGCCGTCAGCCGCAAATCGCGCGCGCTGCGTTCCAGCCGCGCCGCCAAGCCTTGCCAATCGACCAAGCCGCGCGCCCATTGCAATCCGGCGGCCAGCAGGTCGCGCGCCAAATCGAGCAGCTGCCCGGTGCCCAGGTTGTTGCCCAAAAACTGAATGCCGGTTTCGTTGAGCTGATGCGCCTCGTCGAACACCACGGCGTGCACCGAGGGCAGCAATTCGGCCATGCCCGATTCGCGGATCGCCAAATCGGCAAAAAACAGATGGTGGTTGATGACCACCAGGTCCGCCGCCAGCGCCGTGCGCCGCGCCCGGTTGATGGGGCAGGCGCGAAACTGCGGGCAGTCCGTACCCAAGCAGTTCTCGCGTGTGGAAGTCACCAGCGGCACCAGCGGCGAGCGTTCGTCCAACGTCGGCAATTCCGCCAGATCACCGGTTGCACTGCCGCGCGCCCAGCGCTCGACACGGACCAGCTGATCGAGCAAGCCCACACGCTCCCCGCTGCGCGCGGTTCGCTGCCCTCCGAGGGGGCGCTCGCCCAACGACTGTCCGGCCAGCGCCAGCCGGTGCGGGCAAACGTAGCTGGCGCGGCCTTTGAGCAGCGCGGTTTTCACCGGCACGCCCAGCGCCTCGATCAGACGCGGCAGGTCGCGGCCAAACAACTGGTCTTGCAACGTTTTGGTGGCGGTGGAAAGCAGCACCTGCCGCCCTGCCAGCAGCGCCGGAATCAGATAGGCATAGGTCTTGCCCACGCCGGTCGCGGCCTCGGCAACCAGCGCGCCGCCGCGCTCGAAAGTCCGCGCCACCGCGTGCGCCAGTTGCAACTGCCCGGCGCGCGGCGCAAAGCCCGGCGTGGCACGCGCCAGCGCGCCATCCGGCGCAAAAACCGCCTCGACCGCGGCGGCCAGCCCAGACTCACCCGCCATCGCGCGGCGTGCAGGCTGGCAGGGGCATGTAACAGTTTGCCGTGCTCATGGATACAATTTCATCGGTTTGTCAAAGCCAAGCCTCAGGAGGGAGGACTGGTTCAATTCAAGCATAAAAGCAATCTTATCCTTGCCATAAGAACCTGTTTATGACATCAATGAACGGCGGCTATCGGCTCAGCGCCGCCACCGGCCTGCATCAAGGCGATCGCGGGCAGCAGCAAGATCAGGTGATTTTGCTGGCGCACCCCTACGTCACCGGTTGCGTGATCGGCGTGGTGGCCGATGGCATGGGCGGACGCACCGGCGGACGCAAGGCCAGCGACCAGGTGATATTGACCGCCGGGCAACTGTTCGAGCGCTACATGCCCGGCACCGACGACTCGGCGGAGTTGCTGCGCGAGATCACGCTGCAAGCGCACACGATGGTCAAGCTTACCGCCCTCACCACCGAGCAAGAACCGCACAGCACCATCGCGGCTTTCCTGATCAACCCCAACGGCGCATGTTTTTGCGTGCATTCGGGCGATTCACGCATCTACTACTTTCACCGCGATAAGCTGCTCAAGCGCACCCTGGATCATTCCTACGTGCAAACGCTGGTCAATCAAGGGCAATTGACCGAGCAAGAAGCCGCCGTGCACCCGCAAGCAAACGTGCTCGTGTCATGTCTGGGCACGCCGAGCGAACCCCGGATGGGCCGGTTGCATATCCCGCAATTGAGCATCGGCGACAGCCTGCTGGCCTGCTCCGACGGCCTGTGGCACTACTTTACCGCCAAGGAACTGGGTATGGTGATTGCGTCCATGCCGCCGCGCGAGGCCAGTCAATTCCTGGTGCACAAGGCGCGCGAACGGGCAATGGGCCGCGGCGACAATTTGTCGCTGGCAATCGTGCGCATCGAACCGCTCGCGCCGGGCAGCGCGGTGGTGGGATCGGCGTTTACCCCACTGACCAAAAAACCGGCGCCGCGTTGATCACCTGCCGCTATTGCGCGCCCGAGGCCGGCGGTACCGGCGCATCCGCGCTGGGAGAATCGACCTTGCGCTTGTTGGCATTTGCCGCTTGCTTGCGTGCGATTTGATCCAGCCGCGCGGCGGTGCGGCGCTCGCGCTCCTGGGCATTGAGGGCCAACTCATCGTGCCGCAGCGCATCCAGCACGGCGCGGCGATCGGCCAGCGCCCGATCCAGACAGGCATTGACGGCAAACCGCTGCCAGCAGTCGCGCCGGTCTTGTTGATAGCGCGCATCGGCGGCGGCGCGCTCGCTCGCGATGCGCCGCCGCTCGGCATCGGCCGATTGCCGGAAAGCCTGGTCGCCGTCGCTGGATGCATCGGCGTCCGCGGCGCCGGCCGCCGCTTGCGGCAAGGCGGCATCGGTCTGCGCCGGCGCCGCCAACGGCACGGCGCAGGCCAAAGCCAGCAACAGCGGCAGGATCGTAGAGCGGTTCATGTTCAACCTAGAAACGGTAGTTGGACGCGCCCGAGCAGGCCGTCATCGGGGGGGCTGGCAAGGCG
>Ga0209628_10001992_pt1 | contig 13614 bp, 8 predicted proteins | sample TergutCu122P4_FD_187285 | JGI IMG/M metagenome (GOLD analysis project Ga0209628, IMG submission 187285) | Cubitermes ugandensis P4 segment gut microbial communities from Kakamega Forest, Kenya - Cu122 P4 (SPAdes) (version 2) | ecosystem: Host-associated > Arthropoda: Insects > Digestive system >...
ACAATAGGTTTTTCGGCTATAACCTGATAAAAATCAACATGTAACAAATTATCTGTTACGGGGTGGAACTGCATTTCTTTTAAAACAGCGTTACAGGTTTTTTCCCCAATGCTTAGATTAACCAAAAAGATTTCCGGAGTATAAATGAGTTTCCGGATGGCATCTTTGGTTACATTGAAATGCACAACTTCATCTCCTCCATAAAGGACACATGGCACTTCACCTTCTTTACGGTTTAGTTTGGAGGCTTTTTTCCCCAGACTTTTTCTTAATTCACCTTCTAATTTGAACGATTTCATTTTTCAATTTTTTTGTGTTACTCAAAATTAAGACATAATGCTCCTCAATTTCCCATCACACGGAATTTTAAAGCGGGTGCAAATATAGTGTTTTTATTACAAACAAACAAATTTTATTTCATTTCCTGTGAGCCTTCCTATTTCGATACAATTAAGAATGAACTTAAAACAAGGCTAATGTATTTTGATTTGATGTTGCTGATGTAAGTAATCTGCTTCATGTTTTTACATACCTAACCTGTATGTAAGGCATGAAAAATAAACTCCTTTTACTCCGTGTTAAAAAATAATCCGGAAAAAAAATAACGAAATGAGGGTACTCTATTAAGAATACCCTCATCTTTTATTGATTCTTTCCAAATGTAGAAAAGAATGGAATCTTTTTTTAGAAAACCCAACCTAAACGAAGTGCAGGATTTACACTTACACCAAATGCAGATCCACTAATTTCATCTTTAGACTCGGTAGTTGAAGTTGGAGAAGTTATTTTCCATTTTTTTAATGAGAGACTTGAAAAACCTAACCCGCACTCAGCGCCAATGTATATATTTTTTGCAAAATAATAATTGAATCCTGCAAAAACACCTAATCCAAATGCGTTGAAATTTTTTTTCGTGTTTTCTTCCTTCGTTTTTACATCTCCACTACCAGAATTTACTGTCTCTTCTTCTGTGTAAGATGTTGATCCTACACCAAACTCAGCTCCCACATAAGGAGTTAATTTTTCAGTGCCTGCAAAAGAATAAACAATTCCCGGTGATACCATAAAACTGCTTTCAGAAGTTTCAGTTTTTCGGTTTGTTGCGGGTGCGCTTAATCCATTGTCGTCTGAGGTGCTTTCTGAAGAAAAGCCAAATCCTAAACGGAAACCAATTTCATCCGTAAAAGAATACGTTAAAACTAACTTCCCTACACCAGGCATGCCATCCTGAAGGGAAACATCTGTCAAACCGGATACTTGAAGTTCCATTCCTAACTTACCGGCTTCCGGTTTAAAACTTTGCGCGTTTACTGCTACAGCAGCAATAAGCATAACTGCTACTAAAATCTTTTTCATTTTTAATAATAATTTTAATTTTGCCTACTCTGTCAATGCTTTTCGGCTTCCGCATTTTTAATAAATTTTGTAATAATCTTGATAAAACCGGCGCAAAGATACACTTTTTTCTTATATATAATAATTTTTGCACAAAATAAGAGCAATCACGAAAGAAAAAATTTTTATCTTTGTCTCCGCAAAGACAAAAGTAATTCAAACAAGCGTATGCAAGTTAAAGATTTGTTTTGCGCATAAATTCCAAAAAAAGAACGGTATTAAAAAGATTAAGTACATAATTTGGGGTTATTTAGTCTTTTGGTGTGTGTTTTACATCATGCCCGCAAGTTTATTGAGTATCCCTTTGGTGCAAAAAAAAATCTCAAAGATTGCGTCCGAAGAACTTCATGCTGTTTTGGGTGTGCCGGTTAACATTGGGCAAGTCAATTTTGAACTGTTCAACAAACTTGTTATTAAAGACTTATATTTAGAAGATCAACAGAAGGAAGTCCTGTTTCAAGCCAAACGTTTGAGTGCCGGATTTGATTTTTGGCCTCTGTTCAAGGGAAAAATCAGATTCAGTTCTGTTCAGTTGTTCAGTTTTCAATTCAATTTAACGAAACAAGACGATGATTCTCCTCTCAACATTCAATTTGTGATTGACGCATTTGCGAGTAAAGACTCTGTAAAGAAAGAAAATAATATTGATTTGGTTATCAGAAATCTTAATTTACAGAGAGGCATTTTTACTTTCAACGTACAAAACGCTCCGGAAACTCAAGGGAAGTTCAATGCCAAACATTTGAATATTAAAGATATATCTTCAAAAATTCAAATTAAAAAATTAACAAATTCTGAGTTGATTGCCGAAATCGACCGGCTCAGTTTTAAGGAACAATCAGGTTTTACAATCCGGAGAATAGCGCTCGGATTGGATTTTTCAAAAGACAGCGCTGCCATAAAAAAATTGGAGATACTTTTGCCTTGCAGTTCTTTGACTGTAGAAAACATTTTAGCCGACTTCAGAGAGGTTTCCGAATCGGGCGACTACATTAATCATTCGCATATTTCAATGCAAATTCTTCTTTCCGAAATTTGCTTGCAGGATTTAAGCGCTTTTGTGCCTGCTTTCGGAAACTATAAAGATTTGTTAAACATTCAGGGAGAAGTTTCAGGTAAAATAAATCGCCTCGAATTAAACGATTTTTTGTTGAGAGATGAAGATAAATTGCTGTTACATGCCAATATGCTGGCCGAAAATTTAACTAATGGAGAAGATGTATTTGTTTCCGGCATAGTAAAAAAATCATTTATTTCTGCCAACGAAATTGCGAAAATTGTGAATAATCTCAGTGAAAAACCGGCTAACTTTCCGGAGCAGATTTTACGATTGGGAAATATACGGTTTGAAGGTGAAATGTCGGGGCATTTTCATCATTTAACAGCTTATGGCTTGTTTGATACTGATATAGGAAGTATACGGACTGATATTTTGATTGGGAAAAACCATACTAATTTCATTAAAGGCGAAGTCAAATCGCAGAATATCGACCTGAAAAAGTTTTTTTTAAACGACGATTATGGAATTACCAACTTCAAAATTCAGGTAGATGCTCAACAAAACCGGAATAATCAATACGAAGGAACCGTGAATGCAAGAATCAACAGCATTGAGTATAAACATTATGCCTACGAAAATATCGACCTGAAAGGCAATTTCACTGAGAAAAGTTTTGATGGAACACTCGATATTGATAATCCCGAAGCCCGGTTGATGTCGAAAGGTTTAGTTCTGTTTGATAGGAGTAAATCTGTTTTTAATTTTTCCGCCAAAGTCGAACACATCAAGTTAGACCGGTTGAATTTAAGCAAGAAGTATAAAAATTCAGATTTATCATTCAATTTGAATGTTGATTTAACAGGAAACAATATGGATAATGTATCAGGTTGCATTGATTTAAGAAATGTGCGGTTCATTGCTGAAAAAGGAGAATATTCTTTAGATTCATTAACCGTTTCGTCGCGCACAACTGAAACGAATGATAAGTTGCTGAATATCAAGTCGGATTTTCTCAACGGAACAGTGATTGGCAACTATTCGATTGATGATATTGTTCCTGCCCTCCAAGAAACCGGAAATCATTTGCTGCCGGTGTTTGTTAAAGCTCCCCAAAAGAAAGTTACTTCAGAAAACGATTTTAAAATAGATGTAAGCATTCATGATATGGAGCAGCTTGCTAACATTTTTGATTTGCCTTTTGTTTTGTATGATGAAACAAGAATACAGGGTGATTACAGGCATGAAACAGGTAAATTCAATCTGGAAATATCATCGCCCAAGTGTTATGTAAATAACATGCAACTCAAAGATTGCTATGTCAAACTCAAAAACAAAGACGACAGGGAGGCGCTACTTTTAGTTAACGCTACTCAAATGAAAAACGACAAAACGAACAAGATTGCTGCCGTTATTGATATTTCAGAGGATATGATCCATTCAAAACTGAAGTGGAACGACAAACTGGATCATTATAACGGCTTCTTCAACGTTTCAGCTAAATTCACAGAGCAACAGGGGGCATTTCCACTCAAAACCGAAATAAATTTTTTAGAATCCAAAGTAACATTTAAAGACTCTGTCTGGAATATCCATCCCTCACAAATTATTATGGATTCGGCAAAAATAAAAATAAACCACTTGTTTGCAAATCATTCCGACCAGTTTGTGAAAATAAACGGAATTATTTCAGAATATCCGCAAGACAGCCTTTGGGTTGATTTGAACAAAGTAAGTTTGGATTATATTTTCGATATTTTAAGTATTCGTACCTTTGAAATGGGAGGTATTGTTTCCGGACATGCTACTGCCAATGATATATTTCACACGCGGGAATTGTCGACACGGTTGAACGTTGAAAATTTTTCATTCAATAAATCTGTAGTAGGAAATTTAACCCTGCTTGGAATTTGGGATGATGAAAAAAAGGGAATCCAACTGTTGGGAGATATTTATAAAAACGACTCCAGCAGAATGAAAGTGGATGGAATGATTTTTCCCATAAAAGAAGCGTTAGACCTCAAATTTAAGGCGAAAAATGTTAATGCCGCTTTTCTCAGGCGGTATTTGAATAATGTAGTGAAAGATATTTCCGGATTAATTTCCGGCGACGTTAATTTGTTCGGTGATTTTTCGGATGTTACACTTGCGGGAGATGTTTTTGTGAAAGACGGAAGTTTCGGAATAGATTTTTTGAATACGACTTATTTTTTTTCCGATTATGTATATTTAAAACCGGATGAAATCGCAATTAAAAATGCTACATTTTATGATAAGTTCAAAAATAAAGCAACAGTTAACGGCTCTGTAAAACACAAATTTCTGGAAGATTTTGTCTTTTCGGCAAATGTCAATACAAATAATTTCTTAGTTTTTAATGCAACAGAACAGAAAAATCCCCTGTTTTTCGGAAGCGCATTCGGAACAGGCTCTCTCTCCATTAAGGGAAATGAAAACCAGGTTGATTTTGACCTGAAAATGAGAACCGATGAAAGAACCAAAATAACATTGAATTTTATGGAACAACGCGATGTAGCGGAATATAATTTTATCAACTTCGTTTCAAAAAAGGATTCAGACCCCACTACTTTGGATAAGATATTTTCACAGTTCACCAATAAACCTATTTATATACGTTCAGAATCAGGGACAGACCTCAACTTCAATTTACAGTTAACCGCTACGCCGGATGCTACCATTGAGCTAATCATGGATCCCGTGAGCGGAGATAAAATTAAAGGTTACGGACAAGGGCCTGTCAATATTCGATATGGTACAAATTCGGCTTTGAAACTTTACGGAAAATATATATTGGAAAAAGGAACGTATAATTTCAGTTTTCAGCAAGCCCTGTACAGAGATTTTCAAATTCGCGAAGGCAGTTCCATTGCGTTCAACGGCGACCCCTACACAGCAACCCTTGATATCGACGCCATTTATTCGCTTTCTGCCAATATTTCCGATTTGAGCGAAAATTTAGCACAGGAAGCATCAAGAATGAATCTTCCGGTTAATTGCGTTTTGAAAATCACCGGAGCCTTAGAACGGCCGGATATAAAATTTGATATTGAAGCGCCTAATTCGGACGAAAATATCGAACGGCAAATCAAAGCGCTGATCAATACCGAAGAAATGATGAACCGCCAAATCATTTACTTATTGGTTCTCAATAAATTTTATACTGTAGAAACAGGAAATAATACCTCTACACAAAGAAACAATGATTTTTCTTCGCTGGCGGCATCTACCTTGTCGTCTCAGCTAACAAGCCTCCTGGGGTCGTTGAGCGAAAATCTTCAGATTGGAGCAGTTTATACTACAAACAACAGCAACGTTTTTACAGATACGGAAATGGCGCTTATGCTGTCGAGCCAGTTACTGAATAACCGTTTGATTTTCAACGGTAATTTCGGTTACCGCGACAGTCCGGCAACAAACACCAGCTTTATTGGCGATTTTGATGTGGAATATAAACTTACGAAAGCTGGCGATATTCGTTTGAAAGCATATAATCACTATAACGACAGATATTATTCTCTCCGGTCGGCCTACACAACGCAAGGTTTCGGAGTTTTATACAGAAAAGATTTCAATAATTTCAGGTATATTTTCAGGAAAAAGCAATTATAATTCCAATGTGTAATGTGAAAAATTTCATCTATATTTGCAAGCGTATAATTTCGTAACATATTTAATAAATACATTAATACTATAGATTATGAACAAAAAACTTGGAACAAGAATCAAACAGCTGCGGGAATCAAAATCAATCAGTTTGGAAGAAATGGCCGAACGTTCGGGATTGGATGTCTCTCAAATTAAAAAAGTGGAAGAAACCGACGACTTCCCTTCTTTGTCGCCGTTAATCAAAATAGCTCGCGTGCTGGGTGTCAGACTGGGTACATTTTTAGACGATAATGATGAACTCGGCCCTGTTATTTCTCGAAAAGAACGGCATAATAAAACCATTAGCTTTTCGACAAACGATACGAAAGAACACAAGCACATGGATTATTATGCTCTCTCTGCCTCTAAAGCAGGAAGGCACATGGAACCGTTTATTATCCAGATTTCTCCAACCGAAGCAGGCGTCGATTTCGTAACTTCAACACACGAGGGAGAAGAATTTATTTATTGCCTTGAAGGATGTGTCGAAATTACTTATGGTAACGGAATGTATTTATTAGAAGCCGGCGACAGTATTTACTACGATTCTATTGTTGCCCATCATGTACATGCCGCCGACGAACATGCCGCAAAAATTTTAGCGGTAGTTTACACTCCTGTGTAGGTATGAAAAAGATTATTCTGGTAATAAGTATATTAACCGGCTTTTCCCTGTTAAAAGCACAAGATACTTATTATCTTACATTAGAGGAAAGTATAGAAATTTCCAAACAGAAAAGCTACAGCATGTTGAAACTGCGACAGGACATCAAAATCGCAGAATACAACCTGAAGTCAGCTACCAGTCGACTGAAAACCCATGTCGATCTGGCATTTAATTTGCCGCAATATACGAAGGGAACCGGAGAATGGACGGATAGTCTCGGACGGATTTCTTCTTATTATTCGATAGAAAAACTTAATTATTCGGGAGCGCTCGTCATCAACCAGCCTTTAATTACCGACGGTAATATCTACATGTCGGGCGCATTGACCGGAACCAACGATAAAAATCTCGATGAACGGTATGCACGGCTCAATACTCGAATAGGTTTTAACCAGCCACTCGACGCTTTTTATGGATATAATGCCATCAAATCGGGTTTGAAAAGAGCCGAACTGGCATACGAACAGTCGTATAAAGCATTGAAAAGAGAAGAACTGGATTTGGTTTATCAGGTAAGCAGCTCCTACTACAACTTGCTTTCGCTGCAAAAAAGCGCCGAAATAGCATTCTTAGACCTTGAACGTCAAACTGAAGCGCAGGAAATTTCAAAAAATAAATATGCGGCCGGACTCATTCGCGAAGTAGATGCCTTGCAAATGGAAGTTGATTTGGCGGAAGCTCAAAATAATTACGCACTCGCTGTTTTGAATCAGGATGCGGCAAGCAATTCATTAAAAGAATTACTGGGTATTGGACTGAAAGACAGCGTTGTGTTAAAAAGTAATTTCGACTATAAAGTGATAGTGGTGGATCCGGAGGTGGCAGTAAAACTGGCGCTTAAAAATCGCTCCGAACTCAGAGAACAGGAAATACAGATAGAACAGCAAAAACTGTATGTGAAACAACAAAAAGCAGCCGGAATGATAAAAAGCAGTATTGATGCTTACTGGGGGAAAGAAGGAATCGGAGGCCCCTTGCGTGTGAGTTCATACGATGCCATTGAGCTTTCTTACAATAATTATTTTAACCGGCCTCCTGTTTTTGGAATAGGACTTACGGTCAGGATTCCCGTATTTGACTGGGGTGAAAACCGAGCGTTGGTAAGAGCGTCTGAATCGCGCTTGAAACAGTATACTTACAGGAAAGAGGAACTTGAACGTCAAATCGAAACACAAGTACGCAATCTCGTTGCCAATGTTAACAACAGTTTGAAACGCTTGCAACTGTTGGAAAAAAACGTAAAGGTTGCTGAAAAAAGCTTTGAAATTACCCGCCAACGCTATTCAGACGGAGACATCGACAGTCAATCGCTGGCGTTGGAACGAAACCGGTTAAACAATGCCTACACTTCTCATCTAAGGGCATATATCAATTATCAATTGACGTTGGCCGACCTGATGCGGAAAACCTGTGAGGAGTTTTAAACTTCTATTTTATCTATACGGGCTTGATGCCTGCCTCCTTCAAACGGTGTTTCAAAGAAAGCATTAATACAAAGTTCGGCATCTGTTTTGGAAATATATCTACCGGGTAAAACCAGTAGGTTGGCATCGTTGTGCGCTCGCGTTAATTGTGCAATTTCTTCTTCCCAGCACAAACCGGCGCGAATACCTTTATGTTTGTTCAAAGTCATTGCCATACCGTTTCCGGCGCCGCAAACTGCGATGCCCGACTCAACTTCTTCGCTTTGCACGGCAACCGCCAGGGGATGAGCATGGTCGGGATAGTCAACACTTGCCGTTGAATGTGTTCCAAAGTCTTTATATGCAATTGCTTTTTTATCTAAAACGGTTTTAATGAACTCTTTCAGTTCAAAACCTGCATGATCGGAAGCTAAACCTACCATAAGAACTAAATTATTAATGATTAATGGTTAATGATTAATGATTAATTACAAAACCATTAATCATTAATCATTAACCATTAATCATTAAATTGTTATTTCTTTATCGCTTTGATCGTTTTCGTCAAACCGTTGCTTTCTAAACGGAAGAAGTAAACGCCGGCCGGCAGATGTCCCAAACGAACGGTTGGGTTATTACCGGTTATTTGCTGAGTGCAAACTGTCATTCCTGCAATGTTCAGCACTTGTAAAGACGTAGCTTGCTGTGCTTCAATGCCTGAGATGTTTACTACATCTACAAATGGGACCGGATATACATTCAGTTCAGGAACGAAAATATCAATCTTTGAGGTCTGTCCGCTGATGGTTATTTCCAATTCGCCAAACTTGCCCGAACCGTCTTTTGCCGTTGCGCGAACAGTTACCTTTCCATCAGATACAGCAGTAAGCAGACCGGCATCATCGATGGTGGCGCTTCCCGTACCGTTAATAACCGTCCAGGTAACATTTCTATTGGTAGCATCTACCGGCAATACGTTTGCCACCATCACCAACGTGCCACCCTTGCTATCAATAGTAGTTACACCACCGGCGCCCAAAACTGTGATACTCGTTACTAAGACAGGTACAAATACTTTTGCTTCTACAATCTGAACTCTTTGATAACCTGCACCTGCGCCATTGATCTTAGTATTGGTAATTTTTACAGCATCGGCTGTTATGGGGTCAAATGTGATAGTATTTACTGTAGCTCCGTAATTTGTTATGGGTTGTTTATCCAAAGTTTGAACAAGACCGCCATTTTTGAAAAATTCTAATTTTACTTCTGTAGCTCCGTTAGGACTGTTCCTGTTATACAATCTTATTTCGTCGATATTTTTTGCTCCGTCTTTAAAATCGAACTTTATCCAATCATTCACACCAGCATTAGAACTGTTGTTGCCAGCCCACCAGGCAGCAGGTCCTACTACCACCCCGTATTTGGAGGGGAAGAAGTTGTGCGCTCCTGCGGTGTTCATATCGTGTACGGCAGAAACCGAGATTTCTGAATACAGCGCAAGTTCTTTTTCAAATTCAACCTTCACGGTTACATTGCCGCCATCTGCCAGAGGCAACTTAATGATTTCCGCTGCATATCGCTGACCCATAGTTGCCGCATCATACCTGTTAACTCCACAAACAAAACCGGGAGCTGAATTGTCGAGCATACCAATGTTACTGTTACCTGCGGCAACGACCTGAGTGCCGCCACTGACACCATTCCCTTTATCAATTGGCACATAGTTGTTTCCTGTACGGTTGGCGCACACTTTATCATCGATTTCAAACCACTTGACCCTGTATCCATTTGCCGGAGTTGCTACAAAGTAAACAAAACCGTCTTTTACCGTTACCTGACCGGCAGCTACTTTCGTTCCGCCGATAAGTCTTCCGGTAGTGGATTCAAAGGTATTGCCTGCTCCCAAACCGCCTATGGTTCCACCGGTAAATGCTTCAAGCGTTCCGCCAGTAGGATTTGCATCAAATGTGATTGTACCTACTGCCGGTTCGGTAGTCGTTAAAACGATATCGTCAAGAACAGTGCCCAAATAGTCTGTCATGACTAACCTCATTCTACCGCCGTCAACATCACCTTTGAGATATAAGGTCTCGGAATCATGATATGCCATATTACCTAAACTTATATAAACCGTTGATCCCGCTCCTCCGTTTTTTATATCCGCGTTCCATGGACGTGTAGTCAACATCATATTTGACAAAAATTCATCGCTGCCCGGAGGAAAAGTCGAAGTTCCCTGCGGGTAAGATTCTCCATCACCATATTTAACCTGTACACGGCTCACATTATGGTTATGTCCCTGGAATACTACTTGGACACCAAACTCAGCAAATATCGGCTGGTATTTTTTCCGCATCTCTTTCGCATAAATCAAGCCCGTTCCATCAGTCTTGATTGTAACATATCCATAATCCCTGTGAAATATGGGGTAATGTAAATTAACAACCTTCCACGTTTTGGTGCAGTTTTTCAAATCATTGCGCATCCATGTTGCTATCGCATCCATATACTGGTCAGCATAAGCGGAGTTAACTTGAGCATCTCTTCCCTGAAAGTCTAAATTAATGATGTGCATGTTTCCATAATCAACAGAATAGGTTCCGTTACCTACATTGCCGGAGTTTTGTGCGGGGAAACCATAAAGGAATTTAGAAATAGTGCCGCTTCCCGATGTTGAGGAATTTAAGACTGCGGTGCCGCCCCTGTTGTAATATTCATGGTTTCCCATGGTAGCCACCAAGTCGGTATTTGCAAATTCAGGATAATCGTTGCATACATTACCCCAAGGCGTGAAATAACCGTAAACGTGTTCGCGGTCGACCAAATCGCCTACCTGAATAGTAAACAGCGGTTTTGTGGCTGGATCCTTATACTTGTTTGCGACTTCCCGAAGCCATCTCGTACCACCGGAAACATAACCCGTAGTATTACTGCCGGATGCCTGTATATCGCCAATTGCAAAAAATGTAAATTTGTTTGTTACAGAAAGTGTGGTAAATTCCATTGCAGTAGACCAATCGGTGCTACCGTCGCTCACCTGATAAACGTAGGTTGTATTCGGCGTCAAGCCTGTAACCGTAACCGAGTATGCTGTTCTTGGAAAATCAGCGTTGAGAGAGCCAGTGCTTGAATTGTAATCATAATTCATTGTTTTACCGGTAACGGTTTGATAACTGGTGGTTCCTTTTTTCGCAAACTTAATAGTTGCCGTTGGAGAGGTTGCCTTGTCGGTCATCCAAGTGATAGTTTTCTTGGTTGTCGGATCGTCTGTTGGTCCCGCTTTGATAAAATACGGTTTAAGTGCATTCACATTACCAGCCATAACTAAAAAAGCCGATAAAATCATCATCGTAATTTGTTTTTTGTAACTCTTGTTCTTCATACTTAATAATTGTTTATTGTTTAATAAAAAAAGTAAATTAATTCGCGAACCTAAAATGTAAAAAATCAATAAAATTAATTTCGCGCCAAAGTTAGTAAAAAAAAATATAACGGCGAAGCATTATTGTAAATTTTATGAATTTATCATTTAAATTTCTTGCAAACAGGATTACAGGTCTTTCAGTAGTATGTTACTGCTTGTACTTATCAAATTTTCTCTTGTTTTCAAAACAGTTTCCCACGCGGAGCGAAACTCCATGTCTTTGTCGATTTTAAATTTTTCGGAGCCTATGGTATCTATTTTTTGAAACAAATATCCGACCGTAATTTTATTTATATCTAATGCCGGCTGATAGTGTGTTTGCCTGTCGTCGTTCTCCTTTACTTCGTTGACTATACCCAGTTCCAGTAAATCAAAAATAAGCCTGTGGGTTAAACGAATCGGGATTTTAAAATTGACGGATATTTCATCTGCCGTATACGGAGGATGTCCTTTTTCAAAGCGTTTTATAATAAGCGATGCAATCGTAAGTATCACGAAATCATAATATCTGCGGGTAATTTTCTTACTGTCGGCTTCAAAACTGAAAGTACGGATATTTTGGGATGCGAATGAAAATTCCGCTCCAATCAAACAAATCAGCCACGACAATTGTAACCAAAGAAGCAGGAGAGGCAAAAAAGCAAAACTTCCGTATATGGCATTATATTTCGATACCCAAATCTGACCGCTTATATACAAATTCTGGAAAAGAAGAAATGCCGAACCGGCAAAAATACCGGCATAAAGCGCATGTTTGAATTGTACTTTAGTATTGGGCATAAACAGATATAAAAAGGTGAATGCCAAAATAGACACAAAATATGGAGTTAACTGGAGAAATATCTGATAAACAGGAGTTAATACTTCGTATTGATCTATCGTATCAAACATTGTGGAAACGAAAACCGACAAACCACTCGTAAAAACAAGGAAAACAGGCATCAATAAAAGAACAGAAAAGTAATCCGTAAACTTGCGAAAATAAGGACGTCCATTTTTTACTTGCCAAATCATGTTGAAATTATCTTCAATACCGGAAATCAAATTAAACACCGTGTAAAGAAGCAAAATCAAACCCAAGCCTACGAACAAGCCTTCTTTGGTTTGTTCCAAATACGAATTAACAAAATCGAATGCTTTGGCCAATATTTCTCTTTGTCCGGGAAAATTATCAAAAAGCTGGCTTTCAACAATATTGTTAAATCCGAATCCTCTCGCAATAGAAAGTAATACCGCCAACATCGGAACCAAAGAAAGCAATGTGCTATAGGTCAGTGCAGATGCCTTGTCAGAAAGATTGTCTTCCGAAAAACGACGAATCACCAAAGATATAATCTTCATCAAATTATATCCTTTTTTCTGTTTACTGGATATTTCAAAGTCGGTTATCCGCCAAACGTCTTCGGTAACAAACTTAATGAAACTTTTAATTTTTTCCGGAATCTCGCTGAACTTAAACATAATGTACATTCTGCTGCAGTAAAGTCCCCCTCAGGGGATTTAGGGGTTAAAAAAATTAGTCGACCTGTAAGCCGGATTCTGTATTTGCCGAAGCAAATGTCTGTCATTTATCTACGCTTGCTGTCTCCGGCAAGCTTTAGCAGTCTACCCCCCGGCATCGGACGGGCCGTCCTACATGCGCCGGTATACATGACCTTGCAACCCGAAAGGAGCACGGCATCTTGCATTGCTGCAAAACCCGGTGAGCTCTTACCTCACCTTCTCACCCTTGCCCTCACCCCGACCCTCTCCCAAAAGGAGAGGGGGAAAAGCGGTGGCGGTTATTTTCTTCTGCTTTCCTCTGCCCTCGCGAACAGCTACCCGTTAGGTAGTTCGGCGCCCTGTGTTGTCCGGACTTTCCTCTCTTTTTTCAAACAGCGACAGACCGGTCGACTACGGGGGCAAAGATAGTCAAGAATTTAGAATTAAGAATCGGGAATTAGGAAAGATTAAATTTTTGTATAACTTTGTGCGATGAATTAAAAAAATTTTTAAGGTAATGAAAAAGATAAAAGGATTAAAAGCAGTAATTTTGCTTCTCACCCTGACTGTGGTGTGCTGT
>Ga0209628_10001993_pt1 | contig 13612 bp, 13 predicted proteins | sample TergutCu122P4_FD_187285 | JGI IMG/M metagenome (GOLD analysis project Ga0209628, IMG submission 187285) | Cubitermes ugandensis P4 segment gut microbial communities from Kakamega Forest, Kenya - Cu122 P4 (SPAdes) (version 2) | ecosystem: Host-associated > Arthropoda: Insects > Digestive system...
TGCGCGCTATTTTGAATAAAGAGGGTGGGTTGTGCCCTCCCAACGCCGTGCTTTTCCATATTGCCGTGGTGGAGAACCCTGCCTATCATAAACTGCTTATTGCCAGCGATTGCGCCATTATCCCATTGCCCGATTTAAAACAAAAACAAATGATACTGCAATCTATCATTAAAACTGCCAAAGCCATTGGAATTGAAAGACCCAAAGTGGCTATCATTGCAGCCACAGAGCAGATGACTGCCTCCATGCCCGCTTGTGTGGATGCGGCTATTCTTGCCAAAATGGCTGATAGAGGTCAAATTGCCGGCGCTATTATTGATGGACCTATCTCTTTGGATGTGGCTGTGGATGAAGAAACCGCCAAAATTAAAAAGATGGTGGGCGGTGTTGCCGGCGATGCAGACGGACTTCTGTTCCCCAATATTGAAAGTGGAAATATTTTCTATAAATGTTCAACCAAATTTAATCATGCTGAGGTGGGTGCATTTCTTGCCGGTGCAAAGGTTCCCTGTGTACTCTCTTCGCGGGGCGACACATCACTAACCAAACTCTATTCCATTGCTATTGCCGCGGCGTTGTAGGCTACATGTCAATTACTATCCGTTATGTATGACGAACTCTTTTACAAAATTGCACTATCTTTTCAAAAAGGATATGGTAACGTGTTAATAAAAAAGTTATTACAACTTTCCGGAAGTGCCTCAGCCCTTTTTCTTGATTTTCATTCTGTTCGAAAAAAAATGAAAACAACGCGAACAATGTTAGCAGCGCCGGTTTTAACTTTAGAAATTGAAAAAGCGGTATCTAATGAATTAAATATGGCTGCTAAAAACAATATTTCCTATTGTTTTTTCACCGATGATGTGTATCCAAAACGTTTGTTGCGTTGCAATGATGCTCCTTATATGTTTTGTTTTAAAGGAAGTCATCAGTTTAATAATGAAAAAACATTAGCCGTTGTAGGTACGCGCCACGCTACCCCCTACGGCAAGGATATGGTAAGGCGTGTGGTTTCCGATTTAGCGTCCCATAATATTTCTATAATTAGTGGTTTAGCTGTTGGTATTGATACTTTTGCGCACGAGGCAGCCTTAGATTTTCATTTGCACACTGTTGGCGTGATGGGGTCGGGGTTTGGGAATATCTATCCCTCTTCCAACAAAAAATTAGCCAAAAGAATGATTGATTCCGGAAGTACTATGCTTTCTGAGTATTCATATTTTACCTTGCCCGACCGGCAAAATTTTCCCAAGCGCAACCGTATTATTGCAGGTATGGCAGATGCGTTGCTGGTTGTAGAAACCGGCAAACGCGGCGGAAGCATCATCACGGCTTGCATTGCACATTCCTACCAACGCGATGTGTTTGCTATTCCGGGCTCCGTTTTTGAGCCATCGCACGAGGGATGCCATGAACTGATTCGCCAAAATTTAGCAGCATTAGTAACTTCCGGAGAAGATATTATTGATATGATGGGGTGGAATTTGGATAAACCGGAACATATTCAGCCGCAAATTTTTCATAAATATAATGAAGATGAAGAATCTGTGATGGCTGTTATGCAAAGCATTATTGAACCAAGTATTGATGAATTAATAGCACTCTGCGAACCTTTAACACCCTCAAAAATTGCATCCGTATTGTTAGGTTTAGAACTGAATGGGGTTATTGAAACGCTTCCCGGAAAAAGGTATAGAATAATAAAACGCTAATAATTTTTACCAAACAAAAAAAGTTGTACTATTTTGCATTTCCAACGCTTTGTCCTAAAATGGCTTTGCCGTTATAATTCAACAGTTTTTGCAATTTATCGCGATGAATGCTGCCTAATGCGCATGTTGCCAAACCTTCGGAGGCACAGTACAAATACACGTTTTGACTGATGTTCCCGGCATCAGTGCCACTATACATGGCAATAGCCTCTTCGCTAAAGCCATCCATTTTGTCGTAGTTGGCTACAAAAATCAACATCAGGGGGCACTGTTGAAAATGTTCCTGAGAGGCACCTTTATCTCGGTGGTCGCCGGCAGCAACCAATTTAAGCAGATGCTCTTTGGGTAAATAAAGATATGCGCCCTCTTTGTTCAGTACATAAATCTCAATTTCTTGTGCGTTTCTTGCCGTTGGGGCTGTTCGCTTTCCATCTTCGCGATTAACACCTGCTGCTGCCCAAAGTAAATTGGATAATTGTTGCGCGGTGAGTTCCTGTTGCGAATAATCACGATTGGTTTTGCGATTCGCCAACGCTTCCATTAGCGGCATACCCCCTTTTTTTTGAGGCGGAACTAATTTAATTTCTTGTGCATTCATTGATAAAGTAAGCATTGTTGTCATAATTAAAATCCAGATTTTTTTCATGTAAATATTTTTTTTAGTTAATAATTATCTTGAAATAATGTGATTAATTCGTTGTAACATAACAACATCTTCATATCCTGCTGCTGTTTTAGTCCAATCTTTTTTGGTTCCACATACAGAAAACCCGCATTTTTCAAACAGTTTCAAACTAATGGAATTATTATTCATAATGTTGCAATACACTTGATGAAAAAGTAATGTGTTAAAAAGATAGTTTATTGCCAACTCAATCGCCTCAGTGCCTATTTCCTGATTTCTGAAATTTTTGTCAATTAAGATTCCCATTCCTGCGCGACTGTTCATAAAATCAATATCAAAAACATCCAAAATTCCTACCGTTTGTTTGGTGTGCAACAAATTTATCATAAAACGCACTTGTTTGGCAGAAAAAATATCTTCTCTTGAACTATCAATAAACTCTTTAAGCGAAAATTTTGAGTAGGGGGTCAGGGTTTGACTAATTTGCCAAATTTCGGGGTCGTTTTCCCATTGGTAAAGCAATTCTACATCAGAAGGTTCCAAAGCACGTAAAAAAATTTTTTTACCAAAAAGAAACATACATTAGTGATTAGTGGTTAGTGATTAGTGATTAAATTCTTATGGTCTTATGGTCTTACGGTCTTATGGTCTTACGGTCTTACGGTCTTATGGTCTTACGGTCTTATGGTCTTACGGTCTTATGGTCTTATGGTCTTTTATAAAACCCGTTTTACTGTCCGTAGCTTGTGCGTATATTTTTCAAATTGTTTGTTGTAAATTCCTGTAGAATCCAAGTTGTCAATTCTAACGAATCCGCTGGCGTGTAGTATTTTATCTTTTCCTGTGATGATGCCAACATGTGTTATTTTTTCTTCTTCATTGTCAAAAAAAGCCACATCTCCTACTTGCCATTCAGTAGAAAAATCTATTTGGGTACCACAATTTACCTGTTGCGAGGCGTCTCGTGGAAGCGAAATGTTTACACTTTTGAATGCCAACTGCACCAACGCCGAACAATCAATTCCTGCGGGGGTTCTGCCACCCCATAAATAGGGCGCTCGTAAATATCCTGATGCAAATTGCAATAATGCAGATTGTTGCTCCGAAAGGTTTGGAAATTTAAGTGGAGTTCGCTTTTCCGGAAGGTCAATAATAAAAATGGAATGGCCCAAAACCAGCATATTATCTTGGGGGTAGGGAAACGAAGAACCCATAAACACAGGAAAAGTAATGTTGGTTTCAAACTCTTTAATAAAAATGAGATAATCGCTTACAACATATTTTTTCAACGATGAATATTCTACAGCATCATCTTTGTGCATTTCATTCCATAATTTTCTTTCAATATATCCTTCGTAACCACAGTCTAATGTTTTAATTTTGAGCCAATTTTCAACAGTTTCTTCAATTTGATAGGCATCGCCGAACAGCAACTGTGAAACCAATTGAGAAGAATGTTCAGGTTTTTCCCGCATGGATATTTGTGAAAGATGTGACACCCCGTATCTCATTTTTTAATATTTATCAAGTTAAAATCTTATGGTCTTATGGTCTTACGGTCTTACGGTCTTAAAAAGGCAAATCATCTCCCACACCTTCTTCGGTAAAAGTTTCAAATTCCTGGGGCAGTTCGTTTGTAGTTGGCATGGCTTGTGTTTGCGCAGTTTGTGGGGTATATGGGCTCGCGTTGACGGGCTCAATTTTCGACGCTTTAACGTCGGTGTACCATTTACCGTTAAATTCGCGCGATTCTAAATCGAAACTCATAACCACTTTGTCGTCAATGTTTAATGTTTCCAACACGGCGGTTCTTTCTCCCCAAAGATTGGCACAAATTTTACGGGGATATTGTTCCAAAGTTTCAATTACAAATTCCTGTTTTTGCCAACTGTTTCCAGTTTTGCTAATACCCGATTGCATGGGCATTTTTTGAATGAGTTTTCCAATGATTTCCATAAAATAATGTAAATTGCTTGTTATGTTATGTTTAAAGTATTTTTTTTCTTTTTTTAAAAGATTTGCAAAAGTAATTTTTTATTATTGATAGATGCAAATTTTTAAAAAAAATTATCTAATTAAATTTAACTGTATTTTTGCGCAAATCTAAATTATGCCAACAGACGAACTGCTTCTTCAACTATTTGCTGATGAAAAAACACGTACCCGCGCCTTTGAAATGCTTGTTAAGAAGTATCAAAAAGATGTATATTTAAGCGTGAGACGAATGGTTGGGCTGCACGATGATGCTAACGATGTGTCTCAAAATGTTTTTATCAAAATTTGGAGACACTTGGATAGCTTTCGCGGTGAATCTTCTTTAAAAACATGGATACTAAGAATTTGTACAAATGAATCATTAACATTTATTGAAAAAAGAAAAAAACTTCTTAATCTTACCGAAGACTCTTATACAGATTGGATGCTGCAAACTATTCCGGATGATAAATATCTGTCTTCAGATAAAATTGTTCAATTAATTCAACAAGCCATACTTCAATTACCTGAAAAACAACAAATTGTTTTTTCATTACGCTATTATGATGAGATGCCTTACGAGGAAATGTCTAAATTGCTCAATACCTCTGAAGGTGCACTTAAAGCCTCCTACCATTTTGCCGTGAAAAAAGTAGAAGATTTTTTGTTAAAACATTAAACCAATATATATTTAATATGTCTATAAAAAAGTTCAAACATTAATTGGTTTTCTATGAATACTTTACAAAATTATAAAAATAAACCTTTGTTTGAAGTTCCCGAACAATACTTTGAACAATTTCATAAAGAGGTGATGCAACGTGTTGCAAAAGAAAACAGACGGCAAAATATCACAAAAAAATGGATTTCTGCTGTTAGTATTGCGGCTTCTTTTGCGCTCATAGTTGGCTTATCTCTTTTTCTCTTTCTAAACAGAAATATCAATGATTCTTTCTATGTTCACGAAGATAATATACAGCAAGATAAAGGATTACTTTGTCAAGATTCCAGTTTTTTAGCAGAAGTTACCAATGTAGTGGTCGAAAATCCTGACGAATCTGTAAAAACGATAGAATCTCCAAAAACCTCATCAGTAGAAACAATTGTGTATCATGCAGTAGATTATTATTTAGAGGATTATACAACAGATAGTTTTTGCGAAGCGATGTATGATTTAGAGTGTTTTTATGACTACTAACCCATTACAATTCTAATAATCATTAAATTTTCAATAATGAAATCACTCCACATATTTTTTGCGTCAATATTATTTTTTCTAAGTTTTTCTTTATTTGCACAAGAACAAGATGATTGTCAGTCTATTATGGCAATAAAAAAAAGTTTTATTGAACGTAATTTAGTGTTATCAAACAGTGAACGGCAAGCATTTTGGAACCTTTACAATCCTTATCTTAAAGATGAATCGGAAATATTTGAAGCAAGTAAGGCTTTGTTGAAAAAAAATAATATTGAACGCAGCAAAGGTAGAATTGATTATACCACTCTGACTGAAAAGCAGTTATATGTATTAATGGAAGATAAAATAAATACTAAAGAGAAACTGCTTCTTTTAGAGAAAAAACTGTATGAACAGTTGAAGAAAGTTCTACCAGCCAAAACGTTATATCAATTTTATCAAATAGAGGGTAGGTTTAAGGCTGATATAAAAGAGGAGGCAAAAGGGGCATGCACACACGAAAAAAAGTAAAAAAAGATTACTTTTGCCGCTTAATTTAATAATTATGGCTTTTCTTACCGAATATTCCCTGTGGCTCTCGCTAATTTGCATTCTTATAGGCGCAAGTTACTCTTTTTTACTTTATTATAAAAACAGAAACATTGATTTTGACCGGCATTCAAAACGGCTTATGTATATTTTTCGTGGCGTGGCGGTCTCTTTAATGGCGTTTCTTTTGTTGGCCCCTATGCTGCGTTTAACGGTTAAACTAACTGAAAAACCCCTCATTGTAGTGGGAATTGACAACTCCGAATCTATTGTTTCTACCCCCGATTCAAATTTTTATCACACTACTTTTTTAACAAACTATGAAAACCTTGTGCAGCATTTGCAGAAGAATTATGAAGTGGTGAATTACGCATTAGGTACAAAAGCATCATTCATTGATGATAATAGCGTTGTTGATTTTAGTGAAAAAACGACCAACTTAGCCCATCTGTTTGATGAAATCGGTAATTACTACATCAACAGAAATATTGGTGCCATCGTTCTTTTCACCGATGGTATTTTTAACGAAGGCGCAAATCCGATGTACGTTGCTGAGAAACAAAAAGCGCCGGTTTATACGGTGGGAATGGGAAGTACCGAACTGCTGCCCGACCTTACTGTTGCCAATATTGTTTACAACAAACAAACTTTTTTGGGCAATCTCTTTCCGGTAGAGATAAAAGTGGCAGCCACCCAATTAGCCGGAAAGAGCAGTACATTAACAGTTTCGGATGGTACGCGGGAGCTCTTTACAAAAAATATCAATATTGCCGGTAATAACTTTTTTGAAACGGTACGCTTTACGCTTACCGCCAAAGAAAAAGGGGTGCACCGCTACCAAGTTTCTTTATCGCCTGTTGAGAATGAAATTTCAACGAAAAATAATGCGGCTTCATTTTTTATAGAAGTGGTTGACCAACGTGAAAAGATAGCAATTGTTTTTCACGCGCCCCACCCAGATGTTGCAGCCATAAAAAGTGCCCTCGAAATGTCGGATCGTTATCAAATAGATATTTTTCCGGCTGATAGATTGCCCGCCAACACCGATGATTATGTGTTGTTTATTTTACATCAACTGCCTTCTAATCATCAACAGGTGAATAATTGGGTTACAAAAGTGCAAACCACCGGTAATGCGTGCTGGTATATTCTGGGAGAATCAACAAATTTGCAGGCATTCAACAGTTTAAACTTGGGATTGAATATTGTGCAAAACAAAAATTTGAGAAATGATGCGGTACCCCTTTTTAACGATAATTTTGTTTCCTTTACTTTTTCGGATGAGGCTAAAAAGATGTTATCCAAATTTCCGCCGGTGAGTACTTCGTTTGGCGAGTACAAATCGTCGGTTTCTGCGAATAGTTTTTTGTATCAGAAAATCAATAACATAAATACAAATTATCCCTTGTTTCTTTTTAATGAAAACAGTGCCGGAAAAACAGGCATTCTTACAGGAACAGGGATATGGCAATGGAAGATGTATAACTATTTGTATGCCAACAATCACGATATTTTTAATGAAATAATTAACAAAACAGCGCTCTTTTTGTCGGCAAAGGGGGATAAAAGTTTTTTCCGTGTGATGGTAAAAAACGGGTATAATGAAAATGCCCCCATTGATATTACAGCCGAACTTTATAATGAGAGTTATGAATTGAATAACGAACCGGATGTGCAATTTCAATATACCGATAAGGATGGAAAAAAACATGAGTTGATCTTTTCAAAACAAAATAACGCCTACTTTTTATCTTTGGGAAAACTGCCTGTGGGAACTTATTTATGGAGCGCAAACGTGAAATTTGGCGCGCAATCTTACACAAAATCCGGTCTCTTTACGGTAAAAGAGATCCATTTAGAGACCTTAAACTTAGTGGCAAACCATGCTTTGCTGCAAAATATAGCGGAAAACACCCATGGAAAATTTTATACAGCAAAAGATTTTTCTTCATTGGAAAATGAGATAAGAAATAATGAAAACATTAAGACTATCGCCTCATATCAAAAGCGTTACAGTTTGTTTTTGCATTCTTGGTGGTATTATTTTTTCATCATTGTTTTGTTGGGTACGGAGTGGTTTTTCAGAAAATGGGGTGGGGGATATTAATTTTTTTCTTGAAAAAAAAAATATTCTTGCATAATTAATTAAAAAGTATATTTTTGCAGAAAATTATTTATCAAAATTAGTATCCACTAAAAATTAAGTATTATGAACAAAGCAGAATTAATTACCGCTATGGCTGAAAAAGCCGGTATGACGAAAGTTGACGCAAAAGCAGCATTAGAAGCATTTGTATGTGCAACTTCTCAAGCCCTTGCAAAAGGGGACAAATTATCACTTATCGGATTTGGAACATTTTCAGTAGTTCAACGTCCTGCCAGAAAAGGTAGAAACCCCAGAACGAAGAAAGAGCTTATGATTCCGGCAAAGAAAGTGGTTAAATTTAAAGCCGGTGCAGAACTTGCAGGTAAAGTTTAACATTTTTTGATTGATGGTTAAATTGTGCATCTTATCTAATGAGATGCACAATTTTTTTTTTGCATACTAATAGGGATATTCAAAAAAAAATATTCTTTTAATACTTTCCATAAAACTCCAAAATCTTAATTCTAAACAAAAAATCAAATTTTGCCTGAATGAGATTGGATTGTGCTTTTAAGTATTTATTTTTCGCCTCGTTATACTCATAGTTTGTAGAAGACCCCGCCTGATATTTAATATCTTCATAATCAAATGCAATCTTGGAGGCACTGTTTGCCACCTGCGAAGCCAAATACTTCTCTTTGGACGCCAACGCATTAGTGTATGCTTGTTCAATCTCTTTAATTAGTCTCCTTTTTGTTTCTTCTAATTGTAATTCCTGTGCCATAACGTTAATTCTCTGCTGTTTAACATTGTAATGGGTAGATAATTTATCAAAAATGGGAATAAACAATGAAACACCCAACGACTCTTTGGCATGGTTTTTAAATTGATCTCCAAAAGGTTTATTTACAGATATTTCGCTTATATCTTTTTTAAAGTTGTAAAAATATGCTGTTCCCAAACTTGCTGAAAAACTTAGTGTTGGATACCAACCTGATTGATAGATTTTAATATTTTGTTTTGCCAATTCAATACGAGTGAGTGCAGCTCTGATAGCCGGACGGTTGGTAAGGGCTGTTTCTACAACTGAGACTACATCAATATTGTTGTCAAAAATTTCATCCACACTACTATTATTATCTGATGCAATATCAAAATTTGGCACATCGGGGTAGTTCATGAGTTGCGCCAATTCTAAGATTGCCAAGCGAACAGCATTATTGGCTTCAACTACAGAAAGTTGGTCAGCAGCAAGCGTAGATTTTGCCGCATACCATTCCGCCTCAGAACTTTTTCCGTTGTTCATCAAAACTTGAATCCTATCTACTTGTTCTTGCGACATCATTACTTGTGTTTTAAACACTTCTAAAATCTCTTTATTGAGTAATATTTGAAGGTAATTGGCGGTTACCATGAGTTCAATATTCTCTTTTGCACTCTCTATATCCAACAAAGTAGCCTCTAAATTAAGCTTGTCTGATTTTATTTGGTGGTGTGTTCGTAACCCCTGAAAAAGGTCTAAATTAAGCCCAACCCCAAAAGAGGTAGTGGCTTGGGTAGTATTTTCTGTTAAATTGTTGGCTAACGTGGAACGACCAAAGTCGAAATTATGCACAATATTAGCACCAAGCGAAGGAGAAATAGTTGTTTTAGTGGCTTGCAATTGAATAGATTTGGATTCTTTATCCAACATCTTCTGTTTTACTTCATAGCTATTTTCAAGCGCAAAGTCAATACATGCTTGAAGAGTCATCTTCTGCTGTGCATATAATTGGTTACTAAATAAAAAAAATAGGATTAAACCACTATAAAACAAGATTTTATTATTGAATTTCATACCATTAAAATGATGTTACAAATAAACATGAAATTTTTAAATATTTATAAGCCCTTAAAAAAAGTGGTTAAAAAAAAGTTTTGCGGGTTTGAATAATTTATTACTTTTGCGCAGGTTTTATTTCAAAAAATCATGAAAAAAAACATTATTATTTTCTTTTTTTTCCTTTTTCCCTTTTTCACATACATTTATGCGCAAATTCCTTCGGGATTTTACAACACCGTGAACGGAAAAAAAGGAAGAGAACTTCAAACTGCCTTAAATCAAATTATTAAAAACCACAGAAGTGTAACCTACGATGAGGTTTGGTTTTATTATCAATATACGGATGTTAAACCTTCCGGAAAAATTTGGGATATCTATTCCGATAACCCGCATGGAACACCGGCGTATGAATATGATTATCGAACCAGTCAGTGTGTTAGTATTGGCAGCGAAGAAGGGAAGTGCTACACCCGCGAACACTCGTTTTGTCAAAGTTGGTTTGGCGGAAGTACTTACAATATCCCCCGCACCGATATTTTTCACCTCTATCCAACAGATGGCTGGATTAACACGAAAAGAAACAATAATGCCTACGGAGTAGTTACCTCTCCCACCCACACCACCACAAACGGTTCAAAGTTTGGCAACAATACTTACCCCACTGCACCCAATAAAACCTGCTTTGAACCTGTTGACGATTTTAAAGGAGATATTGCCCGCTCGTTTTTCTATATGGCAACACGCTATATGTATGAAGACGAAAATTTTGACACGGAATCCCCTATGACTTACAAGTCGCAATTGCAACCATGGGCGTTGAAAATGTTGTTGGAATGGCACCACTTAGACCCCGTAAGTCAAAAAGAGAAAGATAGAAACAACGCTATTTATGCGGTGCAAAGAAATAGAAACCCATTTATTGACCATCCGGAGTGGGTAGCTAAAATTTGGGGAAGCGATTCAATTAACCCTGTGCAAATTACCCAGGAAAACCCTCCGGAAAAACCTAAAATTAAGTGGTTTGCGCTAACAGATAACCGGACTTTGAAACTTACTTTTACCCAACCCATGGTTGCGTGGACCACCGAAAATCCGTTGAATTACTATATCAATGATGCCGTATCGGTTACTTCGTTACAATTGAAAAATGATACGTTGGTGGTGCATATCGGAGGTCTGTTTTCGCAAAATGCAACCTACAACCTAACGGTAAAACATCTGTTAGCCAAAAATATGGCTTTTTTGAAAGATACGGTAATCTCATTTTATTATCCTTATCAAGTAGAGCAAAAACCGTTGTTGGCTTGGACTTTCGATAATTTGCCAGGCAAACCCAATACGCCAAAAAGGATTGTTGCCGATTATCATTTGTTGGATACGGTTTCTGAAGCAGTTTTATATTGCGATGGCACACATGGGTCGAGTAATTTTTTGTGTGCTGTTTCAGGCACTGAATTGGAGACTTTTGCCGGCACAACAACCGGAGACCCGCGCCCAAAACCCGTAGCAGAAAAAGCCATTGCTTTCTCCAATACAACAGCAAACAAAAAAGGGGTGGTGTTACAATTTCCAACCAAAGGTTATTTCAATTTGGCGCTGAGTATGGCTGTGCGCAGAACGGCAACAGGTTTTAATGCACATCAATGGGAATGGAGTTTAGACGGGGAGAGTTACACCATCATTGAAAATACCTCCACTTGTCCGCCCACAGCCGGCGATTTTGTTCTAACCACCTTAGATTTGCGAACCCTTGATGAATTAGATGACAAGGAAGAGGTTTTTCTGCGGGTAACTTTAGATGGCTGTATAGGTGCAACCGGAAATAATCGCTTTGATAACATTACCTTACGAGGTGTATCCATTTTGGGGAATAATATTATTCCTCAAAAAAAAAATAACGGAACCTTTATCATTGCCCCAAACCCAAACCAGGGGGTATTTAGCATTATCAATCATCCTCTTGTTACTCTTAATCCTATTGATTATCATATTTATAATTGTATGGGGCAGAAAATTAAAACGGGTAAAATAGATAGTTCGGATATTGATATTTCAACCCAACCCAACGGAATCTATTTTCTAAAAATAATGGGAGATATCATGAAAATAGTAAAGTATTAATCATTATAAACAACATTTCCTATGCAAACGCTTTATAAAAATATCCGCATTGTTGATGATACACAAGATTTTATGGGCAGTGTGCTCGTGGAAAACGGTATTATCACAAAAGTATCAGAAGTTATAGATGAACCTGCATTTGAAATTCTACCGGCGTATGGGCTTTTTAATGCCAATCTTATTGTTCGTGATTTTTCAGGTGAAAATGTGGTGCTTATGCCTGCTTTCACCGATTTGCATGCGCATTTCAGAGAACCGGGTTTTACTTATAAAGAAGATTTGCTTTCCGGTTGCGAAGCTGCCATTAAGGGTGGTTATACAGCAGTAAACTTAATGCCAAATACTTCCCCTGTTTGCAATTCATTAACACAAGCGCAGGAGATAGAAAAACGTGCCAAAGAGATTTCCGGAATTATGGTAAATCAAACTTTAAGCATGACAAAAGATTTGGAAGGAATGGATATTACTCACCTAATAGATATTCAGAAGAATGAGATTCTTTTTATAACAGATGATGGAAAAGGGGTTCAGGATGATTTAGTGATGATGCAAATTTTTGAATTATGTAGGGAAAAGAATATCACCGTGCTGTCTCATGCCGAAGATGCCCGCTATAGCGAAACAGACACTCGAAAAGCAGAAAACGAAATGACAGCGAGAGACTTACGCTTATTTGAATCTATTTACAGCAGTGAAAAGGAGTGCAATGAGGAGAGAATTGGTGGTGGCTTGCATTTTTGTCATGTAAGCACAAAAGAAGCCATAAAGATGATTGTTGAGGCGCAAGAAAAAGGATTAAATATAACTTGTGAGGTTACTCCGCACCATATTTTTGCTACCGCTGAAGAAACTAACCACTACCGTGTTAATCCACCTTTAAGAACACAAGATGATATTGATGCGTTAATAAAAGCCATGCAAATAGGAAATGTTTTTGCAATTGCAACCGACCATGCTCCGCATTCCTCCGCCGACAAAGAAAAAGGCGCACCAGGGATGATAGGTTTAGAGTTAGCCTTCCCATTATGTTATACTAAATTAGTCAAGGGTGGTTTTCTAACTCTTTCTCAGTTAGTAAAATTGATATCCACAAATCCATCTTCCATGATGAAACTTAACAAAGGAAAAATTGCCAAAGGAATGAATGCCGAGTTTGCCATTGCCGAACTTGAACGAGGATATAGTATAGATACTTCAACCATGGTGTCAAAATCAAGAAACACACCATTTAACAATATTCCTGTCTATGGAAAGATTGTGGAGACTGTTTATTAGTCTAAATAATTTTACTTTTCGTTATTCTACTTCTATCATTTTGTAATTTGCCGGTGTGAATTTTAAAAATTTCATGTTAATTTGCCAAAATTTTAGAATGAATATATATGAAACAGTTTGACATTATTATTATTGGAAGCGGACCCGGCGGATATGTTGCCGCCATCAGAGCAAGCCAATTGGGAATGCAAGTTGCTGTGGTTGAACGTGCCGAGTTGGGCGGTATTTGCCTCAATTGGGGATGTATTCCCACTAAAGCGCTACTCAAATC
>Ga0209628_10001994_pt1 | contig 13606 bp, 13 predicted proteins | sample TergutCu122P4_FD_187285 | JGI IMG/M metagenome (GOLD analysis project Ga0209628, IMG submission 187285) | Cubitermes ugandensis P4 segment gut microbial communities from Kakamega Forest, Kenya - Cu122 P4 (SPAdes) (version 2) | ecosystem: Host-associated > Arthropoda: Insects > Digestive system...
GTTGAAGTTATCGACCGCGGTTTCCGCCGACGCGTCATCCCAGGACCGCCGGTCCAACACTGCACTCATTTGTCACACCACCTTTTACCTGACGCCGAACTTTGCGGCGTCGAAATCGATACTGGCCTGCACTTGCACCGACGAATCAGCCATCTGCAGGTCACCTTGTTTGAAGGCCCGGTCTTGACCGCGGACACCAGCCAACACAGCTGCCAATGCTGAATCCAGATTGACAGCGATCTCATTGGTGTGGGCTTTGAACTGGTCGAACGCGGCCTTGCCCTGACCGTTGAACTTGCCCTCCAGGGGTTCCGCGGCCACCGCGAGCTGACGAACCAACCCACCCAGATCCTGACTAGCCGTTGTTGTCTGTTGCGACAGTTGCGCCAAAGTTTCAGCGCCCATATCAAATTTCATTTCATCCTCCCAGAAGAAGCCGATATCTCTTCCATGAATACTACACCCAATTTGCCGGTTACACCACCCCAACCCAGAATCAGTTATAAACTCGGGGTATGACTCCGTCTAAAGACTTGGCAAAGCAAATCGTCCCATGCCGGTCCGCGCGCGTGGCGGCCACGGTGGCGGTGGATGTGGTGGTTGTCCTGGAGTGCTCAGCGGTTGTGGCAGTCGCGTTGGGGGGACTGTCGTACTTGCTTGTTGGTCGGTTGTTGTGGTCCTGGGCGTCCGCCGGAGCCCTGGTCGGTGCGCTACTTGGCAGCTGGCTGGCCTGGGTTTCCTATGGCCGCTACGGCCGGATGGCGGGCGGGATACTGTTCGGCACCCGGCGGGTGGATGACGCGTTCTTCTTGCCCAAGACCCTTTGGCCTGGCGGGACGCGTTCGCGGGGCGCGGCCATCATCGTGGATATCCGGCGAGGCATGGATCCGATTGGGCCCCTGCTGGCTCCATGGCCAGGTTCGATGCTGGCCCCGAGTTCCTCTGTGGGGGGACAAGCCGAAACCGCCGCCACGCTCCCTGGGGGAGCCTCTGCCGGTTCGATTGCGTTGGTGTTCGACACGGGTCAGGTTCATTGGTTCTCGGGGGTCTGCGTTGTGGGGCGCAGCCCGGTGGCGTTGTTCGGCGAGGATGCGTTGAGCCTGCCCGACTTGTCACGCGAACTGATGCCGAGCCATTTGATGATCGGGGAAGACACGGGGCCAGAAGGGAAAGCTTCATTGTGGGCCACGGATCAGGGTTCGGAGGCGGGGACCTGGCTCAATGATGGTTCCGGAGCGCGGCGTCTGCCGTCCAAGACGCGGGTCTGGTTCCAGCCGGGGGCGATGATCCGGATGGGGGAGTACAGGATGCGGGTAGAGAGGACGCGGACATGACTCAACCAGTTGCACCTCCTGGCGCGGGATTGCGTACTGATGAGGTACGGGTGGAAAGCGTGGTCACGCACCACAAGCGTTTGCGGCAGGCTTTCTTGCTCGGACGGATCGGCGAACGCCGCGACATCACGGATGGCGTGCGCAGCTTTGTCGTTTCGATCGTGTTGGCGGCGGTTGCGTGCGCGGGTTGTGTGGGGTACGGGTTCGTCCGCCACGTCCTCGCAACCCAGGCGCAGGCCTCGTCTGTGGCGGTGGTATCAACCGCGCCCACGGATTCGCCTTCACCTGCCCCGGCCAAGGCCACACCGACTGCAACCAGGACGAGAGGATGACCATGGCCGGTTTCACGCGGCTGACGCTGGTGGGAGATTCCCGCCGGGTTGACGTGGTTGTGGCGTCGGACCAACCGCTGGCCGGGCTGATGCCACGTTTCCTGGATATGGCGGCCGTTCGCGTCGATCGCGGGCCGTTCACCCTCGTACGCCCCATTGGTGACAGTCTCGACCTGGCTGTTGATTGCGAGGGTAATCAGGTCATGGATGGTGAGGTTCTCCGTATAGTGCCATTGACACTGACTCCCGCACCCCCGGCTGTTTCAGATGTGACCGACCTGGTGGCAGGAGTACGAGCTGACTTGCCGAATTCGTGGAATGCGCAGGCTCGCAGCGGTGTTGCTCTCCTGGTCGTCATTGCCTCAGCAATGACAGCTGGGTTTCTGGTTCCCTGGGGATCAGCATCCGCCCGGTGGCCCGTGGGTGTCCTGGTAACAATGATCGCGTTGTTGACGGTGGGGTCCCTGGTGCTGGGAAGATTCGAGCATCGTTGGGCATGCACCGGGTTGTGCGGAGCGGCGGGCGGGTTGGCCGTACCAGCCGGCATGGCGGCAACGTCATTGGCGGGGCGAATCAACACATGGAGCCTGGCACCATCCAGCGTGGCACTGTTGCTTTGTGTCGTGATTGGTGTGGGCGCCGGCGGAGGCTTGCGCCTGCGCCCGGCCCAAGTGGCCGCCGGCGTGGGTGGTGTGCTCTCTGTGATTGCCTTGGTGTTGCTCATTGTGGGCACTTCCCCTGATCGGGTGTGGGGTGTGATCATCGTGTTGAGTTGTGTCGCACTGGGACTGGTTCCTGCGTGGGCGCTCACGGTTTCGGGTTTATCCGGTTTGGACGATTTCGCGGCGACAGGCGAGCAGGTGGACACTCATCGCGCGATGGAATCAACAGCGACCGCCCATGAGGTGATGTCTTGGACGATTGTCGTTGTGGCGGTGGTCGCCGGGTTTGCCGGGGTATGGCTGGGCCTGAGCGCCAACCGGTGGGCGGTCGGCTTGGCCGGGTTGGCGGCCGTGGTCATGGCCTTGCGCACTCGGGTGCTGGCGCTGGCCATGCAGGTGGCGTCGTTGTGGATCGCGGCCCTGGCGATAGGGGTGACGCTGCTCTCCCATCTGCATTCATGGGTGAGAATCGGCGCCCTGCTTCTGATGGCTGTGGTTGCGGCGGCAGCCGTTGTGGTGCCAGTTCCGGCTCACGTCCGGTTGCGAATCCGGCGGGTCGGAGACCTTGTTGACAAGGTGGCAGTCGCAGTTTCCGTTCCTGTCTTGGTCGGCCTGTTCGGGGTGTACGGCTGGTTGGCGGGCGCGTTCTCATGACCCCATTCTCGGTCCTCGGCAAGACCTGGCTTGAGCCGGGGCAGGATATTCTCACCCTGGACAGGGATCGCATCGACAAGGACCGACATGCGGACGAGGTGCTGCGCCACAGTGTGGCTTCGGCTCGCCGGCTTGGTGTTGTCAGTGTCGCCAGCGGTGTTGGCTGCTCCCACGTGGCGTCCCGGCTGGCGGTCCTTCTGGCTCACCGGCGCGGGACTTCGGTGTTGGGGGTCGACGCCGGTGTGGACAGGGTGTTCACGTCGTTGACGCGGGCTGCCCGAATCACGCCCCAGCCCGCCGATCGCAGCGTCGCGTTTGCGGCGCGCAGTTTGCACGCACCGGTGAACGTGAACACCCTTGACGAGGCGGCTGCCGGTATCCAGGTGGGAGCGGCCGGGTTGCGTGTGCTGCGCCCAGTTTCGCTTGGGACCTTCGCGGTTACCCCGGCGGACTGGTACCGGGCTGTGTCCCCGGTGGCCAGGTATTTTGATGTGGTGCTAACGGATTGGGGATACCGGCGTCCGGGTGTTGATTTTGAAGATACGTTGGCGCAGGACGCGGTGGTGCTGGTGTGCCGGGCGGACCGTTACTCATTGGAAGTGGCAATCAGTGTGGCGGCCGCCGTGGAGGCGCGGGTCGGATGCGCTGTATGCGCCGTGGATGTCGATGGTTATGGTCGCAACCCCGCCATGATCGCGGCGGGTTGGACCGACCTTCCCGTGTTCTACATGCCGTTCCTGCCTGCCCCAGCCGTGCCGGTGGCGCCTACCAGGGCCAGACACTGTGTCATTGACCTTGGGGCGTGTTTGATGGGAATCGCCACGGGCTCCGCCCCGGCATGACCACCGATGAGTCAGAGTGGCTGGAAGCGGGCCACCTGGATGATGCGGGGGGTGGTTCCGCGCCGGATGTAACGGCCGCGCCCTGGTGGCATGGCTTCGGCGTACACCTTGGGGAATATGGGGCCTTCGCTGTGTTCACCGTTCATGACCAGGCCGGAGCCACCGGTGTCGCGCAGGGACGAGATTGCTTGGTCCATCATCGCACGCCCCGCACCAGAAACCGGGCGTGTCAGTATCACCGAGAGTTGTAGGTCGCGGGCTGATGGCAGGTACGCCAGCAAGGGGTTGAGCGGCTGCGTGCCGCCGGCAGCGACGATGTCGTAGTCGTCTACCAATACCACCACCCTGGGGAAGGTCGCGGTCTTGTCGGTTGTACGCTTCTCGAGTTCGTGCGCGATGGCTGAGCTGAGGGCTTGGGCATCCTTCGCGCTACTGGCTGCCCCTCCCAAATACTCGTCCGGGATGACGGCGGCCAGGGTGCCGCGCGGGTCGATGACGGCGAATACCAGTTCGTCTGGGGTGTGCCGGGCGATGAATCCTCGTACGATTCCCATCAGCAGCGTTGTCTTGCCGCACTGGGCGTCGCCGAACACAAGCAGATGCTGGTCCAGTTTTGGTGCGAAACACAAAGCCTCGAAAGTGTCTTGCCTGATGCCGATCGGGATCTCCGCTGGGTTCTCGTACTCGTCCGGCAATTCGCCCGGGTCGACGGTGTCCGGCAGCAACCGGATGGGTGCGGCCGCCGGGCCGGACCAGGCAGCGGTGCTCCGGGTAGCAATGGACGCGATGGTTTCGCCGATGTCCGCGTCGTCATCAATGTCGTCGAGCAGTGGGAGGGCGACTTGCCCGTACAACAGGTCTTGGGTCAATGCCCGGCCGGGGCCGACCGACTTCAGTGCCTGGGCGGCGGCACGTTGGATGGTGGAGTCACCGGGATCGTTGAGCCGCATCTCGTACCGTTGTCCGACCAGTGGCGCCAACGTACTTCTCAACTCATTCCATCTGGTCAATGTCATGATCACGTGAATCCCGAACGTACCTCCACGCTGCAATAAATGGGTGAACGGCTGGTCGAGTTCGTCGAACTCGTTGCGGATCGGGTCGACCCCATCGACCAGAATGATCACGTCAGGGGCCACCAAACCGGGGATGGGGTCGCGGGCGTGGGCTTGGCGCAACACGGTCACCGAGTCGATGTGCCGGTCCCGGAACAGGGTTTCCCGGGTGGTGATCATGGTTTGTAGTTCCTCAAGCAACCTTGTCAATTTGGCTTTGTCCGTGCGACTGGCCACACCCCCCACGTGCGGGAACCCCTCAATCCGGTCCAAGCCGCCGCCGGTCAAGTCGATGCCATAGATCGACACCTGCCTGGGCGTGTGGGTCAATGCCAGGGAAACCGCGATGGTACGCAAGAAGGTGGCCCGCCCGGTTTGCGGGGCCCCGATGATTCCGATGTGACCGCCGCGGGCCGCCAAGTCAAGCATCCAAGGGGTCTGGGCCTGGTGGGCCGGGTCATCCAGAATCCCAACCGGGATCTGCAGACTGTTGGAGGACTTCGCCAACACGTCTTCACTCAGCAGCGACCCCAGGCTGACCCGTGGCGGCAAGGGCGGCAACCACACCGGATCGGTGGTCGCAGTAGCGGTCAGGCGGGCGACAACCTCGTCCACCAGGAGGTGGCCCACGTCGGGCGGGGCAACTTGCTCTTCCCCTGTGAAAGTGACCGTCTCAGGAGGGGCGAACAATGGCACGGTTTGGACCACGACCTCGTCGGTCGTGTCATCATGGGCTTCGGCATCAGGGTTCCTGACGGGACCTGAAACGTACCCCGCCCTGAATCGTGTGTAGACACTGGTGTCGACTTTCAGGTAACCGTACCCGGGGATGTTGGGTAGCGTGAAAGCGTCTGGGGTGTTGAGGATCGTACGCGATTCTGCTTCGGAGAAGGTGCGCATGCCGATCCAGTACGACAGGTAGGTATCCAAGCCGCGCAACATCCCACCCTCGATGCGTTGCGACGCGAGCAGCAGGTGAACCCCGATCGAGCGTCCGATCCGCCCGATCTTTAATAACAGGTCCGAGAATTCGGGTTCGGCGGTCAACAACTCCCCGAACTCATCGATGACAATGAACAAGTGCGGCATCGGCGGCATTGATGGGTTCTCGGCCCGCATCTGCCTGTAATGGCTGATCGAAGCCGCTGAGTTCGCGGTCTTAAGCATCTCCTGGCGCCGCAGCACCTCACCGGCGATCGATTCACGGGCCCGCCGGGTCAACTGGGGGTCGTCGGCCAGGTTGTCGATCAGACCCGCCACGTGGGCCAGTTGGGCGAACGGCGCGAAAGCGGCCCCGCCCTTGTAATCAACAAGGATCATGGACAAGTCCTCCGGGCTGTGCGTGGCGGCCAGCGACAGCACGAGCATCCTCAACAACTCCGACTTGCCGGACCCGGTCGCACCCACGCATATGCCGTGCGGTCCCATACCCATGTGGGCCGATTCCTTCAAATCCAGTAGCAGCGGGGCACCGTGGTCGTCGACACCGATCGGGACCCGTAGGAAATCCCGGGTGGACCGTGGCCGCCACGCTGTGGACGGACTCAGTTGGCCGACATCCGTGACGCCGAGCAGTTGCAAAGCCGAGACGGTGTCTGCGTGGACCGAACTCGAATCCGTTTGTATGGATGTCAGTGTCAGAGGCGTCAGATCCCGGGCGATGATATCAAGCAGAGCAGCTGAGACCCGGTCGGTCCGCCCAGTCGCCGGCAGTGAATGTTGGTCATTGTGACGAGACAGGTCCTGAACCTCGATCTGGTCGTGGCGGGCGTAGATTCTGACGCCCACTTCTGGGGGCTCGTCCAGTCGGTCGTCTATCAGATGAACGACAGTGATTCCCAGGTCCGCGCAGGTGTAGCCCTCTTCCGGCACCGGGAACCGCTGAGCCGCAGTTCCATGCCCATCAATGAAGACAATCAGGTGTGCGGAACCAGTCGGGCCGGTCTGTGTCCCCGAGTGCCGCCGTGCGGCGACGCGCCTGACACGGGATGCGATGTCGCCGGACAGGCCGCCAACCAGCTTGTCAATACTGGTTGCCACGAGGAATCTCGGTACGCCGGTGGGGCCCGTGAACGCCATGGTGTGAGGCAAGTGGTCGATCCCCGACCAGGCTTGGGTACGGTCGGGGCTGAACACAGCGGCTATCCGTACGTCGTCGGGGCTGTGCAACACCGCCGTTTGCACCAACATGGCTCGCGCCAAGTTCTCTGTGTCTGCGGCCTCTCCGATGATCGCCACGTCACCGCCTCGGGCCAGGTCAACCCACAAGGGCATGTCGTCGACCAACGAACAAGTTCTGGCGGCCTGCTCGGCTTCGCCCATCAGGAGCGGGTCCAGCGGTTGGACAGGGTTGGCCTCATGGGGGGTGGTCAGGTCAAACCAGGGTACCGTCCCGAGGCCGATTCGTACCCTCAAGAAATCCTCATCACCGGGCCTGCGTTCCCAAACCCGGGCCGGGTCCGCAGCGAATTGCGGCAGTGCGGCCGGTTCCGGATTGGTTCGCATCGCCTCCATGCGGACCTGTGCAGCTTGCTGCGCCATTGTCGTGCGAAACTCTTCAAGGTAATCCAGGTAACGCTCCCGCCCGTGCTTGCGCTCACGGGTCGCCCGGGCCCGCGAGGTGAAGGCCATCGCGAGCCCAGAGGTCAAGGCGACCACGAACACCAAAGCACCGACGACAAGGAACAAAGGATTGGCCCCCCGCATGACAAGCATCATCGTCATCGAGGACAGGGCTCCCACCACGGGCAACAGGGTCTGGACCGGCAGGCCACCCGCCGGGCCGGCAGGCAACTGGGGTGGCGCGGCGATTGTCTGGGCCTGGGGGCGCACCGGGGGGTGGGCCGTGCGCGCCGGGCGGTGGAGCAAGATCTTCACAGCACCGCTCCCGCAGCTGTGTTGGTTGTGTCGCCCCTCACCATGCGCATAGCCCGATTCTAGCCCGCTGACAGCGGAATTTCACCATTCGGGGATATTGGTGTACGATGAGTAGTAGATATATTATTAACTCTGGGAGGAGGGTTCGATGACTGGTGTGTTGGATCGCCGGTCGTGGGATGACGGCTCCGCTGAGGAAGCTGTGGCGAATTTCAATCGTGTCGCCGCGTTGCTTGAGGGGTTGATTGATCAGCGCGACCAGGATGTTCGCCGGGCCATGGCTGATTATCAGGCGGACGGGGTGTCGGCAGAGTATCAGGCGAAGGAGGCGCGGTGGAATCTGGTGGCAGGTGAGGTTAGGGCCGTGATCCAGTCTTTGCGGTCGTCGTTGGAGAAATCCGGTGAGATAGCCCGTGGTGCCCAGGTTGCGGCTGCCAGTGCGGCGTCAGGAGTTGGGTAGGCGAAGGGCCGGCTCGTGGGAGGAGGAGTTCATGACGACTGATCATCCGTTATTGGACGGGGTGACAGGGGACTGCGCCTGGACCGAGAGCCTGGCGGGCACGGTGTATTTCGGTGAGGGCCTGCGGAGTTTCTTGGCGTGGTCGGCGCGCCGGGGTTTGCGGCCGGTGTTGGTGACCCGCCCGGATGCGGAGGTGACGTACCCGGTGTTGAATCGTTTGTGGGCGTCGGGCGCGCTGTGGTTGCGGCGGGCCGGGGACGGGTTCCTGGACTTGCGCTCTGGGGCTGTCTACGAGTCAGTTGGCGCGGTCCCGCAGCGGGCTGAAGAAGCCAGTGGGTTGGAGGCTCCTCCAATGGAAAACAGTCATATTTGGTCGTTGTTTTCGGTTGGTGTGAGACATCCGGCTACCGAGGTGACCCGCTTGGGTGCGGTGGTTGAAGTCGTGTGGGAGGCGTTGACGGGCACCCTTCCGGCGGCCTGGGGTTGGCATGAGCCGTGCTTGGTGGGTTGGGACCGTGATGGGTACACGGATTCGGCCAGGTTGTTGATGCCCAAGGCGGAGTTGGTGGTCTCTGGGGCTGAGCGGTGGCCGATTCAGGCGATTGGTACGGTTCTGCGCACCGCCCAGGGATTGGAGGAGACCATTGCTGGGGTGGCTGTGGCTGGCCCAGACGGTTTGGACATGGCCGGGTTGGAGGCACGGGCAGTGCGGTGTTTGGCTGACGTGGCCGCCCAGATCCCTGTGCCGGTGTTCGGTGTTGTTGCAGCCGGCCGTGGTGGTTCCGCTGTACGGCTGCGCTATCCCAGTCTGGGCCCTGTGGCCCCGCTGGCGGTGTTGGCTGGCCCGGATCTGGCCGAGATGGCCGGACAGGATGTGCGGGGGTTTGCTGCCGGCCATGGCGGCATCGTGGCCGGGCGGGGCTGGGCCCCGTCAATGGTGATCGGTTTGTCGGAAGCCGGGGTGGGTGTGTGGGACCGGCTGCGGATGCTGGCCAGTGAGTTCCTCGGTCCGCAGTTCGGTCCGGTGGGGGAGCCGGGCGGCGTGGAAGGGATGGTTGCTGATGCCGTATGAGGTTGCAGTGGTGGCCCCTGTGGCTGCTGGGTTTGAGGCTTTGCGCCGGATCGGGCGTGTCCTGGACCCGCCGTTGGAGATGGAACTGGATTTCGGGGGCGCATGTGTGGTGGCACGGGATCGGATGGGGACCGTGGTGGGCGTGCTGCACCGTCCGCAGCGGGTTGCGTACGCGGGGGACCTGCCAAGGTGTTTGGGTCGTGACATCCCTGATGGGGTGGAGCCATTCTGGTGGACCGAGGCGATGGTGCCGTTGACCCAGGGCGGGCGGGGTTTGGAGTTGTTGGCTGCGGTGGCGGTGGCTACTGGGGGACGAATGGTCGTGGAAGGAGACCCGGTATGAGTTGGAGTGTTAGCCCTGAGGCCGTATCGGGCATCCTTACGGCAACGCAGACTTGTTATGACGATATGGCGACGCAGCTGTACGGCACGGGTGAGACCGGTGCCCCGGCTGGTTCGGGACCGGTGTCATGGGACGGCGATGTGGAGGCGATGGGCAGTTCGGATGTGGCGGTGGGCAACGCGTTGGTGAAGTTCATCGACGATCAGCTGGGCGAAGCCGGGGCTGGGTTGTCGGGTGTGGGTGCGGTTGTCAGGGCGACTTTCGATGCGGCTCAATCATTGGTACTTGGTGATGAGTCGATGGCTGGACAGGTGGTTGCTGATTATCAGGCGGCTCCGGATTCGTATACGGGGGTGCGGTGATGAATCCGGGTAAGCGGTTTGGTGTTGGTGATGGTCGGATTGATCCGGAGGGTTTGCCGGGTAAGTTGTTGGATGGGGAAGCGGTTCGTGGGGTGGCGGCTGGGTTGGGGTCGCGGGCTTCTGTGATTCGGGAGAGTGCGGACACCATGTTGTTGAAGTGGTCGGTGTTGCCGCAGGCGTTGTCGGGTGAGGGTTTGGAGCCGTTGTGGTGTGGGTTGTCTGCCCCGTTGAACCGGGTGATTTCTGTGGCGGACCGGTTTGATTCGGCTAAGACTGCGTTGTTGCGGTTTGCGGATAAGGCGGATGAGCATCATAAAGCGTACACAGTGTTGTATGCGGATGCCGTGGCGTTTAGGGCGAAGATTGACCCCGGGGTGTGGATGCCGATTGCTGACACCTCGTATTGGGATTCTTGTTGGTTGGATCCGGCGGCGCGTGAGGTGGAGTTTTGGCAGGGTCGGGGGTTTGAGGCCCGTGATGGGAATTGGCGCACGTCTGTGGAGATTTTGGTGGAGTGGACGCAGTCACGGGCGTTGGTGGAGGAGAATGATAGGTTGTTTCATCGGGCGAATCAGTTGGCTTCGGATATTTCGTGGTCTGAGGCTGATTGTGTGAATGCGTTGAATGGTTTGTCGGTTCATGGGTGCCCGGTTCCGCAGCGGGGGGTGGACGCGACGGATTTGGATGGGTGGGCTGGTCAGGGTCATAACCGGTTGCCGTGGGGTGGTACCCCTGATTGGGATCATAATTTTGGTGGGTCGGTGCAGTTGGGGTTTGAGGATTTTTGGGATGGTTTGAAGAATGCGGCGGGTTTGATTGGTTTTGACCCGGCTAGTGGGCGGTGGTCGTGGGGTACGGCGGGCCGGTCGTGGTCGGGTTTGGTGAACACTTTTGGTTCGGCGGCGTTTGTGGTGTTGTTTTCTCCGATGATTGTTCCGATTGGTTTTGCGGGGTTGGTGAATCCGGGTGGTACTGGGAGGGTGTTGAATGATTGGCGGCATGATTCGGTGTTGGGGGCCTGGTTTTTGGATCATTTGGATATGGCTGTGCAGAATTTGATTGGTGCTGGTCAGGGTTTGGTTGATTATGAGCATTGGGGTGATGATCCGGTGCGTGCGGGTACCGCGACGTTGTTGAATGTTGGTACGTTGTTTGTTGGTGGTGGTGAGGTGTTGGGGGTGACGAAGGCTGGTTTGGAAACGGTGGAAACCGTTGTTAAGACTGGTCGGTTGGCGGAGATGGCTGGTGCGGGGTTGCGGGTGATCGACAAGGCCCAGGATTGGGCGAATCAGGTGATTCATCCGTGGCGTGATGGTACGAAACCGTTGGATGGTGTGAACCCGCAGGACTTGACCCGCGTACACGAACCGGAACCCGCACCCCGGGAACACGTCGGTGAGGAGCCGGGTGGCCCAAGCCCAAGTGATCCGGGCTACCTGGATTCATCAAGTCCACCACACGGCGAGAGCCCCCATTCGCAGGACGAGTCCACTGCGGCTCACCCGGGACCGACAGGAAGGCTGGACGGCCCGAATCCGCACCATTACTCAGAAGCCAGCCCAGACAACGTCGGGCAACCTTACTACGACGGAGTCGGCAAGACCACAGTCGGCCCAGAAGACATTGATGAAGCAAGGCGTAGATGGGGTGTTCCAGAAAAAGAGACTATGGCAGTTGGAAGGACCGACGTCCCCGGGTTTGAAGGCGTCACCTTTGAAGGTGGCTCGGCCACCGTGCGGAGGGCGTCCCGGGAAGCCGGGAACGACGTGCTTGATTGGGACGATGACCCCATACTTAGAAACACGGAAATTGACTCCCCAGAGGGTTTGCCGGCGAACCGCCAACATCATGCCGAGAGCAATGTGCTGGCCTACATGGATGACGCATTTACGAGAGCAGGTATCGACCCGAACGTCGCAGGAACGGTGACTATTGAGGTGTCACTTGACACTGGAGTATGCCCCACCTGCAAGTCGGGATTACTGAATCCGAACGCGGCTGACGGGCCAATCAAGATATTCAGCGAAAAATACCCAAACCTCGAACTTGTCTTCCAGTCACCCGGCTTGCCTGACTATGTTGTCCGCGGTGGTGTAAGGATCAGTTAGGAGAAGAAGATGAGAAATGAGACAGTAGTGGCTCGTGACCGGGCGGTCCTTTTCTTGGGCCTCTGTGAACTTGTGGAGTCAAGGCTTGCTAGCAGTAAGAACTATGCCTACGCTGTTGACGCGTTGAACCTGGCATGGGGATGGGTGGCAGGCCACGATGTTACGGGATCAGCACTGGCTGATATGGGCTATGACGAGGCCGGATTCGGAGTGGGTGGGAGCATGGCTGTCGAAACTGACCATGACTTGCTACCAGTATGGGGGTGCATCGACTTGGCCGTGAGTCTCACGGCCTTCGCCGCCTACCTTGCTGAAGGCAAGACCACAAAACAGATGAATGAGGATGTTGCAGAGGTGGATTCTGAGGAGTGCCGTGATCAGTTCGCTTCATGGTTTTCGAGTCTGATTCCGCTCAACACATTACCGGATCACTACCGGACAGCCCTGGATGGGTTGCCTAAAGAGTCCATCACTCGATCAGCCGTGCGTGATTGCGCGTTCGCTGCTCTTCATGTTGCTGCTGCGGATTCCGTGGAACTGCGATGATTGCCGTGGTTTGGATGCTGGCAACGCGGGCCACGGTGACGAGGAGAGGTTTATGCTGGTGATGGTTTTGTTCCCGGGAGAGGAGTGGTGAGATGGTTGGCGAAGGCCAGTTGAGGTGGGAGGATGACCCAGTGTTGAGCGTCACGGACATTGATTCTCCAGTGTATTTGCGTTATGGGCGTCGGCATCATGCTACAAGCCGGGTGTTGGCGCAGATGGACTACGAGTTCAGACTGAGGGGTGTTGGTCCCGAGGTTGAGGCGATGGTGTCGGTCATGGTGTCGAACGACCATGGGGCGTGTCCGGTGTGCCGGGCAGGGTTGAGTCCGAATTCTGGTGTGGATCCTGGGCCAATAAAGGTTTTCAGTGATAGGTACCCGAATCTGACGATCGTCATCCAGTCACCGGTGCTGCCGGACTTGGTTGTGCGTGGCGGGGCGATCATGGGATTAGGGGATGACTGATGATTTGGAAAACCATGAGGGGACATGCCGCGTACTACCTGGGGTTGTGCGAGTTGATTGAGCCGCGGCTGGCCGCTAGTGATCAGTACCAGTACGCGGTGAAGGCTTTGGATGGAGCTTGGGAGTGGGTTGAGGGCCAGAGCATTCCTGGCGCGGTGTTGGCTGATCTTTGCTGGGACGAAGACGATTCTGGGATTGGCCCATGCATGGTGGCAGACAAGAATACAGATTTGTTGCCTGTGTGGCGGTGTGTGGATATGGCGGTCAGTCTGACCTCACTGGCCGCGTCTGTGGCTGAGGGTAATACCGCGATCAGGGAGGATATTCAAGGAGTGGGGTCTCAGGCCTCGCGTGACGAGTTCATTGATGATTTCCGCGGGCTTATTCCTGTTGCGTCCTTCCTGTCACACTACGTGACTGCTCTTGAAGGGCTGCCCGATGAGGATTTGTGCCGGTCGGCTGTTCGCCGCTGCGCGTTTGACGCACTCCATGCGG
>Ga0209628_10001995_pt1 | contig 13605 bp, 16 predicted proteins | sample TergutCu122P4_FD_187285 | JGI IMG/M metagenome (GOLD analysis project Ga0209628, IMG submission 187285) | Cubitermes ugandensis P4 segment gut microbial communities from Kakamega Forest, Kenya - Cu122 P4 (SPAdes) (version 2) | ecosystem: Host-associated > Arthropoda: Insects > Digestive system...
TTGCATGGCTGCCGAATAAAATAATTTTATTTATATGCGGATCAGCTTCGACGACCGGTTTTAATTTTTCCATTACATCATATATGATTTTTTTCACAGAATCACCTCCGATTATACATTTGTATAATAATATTATCGCATAAAAACAGCATAAAGTCAAGAGTTTTATATTTTTCAAAAAAAATAAAAATATTTTTCAAATACCTATTGACAAATAATATTATACGTGATATAATATTGTCAACGAATAAAAAATAAGGGAGTGAACGTACTTGATATTTACAGTAAACGCATCGCTTCTTGACGCGATTGTTTTATCCGTCGTATCCGAAAACGATACTTACGGCTATAAAATAACCCAGGAAGTAAACAACATAATAGGGATTTCCGAATCGACTCTATATCCGGTCCTCAGACGATTGCAGAGAGACAATAACCTTGAAGTTTACGACATGGAATATCTCGGCAGGAACAGAAGATATTACAGGATCACAAAAAAAGGAAAAATATTGTTAAGTCTTTACAAGGAAGAATGGGAAATGTACAAAGAAAAAATCGACAAGGTCTTTGAAAAAGATTTCAGGCAGGAAAGCAAAGGCAAAGAAAATAAAAACGTCACGATCGCCGAATTTATCGACAGTTTGAAAATCAACGAAAAAATCGAAAACTTAAAGCTCGCGGATAAAATAGAAAGTCTTAAAATAGACGAAAAAATCGATCTTTTAAAAACCGAGGGATTGAAACTCGGAAAAAAATTGGACGATTTGATCAATGGCAAAACCAAAAAAGCGGAATCGATGAAAAATGATCAGGACAATAAAGAAAACGAAAACGGCGAAAACAACGAAAACGATAAATCCGGCGAATAAAAGAATATTGTTGATTTAAATATAAATTGCGAGGTAGAATTAAAATGAATAAAAACGAATTTTTACGGAAACTCAAAGAAGACCTTTCATCTCTTTCACAGGAAGAAAGAATAGACGCTTTAAAATATTACGAGGAATATTTCGCGGACGCAAGCGAAAACGAAAACATGAATGAAGAAAAAATCATAACGGAATTTGAATCTCCCGAAAATTTAGCGGATAGAATAGAACGGGAATTGATCGAAATCGAAAACAAATGCGAAAATATTTTTAACGAGGAACCCCCCGCGGCTCCCGAACCGCCGAAACTGGAATTATTAGATGAAATCGAAATTGAAATAAAAGAAATAAAAAAAGAAGATCATGAACCGGAATATCCAAAAGAAGAGAATTATTACGAGCCGAAAATATCAAAGATTTCAAGTAAAGGAAACGAAAGAAACGATAACGCGCTGAAAATTATTATATTGGCATGCGCGTCTCCGGTATGGCTGCCGTTATTGATCGCTTTTGCGTCGGCCGCATTCGGAATATTTATGGCAGTAATGGGGATATCGTTCGCAGTGGCGGCGCTTGCGGTTTCGGGATTTATAATGGTCGGAGCGGGATTTGTATCGGTAGGATACGGCATTGTAAATATGTTCTTTGACTTTTTCAATTCTTTACAATGGATCGGCGCGGGACTTGTAACGGCCGGCGTGGGACTGATTTTGGCATATGTTTTTACAAAACTTTCGGCGGTCATGTTCAAATCGCAGTTTCAATTCGCAAGCTGGACAATACGCGGAATAACAAATAGATTTTCGCATCACAACGCATAAGCATAAAATATAAACGCGTAAAATAGAATAATTATTATATAGATTAGTTATATAGATTAGAGAAAAAAAGGAGTCGAACATGAAAAAAATGTTAGTAATAGGAATTATATTTATATTGATCGGCGGAGTATTCTGCGGCGCGGCGTATGCGTTTGGAGAAAGATATATCAGCGCGGAATTAACGGACGCTTCTGTATCGTTTACCGCCGAAACGATAACCAAAATCAACATAAGCGAACATGTGGCGGAAATCAAATTTATAAAAAGCGGCAGTACAGGCGATATTTCGGTGAAAGCTGAAAATATTTTAGAATCTGAATTCAAATGCGAACTCGTGAACAATACTTTAAAAGTTTCATATAATCCCAGCACGATCAAATTGGGGTTTATCGTGATGCCGACAAGCATTTTTAATTGGAACAACAGAAGTCCCGTAATTAATATTTATATACCGGAAGGGAGATCATTCGACGAAATCTATTTCGGCGGGGGAGTCGGGAGAGTCGCCGCGGAAGAAATAAATGCGAAATCGTTGGTTTTAGCCGGAGGAGTGGGCGAATATAATATTAATAATATGAATGCCGGAAATCTCGAAATCGACGGCGGAGTCGGAAGCGTCAAACTCAACGGAACGGTAAACGGCGACACGAAAATCGACGGCGGAGTTGGCGAAATTAAAATATCGGGGCAACTCAACGGCAATATAAAATTAAAAACCGGCGTAGGAAGCACAAAATTGGATTTGACGGGCAATATTAGCGATTATAATATAAAAGTTGACAAAGGCGTCGGAAGTATCAAATTAAATGGCAATAAAATAGAAGGAACTTATCAAAACAACGGCAAATATAATTTCGATATAGACGCGGGAGTCGGCAGTATCGATATATATATAAAATAATATTAATATAAAATATAAAACAAACATAAATCTTTTATTATAGAAAGGGGATAAAGCCATGAAAAAATTATATAAAGTAGAACAGGGAAAAATCATTTGCGGGGTATGCGGGGGAATCGCGGAATATTTTAACATAGATCCTTCGCTGATCAGGATCGGCGTCGTTGTCGGAAGTTTAATACTCGGTTTCGGATTGGGCGGGTGTATAGCGTATGTGATCGCAGCTTGTATTATGCCGAAAAAAAGCGATGCGGAAGTTTAAAATAGGATTATAATAAAAATATGAAAGAGGGTTTAAACCCTCTTGATTTTTTATAAACGGCGATATCGATTAAAAATTTCCAAAAGCTATTGACAAAACAACTGAAAGAATATATAATATAATAATATAAAGAGAAACAATAAAAAATGTAAAAATGTAAAAATGTTCGGGGAGGATTTTTTTGAAGTTAAGATTAGGGTTGCCAACAGGAAGTTTGCAAGAAGCCACGTTTCAATTATTCAAACAGGCGGGTTTTATCATTTCTGCAAACAACCGGTCTTATTTTCCGGCGGTTAATGACCCGGACCTAAGCATTTTACTAATGCGGGCCCAGGAAATTCCCCGTTATGTCAGCGAAGGAGTATTGGACGCAGGGATCAGCGGTTTGGATTGGATTTTAGAAAACGACGCCGACGTAGTGGAAGTTGCCGATATGGTCTATTCTAAAAGTACGCCTAACCCGACAAAACTGGTAATAGCTGTTGCGGAAAACAGCGATATTAAAAATATTGCCGATTTGGAAGGCAAACGCGTGGCTACAGAGTTGGTGAATGTTACAAAAAAGTATTTGCGTGATCATGGCGTTACGGCGTCGATTGAATTTTCATGGGGCGCCACAGAAGTAAAAGTGCCTGAATTAGTAGACGCAATAGCTGATATCACCGAAACCGGCAGCTCTTTAATCGCCAATAAACTGCGGATTATCGCTACGATATTAGAATCGACTACAAAACTGCACGCCAATCGCAACTCATGGGATGATCCCTGGAAAAAAGAAAAACTTGAAAATTTATCTATGCTGCTGCAAGGCGCTCTATGGGCAAGATCCAAAGTGGGTTTGAAAATGAACGCGCCGGAAGAAGCGCTGACTGCGATTCTTGCTGTTTTGCCGGCAATGAAACAACCGACGATATCTAAATTAGTAGACGGCAAATGGGTGGCTATTGAAACAGTCTTAAATGAAACCGAGTCGCGAAATCTGATCCCGGTTTTGAAATCCGCCGGCGCGCAGGATATTATAGAATATCCGTTATCAAAAGTTATTCCATAATTTATATTTCAGGAGCGAAAAGCAATGGATATACGGTTAGATCCGCCTTACGATAATGAGAGTATAGAGGGGACAAATGTTTTAAAATTAGATTTTAATAAAATCAATAAAGTCGCCGAAAAGAACCAAGTAATACCGGTAGCGGTTCAAAACTCTATTACCGGTGAAATCATTCTTATTGCGTATACGAATGAAGCGGCATTCAAAGAAACAATAAAACAAAAAAAAGCAATATTTTGGAGCACTTCCAGAAATAAATTATGGTTCAAAGGCGAAGAATCCGGAAACACATTTACAGTCCAATCGATATATGTGAATTGCGAACAAAATTCATTGGTTTATAAAGTTATTCCGGATAAGGGCGATATATGCCATACGAGTAGAAATAATGCGGCCAATAATTGCTTTTACCGGGAATTGGATTTTGAAACCCTTGAATTGAAATTAGTTGATAAAAAATAATAATCAATAATACGAAAAAAAGCGGCTGAAAACGCCGCAGCCACGGGGGTATAGCGCAGTTGGTAGCGCGTCCCTATCGGTTACACACCCCCAAGAAAGAGACATTCTGAAAAATCAAATATTAACGATTTGGCATTCAAAAGAATGCCAGTCAACGGGGCATTAGCGAAGTTGGTATCGCGCTTGAATGGCATTCAAGAGGTAACGGGTTCAAATCCCGTATGCTCCACCAAAATAAACTCTATGGTATTAAAGCTGTGGAGTTTTTTTGTGCTTGTCCATGATTTTTTGTATAATTTCGTTTGTCAGCCCTTCGATGTTCAGATTTTTAAGAAATTCGCGTTTCATATTCGTTTTCTCCTCTTTGTGAAATAAATTACGCTTTGTTTTCGCGGGTCGCTTCCGCCATTTAGCCGTTTCTTTTACGCCTGACGGCAAAAAGGCATATAAAAAGCCCAACGCACTTTCAATTGCGTTGAGCTTGTTATTCTGTTGTTTGCGGCGAAAATTTCCCTGTGTTTAAACCACAACTTTTTTCGTCGAAATGCCACTACCGGCTTTTACGGTATGTTTTGATTTTGCTTGTCTTTCTTCCCATCTCCGCTCTAACTCTGCAAGAGTGTCTTCGACATCGCTTTTTACCTGTCCTTTTGCAAATGAAAGGCGAATATTTAAACTTTCAACTATTTTATCGTAATGTATAGCGTCAAAATACAAGCCATCTGTTTCGTCCGGATAACGAATATTATCAATCAATTCATTTATTATCATATTTTATATATCCCCTTTCTTATATATGTATCCAAATTCGGTTGCATTTTCCATTAGCCACTTGTGAATATCATCGCCCATTATATCATAAATCTTACTTTTTTGTTCGATGATTGACATATTTATATTATTATCTTCCATTTGTTGCAATATCATATTCGTCGATTTGGCATAATCGCCGATTTTTTCTTCCTGCATAACGCGTCCTATAGAGCGGTTGACATCTTCGCTGCGTTCTTTCAGGCTGAAATATGTACCTTGCGGAGTGCTTACGCGGATTTCTATTGCACCGCTATCGGCAAATTCCAAAATATCTTCCTGCGTAAATGTTCTTCCGCCCGGATGATTATGTGTGAATATATTGCCCTCAAATATCGGTTTATCTGTTTCAGGGATATGAATACTATGCGCCTCGCCGCCGTATTCTTTTATCACTTTACCGTCAGGTGAAATCAATGTTCCGACTTCGTAATTTAGTACGCGTTTCTTCTCTTCGATATCATGCAATGTTTTTTGAAAAAAATCATAATTATTATTTTGTCCGTTCATATTATTTATTATACCAGAATTTTCGTAAAAAGTTAAGCTTTTTTTAGAGCGTAAATTCATTATACCACGATTTTGCATATCTGTCAACAATTTTTTCGAATAATTGCCGTTATACCCGCCAACAGTCGCACGCTTCGTCTGCGTAGATACGCCCATAGCGTTGCTAAACTTCGCATATTCCTGATTGATCGACTGCGCTTTCGCTTTCGCCAGCGTCGCCGTTTCTTTATACTGCTTATTGCCCGCCTAAAATCGCCTGCCGGACGCTGCTGTCTATCCGCTTTCTATATCCGGTTTCGTATTCGACATGCGTCAACCCGTTGTCCGCGAAACTTTTTACTAATATTAAATAAATATTTTTATATAAATTTTCCACGCACCACTTTTCACCTGCCGCATAAAATAATAATAAAGGAGGTGAAAAGAATGGGATTCGGAAGAGGAGACGGATGCGGCTGCGGCAACGACGGATTTTTCGGCGGTGGCTGTGAATGGATCATTTGGATAATCATAATACTCATCGTCCTGTGCTGCATATGCGGCTAAATAAATTATAATAATTTTAACAAAATCAATTAAAACAACCCAAACCAAAATTTTGCGGTGCCTGCCTTCTACATAAATCAAATATTAATTTGTTTTAAGAGCCGAAAAAACGGCTCTTTTTGTATTTTTGTATTTGTAACAAATTTAATACTTTTTGTCAATATTTTTTTTATATAATAATATATAAATAGATTAACGAATATTAAAAAAGGATTGAAATTTATGGAAAATTGTATGGATTTGAAAATAAGTTCTGACAACAGGTTTATAATAAAAAAAGACGGTTCGCCGTTCTTTTGGCTTGCGGATACGGCGTGGGAATTGTTTCACAAATTAAGCAAAGAAGAAGCCGTTGAATATCTTGCGGCAAGAGCTTCACAGCAATTTACGGTGATACAAGCCGTCGCATTATCTGAATTTGACGGTCTTACCGTGCCGAACGCATACGGCAGAACGCCGCTTTTGAAAAATCAAAACGGCGATTTTGATCCGGAATTGCCCGATATAAATATAAATCAAACAAACGGCGAATATACTTACTGGGATCATATGGATTTTGTGATCGATTTCGCATGTTCGCTGGGGTTATATATCGGATTACTTCCGACATGGGGAGATAAATTTAATAAAAAATGGGGAAAAGGCCCTGAAATATTCAAACCCGAAAACGCGTATATTTACGGCAAATGGATCGGCGAAAGATATAAAAATAAAAATAATATCATATGGATCATGGGCGGCGACAGGCCGATTGAAACGGACGGACATTTATTAATTGTAAGAAACATGGCGAACGGTATAAAAGAAGTCACGGAAAACAGACAGTTAATGACATATCATCCGACAGGGTTCAGTTCGTCGTCCGGTTATGTGCATAACGAATCATGGCTTGATTTTAACATGATCCAGTCGGGGCACGGCGGGGTAAATATAAAAAATTATGAATTCGTGCAAAAAGACTATTCGCTTGATCCTGTAAAACCGACGCTTGACGGGGAACCGAGATATGAAGACCACCCTGTAAATTTTAACGCGGAAAACGGTTATTTCGACGATTATGACGTACGCGTGGCGGCGTATTGGTCGATGTTGTCGGGATCTTTGGGGCATACATACGGCCATCATTCGATATGGTCGTTTAATACGGAAAGAAAAGATTATTTCCCGTTAAAATGGCGCGAGGCATTGCATAGGCCGGGAGCGGAAGATATGAAGCATTTAAAAGAATTGCTTATGTCAAGAAATTTTCTTGAACTGAAACCCTGCCGGGAACTGCTGAGTGAAAATTACGGCGGGGCGAATGATATGCCTGCGGCAAAAGGGAAAAATTATGCGTATATATATTCCCCGAATGGGTTGGATATAAAAGTCAATATGGGGATATTATATGGCAAATCAATCATGGCGCAATGGTTCGACCCGCGAAAGGGGACATATATTTTTGACGGTATTTATAAAAACTATAAAAACGAAAATGTTTTTACTTTTTATCCGCCGTCAAGCGGCAGGAATAACGACTGGATTTTAGTATTGGATATAACGGAGTAAAAGATATGGATATAACATGCGCGGGCCACAGCGGATTTTTAATAGAGCTGCCGGAATATAATTTGATATTTGATTATTTCACGGACAGAAACAATATCATAATTCCCGGAATCTTCGCAAATAAAAAAACGTGCGTGTTTGTTTCGCACAGGCATTACGATCATTTCAATAAAAAAATATTTAATTGGAATAATCTTGGGAATATCGTATATATTCTCGATATCGGCTGTAAAACGCCGGAAAGTGAAAATATAATAAAAGTCTGCGAAAACGAAAATTTAAATATATTCAACGATGAAATCAATATCAAAACATACGGTTCAACCGACGAAGGCGTTTCTTTTTTGGTAACAGCGGACAAATATGTTATATTTCACGCGGGAGATTTAAACGATTGGTATTGGGAGGACGAATCAACGCCCGAAGAATTAATCGAGTATGAAAAAAATTATTTAAATATCATAAAAAAACTTGCCGGGCAAAAAATAAACGCGGCGTTTATTCCCGAAGACCCGCGTTTGGGTAAAAACGCCGGGCGCGGGATAAAATATTTTAACGAAATCGTAAACCCGGATCAAGTTATTCCCATGCACTTCCCCGGTAATGCCGGATTAAAATATAAAATATAGAGGAGTTTAAATTTATGAAATTTACACTTGCGCACAGTAATATAAACGTATTGGATTTGGAAAAATCATTGGAATTTTACAAAAACGCGCTGGGATTGGAAGTAGTCCGCAGGCATAAAGCAGGGGACGGAAGTTTTGAGCTTGCGTTTATTTCGGACGGTTCGAATTCGCACCAAATCGAATTGACATGGCTTAGGGATAAAAAAGGCGCGTATGAATTGGGCGACAACGAATCGCATATCGCTTTTATCGTAGACGATATAGACGAAGCCCATGATCTGCATGAAAAAATGGGCTGTATCTGTTTTGAAAATAAAGGCATGGGTTTATATTTTATCGAAGACCCCGACGGTTATTGGCTGGAAATCATACCGGCGAAAAAATAAATAATAAATTAAACAATTTTAATCTTATATTTCCCAAGCCAAAAATTGATCTGTATAAAATACGCGATCGTTTGCGGTGTTGTCATAAGCTGGCCGTACCACGGGGTTGATGTGTTGCTTTTTAATAAATTTTCAAGAGCTTCTTTTTTTACGATTTGCAGTAACGGCGACGACGGTTCGTTGATTATTTCAGTTAAAATTTTTGATACTGCGGATAAATATTCCGGATTGTGCGTCTTGGGATACGGGCTTTTTTTGCGCCACAATACTTCATCGGGGAGATAATCCCGCATCGCGACGCGTAAAAGTCCTTTTTCTACGCCGTTATAATCTTTATATTCCCACGGGACTGTATATAAATATTCGGCGATCCTGTAATCGCAATAAGGCGCGCGGATTTTTAAATCATTATATGCACTCATTCTGTTTTGCCGTTCGAGTAACGTTTGCATGAACCATTTCATATTGAGATTGACTAATTGTTTTATATATTTGTTATCATGATCAAAAGTTTTTGAAACGTCGGATTCGTTTATCGTTTTTAAATACCGTTCGTTTATATAATCATTCGCGTTAAAAAATTTATTTTTTATGAAATCATCTTTCAAAAAAGATTTTCTGAAATCGATCGACTGCGACCACGGGAACCCGTATTTTTCTCTGATCGTTTTATCTCTGTACCAGGGATATCCGCCGAATATTTCGTCCGCCGATTCTCCTGAAAGTATAATATCCGCAAAATTTTTTATTTCTTTGCAGAATAATAAAAGCGAAGCGTCAACGTCCGCCATTCCCGGCAAATCCCGCGCATCGACAGCGAAATAAAGCGCGTTTACAAGATTTTGCGTATCCAAAATGATTTGATGATGTTCAAAAAGTTCATGGCTTAAATAATTTTTCATGCGGCCGATATATTCGCCGTCGCTGTTTGGCTGGAATTGATTCGCGTTGAAATATCTTGCGTTGTCTTTGTAATCGACTGAAAAAGCGTGCAATTTTTGTCCGCGTTCTTTAAAATATTTCGCGGCGACAGATGTGATCAAACTCGAATCAAGCCCTCCGGATAACATGGCGCAAACCGAAGTCGAAGGATCTGCGGCAAGCTGGCGTTTGATCGAATCGACGGCGAGAAACCGCACTTTTTCAACGGTTTGGCCGAAATTGTCGGTATGTTCTTGGTCCTTCAAATCCCAATATTGATATTTTTTGAATTCCCCGTTTTCAAAAATACCGTAAAAACCCGGTTCAAGTTCATAAATATTTTTAAAAATACCATAACCGGGAGTTCTTCCGGGACCGATCAGGATCATTTCGGCAATGGATTGCGCGTCTATTTCAGGCGGGTTGTTTAATTGATTTAAAAGAGTTTTAATTTTTGAAGCGAATATAAATAGATTATCTTTTACTGTAAAAAAAAACGGTTTGACTCCTATTCTGTCGCGTACGCAGAATAATTTATTATGATCTGCTTCTTGGATAACAAACGCATAAACTCCATTGAATTTTTGAATTGATTTTTCCTGCCATTCGATATAAGCGTGTTTTACGATTTCAACGTCGGAATCGCCGTTAAAAGTATGGCCGAGAAGTTCAAGTTCATGTTTGATTTCTGTTTTGTTATATAATTCGCCGTCAAATAAAAGCATCTTGACTTCTCCCGATATTTTATCCATATGATTTTTTCACCTCGAAATTTAATAAATAATATTATGATATGCGTAAAACACAAACAAGGACAATCATGAATAAAATCCATGATTGCCCAATATATATTTATACATCCTGGGTTTTTATGTCCTGTTATATTTATATGAATACGCCCGCGTTGTCTGTATGAACCGAACCGGTTCAATCAAGTTTATGAATTTGACTTATTTCGGAATTTTCATCTTCAACGCACATGCGTTCAATATAACCTAAAATTTTGTATTTGTTGTTGTCCGAAAGTTTCCTGATCATTTTCAGGATTTTTTGTTCGGTGTTTTTTTCGGGGTTAAGAATGCAGCCGTCGCATTTACCGCTATATTCTTCCCCTGCGCTTCCATGAAGAAGCCAATCAAACGGCACATCATAATAAGCGGCAATTTTTCTCAATATTTGTTTTCTGGGAACGGTTAGATTGTGTTCCCATCTGTATACAGAATTTAATGAAACATTGAGTATTTCACTTACTTCCTGTAATGTTTTTTTCATGTTTATACGTAAGTTTCTCAGTCTTTCGCCAACGCTCATCTTATATATCCCCCTATTTTTTTTTACTTGTCTTTTTTTTTATTTATCTTTTTTCGGTTTCGTTTATAACAGCCAATAAAACGATTCTTTTATCGTTCGATCCGCTTGAATTCAGACAGGTTGAAAGTGTCGCTATTTTTATCTGTTGATCCGTTTTGCTTGGTTCGCGGTAATTTCGCGCGTTATTTTTGATATATTCGAAATAACCGTCTTGGTTTTCGGATGAAATGCAAGGATCATAAATCATTTCATCATTGGATTTAACAATTATATAAGCAAAAAATTCCAGCGTATAGGTATGATCTTTTAAAAATACCGTCCCGTATTTATTTTCATCGAAAAAGCTTTTTTCGCCGAATAAATTTAATTCGCCGAACATACTGCCGTTTTTCATATTGTGGCCGTATATGATAGAATTGAAACCGCTGAAATCTTTGGAACACCTGTAATCCATATATAAAGTGCCGGACAGCGCGTGATTTCCGAATACATCGCGCCTGAGATAATAATCGTTGTCCAATGCCGTTACAAAAGGATAATCTATTTTTGTATCGGGCACGGTCAGCCAGCCTATTATGTCTGTATTGATTTCGTTTTGCATGTTGATCACAAACTGGTTTATTATTGTCTCCGTAGGTTTTGCCTGTATATTAAATACCCCATCTTCTTTAAATTCTGCCGCCGGTATGGCGGGGTCTGTTAAAATTTCCGATAAACGGTATTTCAGCAGGCTTTCTTTAACCCTTGCTTCATGGACGTACCGTTCGGACATTTTCCAAAGCTGATATCCGCTTATGCAAATAACGGCGGTTAGAACAATTATAACTATAAATCTGATATGTTTATTCACTGGCTATACTTCCCTTATAAACAGATTTTTTCGTTTTGATTCGCCGGGGGCGGGGTAGGTATCCGCCCCCTGAAACGGTTTAGTCAAATTATAGAAAAGATTTGAAAATAATTTTAATCGGCTACGACATATATCGCCGGGCGCGCGTACATTCTGCCCCACATTTTGTTGGCGCCGGCCCATGTTCCGTTCCCCTGGACGTAATCTAAATAATGGCCCAAAGTGCCATATTCCGGATTATTCAGCGAAGAAGTCCACCAGAGTTTATTACTGGACGCCGGGTTCTGCGGGGTTGCCAGCTGCAATTGAGCCGTGCTGAGCGCCGGGAATATGTCTGATTTGCCCGGAGGGAAACATACCCAGTCTGTTTTGCTTCCGGCTAACGGGAGCGGGTTCGCGTTGTCGTAGAACCACGTGCCATACGTCCAGCAGCCGGGATTGAGGGCATATTTCTTTAACATAGGCGATTTGAGCGCGGTGTACCAGCCGTTTATTTTAAGGGCCGGATTGGATTTCGGGTCTCCGTTTCCTATCGCGTCATAAGTATCTTTGTACGACATAGGATCCCCTTCGGGATAAATAACGTCGTTGAGTAAAAGCAGCGCGACATATCTTTGAGCGTTATACGCGTATATATATTTTACTACCACCCATTCGAGATCGTCTATTTTTACGATAGTGCCGGGTTGTCTGCCATATAATCCGGGTATGCCCTGGTCTCTGTCAACAAGAACCGTTTGCACGGCCACCGAAAAGGTTTCGGATATGGACGGAGCGGTTACAGAAGTTGCTTTTACTGTCAATGAAGTTGCGGTTTCGTTGGCGTCGACGCTTAATAAACCGCTGCCGCTGATGTTCGTGCCGGTTTTCGTTCCGCCCGTTACAGTCCAAGTCACGTCCTGCGGGATCATTCCGCCCGTCCCTTTGACTTCCGCATAGACAAACGCGCTGTCGCCTTTTATAATCGACCGGGGTCCGGTTATCGTGATTCCTGTTATAGTCCCGAATACGATCGGAGGCGTGACCGTCATATTGCCGTTTTTGTCTTTATAGTATTTCTGGTCGGTCGCGTGCATATATCCGACAGCGCTGTTGAGTTTGCCGTCGCCGCCGCTGCTTATAGGCCTGTCGCCGTAATAGTAATAGTTGCCCTGAGCGTCCGGTCCAAGCTGGCCCACATAATATTTGCCGTCGTTTATGGTGTTGTCAAAGATTTCGTAAACTCCGGTAATGCTCGGGTCTTCGGCCGGGCCTCCGCCCGCCAGTACTCCAAGAGATTTCGGCCCGAGAACCTTGCGCCATACGTTTTGGCCCATGTCAACCCACCAGTCATTGCCGAATTTCTGTACGGATTTGTCGTCGCCGCCGCCGGGTTTGCCGTCGTTTCCTCCCCATATCGCGTCGTTTTCGTCAAGCGTCCCGTCGGGTTTCACTTTCAGCCAAATATTGCTCCCTTTCTGGTTTTCCGCTCTGAATCCGTCCCCGTCCGGGTATGCGGGCCTGTCGCTCGCGCTGCCCGGCGTGTCGTTGGGGCTGTAAATATACTCAGGCGGATATTTGCTCCTGCCGTTGTCGTCGAGTTTTTCGTATATGTTTTTGTGGCCCGGCACTTTTTTGTAGTATTTGCCGTCCGAACCTGTGATCACGTCGTCGCCCAACCCTGACACTTTCGTTTTCAGGCCTTTGATCGCGTTGTCTATGCCGTTGATCGCAGTTTGGATCGTTGAC
>Ga0209628_10001996_pt1 | contig 13602 bp, 21 predicted proteins | sample TergutCu122P4_FD_187285 | JGI IMG/M metagenome (GOLD analysis project Ga0209628, IMG submission 187285) | Cubitermes ugandensis P4 segment gut microbial communities from Kakamega Forest, Kenya - Cu122 P4 (SPAdes) (version 2) | ecosystem: Host-associated > Arthropoda: Insects > Digestive system...
CCCCCGCAGAGCCAAAAGTACTACCTTTGGGGCAACCTGTTGCGAGAAGATGACAACGCCCTGCCGCGCATCCGCTTCAACGGCGAGCGGTGCAAATATACCATCATCTCCATGAACAACGCACAGGTAAAAGAGTATCAGGGCAAGTGGGAAAAAGACAAAAGCAGCGAGCGCAGCAAAACACTCCCGCAGGAAGAAGCCACCCACTTTAGCGATGCCGCCGACAAAATTGTTTACACCAAATACAACGAATACCGGCTCAAAAACTATTATGCCGGATTTGAGCCTTCAAGAATTGGATAAATTTCAAACTATAGACTACGTTTTTGCAACGTAGTCTATTTTAATTTATTAGCCTTTAAAACTTTCAATTTTTACAAAATTTTGCGCACGCCGACCCCGACCGCGCCCTATTTAAGCGAGGTGGGCAAACAAAATTTTTAAGGAAATATGATGGCTTTATTTTGTCCCACTTTATTTCGGCGTACAAATTAATTTTGTCCCACAAAAAAAATCGAATGGAAACGATTACACGCGCCGAAGTATTGAGCGAAATAGAACTGAAAGAAACCGCTGCACAAAAGCAGAAGGTGTTCTCTATCTCATTCTACAAAAAGAATGGCGAGCTGGTATTCCTGCCGCGTGCCGTTGCCTGCGGGCTTAGCATGAACATGCACAAGAACAGGATGCGCGGCGTGATTGCCATAGACACAGATGGCAACCGGTACGGACACGCCTATCCCGTTTGCATTGACAATATTAGAGAGTTTAACGGTAAACAGGTTAAGATATAATGGAAGTATTGTATTCAAAAGATGGTACGCCACTGATGGCACAGGGAAGTAAAGCAATTGTATTTACTTCTAATGAACGTCAGCCTACCGAAAAGACTCACGACGCTTTCCAATACAACGACGTAGCTTATGCAGGTTGGGGCGGTGCCAACCGGCAGCCGGAAGATGACGAACTGCTGATTGCCAAAACACCAGTACTGCGCACCGGTTTAAGTTATAAATGCAGAGTAGCACACGGACAGGGCGTAATTCCTATTGTGATTGATGGTTATGATGAAAGTCTTAATGAAATATACAAACCTTTAAACAATAAGGATATAATAAACTTTTTGAATGACTATGTATTTGAATCCTACTTAAATACCACATTTCAAAATCTGTTTAAGTTTGGTAACGCATTCCCTATATTTACATTCAATAGTGATGCCAGTAAGATACTGCGGGTAGAAGCACGTTCTGCACGCCACTGCCGAATTAGCATTGATAAAAAGAAACTGCTAATTTATAACGACTTCGCCAACACAATGCCAAGCAAGAACACTGATAAACAGGCTATCGTTTTGGATATGCTGGATGAAGTTGATCCATTCTATAACCTGGAATATCTAAAAAATAATAAAAAACTATCCGGAAAACAAATAGCGTTTCCACGCATTAAGAACTTCTTTAGCAGCAACGACTATTACGCCACTCCGGATTGGTACAGTGCCCGCGATGCCGGCTGGATTGATGTAGCACACAAAGCCGTTACGTTCATCAAAAAAGCTTACGAAAATTCAATGTCAATTATGTGGCACGTAAAAATTCCGTACTCATTTTGGGAAAAGAAATTCCCCATCAGTGAAATACCGGATGCGAAAGAGCGACAGGCACAAATTGCACAATTTCTTGAAAACATTGAAAAAACGTTGTGCGGCGAAGAGAATGCCCGGAAGGCGCTTATCTCACATTTTACTGCGGACAGCGAAATAGACACAAGAGACAAATGGGAAATTGACCCCATTGACAGCAAAAAAATATTCGACGAAAAGCTGGCAACTTCTGCCGCCGGCAACTCAGAAATACTATTTTCCCTGATGGTAAACCCTTCAGTTCTTGGCGCCGGCATGCCAGGTGGTCCATATTCCGGTAATGCCGGTTCCGGCTCAGACATACGAGAAGGCTTTACCATTTCTATGCTTCTGGCACACATTGAAAAGCAACAGACATTAGACCCTGTTGAAATGATGCTGCGCTTCAATGGTTATGATCACGTTCAAATTAAATATAAAACAACCTTTCTAACTACCTTAGACAAAGGAAAATCAACACAAAGCGAAGTTATATAATGGAACCCAAACTATTCACCAAAGAGAAAAACACAAACGCGGAAGAGTTTAAAAAATTCATTCCGGTAAACGTGCAATTAATGTACGAAACCGTTGCGCCGGCATTGGCTTTGGCTGAACAAAACTTCATTATCCCCATACTTGGCAGAGAACTCTTTGAAAAATTAGTATCATTCTACAATTCAGGAACACCATCACCGGAATATAACACACTTTTGAAACTTGTACAATACGCCGAATTTCGTTTGGCATACTGGAACAGCTTCAACGAACTTTCCGTAATGATTACCGATGGGGGAGTGAGTGCCAACATAGGTGCCGAAAACAGACTGTTTAGAAACGAGCGCGAAAGTTTGTTGGATGAACTGAAAACAAACGGATTCAACCAATTGGATACCGTGATTGAATACTTAGAAGAAAACATGGATCTGTTTCCGGAATTTGAAAAAAGCAAGTACTTCTCTAAACTCAAAAATTCGTTCATTCCAAACACTGCCACTTTCAACGAAATCTACAACACAAACAACAGCCGGTTGGTATTCCTGAAGATGAAATACTTTATTGAAGATGTTGAACAGGTAACAGTTCCCCATTTCATCGGCAGAAAATTCATGGAAGCCATTTTAGATGACATTGATGCAGAAAAATATGCGCCAATACTTACGCAATTGCGGAAATTCATTGTGTATATGGCAATCTACAACGGCATTTCAGAGCTTCACAAAATACCCACCGAAAAGGGATTAATCTTTGAAAAAAACTCCAGCGACGGAAAAACATCCGGTCCGCTTAGTCGGCGTGAACTCGACAAAACAAGCGATTACTACAAAACACAAGCCGAAGCCTACCGCGTTGCCTTTATGTACTACTTGAACCAAAACAAAAGCGAATACCCGGAATACAAAGAATTTGTTGGCGACACAGGTACCACACCACAATTTAGAGGAATAAACAAAAAAACATTTTTCGCATGATTAACCCAAACAGAACACCGCAAGCACTTTATTCTTATTTGGAGATGTTGGCTGTAAAAAACACAGACTTAAAACATTCCGAAAAAGAACAACACTACTTTCGTGGTGAGTTAGAGGACTTTTATTTGGGATTAAGAAACCGCGTAAAATTCCCGGCATTAATCAGCGAATCGTTTGAACTCAATTACGATGCCGACTGGAAATACCGTGAATTTTCGTTCATTGTGGTGGAAGATTACCAGGATAGAAACAAATACAACCAAATTGATGATGCTATTTCAAAGTGTGAAGAGATTGGCGAAGAGATTATTCGTAAGATTTTGCACGATTTTGATGAACACGACCTGGGAGAATTAGACTACGGACACGGCGACCCAATGGAAAACAAAGAGCAAAAATATATAGGCATACGGTTTACCATAACCATGAAGAGTTGCTTCGATACTGAAATTAACAAAAAAAAGTGGGTAAAATGAAAGAATTGAAAATTTGTTACAATGAAGAAACATTCATCTATCATCTCCCTGAATCAATCAAAGAGATGACGGATGAGCAGATTATTGAAGCAATAAAATACAGAGAAGATAAAATAGCGCAAAAATCAGCACCCGATTCTTTCATTCAAATCATGTGCGGAATTGATAAAGCGAAAATCAAACTCTTCTTTCCATACCTGAAGTTTAAAATCGAGGAATATTTTCAATTTCTGTTAGAAGATTGGAACTGTGATTTTACCGAACAAAAATTCCCAAAAATTAATATTGAAGAAATCGAATTGCACGGCTACCTGGGCAACTTTGGAAACACCACCTGGGAAGAGTTTATTTGGGCCGACCAACTCTTTATAAACAAAGATTACAAACGGTTAATTGCGTGTTTATACCGGCTAAAACGTGAAAAATACAACGGCGAAACTGACATACGTATTCCGTTCACAAACTATGGAATAGCCAAGCGTTTTACAATTGTAAACAGGTTGGATGATGCCACCATCACGGCGTTAGCCTTCCAGTATCGTGCCATGCGAAAAGCCTCTTTGGAAACCAAATACCCCCAAATATTTCCTGAAGCTGTAAAGTGCGAAAGTGAAGAACCGGAACCGGATGCAGAACCAGAACCCAACAACTTCAGCTGGGTAAAAGTGCACCAAAACATACTTGGCGACAATATACAACACGAAAAAGAGTACCTGCAACTCAACGTACACACGGTACTTAACAGACTTAATGAAACAATTATTGAATCACGAAAAAAGAAAACGGCATGACACAAGATAAAATAGACGGCACCCTTACTACAGATGAAATGTTTCAGGCTGAAGCCCGCAAATGGGCAACAGGCGTGGTGGCTAAAATGCGCGCCAACGCCGCCCGATTCAATAAAGGCAAAGAGAACGCCCGGGCTTATTCCGTAAGAAGAAAAAACAGGCGCACAGGCGAAACAAAAGATGTTACTGTGAAAGAAAAAGTACTCAAAAAATCTATAAACTACAAAATCAAAACAAACAGAGAGGGTGTTGTAAGCCGCGTTGCCTTTGACTTTCCACTGCACGGTATATTCAGAGCGTATGGAGTGGGTGCCGGACAACCCGGCAGCGGAACCGGAAAGAAACGCGCTCAAAAAATACGCATCAAACGCAGCATGAGCGACTGGGTGAACCAGCCCATAGAACAGGAATATGAAAAACTTGCCGACATGGCAGCCAACTACTACGGCGACAAAGTGCTGGCAAACGTGTGGGGAATTAATTACAAAAAACAGGAACAAACAATTAACCACTAACCACTAATCATTAACCACTAATCTTAATCACTATGTTAAAAATTGATTTAGAAAACGAAAAATTACTTGTATTCAAAGAAGATGGGAAAGATGATGTTTCCATATCTTTTGAGCCGCAAATCATAACTTCCGGCGACAAAATTAAAATCTACGGAATTGCCGGTTCCGCTTTGGTTGACAAATTTGTGCATTACTCAAAAATTGAAGTATCCGGAGTACCACACGGCAGCGCAAAAGAAACACACGCCGCTATTAAAAGTTTGTGTTCGGTTTTTAAGAAAGGCGGCACAGGCGGCGTAAGTCCTACTATTCATAATAGTTTATTGAGCAGGTCAGCGGAAGACTGCCACCCTATCGGTGCTATTACAGGATTTGGTGATGCGCTTACCCACTTGAACGACAAAATAGATAATTTTAAAATACCGACAGAGAAATATCCCATTGTGCGAAATATGCGCTTTAAGCGTAATGACAGCAATTTAACCGTTGAATTTGACAAGCCGCTTATTTTGGAAGTGGGGCAAACAGCGTATCTGCAATATGCAAGACTTGGTAAAAAAAGCAAACACAAAGCAAAACAATTCCGTTGGATACGGATTGGCGAAAGAGCGCAGGCAAATGATATGCAAGCCAAAGGGATGACGGAATTTTACAGGATACTTGTTCCCAATAATTCCAAAAGTATAATCATTCCAAAGGCATCACTTGAAAAGATATATTTTCCACCTCAAATAAGAGGTCAGGTAGATAGGTCTTGGCTACAATGGACGGCAATAAGGTCTGGAAAACAGCACAATACAACAAATACCTTTAATGGAGTACCACATAAATACAACAGGCGAGATAGCAAAGTGTTTTACAAATTCCGCATCTGTGTTTATGACAACACAAAAGGATGGTTACACGGCAAAGAAAGTGTAAGAACGCTTATGATACAGGAATTTGTTGTAACCGAACATGGCAACCAAACGAGATTAAACAGAAAATATGTTATACAATAAGAAAAATACAGGATGTTCTGATAGGGTACGCCAAACCCATAAGCCGCAAGGTGGGATGGCGTGTTCAGATAGGGCGTGCCAAACCCTTCGGGGCGGGCGCGTTCAGATGGGGCATCCTTTAACGCCAAAACCTTAAACTCCCATCGCTTCGGCGAAATGGGAGTTTAGAGGCGGAGGCAATTAAACTTAAAAAAACAGAAAAATATGGCAAATTTAAAAGTTAAAACAGTAATAGTAGCAGCATCAACAATACCCTCAATTCCGATAGGAAACAAACAAGTTATTTGTGGAATTAAATATGGAGACCCATATTATTTGGATTACGATGAGGTGGTGCGATTACGCATTGACAACCACCCCAAATTTGCTATTGCATGGAATTACATTGAAAGAGACAGTTATGTAAAGTATGGCATGGATGTATCGGGCAACCTGCATGTAGTTAATCCTAATAAAATATACTTTATAACAAGTAGTCGTGAATTTCAACAGTATGATGGCGAACAATGGAACAATGTACCGGTTGAGGCTATTATAGCCTTATTAAAATTAGAAAATTTACAGCCTTTAAAATGGCAATAAACAAAATAAATTATTAACAATTAAAAAAAATTATTATGGCAATTAAACATGATGTAATTTTCAACAACTCGTTAACACAGTCGCAATATGATGCACTTGCGACAAAAGATGAAGGTACGCTTTATTTTATAACAGACACAAAGAGGTTATACAAAGGTCTTGCGCTTCATTCTGTTTTATCAAATGTATTAGATGTAACTTTTAGCACATCTACAAATGTGTTAACCGTTATAGATAGAGATGGTAAACCCACTTCTATTGATTTCCAAAATTATTTTGATGAAAAACTTGACAAAAAACCCAACGGAACAGACTTGTTAGTTGAATCAAATGACAAAATAAATCCCGCGTATTTACCTGATGCGCTTTTGGGTCAATTGAGATTTTGTGGAACTTTTAACCCAAGTACAGGTGCAATTGTAACCGATTTAAGACCGCCGACAGACAAACTTGCATGGAAACAAGGAGATTATTTAATTTCTTTAGGAACAGGAAATAAAAACCCCGGTGAAACAACAAATTTGGGGACTTTTCAAGTTGGAGATTGGGCATTAAATACTGATGGTGATTGGGAAATTATTCCTAATACGGATGCTGTACAAAGCGTAAATGGAAAAACAGGTGCGGTTGTATTGACAAAATCTGATGTTGGTCTTGGAAATGTAGATAATGTTAAGCAAGCCGCAAAAACTGACTTTGATACGCACGTTGCGGATGCAGTTAAGCACATTACGGCAACAGAACGTTCAACTTGGAACGCAAAAACGAGCGTTATTGTAAACAATACACTTACATCCACAAGCACCACAGAAGCGTTATCGGCTTATCAGGGCAATGTTTTAAACGATAAAATAGATTCATTTCAAATAGTTTGGCAATAATGGCAAATTTTATACCAATAAAAAATACAAAAAGCGTACTACTTGCCCTTCCGATTAAGGAAGGGCAATGGCTATGCTCAACGGATTCCGCGCAGCAGTGGTTGGATGTTAATAACACAACGCGAATAGAAATGAATCCCGTAGTTAACGGACTTAATGGTGTAAGGGGACAGAGAATATGGACGTTAACGGCAAATTTAACGACTTTTCCAACAACTACATATATGCTAAACGACCTGTTTTTAAATGTTGGAACAGCAAATATAACGATAGGTAATTTAACAAATATGCCACGTATGCAATTAGTAGAGTGGACGAGTGGAACTAATACGTGTACAGATAGGGGAAATATACAGTTTATACCTAACATTGTAACAAAAACAGTAACAACGGAAACACTTACACTTGTTGCAGGAACATATTATGATTATACAAACGCTGTAACATCATTAACTCTTACTGTTCCTGATAGTATTTACCCTACCGTTGTTTGGTTTAAAACGGGCGCAACAGTAGCAACTATAACTTTGAGCGGAACGGGAATATTAATCCCAAAAGATGGGATTGAAATAGAAGCGAATATGATGTATGAACTATCTATTATAAAAAAAAGAGTAGGTTTATTGACTTTAAAATCATTGTAATATGGGATTAGAATTTACTCATAGACGTAAAAATAAAATGCACGAACCTCTTATATTTTATGCAGATTTAACCCCATTATTTAATACGAAAGAAGCACAATGGGCAAGAGATGGAAATATGCAATTTGCTCCGGCAGGACAATTTCCTACACCATCTGGAAGCGGAACGTTGGGAGTTGATGGGTTGGTGCAATCAGCGGCAAGTTCAAGAATTGTGTGGGCGCAAAAAATAGATCTAGGAAATTATAAAACATGGGCATTTAATTTTTGGGCAAAGTTTCCTACATTAGCATCAGGATTATGGAAAAATTGGCTTTGTTTAGATTCTACATCTATTGTTAATGTTAAGTGCGGTTTTGGTACATTAAGAAGAACATTAGCCCCATTGGGTTGGGCATCTGCTTTAGGAACAACAGACCAACATAATAATATAATGTGGGGGGTGCAGCCAACCGCAAATGTGTGGAATTATTATACATTCACAGTAAAGTTGGTATCCGGTACAACTAAAAATTTTGACGTTAAATTTTATGTTGATGGGGTATTAAAAGGAACATTTTTAAATGAACCCGCTTATCCGAATTGGGACAACGGTTCTAAAAATCAACATATAAGAATAGGTTCAGAAACGACAGATTTTTGGAATGCGGTAATTAAGAATTATTCTGTATATGAGTATTTTACAGAAGATATGTTAACAGATTTAGTGGCAAATGGTGGAATACCGAAACAATTTAGATAAAAATAAATATATGAAATACGCAAAATTAGAAAACGGAAATGTAGAGTTTGAGCCAAGCATGGTGCAAACAGAAAATAGTGTTGTATTTAATCCACAACCCGAAACATTAATTAAACTCGGATACAAGGAATACATTGAAACCGATAAACCCGCAGCAAAGAAGTGGTATAATCACGTTAAAAAATTCAAAGAAACGAAAACTAAAATCATTCAGGAATGGGAATACGAAAAACTTCCACAGCCCGACTATAAAAGTATTGTAATACAGAAAATAAATGAAAAATATGATGTAAACGATGAAATAGCACTATCGTATAAACAAGATACACAAGAGTTTCAGGATTACAGGGACTATGTGCAACAATGTAAGGCATTTGCGTTGCAAGAAATTAACGAATGGCTAAACACACCCGCAATAGAAGAAGCGGTGTAAATTTTTTCATAATGGTTAGGGGTGGCGGAGTTATGAACCGCCACACTAACACTAAAAACAAAGCAAATGGGTAATATAGATTGGTTAGGTATAATTGGAGCGGCAAGCGGGTTAATTACAGCCCTTTTTGTGCCTATTATTTTATCTCGTATGAAACGAAAAGAGAGTGCGCACGAACACCATCTTGACCGCCTTGACAAAGAATTTGACAAAAAGTTGCACGCATTGCACGAGGAAGAACTAATGTTGGAAAAAGAAAGGCAAATAAGAATGAGTTACATTTTTTCAAAGATTTACAGTTATTTATGGGAATTATTATATAATATTGATGCAGATAGAATAAGCATCGTGCAGCCGCACCCTGAAGATGACCGTAAATTCATATCAATATCTTACGAAGTATTGAATCCTGCCCGTGATGTCTCTTCTCAAAAATTCAATTTTCAATATTACAAAATGAGTGAGTGGGCAAGTATGATTAAGAAGTGGATTGAAAATAGATTTATCGTTTATAAAAAATTGGAAGAAATAAGCGATTACAGATTATTCCCTGAAGCGTCGCGCAGAGCGATTAAAAGCGTTGTTTTTGTTAGATTAACGAATAACGCTGACTATTGGATAGGAACACTTGCAATTGAATACACACATTCGACACCAAAAGATTTTACTAAAATAAAAGATGAAGGAGCAAAAATAGGGGTACTAATTTCGGATATACTGCCTGCATATCAATCAGATAAAAAAATAAACAATTAATGAGAGTAATAACAGGTAAAATAACAAGCAAATTCGGTGAAAGAACACACCCTATTACAAAAGAAAAATCATTCCATAACGGCGTGGATGTTTCGGCTCCGGTAGGCACTCCGGTATATTCACCAATAGACGGTGAAGTTATGGAAGCCTATATCCATGCTACCGGAGGCAAAACCCTAATAATAGCTGATGCGACTAAAACCATGCGCTTTAGTTTTGCTCATTTGAATAATAACGGTGTTGTAGCAGTTGGAGATAAAATAGAGAGGTGCCAAAAAATTGCCGAAAGCGGAAACACCGGTGCGAGCACAGCTCCGCATTTGCATTTTGGTGTAAAGGTTGGAGGCAGGTGGAGCGGAAAAACATATACAGGTGGGTATTTTGTAAATTCTGAACCGTATCTGGAAATAAAATAATCTATGAGAAAAGGTAATAATCGTAAACAAATACTGCATTTATGAAACTACTAATTAAAGCAATCCCGTACATTATTATAGCGATATTAGTTGCTGCATTCTGTTTTCAACAGTTTCACATTTCAAGTTTGAAAAAACATCGTAAAGAGCAATCGGAGGTAATTTCAGCGCAAAACGCGCAAATATCTGAACTTTTGAAATTGAAAACCTACAATTTTGAGGTCAAAATCAACGTAACCGATAAATCAAAAATGAAAGTGAATAATAAGGGAAACAAAGGAACCGTAACGACAAGCGGAGACAAGTCATACTCTATTGATTCTATTTCATTTTCAAGAATTATAGAAACTGTTATTCAAAGCGAGAAACAATGACGTTAAAAGCAGCAAGAAAAAGATTAATAATTGAACTTATAGCAACTTTGAAATTTGTAAAAAAAGGTTATTGTGATTTTACGGCTGACCAAATTAATTTATTTGCATCGGAATTGATTGCAATTAGAGAAATGACTATCCAAAAGGAATTAATGAATATTGATGAGGCTTGCGCAGAACTTGGCGGCATTTCGCACGCCACATTCTACAATTGGATAGGTCGTAGAAGATTGCCAGAAGGTAAGAAAAAAAAAGAGGTTGTTGTATGGAACAAAAAAGATATTGAAAACGCAAAACAATATATGAAATAGAATGTAAATTCTAACATAATCAATTATAAATTAATTGTTTACTTTAAATTTAAAAAGCGGGATTGCCCCGCTTTTTTTATTTCACTTTTGCCTTGAAAATCGCGAATTTCCACAACGCCGAAAGTGAATAGACGGCAAAAATAAACATTATTTTTTATGACTGAAACGAATCAATTTACAGGCGACATCGTAAATTATGGACACGATGTTCACAAATTGCACGAAACAAAAAGAGGTGCAAATACCATCGCCACTGTTCTCGGAATTTTTGCCTTTGTAATTTTAATAGCTATTCTTTGGAATACTTTTATTAAAAGAAACGAAAGCAGCAAAAACACCGAAAAGAACACCGACATCACACTTGGCGGTAACGGTGAAGCCATTGAAGGCTTAAAACAAAGATTGTTTGCTGTAGAAAATCATGAGCGCCATGATTACGGCAAAATTATGTTCAACGACGGATTGCTGTACGGCGGTGGCGGAAGGTTCTACGGACCCGGTTACCACGGTAGAGACTGCGGTTGCGGAGAACGCGAACACCACGGATGCTGCAAACAAAAGTATCAGGAAGTAGCCAATTACACACTTGCCGGAACAACGCTTAACAAAACAAGCAGCTGCGATTGTGGTTAATCTTTAATGGGGTGGGCAAAACCCACCCCTTAATTTTTTTCAATATGTTCAATAGTTCCAAAGAATCCGAAGAAACCAAAATGCGTGCGCTCGCGCTAAAAAACGGGATGTTCGATTCCAAGCGCAGCACGTTCGACTACTATTATTTCTATGAGGGAAAATCTGCCGAAGAATCCGAAAGATTATCCACCCTGGTAATATCTGCCCGCGGCATTCCGGAAGTACCGGAAGCGCCGAAAAGCACTATGGATAAAATTAAGGTTTGGGTTGACCAAGGAACTAAAATTTACAAGGAATACCCGCAAGTGAGCGAATTTGTTATCGGACTTATCTCCGGTGCTGCCACATCACTGCTGGGTGTGGCGGTTGGAAACAAAGTCAGCGAAAAAAAAGATGACGAACCGGTGGCGGAACTCAATAACGTAGAACCTTTAGAAATTAACGATAATGCTGAACCCATACAACATCAAAATTAAAGTTTTCTGTAAAGATGAAAACGAAGCCCGTAACGTGCAAAACGCCATGAGTGGCATCACTTCCGATGTGAACTTAATCGGAAGCGACTTGTTGCAATTTCACAGCAAATACAAACAAAACGAAACGGTAATCAAACCAATTCTAACGGACCTGTTTAGGAACGGAGTTATGGCAATTACAAAACACATCCCAAAACTTCTAAAAATAAGATAATTAAACACTAATCATTAATCACTAATCACTATGGAAAATACCTGTCAAATGAATTGCCACGCCTGTACACTCCAAACCGGAGCAGAGGCAAAAAACACCTGCGCAACCCTGTTAATGCCAGCTATGTTCGCACAACTTATCAGCGAAGTACAAGAACTAAGAAACATATTAGAAAAAAACACTTCAATTATTGAAGTTCTTGAAATTAAATTACCAAAAAAACCAAAAAAAATAGAAGAAAATGATTAACACCACAAACCAAACCATACTTTCTCTTTTGGCAGCCATGCGCGCCAAAGGCGGAATGGGAAGTGCAGCCCTCTCAACCATCACCATTGAAGATGCGCAAAAACTTTCCGATTTTGTGAATACTACCTCTAAATCGCCCCAAAGCGGAATAGCAGCCCTTACCATTGCCATGCAGAACTGTGGCGGATTAACCCACATTGCAGACATCATTGCTGCGGCAACGGAATTTGACACCTTCTTGTACGATGCCACCAGCGGCACCGGCGCATAACCAACAAGGGGATTTATCTCCTTGCCTAACCACTAATCACTAACCACTATGCCCAAGTGCCCCATCTGCAACAATACCCTTATAAACGGCAAATGCTACCACTGTGGCTATTGCGAAAATTGCGACTAACCCTTTAAAATTAATGTCATGGAAGTAATGCAAAAATTTAACGAATTGTACGAAAAAATAAAGTACAGCAAAAAAGAAAACGCTCTATGTGTAATACTTAGCACATTTGTAGAAGTTATGGAAGAAACATACAAAACAAATCCCAATCTGTTTAAAAAAATGGTAGAAAAAATGGAATCCTTTGAATGGAAACAATACCTGAGCCACGACGAAGCGCAGCGCATTGTGCAATCCATGAACCCGCCCGCCAAGTGGGGCTACCATCCGCTTATGAAACAGTTGGAAACCATGAAATTGGATGTGGAAGAACCCGGAGTATTCAACTCCTGCGCACTGTATGCTGTAATGAGCATGATTTACAGCGACGATGCCAACACCCTGGCGCGCATCATGGACTTTGAAAATGCCAACCAAACCCCAGACGACAAAATGCTGGAAGCCATACACGCGCTTGCATTCAACAAACTTAAAGACAAAGACGAGCGTTTCAACGTGCGAAAATACTTTGAAGTGTAGAAAAAAGGCGCGGTAAAACGCGCTTTTTTTAGTTATTTACAAAATACTTAACGACGAAATTCATATTCTTTCTCTCCGCGGACATTATTTTGATAA
>Ga0209628_10001997_pt1 | contig 13594 bp, 14 predicted proteins | sample TergutCu122P4_FD_187285 | JGI IMG/M metagenome (GOLD analysis project Ga0209628, IMG submission 187285) | Cubitermes ugandensis P4 segment gut microbial communities from Kakamega Forest, Kenya - Cu122 P4 (SPAdes) (version 2) | ecosystem: Host-associated > Arthropoda: Insects > Digestive system...
CCCCGGCCGCCGCGTTGGCTGAATTGCGCATGTTGGGGCGCAATCTGCATCCGGCGCGTTTTGGCGCGTTGCGAGGCCGGCATTGGCATGCGGCGCTTGGGCGCGCGCTGGCCGCTTTGGCGGAAGGCCATGCGCAGGGCCGTATCGGCATGACTTTCGAGATCATTTACGGCCATGCCTTCAAGTCAGCGCCGCGTGTCAAGGTGGCGGCGCAGAGCGCGCTTTCGCTTGGTGATATGCGCGAAATGCTTCAGCACGGCCGGCGCCCGGACTGAGCGCGGCGTCAGCGGCCTTGGCTTGGACAGTCGTGTCCGGATGCGCGCGCCAAGTCGGGTATGGATGCCAGGTTGAACAGGCTCTAGCGCTTGGGCACCGGCGTGCCAATGAAAGTGTTGGCAATCAGCGGCCGGGCATCAACTTGCGGAACGTGGCACATGTTGCATTGATAACGGTCCATCCTCACCGCTTTAGCGAATAGGTGCGTATCGGCCACTGGAGGGGCTTTCTTGTCCTTCGCAGTCTCTGGGCTATGGCATTCGAGACATTGATTGTCGGAGACCGTAATTTCGTCGAAATTATCGATCGCGTGCGGAATCAACGGTGGCTGCTCCTTGAACGTGCGCGTAATCGGCGCTCCCGAACCGGGACGTTTGCCAGCGTAGGTCTTGAGATCCACCGGCGCCACGTCAGCGGCTGGAATGTCGGCGCCGCGCAGCGAAGATACACCGGTGCCAGCGGCATCAGCATAGTGCGCGCCACCGTACACGCCGACAGCGATTATCGCCGCCATCATCGTTTTGATCGACATGTTCATCGTTGCTTCCTTTCGCGTCATGCAGGGTTCATGCGCCCGGCGGATTGCCAGGCTGCAGGGATGGGGCGGCGATGCCAGCACTTTGGCGCCGCAGGCCGAATTCGAAAACGTCTTTTGCACACACGTCGATGCAACGGCCGCAGTTGGTACAGTTGATCGACGAAATCATCGGGCCACAGCCGTCTACGCCCTTGAGCGGTGATTTGATAATGATCGGCTCGGGACAGACGGCGTAGCAGTCGGCGCAGTCGTTACAAGCTTCGCGCCGTACAACCGTTATCCGCAGTGGGCTCCAGCGCGCAAGCAGGCTGTAGAAAGCGCCAACCGGACACAGGTGGCCACACCAGCCGCGTTGCGCGACGAAAAGATCGAATAAAAACACCGCCAGCAAAATCGCCCAGCTTGCCCCGACGCCGAAAATCAACGCGCGGTGCAACATCGATACCGGGTTGACGAGTTCCCAGGCAATGCTGCCGGTAGCGACGGCCACAACGAGCGTCATGGCGAGCAGCCAATAGCGCGTCGAGCGTGATAGCCGCGCACCGCCGTGAATGCCAAGACGCTGGCGCAGCCAAGCCGCCAAGTCGGTAATCGGGTTGACCGGGCATACCCACGAGCAGAACACCCGCCCGCCGACGAGTACGTAAAACACGAGCACGATCAGTGCGCCGATGATGGCTCTGTTCTCGGGCTGGTGTCTGCTCAACAGCAGTTGCAGGAACGCATAGGGGTCCGTCAATGGCAGCGTATTGAGCGTATAGCTGGACGTCAGGTTGCCCTTGACGATCCACAGACCGAACCACGGGCCGACCAGAAACAGCAGCAGCACGCCTAACTGCGACAAGCGGCGCAGCAGCAGCCACCGGTGCGCGCCGAACCAGCCCTTGATGGCCACGGCATCGGCGCCGATACGCGGGCGGTTGCTCATAGCTTGTCTCCGTGCAACGCCTGTGGCGCTGCATCGGCCGGTGAAGCTGGAGCCGCGGGTGCATCGCCGGGCAAAAGCCCGCCGCCCTGTTCATAGTGCATGCCTTTTGGCAAGTTGTAGCGGTGCTCGGGATCGGGCGCAACCAGGCTCGCGCCGGCCTTGTCCTTCTCGATCCAGCCAAGGCGATAGTGCTTGCCAAGCTCACCTTTGGCCAGCGCGATCGGATAGACCTTGATCGCCGACACTTCGAGTGGGCACGATTTCTCACACTTGCCGCAGCCCGTGCACTGATCGGAGTGCACCACGGGAATGAACTCGGCGTGCTTGCCGGTACGGGTGTTGAGTTTTTGTTCGAGTGTGATCGCCTTGTCGATGACTGGGCAGACGCGATAACAGATCTCGCAGCGCATGCCCAGAAAGCTCAGACAGGTTTCTTGATCGATCAGCACCGCCAAGCCCATTTTGGCCTTGGTGATGTCGGTCAGGCTGTGGTCGAGCGCGCCGGTGGGGCAAGCTTTCACACAGGGGATATCTTCACACATCTCGCACGGTAATTGCCGCGCGACGAAATAGGGCGTTCCGGTCGCCACAGGTGATTCGGGCGTAGCCAGGCTCAGGATGTCATAGGGGCAGTCGCGCACGCACAGGCCGCAGCGCACGCAGGCGCCGAGAAAATCCGCTTCGTCGATCGCACCCGGCGGGCGGATTGCCTGCGGTGGATTGACTCGCGCACCGTGCGCGTAAAGCCCCAGACCGAGGCCCGCCACGCCGATGCCACAAGCTATGCGCGCCGTTTCAATCATGAACTGACGGCGTGCACGCACTGCCTGCGGATTCTTTGCCTTTGCGGTCATCTCCTTCCTTTTTCCTGCGCCCGTTACTGCCGCACGTATCCCGAAAAAAAGTTACATGCGGCGCGCGAGCGCTGATCTCAAGCCTTGATTACCTTTGCGGCGCACTTCTTGAAGTCTGTCTCCTTCGAGATCGGACAGGTCGCATCAAGCGTGAGCTTGTTGACCAGCCGCGACTCGTCGAAGAACGGAATGAAGATCAGCCCTTCCGGCGGGTGATTGCGACCGCGTGTATTGACGCGCAACTGGATTTCTCCACGGCGCGTGCTGACCTTGACCGGGTCGCCATGCTTGAGACTGCGTTTTTCGGCGTCCTTGGGATGCATCCACACCACCGCATCCGGGAACGCGCGATACAGCTCGGGCACGCGGCGCGTCATCGAGCCGGTATGCCAGTGTTCAAGCACACGGCCAGTGCACAGCCACAGATCGTATTCGTTGTCAGGCGATTCAGCCGCCGGCTGGTAGGGCAGCGCAAAAATCACGGCCTTGCCGTCCGGCTTGCCGTAGAACTTCACGCCTTCGCCGGCCTTGACGTAGGTGTCATAGCCCTCGCGGTAGCGCCACAGCGTCTCTTTGCCGTCGATGACCGGCCAGCGCAGGCCACGCACCTTGTGATAGTGATCGAACTCACCGAGGTCCTTGCCCTTGCCGAGGCCGAAGCGGCGGTATTCCTCGAACAGGCCCTTCTGCAGATAGAAGCCGAAAGCCTCGCTTTCGTCATTCGTATAGCCAGCCCATGCATGCGCGTTGACCTTGGCAGTGTCGGCCTTCGGGAATTTGTTGACCGCATCGTTGGCGTACAACACTTCGTAGAGCGTCTTGCCCTTGTATTGCGGGTTGGCGTCAAGCAACTCGGCTGGCCAGACTTCGTCGGTCTTGAAGCGTTTGGAAAATTCGACGTACTGCCACAGATCGCTCTTGGCATCGCCCGGCGCCTTGACTTGCTGACGCCAGAACTGACCGCGCCGCTCGGCGTTTCCGAAGGCGCCTTCTTTTTCCATCCACATGGCCGTGGGCAGAATCAGGTCGGCAGCCATGGCCGTAACGGTTGGATAGCAATCGGAAACCACGATGAAGTTCGCCGGATTGCGAAAGCCCGGATAACGCTCTTGGTTGATATTGGGCCCCGCCTGCATGTTGTTGGTGGTCGAGGTCCAGTAGAAGTTGAGCTTGCCGTCCTTGAGCGCGCGGTCTTGCGCCACCGCGTGCAGGCCGATCTCGGGGTTGATCGTGCCCAGTGGGATGTTCCAGATCTTTTCGGCGGCTTCGCGATGCTGCGGATTGGCGATCAGCATGTCGGCCGGCAGCCGGTGCGCGAAAGTGCCCGTTTCGCGTGCGGTGCCGCAGGCGCTGGGCTGGCCCGTGAGCGAGAAGGGACTGTTGCCCGGTTCCGAGATCTTGCCCACCAGCAGGTGCACGTTGTAGATCATGTTGTTGGCCCACGTGCCGCGCGTGTGCTGGTTGAAGCCCATGGTCCAGTACGAAGTGACCTTGATCTTCGGATCGGCGTAGAGCTTGGCCAGCGCCTCGAGCTTTTCCTTCGGCACGCCCGACAGTTCGGCGGTGTAGTCCAGCGTATAGGTCGAGACGAACTGCTTGAATTCGTCGAAGGTGATCGGCGACGCCCCCTGCGGATTGCCGCGCGGCTTGCCGTCAGGGCCAGGATAGCCGTTATTGTTGGCGTCCTTTTCGAGCGCGTGATTGGGCCGCAGGCCATAGCCAATGTCGGTGACGCCCTTTTGGAAGCCTACGTGCTTGGCGACGAAGTCCTGGTTCACCGCATTGTTCTGGATGATGTAGTTGCAGATGTAATTGAGGATCGCCAGGTCGGTCTGCGGTTTGAAGATCAACTCCGCGTCGGCAACTTCGCAGGAACGGTGCGTGAAGGTCGACAGGACGTGCACCTTTACGTGCGGCGCCGACAGGCGGCGATTCGTGATGCGCGACCACAGGATCGGGTGCATCTCGGCCATGTTGGAGCCCCATAGCACGAAAGCATCCGCGTGTTCCGCGTCGTCATAGCAGCCCATCGGCTCGTCGGCGCCGAAGGTGCGGATGAAGCCGAACACCGCACTGGCCATGCAGTGGCGCGCGTTGGGGTCGACGTTGTTGGAACGAAAGCCCGCCTTGAACAGCTTGTTGGCCGCGTAGCCTTCCCAGATGGTCCACTGGCCTGAACCGAACATGCCCACCGACGTCGGCCCCTTGGCCTTGAGTGCGGCTTTGCACTTTTCTTCCATGACATCGAGGGCCTGCTTCCAACTGATCGGCTGGAACTCGCCGTTCTTGTCGTATTTGCCGTTGCTCATGCGCAGCATCGGCGTTTTCAGGCGATCGGTGCCATATTGGATCTTGGCCAGGAAGTAGCCCTTCACGCAATTGAGGCCCTTGTTGACCGGCGCGTCGGGGTCGCCCTGCGTGGCGACGATGCGCCCGCCCTTGGTGCCTACGAGCACGCCGCAACCGGTGCCGCAATAGCGGCACACGCCCTTATCCCATCGCACGCCGTCGGATGCGCCGGCCGTTGTTTGTGCCGCCGCTTCGGTCTGGGTCAGCGTAATGCCGGCGGCCGCGGCTGCGGCTGCCGTTGCCTTGTGCTTGATGAACTCACGTCGCGTCAATGCCATGGGGGACCTCCTGATCTGGCTCGGGTTCGAATTGGTGATAGACCATCGCAACTGACATCACGCCATCCACGGCGCTGATGCGCGAGAACATCTCGCTGCTTTCGGCATCGGTTGGAGTTTCGATGGTGACTATGAGTTTGCCCTGCGGGGCGGTAGCTTGGACTTCGATGCCGGGCCACTGATCTAGCGTTGCGCGGATGGCGGGCAGGCATTCAGCTCGTACGTCAACAATCAAGCTGGAGATGTTCATTTGGGAGCGGTACTTTTTGGTACTTTTGCTTAGTCTCGGTGATCTACTGCTATCACACAGTCGTCTCTGCAGTCAAGATCATTGAAGACGATCCATGCTAGACCAACTCTTACGGAAAAAATTGATCTGATACATGGGTTGCATTGTCTTACCGCTTTGTGTTTATCGGCCGTATCCTACATGAACTAGTCATAAATGGCTACCGTTCAATCCTTTTGCATCAAGTCAACTCCTCGCTGTGTCATAACACTGACACTGCGGAGAAAAGCGCCGGATGCGAAAGGTTTCCGGAACTCGTTGGTCTTGCTCACACCGTGCCGTTGCAAGGCGGCACACGAAAGTCGAACCACATGCGTTGCAGACACCTTCGCGCGGGGCGGATGCTGCTCTTGCTGCTGGCGGGCACCGTATGCGTTACTGCCGCCACTGCTGCAATAGCCGCCGCGCCGCCTGAGCCCGCGCGGCGCGCACAGCTGGCCCGGTGGCTGCGCGACGACTGCGGCGCCTGCCACGGCATGACGCTTCATGGAGGCTTGGGCACCCCGCTGACGGCTGCCGCGCTGGCGGACAAGCCCGCCGACAGTTTGGTGCAAACCGTGTTGCGCGGGCGGCCCGGCACCGCAATGCCACCGTGGTCCCCCTTTCTTTCCGAAACCGAAGCCCTATGGTTGATCGAACAGTTACAGGCCGGCACACCGCCGGCCGTCTCACACGCTCCGCATTCCGGCGATTGATCGGCGCGTTGGGCATGGTTCTGCTTGCAGGCTGTGCCGGCACCTCGCAGGATCTCTTGCAGGAGCCCTTGCGCGGCACCGGCGACCTCGGCGTCGTGATCGAACGCGCGAAGGGCCAACTGCAGATCGTCGAAACCACCGGCATGACGCAACTGGCCACCGTCACCGGACTGGGCGATCTGTCGCACGCCTCGGCCGTGTTCTCGCGCGACGGGCGCTATGCCTATGTGTTCGGGCGCGACGGCGGGATCACGCGCGTCGATCTGCTGCAAGCGCGCATCACGCACCGCATCATTCAGGCTGGCAACAGCATCGGCGGCGCCATTTCGCAGGATGGCCGTGTGGTCGCGGCACAGAACTATGAGCCCGGCGGTATCCGGCTGTTCGATGCCGGCACGCTGGAGCCCTTGGCCGAGATTCCCGCCATCGGCGCCGACGGACGCCGCTCCAAGGTTGTCGGCTTGGCCGATCTCCCAGGCAAGCGCCTGGCGGCCAGCCTGTTTGAATCGGGTGAGATCTGGATCATCGACATCGCCGATCCGCGCAATCCCGCCGTCACCAAGCTCAAGGCCGGGCGTGAGCCCTACGATGGCTTGGTGACACCGGACGGACGCTGGTATCTCGCGGGCCTGTTCGGTGAAGACGGCCTGGCGCTCGTGGACCTCTGGAAAACACCGCTCGAGGTGACCAAGATCCTCTCGGGTTACGGCCGTGGGGAAGAGAAACTTCCGGTCTACAAAATGCCGCACTTGCGCGGTTGGGCCATGGCGCAGGGTCAGGCCTGGCTGCCCGCGATCGGGCGGCACGAATTGCTGATTGCCAACGTGGCGCAGGGTTGGAAGGAGAGCGGGCGCATCGCCCTGTTGGGTCAGCCGGTATTCGTGATGGCGCGGCCCGACGGCCGCCAAGTCTGGGTCAACTTCGCGTTTCCCGACAACGGCAAGGTGCAGGTCATCGATAGCGCCACGCGGCAGGTGGTGCGCACGCTCGAGCCGTGCCGCGGCGTATTGCACATGGAGTTCACGCCCAAAGGCGAATCGGTTTGGCTCTCGTGCCGTGACGACGACCGCGTGATGATTTACGACACCGCCACGCTGGCGCCGGTCAAGACGCTGGCGGCCGACAACCCGAGCGGCATTTTCCTGACCGTGCGCGCACAACGTTTCGGGATGTAAATGAAAGACTCCCTCAATTTCGCCCATTTCATGTCGCCTTGCATTTCGTCAAGGGACAACGCCGGCGGTCTGGCAAAACCGGCTCCACCCTGTTCCACACGCGGCTTGTGCCGTGCGCGTTCCCGGGAACTTGTGATGAAACGTCTGGAGTGAAACATCATGCTTGATGAGCGGCGTTTTTACGATCGGATCCAGCGCGATTTCCCGCTTGACGAGCGGCCCTACCGGACGCTGGCTGAGCGTGTGGGCTGCAACGAGCAGGCTCTGCTGGGCCTGTTCGCGCGCGATTTTGGGGCAGGGCGCATCAACCGGATCGGCGCGGTGTTCGCGCCGAACCAGATCGGCGTGAGCACCCTGGCGGCGCTGGCGGTTGCGCCCGAGCAGATCGACCGCATCGCGCAAATCGTCAGCGCACATCCCGCCGTAAGCCATAACTACGCACGCGACGGGCACCGCTACAACCTTTGGTTCGTGGCCGGCGCACGCGACCGCTGGACGCTCAATCGCGTCCTGGCCCATATCGGCTCGCAGGTCAAGCAGACTCCGCTGGATCTGCCGCTGCAGCGCGAATTCCACATCGACCTTGGTTTCACGCTGTCGGTGCCCTCACACCGGCGGCCGCGCCACGCCACAACGCCAACCAAGCCGCGCCAGCAGCCCGCTTCGCTGGATCCGAGCGATTGGCAACTGATCGCGGCGCTCGAGGAGGGGCTGAAGTTGACGCCCCGTCCCTATCGTGAACTCGCACAACGCAGCGGATTGTCCAGTGAGCGCGTCATGACACGGCTTGCACAGTGGCAGGAAAGCGGCCTGATCCGCCGTTTCGGGGCCGTGCTGCACCACCGCCAGTTTGGCTATGCGCGCAACCTGATGTGCGTGTGGAACTGCACCGACGCGCAAGCCGATGCCTTCGGCGCGCACCTCGCGGGCCTGGCGCCGGTGAGTCTGTGCTACCGCCGTGCGCGCCATCTGCCTGAGTGGCCTTACAACATGTACGTCATGGTGCACGCGCGCGACACCTGTGAGCGCGAGCGTGCGCTGGAGTTGATCACGCGCGAGGCGGCCGCGCCGGACCTCGCATTGCCAAGCCGTACCTGTTACGTGCAGCGCGGCACACGTTATGCGACACCGTATGTGACACCGCTTGAGGTGCCGGTATGAGCACGGTGCCGCTTGACGCGCTGGACCGCCGTATCGTCAATGCCCTGCAGCGAGATTTTCCGATCAGCCGCCGGCCCTACGCCGAGGCGGCCCGGCAGCTCGACATGGATGAGGCGACGCTGATCAAGCGCTTGAAATCGCTTCTTGAGCGCGGCGTACTCACACGCTTTGGCCCGCTGTTCCAGATCGAGCGCGCGGGCGGCTGCTTCGTGCTGTGCGCGTGCCATGCGCCGCCCGAACGGCGCGAGGAAATCATCGCCGCGATCAATGCGCATCCTGAGGTTGCGCACCATTACGAACGCACCCATGAACTCAACCTCTGGTTCGTGCTCGCGCTTGAGGATCCTGAAGAAATGCAAAACACAATCGAGCGCATCGAGACCGATGCTGGCGTTGATGTGCTGAGCTTTCCGAAAGAACGCGAGTTCTTCGTGAACCTCTTCCTCCCAACCTGAGTCGATGTCCGACACTCACCCGCCTTTTGACGCGCTCGATCGGGCGCTGATGCACGCGACGCAGGCCGGTCTGCCATTGGTGCCTGAGCCCTACGTGGCGATCGGGCAGACGCTCGGCATCACCGGGGACGAGGTCATGGCGCGCCTGCAAGCGATGCGCGAACGCGGCGTGCTGCGGCGCGTCGGTGCGGTCCCCAATCACTACGCAATCGGCTGGCGAGCCAATGCAATGACCGTATGGGATGTGGACGATGCCAGCATCGACACGCTCGGCCAGGCCGTGGGAACGCTGTCTTTCGTGAGCCATTGCTACCAGCGCGTGCGCCGGCTGCCGTGCTGGCCTTACAACCTGTTCGCGATGGTTCATGCACGCACGCGCGAGGAGGCGCTTCCCCTCATCGAGGGCATCGTTCACCTGCTGGGGGCGGCTTGCCGCGCGCATGATGTCTTGTGGTCGACGCGGCTGCTCAAAAAAACGGGGCTGCGAATCAGATGAAAAGCCGCACTGAACCCATCCGGGCGCGCCGGCTCACGCAAGGTGATCCAGAGGGTTCCGGCGGCATGCTTCGTTTGGATATGCTGCGCGGTTAATTGCACAAATGTTCCGTCTATCCCGTTTTCTCGAAGCACTGCACGATGGCGGCCCGGTGCCGCCCGCGCGCAAGCCGCCTGGGCCGGTCGTGATCTGGAATCTGATCCGCCGCTGCAACCTCAACTGCAAGCATTGCTACTCGACTTCAGCCGACACCGATTTCAAAGGCGAGTTAAGCACCGGCGAAGCGTTCGCCGTGCTGGACCAGTTGCGCGCCGCACGGGTGCCGGCACTGATCCTCTCAGGCGGCGAGCCGCTGCTGCGGCCGGACCTCTACGAGATCGCTGCGCGTGCGCGTGAACTGGGCTTTCATCTATCGCTGTCATCCAACGGCACCTTGCTCGACGCCGGCCACGCAGCGCGGCTCGCAAAGGCGGGCTTCGATTACGTGGGCGTGAGCCTGGACGGCTTGCAGGCCACGCACGACGTTTTCCGCCGGCGCACGAACGCCTTCGTCGATGCGCTCGCGGGCCTGCGCCTGGCGCGCAATGCGGGCTTGCGCGTGGGTGTGCGCATGACGCTGACCGAGGCCAACGCACCCGAACTGCCTGCGGTTGTCGCGCTGACCGAAGCCGAAGGGATCGACAAGTTCTACCTCTCGCACTTCAACTACGCGGGACGCGCACGCAGCCATCGGCGCGACCATGCACGCCACTTGGCCACGCGCAACGCGCTGGACTGGCTCATAGAACACGTCTGGGCGCGCGCGCAGCGCGGTGAAGCGGGCGATTTCGTCACGGGCAACAACGATGCCGACGGGGTTTATCTGCTGCGCTGGATCGCGCAGCATTTCCCCGAGCGCGTGGCCGGCATGCGCCAGCGCCTGGTCAACTGGGGCGGCAACGCAAGCGGCGTGAACGTGGCCAATATCGACAACCTCGGCAACGTGCATCCCGACACCATGTGGTGGCAGGTCTCGCTGGGCAACGTGCGCGAACGCCCTTTCGGCGAGATCTGGGCCGACACCAGCCACCCGTTGATGGCGGGGCTCAAAGCGTCTCCGCGCCCGCTGCAAGGCCGTTGCGGCGCTTGTCCGCAGCAGGACATCTGCAACGGCAACACCCGCTCGCGCGCCTTTGGTGAAAGCGGCAACGCCTGGGCCGAAGACCCGGGCTGCTACCTGAGCGACGAGGAAATTGGCCTCGCGCGCGTCTCCGACGGATTCCATACGCCATGAAAACTCAATGTGTCCCAGCGTTCCACGGAAACCGGACTGCGCGCCGAGCGCCGGGACGCTGGATCGCCGCGCTGAGCCTTGCCGTCTTCCTGCCATTGGCCAGCGCCAGCGCGTTCGCCAGCACGTTGGCCCAGGCGCCCGCTGCCACACCCGCCAGCGCGCCGGCCGGCGCGCCCACGCCCACGCCCACGCCCACGCCCACGCCCACGCCTACGCCTACGCCTACGCCTACGCCTACGCCTACGCCTACGCCTACGCCTACGCCTACGCCTACGCCCGCGGCGGCGGCGGCGGCGGCGGCGGTGGACGTTCAGGCCCTGTACCAGCAGATCTGCGCGCAATGCCACGGCGCCAACCGTCTCGGGGGCATCGGCCCGGCGCTGCTGCCGGAAAACCTCGAACGGCTGCGCAAGGCTGAGGCGCGTGACGTGATCGGCAACGGCCGCGTCGCCACGCAGATGATCGGCTACAAAGACGTACTCAAGCCCGAGGAGATCGCCGCGATCGCCGACTGGATCTACACGCCGGTGGTGCCGGAGCCGGTCTGGGAAGCGGCGGACATCGAGGCCTCGCGCGTCTTCGACAGCGCCGCGTCCGCGCTGCCGGCCAAGCCCGTTTACAAAAGCGATCCGCGCCATCTGTTCGTGGTGGTCGAAACCGGCGACAGCCACGTCTCCATCCTCGACGGCGACCGCTTCACCCGCCTGGCGCGCTTCCCATCGCGCTACGCGCTGCACGGCGGGCCGAAATTCACCCCCGAGGGGCGCTACGTCTACTTCGCCTCACGCGACGGCTGGATCAGCAAATACGACCTGTGGAACCTGAAGCTGGTCGGCGAGATCCGCGCCGGCATCAACACGCGCAACATCGCGGTCTCCAGCGACGGCAAGTGGGTGATGGTGGCCAACTACCTGCCGCACAACCTGGTGGTACTTGATGCGAGCGACCTGAGGCTCAAGAAGATCATTGCGGCCGTCAGCCTGCGCGGCGAGAACAAAAGCTCGCGCGTGTCGGCCGTTTACGACGCGGCGCCACGCCAGAGTTTCGTTGCCGCGCTCAAGGACATTCCCGAAGTCTGGGAGATCAGCTACGACCCCAAAGCCCCGCCGGTGGCCGACGGTCTGGTGCATGACTACCGCATGGGCGAAGGCGACTTCAAGCCCGGGCAATTCACGCCGCGACGCCTGTATCTGGATGATTACCTGGACGACTTTTTCTTCACGCAAAGCTACGACGAACTGATCGGATCCTCGCGCGACGCCCAAAAAGGGCAGGTCATCAACCTGGACGCCGGCCGCAAAATCGCCGACCTTGAAATCGCAGGCATGCCGCATCTGGGCTCGGGCATCACCTGGGGCTGGCAAGACGAACAGGGCCGCATGCGCACCGTGATGGCCAGCCCGAATCTGCGCGAAGGCCTCGTCACGGTGATCGACCTCGATACCTGGAAAACGATCAGAGAAATCAAGACCCCGGGGCCGGGTTTTTTCATGCGCAGCCATGAGAACTCGCGCTATGCCTGGGTCGACTCGATGATGAGCCGCGAGAACAAGAACACGCTGACGGTGATCGACAAAAAAACACTGCAGGTAGCCGCCAGCGTCAAGGCCGGAGCGGGCCAGACGCTCGCACACGTCGAATTCACGTACGACGGGCGTTACGTCCTGGCCAGCCTGATGGAGCTCGAAGGTGCGATCATCGTCTATGACGCAGCCACGCTGCGTGAAGTCAGGCGCATCCCGATGAGCAAGCCGGTAGGCAAGTACAACGTGTACAACAAGACCACTCGATCCGAGGGAACGAGCCATTGAACACCGCTAATCTCTCTCCTTACATTCCCCTTCTTGACCAGAGCGCATCGAACACGCTGGAGTCGTTGAAATGACAGCACGGAAAAAAAACGCAAAAGTCTGGCTGGTCGGCGCCGGGCCGGGCGATCCGGATCTGCTGACGGTCAAGGCGGCGCGCGTGCTCGCGCAAGCCGAAGTCTGGCTCGTCGATGATCTGGTCACCCCCGGCATCCTCGCGCTCGCGCACCCAGATGCCGTGATCGAACTGGTCGGCAAACGCGGCGGCCGCTGCTCGACCAGCCAGCGCACGATCGAGCAACGCATGCTCCAACACGCGCGAGCCGGGCGGGAGGTGGCGCGCGTCAAGGGCGGCGATCCGCTGCTGTTTGGACGTGGCGGCGAGGAGCTGGCTTTCCTGCGCGCGCATGGCATCGAAGCCGAGGTGATCAACGGCATTACCAGCGGCGCCGCCGCCGCGCAGGCGCTGGGCATGGCGCTCACGCACCGCGATCACGGCCACGGCGTGAGCTTCGTCACCGCGCACACTGCAAACGATGGGGGCCCTGACTGGCGCTCACTTGCCGCGGCCGGCACCACGCTCGTGATCTACATGGGCATGAACCGTCTCGGCGACATCCGTGATGCGCTGCTGGCTGCGAACATGGACCCCGGCATGCCCGCTGCCATCGTCATGAATGCGAGCCGCGCCGACATGCGCAGTTGGCACGGCACGCTCGCGACATTGACCGATGCACTGGCCGCCGGCTTGGCCAGCCCGGCAGTAGTGCTGATCGGCAGCGCAGTGGTGCAAGCCCGCACGACGGCAAACCCCACGGCACAAGCGGTCAACGGCGAGCAGCGCACGCCTGCTTCCGCGCTGTCGCTGCTGTACTGAGAGCCAGTTTCTACTGGAGCTTGGAATCCCCGTAATCCCCGTAAGGGAACCTCTGAGCAATTGATGTTCTGAGCGATCAAAGCCAGCCAGTCACCACAAACTGACCTCAGATGCTCAATTTTTTAGCACCTGCCGTTGATTT
>Ga0209628_10001998_pt1 | contig 13589 bp, 13 predicted proteins | sample TergutCu122P4_FD_187285 | JGI IMG/M metagenome (GOLD analysis project Ga0209628, IMG submission 187285) | Cubitermes ugandensis P4 segment gut microbial communities from Kakamega Forest, Kenya - Cu122 P4 (SPAdes) (version 2) | ecosystem: Host-associated > Arthropoda: Insects > Digestive system...
TTTGTTGGGACTTGATTTTTTCAAAAAAGTGGTAACACTTCAAAAAAAATATGCGCCTCCCTACGTCAGTTGTGAAAACGACCTGCAAACCAACGGTACTTTTTTAGATGACGAATGGTGCGCGTTTTTGCGGGAACATAATTTTTTGGTGGGTTTAAGTATTGATGGCCCTCCCTACTTGCACGACCATTATCGCAAATCAAAAGATGAAAAAGGTTCATTTGATAAAGTATTTCGTGCAGCTAAATTATTGAACAAACACAAGGTGAGATTTGCAACATTAACTGTGGTGAATGATTTTAATGCTCAATATCCTGTTGAAGTTTACCGTTTTCTGCGGGATGAGGTGAACAGTAAGCAGATGCAATTTATTCCTATTGTTGAACCGAAAACCTTCCATGCTACTGCGCCTCAACGATGGAATTTGCATGAAATGCCCGTAGAGGATTCTCCGCAAGCCTCACCGCATCACCCCGAATCATTTGTAAAAAAATGGTGCGTTTCTCCGGAAAATTACGGCAATTTTCTAATTTCCGTTTTCGACGAGTGGTATAATCATGACATCGGATTGATTAATGTTCCTTTTTTTGAAAGCGCCATAGCGCAATGGATGGGTATGCCTTCCCCCTTATGTATCTTTTCCCCTATTTGTGGTAAAGGATTAGCGTTGGAACACGACGGAACAATCTATGCCTGCGACCATTATGTTTATCCCGAATACAAGTTGGGAAATATCAATGAAACAAAACTGAGCAGTATGGCATTATCGAAAAAACAGGAGATGTTCGGGTATGGAAAAGATATCAAATTACCGGAAAAATGTAGAAAATGTAAATACCTTTTTGCCTGCTCGGGAGAATGCCCTAAAAACAGATTCTTGAGAACCGCAAACGGTGAACCTGGGTTGAACTACTTATGCAAAGGTTTGTTCAACTATTTTAGCCATATTGACCCATACATAAAAAATATTGTAAACGCATTAAAACCTTAATTAATAATAATATGAAAATTCGAAATTTAATCTCTTTGAAAAAAATTATCCCAATGCTGTTTTTACTTGCTTTTCTGCCGGTAACCGCACAAAGTCAAGCATTAATTGCGTTGCTGCTTGGCGACAAAGTTAAATCCGACAAAGTAAAACTTGGCTTGCTGCTTGGTGCACAAGGCAGCGGTATTATGGATGCTAAAACAGTGGCTTTCAAACCTAATATCGCTTTTTCTTTTGGCGCTTATGTCGATGTGAAACTCGACAAAAAGGGGAAGTGGATTTTGCAAAACTACCTGCTTTTTAAAGCGCCAAAAGGTGCAGCAGGTTTGGACGCAAAAACTGAATACTTTTCTGCGGTTGACCCTCTTGTTATTCAAAACTTTGCAATGCTCCAACGGAAACTCACTTACCTTCAACTTACGCCGGTAATGAGATACTGTTTTATTCCAAGTTTGAATATTGGCATAGGTCCTTATTTTGGAGTTCTTATGTCGGCAAATGATATCTACACTCGAAAAAAAGATGTTGACAAAGTTACCCACAAAATTAAAACCTACAAAAACTATTCCCCTGTGGATTTTGGGCTCGCCTTTGATTTACAATGCAGACTGTTAAAAGGAACCGGAGTGCAGATAAATCTTCGTTATGAGCAAGGGTTAATAAATACTTACAAAAGCATTACCGGTAAAAATGGTTTGAATATGGGTTTTCAGGTGGGAGTAGGCATTCCTATGATATCAAAAGAGCAAAAAGTAGAGAATAAAAAAATGAAACAAGAAAAAAAGCAGCAAAAAAAACTTAAGAAAGAGCAGGAATAGCAATGTTAAATGCAATGGCGGTACATGCGACCGGCAACTCGAAAGAGATCCCCCGAAAGACATTTTTTTTATCTCCCTTGACATTGCAACTTTTAAAAACCTATTGAAATAAACCACAAAGTTTACACGTTTCGTTTGTGAAATAATATTATTTTTGCGCCGTAATTAAATATATAAGAATATGGCAACAGCAATAATACATTCTCCGCTAAACGATATGCAAATACATTTTATGCAATCACTTCGCTTTGTTAAGACAGATGAAATGTTTAATGAGTTGAAACAGGTTATTAGTGATTACTATTTTAATAAAATGGAAAAAGAAACAGACAAATGGTGGGATGATAATGAAATGACACAAGAAAAATTAGACGAGATGTTTCTCAATTCACATTACAGAACTTCCTACAAATGAAAATTGCACTCGATACCAATTGTTTGTTAAGTGCAATACCGGGTAAGTCTGAGTATCATTGCATATTAACGGCATTGCATCAAGGGCGTTATACCTTGTGTTGTTCCAACGATATATTGATGGAATACGAAGAGTTGCTGATACGCTTTTATAAAAAACAAACAGCAGCAGATGCTATGAATTTCATTTTTTATTCTCCAAACGTTCTAATGATTACACCATATTACCAATGGAATTTAATTACTGCCGACCCCGACGATAATAAATTTGTAGATTGTGCACTCAATGCCGGTGCCGATTATATTGTAACCAACGACAAACATTTTAATATTTTGAAAGATATAGGTTTTCCCTTTGTAAAAGTGATTGATATTGTAGCTTTTAAAAACCTATTGAAATTATAAACCACAAAAAAATAAAGGTGGGTGATTATTGAAAAAAAAAACAAGTTATTTGCAGCGAAAAAATAGAATGGATATATGAGAACATTTTTACAAACATTTTTGCTGCTGCTATTCAGTTTAACAACAATTGCACAAAATGACACACAACAACAAATAGACTCGCTGCGCAAAGTTATTGCCACGCAGCACGGCAAAGAAAAAGTAGATAATTACGCTTTGCTTGGAAGTTACCTTTTTCAAAGCGCTTCTTTGGAAGATATGATTACTTATTTTGAAGAATATGAAACCGTAATTTTTCAAGAACAGAAAAAAGAAAAAGAGAAAAGCCAGCTCTCCTATTATAGTGAAAGATATGCCCAGTTGAAATTGAATTATGGCTATGTTTTGTTTAACACAGGTGATTTTGAGGGAGTTGAAAAACAAGCCCGAGCCGGCATGGCATACTGTGATGAAAATGAAATCAGAGGTTATTACTACACACATTTTGGCTTATGGATTGATGCCCTGATGGCGCTTCAAAAATATGAGACTTTGCAACGTGAGGTCAAAAAATTTTATGCGGAAGCAAAGGAAAAAAACGAACCTAATGGGATGTTTAGAGCTTCTTTTGCGTTAGCCGAAGTTTACATGAAACTACACCGTTTTGCCGATGCAGAGAAATATTACAGGGAAGCTATTGATTGGGCTAACCAGCTATATTTCAGAGATGTACTCTATCAGTTTGCTGAAGCCTACCGAAACCTTGCCGCCGTTGTTATATCGCAGGAAAAATATTCGGAAGTATTGCCAATCTTACAAAAAGCAGAGCAAGTAGTTCAAAAACTTGAAGAACTTGAAGCTGAAATCGGACATGTAGGTTCAGTTGACCGATATTATTTATACGGTTTTTTTGTGGAGTATTATTTGAAAATAAATGATATTCATCAAGCCGAACATTATTGTAAACTCATGGAAAATATTCTTCGTTCAATTAGCGAAGATGAGACAGTGTTTGATGACAGGTTTTTTCTTTTGCGGGCAAAAGTTTTAGAGGCGCAAGGACAATATAGCGCAGCCTTAGAAATGGCAGAAAAAACCTATTTGATTATGCTTGAACAAGAATCAATACCCATAAACATGAATGATATTTTGCTCCTTAAAGCAAAATTGCTTATTCAGGTGGGCAGAGGAAAAGAGAGCATTGCCATATATGATTCTGTATTTGCACGTACCAATCGTATCCGCGACATAGATTTTAACGCCCAACTCGACGAACTGCGCACGGTTTATGAAGTAGATAAAATTACTGCCGAAAAAGAGCGAAATCGCAACTATTTCCTTTTTGCTTTAGGAGGATGTATTCTTTTATCTATTGCTCTGGGAATCTGGATTTATCATAGCCGTACCATTGTTCGTAAAAACAGGGGGTTGTTTAGCCAAATTAAAGCGCAAGACCGGATGGAGAATGAATTGGAAGCAGAACGACGAAAAAACCTTGAACTGCACTTGCTTCTCAAACCGGAGGCGGTGGTGCTTGAAGAAAATGAAGAAAACCTTGACCTGTTTTTCGGAAAACTTACTATTTTGATGAAAGAACAACGCCTGTTTATTGATAGCGAAATTAAACGCAAAGATGTAGCTTTACAAATAGGCATCAGCGACAGAGGTTTGCACGACTGTATTAAAAACAGTACCGGAATGAGTTTCACCGAATATATCAACACGCTGCGATTGGCGTACTCCCGCGAGTTGCTTACCAACATGGATGAAAAATTTACCATTGATGCCATTGCTTACGAATCGGGCTTTAACTCCCGCACTACATTCTACCGTTTGTTTAACAAAAAATACGGACTTTCTCCGAAACAGTTTAGAGAAGTTAGTAGGGCTTAAAAACAAAAATACGGCTACTTTGGAATTTAGCTGCGCAATAATTTTCTGTTAAAAAAAAATTAATATCAAAAAAAATATCTCAGAAAAATATATATTTTTGCCCCCCTCAAAAAAATGGGGCTTTTTTATTGTAAATTAATAAAGATTAAAAAAATAACATAATGCCAACAATTCAACAATTAGTTAGAAAAGGAAGAAAACAGTTAACCTACACTAGTAAATCCAGAGCATTAGATGCTTGTCCGCAAAGACGCGGCGTTTGTTTGAGAGTATATACTACTACTCCTAAAAAACCCAATTCAGCGATGCGTAAAGTAGCGAGAGTTCGTATGACCAACGGCAAAGAAGTGAATGCCTACATTCCTGGTGAAGGTCATAACTTACAAGAGCACAGTATTGTGTTGGTAAGAGGCGGTCGTGTGAAAGACCTTCCCGGTGTGCGTTATCACGTGGTTCGCGGTGCGTTAGACTCTGCCGGCGTAAATGGACGCCTTCAAGGCAGAAGCAAATACGGCACCAAAAGACCGAAAAAGAAAGCATAAGTAGTGATTAGTGGTTAGTGATTAGTGATTAATTATCAGAGATAGTAAACGCTAACCCCAAAAAACATTAACCACTAATCACTAATAACTAATCACTAAAATAGTTGCTTAGCCGCCAAAATGGGCGAGTCTAAGAGTAAATATTAACCCACAAAAATATTGAAGAAACCCAATGAGAAAATCAAAACCAAAAAAACGGATTACCCTTCCCGACCCCAAATTTAATGATGTGTTGGTTACAAAATTTGTAAACAATCTAATGTTGAAGGGTAAAAAATCAATCGCTTTCGAAATCTTTTATGAATCTATGGATCTAATTGAGAATAAACTCAAAGAGAATCCTGTGGATGTATGGAAGAAAGCGTTGGCAAACATTACGCCTGCGTTGGAAGTAAAAAGTAGAAGAATTGGAGGGGCCACTTTCCAAATCCCAACCGAACTTCGCCCGGAAAGAAAAGAATCTTTAGGTATCAAAAACATGATTCTTTACGCCCGCAAGCGCCATGAAAAAACGATGGCTGCCAAACTTGCCGCCGAAATCATGGCTGCCTACAAAGAAGAGGGCGCCGCATTTAAACGGAAAGAAGATATTCACAGAATGGCAGAAGCTAACAAAGCATTCTCGCATTTTAGATTCTAAAATATTATTATTGTGCTTTTTATCATTTGCACAAAACAAGAGGAGTAGCTTCTAAAAAAATGTTTTCTTTGCATGTTTTAAAATTAACATGATTACTACTTCCATACAAAACCACTCTCCGCATCATCTACCCATTGTGGATGAGTTTTACTCGCTTCAAGGAGAAGGGATTCATACCGGAAAGCCTGCCTACTTTTTGCGCATTGGCGGCTGCGGGGTAGGTTGCTTTTTTTGTGACGTAAAAGAATCGTGGGACGCCCACAAACACAAACTTACTCCCACAAACGATATTATCCGAAGAATTTTGGATAACCCTGCCAAAGCGGTTGTGGTTACCGGCGGTGAGCCTATGTTATATAATTTGGATTTTTTTTGTGAAATGTTACAAAATAATAATATCAAACTTTTTTTGGAAACCTCCGGTTCGGAGCCTGTTTCGGGAAAGTGGGACTGGATTTGTGTGTCTCCCAAAAAAAACCACCCCCCGCTGCGAGAAGTGCTGCAACAGGCCAATGAATTAAAGGTGGTTGTTTGCAGCGAAGCAGATTTTCTTTGGGCGGAAGAGAATGCAAAACATGTTCACAAAGATTGCTACCTGCTTCTTCAACCGGAATGGAGCAGCAAAGAAACAATGATGTTCAAAATTGTAGATTATATTCTGCAACATCCCCAATGGCGCATTTCGTTGCAGAGCCACAAGTACATGGAAATTCCGTAATTGCTTTCCCCCTACCTTACTCAAAAAGCTCTTTGAGTTTATTTTCAAGTTCTGCGCCGCGAAGATTTTTAGCAATAATTCTACCTTCTTTATCAATTAAAAAGGTGGTTGGTATAGCCGACACTCCGTAAATTTTAGCGGCTTCCGACTGCCAGTACCCCAAATCGCTCACATGGTTGGGCCAAATAAGTCCGTCGTCGTGAATCGCTTTTATCCAACTTGCTTTGTCTCTATCCAAAGAAACGCTAAACACTTCAAAACCTTTGTCATTATATTTATTATATACTCTAACCACATTTGGATTCTCCATTCGGCAGGGGCGGCACCATGCAGCCCAAAAATCTAACAACACCACCTTTCCTTTCAAATTTGAAAGTTTCATTATCTTTCCATCTGGGTTTTCAAAAGCCAAATCGGGAGCCATGGCGCCAATGGAGGTGGCATTGGCAGGCGATTTTTCCACTTTGAAACGCTCTGCCACAAGGGGATGGTCGGGATATTTCTCGTTTAAAGCAGTGATTATCTCTTTATGGAATTTGGCGTACTGGTCTCTCGGAAATAGGTCAATAAACATCAACACGGCGAGGTCGTCTTTATTGGCTAACAAATAATTCATAAGCACATCGTTTCGTTTCTTGCTCTCTGTGTCATATAAAGATTGATATTTTTGAACCATTTCAGACACTTTACGCTGTGCTTCCTGCAGTAAATATTTTGCATATCCGTCTTGGGCTTTTGCTAAACTCAACAACATACTTTCCGTATCTTTAACATTAGAACGAATTTTAGAAAGCGCGATAATTTTTTCTACTAAAAATTCTTTTTCTTTTTTCTTTCCTGCCAAATCGTTCATCTGCAAACTATCGCGGTATTGCAAATAATACGCAATTTGTTTGGCAAAATCAGAAAAACTATTTTCCATAGTTTCATTACGTTGTTCTACTAATTCTAAATACCTGTCCACACTTGTTTCATAAAAATATTCAAATTTTTTATTTCTATTGTTTTTAAAATCATAAAAAAGCCCCATGCTGTTCACATAATTATTATATTTTGTGTGTTTTGCAACAATCTCTTTCAAAAAATTTGAAGCAGTATAAATAAAGAGGTCAATCTCCTTACTGTCCACTTTTCCTTTTATGAGTTTAGAATTCACAAATTGTTGCAGAGAATCGGTAATCTTAGCCACTTGCAAACAAAAGGCATCGGTTTCTGCGTTGGCATCTGTGTAAGGTTTAAACTGCGATTGAAATTCGTTGTAGAACTGCACATCTTTATCCGCTTGCAAAACACGATTGATACTATCCGGAAGCAGTTGATTGGCATAGTAGATCTTCGCGGCGGTCATGCAAAATTCGATACTGGGAGAGCCTTTTACCGATTTAATAGCCTGCAGGTTTTCGCCGTCGAGTACCAGTTCAATATTTTGATTGGGAGAGAGGCAAAACATCAACTGTTTTCCTTCTTCAAAAACCAACTTATAGAGGTCTGTTTTCGGAAGATTGGCCGAGAGTTTAAAAGAGCCGTCGGCGCCTATTTTAGTATTTCCAAACGAAACTCCGTCTTCTTTGTATAGTATCCGCAAATCTGCCTGAGTATATTTGTTGTTCTCAATTTTCCCTGCAATGGTTGTTTTTTGTCCCAAAAGTGGAAAAAAGGAGAAAGCAGAAATGCAGAAAAGGAGAAAAGGAGAAAGGAAAATACGGTTTGTGGTTTGTGGTGATTTCATTTTCTTTTAAATTTTTTATTATTATTTTTTTTAACACAGAGACACAGAGTACACAAAGCCAACAGATTCTTACGTTCTTACTGTCTTACGGTCTTACGGTCTTACGGTCTCACAACGCATGGGGTATTACAATATCATCGCAGTAGTCGCATCTATAAGAGCGTTTATCGGGGTCAACCAAATGGAAAACATGGTCGGCATATTTTTCAACGGAGGTAACGCAACGCGGGTTTTTGCACTGGATAACGTTGAGCACTTTTTCGGGCACTTTAAGTTTCACTTTTTTTACAATAACGTTATTTTCAATCACATTAATCGTGATATTTGGATTGATTAACCCCAAAAAGTCAACATCCAAATCAATTTCATTATTAATTTTAATAATATCTTTACGACCTCCCATTTTTTCGCTGTAGGCGTTATTGATGAGCGCCACCGTATATTTTGCCTTATCTAATTTAAGGTAATGAAACAATTTTATACCGTAACCTGCTGGGATATGGTCAATTACAATTCCTTTTTCAATACTGGTAATCTGTAGCATATTTTTTTGATTAATAGATTCCTAACAATTTTAATATTAAAGCCATACGCACATACATACCATTTTTAGCCTGTTGAAAATATTGGGCTCTTGGGTCTTGGTCCACGTCAATACTAATTTCATTTACGCGGGGTAGCGGGTGCAAAATATAGGTTTCCGCGCCAGCATACTTCATTTTTTCTTTATCTAAGATAAAACGATCTTTCAATCGAATGTAGTCTTCTTCATTGAAAAAACGTTCTCTTTGCACACGGGTCATATACAAAAAGTCCATTTCGTTCAGGTGAGGTTCCATTTTATCTGCCTCAATACAGGGGATATTGTTTTTATTAATCACCTCATCGCGTATATATTCGGGCACCCGAAGTTCTACCGGGGAGATAAGAATGAGTTTTACATTATTATAATTACTTAAAAATTTGATAAATGAGTGAACGGTTCGTCCAAATTTTAAGTCTCCGCAAAAGCCATACACTTTATTTTCCACATTTCCTTTCAGCAGTTCCACGGTAAGGATGTCGGTAAGTGTTTGTGTAGGGTGTTGGTGTCCTCCGTCTCCTGCATTAATCAGTGGCATTGAAGTAATCCACTGCGTTGCCACTCTGGGGGCGCCCTCTTTGGGGTGGCGCATCACAGCAATATCTGCGTAGCACTCAATGGTGCGGATGGTGTCTGCAATACTTTCGCCTTTCGCCACCGAACTTGAGTTGGGTTCCGAAAAGCCGATAACAGAGCCGCCCAGCCGCAACATAGCTGCCTCGAAACTAAAGCGTGTTCTTGTACTGGGTTCGTAAAAAAGAGTTGCTAAAATTTTACCTTCGCAACTCTTTTTAAATTTTTCCGGATTTTTAACAACTTGGTGTGCCAAGTCGAACAATTCACGAAATTCTTCGCGAGTAAAATCCGATGGGTCAATTAAGTGTCTGCCTTTTAACAAAATAAGCCTCCTATTTTTTAATTATTTAGATGGGTGCAAAATTACATGTTTTTTTTTATTGAATTATTATTCTGCTAACACTTGAACTTTATTATTTAATACTTCTATTACGCCGCCATTAATTTCAAAAAAATGGGTATCTTTTTCCGAAACGAGTTTAATTTTTCCTTTGGCTAATGCGGCTACCATGGCGGCATGGTTTTCCAATATTTCAAACAAACCGTCCAAGCCCGGAAGTTGTATTAAAGAAGCATTTCCGGAAAAAATTTCTTTATCTGGGGTACAAATTTCTACAATCATAATTTATGCATTAGCGGCTTCCAATTCTTTTTTACCTTTTTCAATGGCTTCTTCAATGGTGCCCACAAAACTAAATGCCGACTCGGGCAACTCATCCAATTCGCCATCCATAATCATATTAAAGCCTTTAATGGTATCTTCAATAGGAACAAAAACACCCTTCATACCGGTGAACTGCTCTGCCACGTGGAATGGTTGTGACAAAAACCGTTGCACCCGTCTGGCGCGGTGCACCACTTTTCTATCCTCTTCCGAAAGTTCCTCCATACCCAAAATGGCTATTATATCTTGCAGTTCTTTGTAGCGTTGCAACATCTCTTTCACTTTTTGAGCGGTGTTGTAATGTAGATTTCCCACCACTTGCGGCGATAAGATGCGGGAAGTAGAGTCTAAGGGGTCAACGGCGGGATAGATTCCCAACTCGGAAATTTTTCTGCTCAACACGGTAGTAGCATCCAAGTGCGAGAATGTGGTGGCAGGTGCGGGGTCGGTCAAGTCGTCGGCCGGTACATAAATGGCTTGTACGGAAGTGATGGAGCCTCTTTTTGTAGAGGTAATCCGCTCTTGCAACATTCCCATTTCTGTGGCTAATGTGGGCTGGTAACCTACCGCCGAGGGCATACGCCCCAACAGCGCAGATACTTCCGAGCCGGCTTGGGTAAACCGGAAAATATTGTCCACAAAGAAGAGAATATCTCTACCACCGGAGGTATCATCGCCATCGCGGTAATATTCGGCAACGGTAAGACCGGAAAGGGCAACGCGGGCACGGGCGCCCGGGGGTTCGTTCATTTGCCCGAAAACCATAGTACATTGCGACTTTGCCAACTCCTCCTGGTCCACGCACGACAAATCCCAACCTCCTTTTTTCATACTCTCGTCAAACTTTTCACCATATCTAATTACGCCCGATTCAATCATCTCTCTCAACAAGTCGTTTCCTTCACGGGTACGCTCTCCCACACCGGCAAAAACCGACATGCCGGAATATTTCTTGGCAATATTGTTAATCATCTCCATAATTAACACTGTTTTACCAACGCCGGCACCGCCAAACAATCCAATTTTTCCTCCTTTGGCGTAAGGTTCTATCAAGTCAATGACTTTAATCCCTGTAAACAACACTTCCTGAGAGGTGGACAAATTTTCGAAGGTTGGCGGGTCGCAGTGAATATCTTTTCGTGATTTGCTTTCAATTTCCCCAATACCGTCAATGGCATTTCCAATTACATTAAGCAAACGTCCGTTGATATTTCCTGTGGGCATAGAGATCATACGACCTAATGCATTCACCACCATACCACGACGCAATCCGTCGGTAGATTCCATGGCTATGCAACGCATGGTGTTTTCACCAATATCCTGTTCACATTCCAAAATAATTTTTTCACCGTTATCTTTAGTGATTTCCAGCGCTTCGTAAATGTTTGGCAGTGAACTATGTTCTTCAAATTGAACATCCACAACGGCCCCAATAATTTGAGAGATTTTTCCTTTAATTTGAGTTGTCATATTTTATTATTTCAATAAAAAATTAAGGGTGCGAAAATAACCAAAAATCAATGTAACATTTTTTAAAATTAAAAATTTCACTAATCACTAATCACTAACCACTAACCACTAATAAATCATTTCGTGTATAAAAACACCCATTTGGTGTATAGGAGCGTATAGTTGGTAAAATAGGCTGATTTTCAAAATTTTGCAATGAGTTTCGTGCTATTTTTGCCGAAGAATTAAACCAAATATTATCATTAAAATGAAAGTCGTGTTAAAAAAAAATTTACCCCTTATTATCATGGTTGTCGGTGCGCTAATCATCTTGTTGTCTTTTTTGAGCAGCGGAAGCGCAAGCAGCAACGACTTGTCGCTGAAAATTAAACCGGCAAATTATATCATGCCGGCAGCATACAAAGTTTATGCAAATCCCGAAGTATTGGGAGGACGTTACAACCTGTTCAAAGCCGTACTGAAAAACGAAGGTCGACATACAATAAAAAATCTGAAAGTAGAATATCGTATTCCTAAATATATTGACAATTGGATAGAAGCCATCGCGCCTAAGTACATACTTCCGGGACAATCGGTGATGGCACTCGCTTATCCGGCTTTTGACCAGAACATTACGCAAAAAAATTCGCAGTCAAAAGAAAAAACCGAGATACGGATTACTTTTGGCAATAAAACTAATCCGGTAGAAGTCAGCGAAGCGTTTGCTTTTACGATGATGGCGGTGCAGGATTTTGCCTATACCGATATGCCGGTTTCAGAAATTGCTTCAAGAGACGATATGTTCGAAAATCTTCCGCTTGGTGCCTGCTTCGTTACTGCTGAAGACCCTGTGATACAATACTACACCAGCCGGATACAGCAAAAACTGTTGCAAGGCGAAGAGGCGGGCGTTACCAGAACCGAAGAGCAATGTGTGCGCTTTATGATGGGTATCTACGAAGCCACGCGGCGTTCGGGGATGGTTTATAGCAGCACGGGGGGAATACCGGCAAACGTGGGTGATGTGCAGACACTTGTTCAGCGGATACGCCTTCCGCGCGATGTGGTGTCGGGTAACACAGGGCTTTGCATTGAGTTGTCGTTTCTTTACGCTAGCATCATGCGCAATGCAGGCATGAATGCTGTCATCTATATGGTGCCGGGTCATGCTTTCCCCGGATTTCATCTCAACGGAAATTATTATGCCATTGAAGCAACCAAAATAGGAGGCGCCGGATTAGGAGGCGTTGGTTCGGCTGAAGAAGCGGTGCAAGTGGGTATGAAAGAACTCGCCGAAGGCTTTCAAGCTGTGCAGCAAGGAATAGAAGGGTATTCTATTTTGGATATCAACGAGTTATATTCCAATGGAGTTATTCCGATGGAATTACGCGACGACACTTTTATGCGTCAAAAGATTGATGAATATGCGTCGTTGTGGGATAAAGGCAGTAGCCGCGCAGCAAACTACAACACAGGTGGAGGCAACTCCTCTTACAGTAATTCCGGCATGACCACCTATCAGCGCGGCGTTACATTTTCTTATCCTTCGGGGTGGAATGTTGTTAACAACCCCTATCCGCAAGTGCCGCACCTGATAAGCATGATCAATTCGCCGCAAGGAGGCATCATAGAAGTGTATCAGGTGGATGGCACAACAAACGTATGGGACGCATTGAACTACATTGTGCAAGTGTACCGCTCAATGGGCATGAACATTAATTATCAAGCCGGCGCTTCGTATAACGGTTATTCGTTATCAACGGGTGTTTCTGTCAATTCATACGGCCAGCAAACGAATTGGAACGGCGCATTTCGAGCCAAAGGAAATTCGGTGGTAGGAATAGTCATATCAAAGACTCCACAGGCAGAGCAAATTTTCTCATCGCTCAGATAAGTAGTATCATTAATAAACATAAAAAAAATTGGGTATGAAAAAAATAGTTAAAAACACAAAAATCAACATTCAACTCCTCATATTGTTAATGTTTTTGGGCGGTAGCTTGTGGGCACAACAACAGTTCGACCCGACCGCCATTACACAGGAAATAGATTATAAAATAGACAAATACGGCGACGCACAGATGGAAATTCGGCAAAAAATGACTGCCTCGCAGTGGCAAATGTTTAAAGCAGGCCCCATAGCGAAAAACCCATCTATTTTTAAGCGCGACTTAGAACGCAGCATGGCAAC
>Ga0209628_10001999_pt1 | contig 13584 bp, 10 predicted proteins | sample TergutCu122P4_FD_187285 | JGI IMG/M metagenome (GOLD analysis project Ga0209628, IMG submission 187285) | Cubitermes ugandensis P4 segment gut microbial communities from Kakamega Forest, Kenya - Cu122 P4 (SPAdes) (version 2) | ecosystem: Host-associated > Arthropoda: Insects > Digestive system...
AGCTGGAGATGATCGGAGATGCAAAACCGGATATGATCATACTCCGGGAGAAGGATCTCTCCGAACCCGAATACAAATATCTGGCGATTGAGTGTGCGAGACTCTGCAGTTATCATAACGTGAAGTTCTGTGTGAATTCTTTCATGAAGACCGCGAAGACCATCAATAACGGTCGAATACAACTGCCTTTCAGATCCTTCGTTGCACATCTTGATGAACTGAAAGCTTTCGAAGAGGTCTGGGTATCCGTCCATACTCCGGATGAAGCGGCCGACGCGGAGGCGTTGGGAGCTACGCACCTGATCTACGGGAATATCTTTGAGAGCTCATGCAAGCCGGGTGCCGAAGGAAAGGGTCTGGAAGAATTGGAACTGGTCTGCAGCAGAGTGCGTATCCCCGTGTACGGCGTCGGAGGCATCACTCCGGCGAATGCCCTGAGAGTGATGAAAGCGGGATGCAAAGGGGTTTGCATGCGCAGTTACATTATGCAGTGCGATGACCCGATCCCTGTTTTGCGGAACTTACGAAAAAAGCTCCGTTACGAGAGTGAACGTTGATCATTCATCGGTCTTTATGAACTTCTTGTGCAGGATCTTCGGTCCCTTCCAGTTGAGGTCGCCGAGCAGGTGCATAGCAGCCGGAACGACGTAAGTTCTGACAAGCAGCGCATCCACAAGGATCGCAAAGCATAACGCGAACCCGAACTCCTGCAGCATAGACGTACTGGAAAGCATCAGCGTTCCGAATGCGCTTCCCATTATCAGTCCGCAGATCGTGATCACGGAACCTGAATGCGTTACAGCATGAGTTATCGCTTCGTCGTTTGTCATTCCTTTATGCAGACGGTTCTCTTTGATACGCGTTGTAAGCAGAATATCATAATCCATCCCGAGACCCAGACATACCACTATCAGAATGATGGGGATCATCCAGATCACTCCCTCGCCCAAGAGACCTTCGAACAACAGATGGGTCATGGCCACCGTCCAGACCACGCTCATCAGTATGGTCAGAATGGAACGTATGGGCGTGACGTAAGATCTCATAACAAAGAACAACAGCACGAAGATCAACGCAACGGCGATGATCTCCACTTTCAGGAACTCTTCGGCCACCATCTCCGATATCTCAAACATAACGACCGCTCCGCCTGTCAGCCATTTGTATTCGATGATGGAGGGATTGGCATTAGCGAAATCCGTTGCCACGCGGTCCATGAACTTTATCGTCTTTATGGAACGGTCCGCCATTGCGGCGTCCTTTGTTATCAGCGTATATTTCACAAAAGTGATCGGCGTTACGGTAACACCGGGCAACGGTTCGGTCCCGATGCCCCCGACGGATGTTGCGAGCATATAGTTGACCACATAGTCCATCAATGCGATGAGCAGCGGATCGTTGTAAACGGCTGGCGAACCCGACATCGCCTCATATCCCAAAATGACGTTCTTTGTCGGGTCTGTCGATGTGAACGACGCCAGCAGCTGCTTACCCAGCGTATCTGATGCGTCGGCAGACATGAGCTGCGCTACCTTAGAATAAACCAGCACGGTATAATCATGATCGGACATTGGTATCGTAATAAGATCGCTTACCACGAAATCCACCCATTCCTTCCATTGATAGACTCCCCAGACCTCTCCCACGTTATCGTCTTCCAGAAGTTTGGAGAACAAACTGTCAGGAGGCCGTATTGCCGCTGGTTTGACAGAAAATGCTTTAAGAGTATCGAGCCCGGCACCGGCGGTTGCCCATTGTATGGATCCTCCCATGGCCGTTTCGTTGATGGTCCCCATGGTGTTGCTGAGCTCGTATATGGCGTAATTGGGGCTCATCATACCGCCGTTGGAATATTGTTCTAATGCTCTGATGCCCTCCATCCCTTCTCCGGTGGACATCGCTCCCACCATATCGTACGACGACTCGGTGGTCGCCATGATGTATGCCGCGGGGATCGTGAGAAGAACCGCTGTAATGATGATGTACTTAGCATTCTTCAGAGAGAACTTAACGGATTTGATGAAATATCTGTGGCCCATGCGGGAGACCTTTCCGTGCCATCCTCTGTCCGCTTTTCCTCCTTCCCTCAAGGATTCCGACTTCGTCGGCCAGAATAATTTGTCTCCGAACAATGCGAGGACGGCTGATATCAAAGTCAGAGCTGCCAAGAGCGCAACCACTATTCCGATGGCGAGCATGATTCCCATCGAACTGATCATTCCGAATGAACAGATGGACATGGCGCCGAATCCTATCACTACCGCCAGGCCGGATGTTGTGATGGATTCTCCCGCCCAGGTGATGGCGTTCCTGAAAGCCTGTTCATGGTCCTGTCCGTGGCGTACCCGTTCTTCCCTGTATCTTGCCAATATGAAAATGCAATAATCGCAGCCCGCTCCGAGCATTGAGACGAGAAGGATCATTTCCGTCATGTACATGATCTCCATGATGGAACCGACGAAGAACATCAGGCACATCGCAATTCCGAAAGCCGCTCCGATGGTCATCGGCGGCATCGCCGATGTGACGAATGATCTGAAGAACAGTCCAACGAGTATCAGGATCATTAAAACGGAGAAGACATCGATCTTGGAGATGTCCTGTGATGCTCCTTCGGAAGTATCGAATTCCAATGCGGGAGCTCCCGTTACGTAAGCCCTGATGCCCGTCAACCCTGTGTCATTGATCGTTTTGCCTATGAACTCTCTCAGAACAGACGTATCTCCGATCACGTTGTTCTTTGTAGTTACACTATAATCATAGATTATAGCGAAGACGGCAACGCCTTCGTACGGATTACCGGCAGAAGAGAACACCCCGTACATCTTCATCAAAAGGATCTTTTGATCTCCCTTTTCGTTAACATAACCGGGGACCTTCCCGTCGCCTGCAGGAGACAGAACGGCGTACAATCCGAGAGCGTTGGTCATCCCCGAACCGTCGGTGTCGTTGAAACCGACGATAAGTAAAGCTGCGGCATCCATTTCCACTTTCGATTCCGCACCGCCGAAGTATTTTGCCATGACCTTGGCGCCGTCGATGGACTCGGCATCCGGCCCGGCCATGTTCTCGGTGCTGTAATCGAGTATGCTCCCCGCTTTCAGTATGCCGGGAACGGCGCAGATCAGCAGAATGATCCAAATTGCGATTATCAATTTGGAACGCTTCCAAATAACGTCCGCAAGCCTCTCGAATATCATCGAACTTACCGCATAACATACGCGTATAAATATTCTGAACTTTGAACAAAACAGAGTCTAGGTCTGTATTATATTACCATACGTGCATTCTTTCACAGAAAGGCGGTCTCTGACATCTGAGGCCGTTATCTTAGATCGGTCAAATCCGATCAGATAAAGGGGGAAATGTATATGCAGACAATGAAAAAAATTGGATTATTGGCCGTATTTGCGCTGGTTGCGGCGCTGGTTGCGGCCGTGCCCGCCGCTTCCTTCTCTGAAGGAGGAGCAGGCGACGTTCTGGACCGCCGGATCTTCGGCGGAGCAGGTTATGATTACTTCAACTCAGTAACAGCGGTATCCGACGGATTTGTGGCGGTCGGAGGTTCTGAAGAGGCATCATTCAGCGGCACCAACGATTTCGATCCAGGAGTAAGTCCCAAAGGATTCGCTGATGCCATCATCGTCAAATTCAACAACGACGGCGTTATTCAATGGGCGAAGAATTTCGGAGGAGCCGGACATGATTACTTCAACTCGGTAACAGAGGTATCCGACGGATATGTAGCGGTAGGATATTCTGAAGAGACATCGATCCCCGGCACAGATTTCGATCCCGGAGTAAGTCCAAAAGGAGGCTCAGATGCCATCATCGTCAAATTCAACAAAGACGGCACGATTGCGTGGGCTAAGAACTTCGGAGGAGCAGACGAAGATTACTTCAACTCGATAATAGCGGTATCCGACGGATATATCGCGGTCGGAGGTTCTGAAGAGGCATCGTTCAGCGGCACCAATGATTTTGATCCCGGAGTAAGTCCTAAAGGCGAAATGGACGCCATCGTTGTCAAATTCAACAGCGACGGGATCAAGCAATGGGCGAAGAACTTCGGAGGAGCCGGTCAAGAGAGATTCACCTCAATAATACCGGTATCCGGCGGCTTTGTAGCGACGGGACTTGCGGGCGCATCTTCGTTCGTCGGCACCAACGATTTCGGTTCCGGCTTAAGTGCTAAAGGAAGCTATGATGCCGTCGCAGTCAAATTCAATAACGATGGCGTTAAGCAATGGGCAATTAACTTCGGAGGAGCCGGTTTTGATTTCTTCAGCTTAATAATACCTGTATCCGACGGCTTTGTCGCGGTCGGAAGTATTGGCGAAGAATCAATCCCCGGCACTGATCTCGATCCAGGAAGTACTCCTAAAGGAGACTCTGATGCTGTCATCGTCAAATTCAACAACGACGGGATCAAGCAATGGGCTAAGAATTTCGGCGGTGAAGGTAATGATTACCTCTATTCGGTAATATCAGTGTCCGACGGATATATCGCGGTCGGAGGATCTCAAGCGGCATCGATCCCCGGAACTGATTTCGATCCAGGAGTGAGTTCAAGAGGAAATTATGATGCGGTCATCGTCAAATTCAACAACGAAGGGATCAAACAATGGGCGAAGAGCTTCGGAGGAGCAGGTGATGATTACTATTACTCAGTAGCAGCGGTTTCCGGCGGCGTTGTCGCAGTAGGAGTTGCTGCTGTGGGGTCGTTCAGCGGCAACAGCGATTGGGTCAACGCGGGCATAAGCGGCAAAGGCAGTGGTGATGCGACCTTTGTTAAATATTCTGTATCGGTGACCGCCGAGAACGAAAGCGGTGGCGGCGGAGGCGGTTCAGCTGTGGTGATCGGAGGTATCGCCGCGGTGGTCGCTGTGCTGCTTGGCGCTTTGTACTTCATGCACAGCAAAGGCATGCTGCCGACGAAAGGAAGCAAGTGAACGGAATAAACACTTTTCATGCCGGCGGGCATCGCCGGCCGTTTTCTTTATTCCCTTTTTTCCACAACTCTTTTTAATACTGTGTTTCGATTCCGATTCGATATTAATGGTAGACGAAAAAGCGATCAAGGCTGCACAGGAAAGATACGGCGAACTGCTCAGGCAACAGTTGACTAGAGTGGAAAAACTCAAAAAAGCTGGAGATTGGGTGGATTATTCCAAACTTGACAAGCTCATTATCGGAGTTTGCGGAGGGGACGGCATTGGGCCGTACATCTGCGCATCCGCTCAGAAAGTGATGGAGTTCCTTCTGGCGGACAAGCTGAAAAAGGGAAAAGCCGAAGTGCGTGTGATCGACGGGCTCACCATCGAGAGAAGGGTGGAGGTCATGAAGGCCATTCCGGACGATACTCTCGCCGAGCTGAAAAAGTGTCACGTTATTCTTAAGGGACCGACCACAACGCCCAGCAAAGGCGACCCGTGGCCCAACATCGAGAGCGCTAACGTAGCAATGAGGAAACAGTTGGATCTGTTCGCTAACGTGAGACCAGTATCCGTTCCGGAACTGGGGATCAATTGGACGTTTTTCAGAGAGAACACCGAGGGGAGTTACGCCCTCGGTAGCGACGGTATCGACGTTACCGAAGATCTTTCAATGGACTTCTGCGTCGCAACAACCCAGGGAACTGACCGAATAATAAGAGCGGCCTTCGAGTTCGCGAAGAACAGCGGGCTGAATTATTTATCACTCGTTACAAAAGCGAACATCATTAAAACTACCGATGGCAAATTCCTTTCAACCATGGAAAGGATCGGAAAAGAGTATCCCATGGTGAAGTGGGACAGCTGGTTCATCGATATCATGACGGCAAAGCTCATCGACCCCGCCAGAAGGTCTGATTTCAAAGTATTCGTTCTCCCGAATCTGTACGGAGATATCCTTACGGATGAAGCGGCTCAGATTCAGGGCGGCGTCGGAACTGCGGGAAGCGCGAACATCGGAAAACAGTACGCTATGTTCGAAGCCATCCACGGATCCGCTCCGAGGATGGTCGACGAAGGAAGGGCTCAGTATGCAGATCCGTGCAGTATGATCAAAGCCGTCGCTCTCATGATGGACCACATCGGCGAGAAAGAGAAAGGAAAGAAACTGAACATGGCGTTGGACGTCTGCGTTCAGTTTGAAAAGAGACTCGTGATGACGGGCAGGAGCAACGGAGCCACCGGAGACGAGTTCGCTCAGTACATCATGGACACGATCCAGAGACCGGATCTCGAAAAGGTCTGGAACGGATATATCGAAAAAGCGAAAGCTTCCAAAAAGTGATTGTTACTTGATAAAAAAGGAACGCTGCAGAAGGTGCGGTTCGAAAATACCCAGAGGTAAGCCGTACTGCCCCTCCTGCGGCCTTTATATTTACGATGACGACGGAAAACGTCCTTCCGCCGAACCGAGAGTTCATGATCCTCAGAGAATTCAGATCCATAACAGACTCCTTATAAGAAAATGGACCGTTATCGGCCTAGTCTCGCTGGGGGGCAGTTTGATATTTTCTCTAGTTATGATATTTTACATCTGGAGAACCATCGGCCTGATCTGATTCAAGCGCTTGGAGCAGGGTCCTCTTTATCGAGATATTTCTTATAGGCGGGGATGGCAAGACAGCCTACCGCATTGCCCAATAACACCACCAGGGTGAAAATGAAGGCATCCATGGTGAACGCTCCCGCAGATGAGAGGAAGAACATGTTCGCTATCGAGTGTTCGAACCCCGCTAAAATGAAGGCCGGAACACAAACGAACACACCCAAGAAACTCTTCTTTGTCTTGTAGACATCCACGGCTATGAACATCAGGATACCGCAGCATATTGCTTTGAAAAAGACTATAAGAAGATCCGCACTCAGTTTTTTATCAACGAGCACTACCGCCTGGTCCAGAGGGAACGCCAGCCCCATCGCGAGGCATCCGATGAAGTTCCCGACTATGATTATCAGTATCTCCGCAAGGAAGATGGGTTTATTTTCCAGGATGTAGCCGGCCTTGCCGGTGTACAGGTGCAGTTTGAATGACATTATCCCGAAAAGTCCGACAGCAAAGAGTATGGCACCTACGAACTTGTAGTCTGACTGGAGAAAGACCGATCCACCGATGCCGATCATGACACCTGCGAGAATCGAACTAACAAAGATCTTCAGAACATCCACGGCGCTACCTCTTATGTCGTCAGAGTATTGTTCAATATACTATAAGATGATTAACTTCACGGTGAGCGGCTGTTATATGGTCTCATTATAAAGACGGAGCCCGAGGCATCGGAGCGCCTGAACCTCTCTTACGAGGATCTGATGAAAGCTGTCATCGACCATCTGATGTCCAATGAACAGCTTCCTTTGATCCTTTGGAGACGCTGCTGCAGTTCGGTCCATATGCAGACCATGTCCGTTGAAACATGCAACAAGATAAGAAAACTGGCGGGTGTTCCCGAACGGTCCGGAAACGCTTCCGATGAGCATATCCGGAAGCTTCTGGATAATGCGGTGAACAATTGGTATCTTAAGGGAAAGTTCTCCCTTTCCGATGAGGGAATAATCAGACCATCGGACAGCTGTCAGAAGGATTGATCTTCTCAACTGAATAACGCGACCAGAGGTTTCGCATCATCTGCGAAGCCGTTCATGGTCTGATATCTGCCCGTGCCGCCGTTCTTGAACTTGATGGTTATGAACTTGGTCAATCCGGAGAACTCGAGTTTTATCTCATCTTTGGTGAAATACTTGGCCTCGTCGTAGTATATCGTGTTGAAATCCTTGAAAGGCAGGACCACGAACTTTCCGTCCTTTACGCCGAAAAGGACCATCTCGTGGTGAAGGAATGTTGCCTCTCTTTTCCTTCCCCACACAAGCAGGTTTTGATCTATTGTCCCTTTCTCCAGCAGTCCTTTTTTTACGTCTTTTAAACCGTCTCCCATTTTTCTCCCTTCTTCGTTATAGTTATCATAATAGAAATATTGATTTCCGAAAGGCAGGCGTCACCTAAGGATTTCTGCTGAATATTCAACCGTACAGCATTTTGATGATGTTCCTCAATCCTGCCTGGCCGCTGTTGCCCATGATCATATAGGTCTCGGTCTTGCTTCCTTTGATTGTCAGATCACAGAGGTCGCTGCGTAACTTTGTGAACCTGAGGTCGACCTCGTCCTTTGTGTAATATTTCACTTGGTCGTACAGGATCGTCTTGATATCAATAAATGGAAGGACCATTAATTTTCCTTCCTTGCTCCCGAAGAACAGCATCTTGACCTCTCTGTTAAAAGGGGTCATTTTTCTCATTCCCCAGACCAGGATATCATCCTGGATGTATCCTTTTTCTTTCACTTCCTTCTTTGCGTCAGCCAGAACAACTTCGACATCCGTCATTTCATTCCACAGCCACCTTACGACTTCATCATAGAAATATTGATTCGATTGAAAGTGGCAGAAAGGAGATAAGAATAGATATGCGGCACGGACATTCTCCTTATGAGAAAAATGAAAGAATTGAAGACATACGGAGAGATCCTTCTTGCCCATGCCATCGATGACAGAGAACTGGTGCGTGTGTTCATTGGCAATTCTATCGAAGACGCATCAAAGAGACCGCCGAAGGACAGAGCTATAGGCCGCGATATCTTCTCTATCGAAAGTGATACGATCGTCAGCGAATACCGTATGTGTTCAGATAACGCATGGAACCATTTCTTTTACGACAGTTATCATGAGGCCATCAGAGATTATCCCATTCTCTGCATAACCATCGACGACAGCGTTGATATCGACGATCCCAACATCAGAAGGTACATGGAGAAAGGCCACACATACCCTCAGGCGAAAACGCTGCATATGTATAACCTGGGCTGGAACATCGAACGATCGAACAAAATTGATGACTGAGAGGATCAAACTCCGGATCGTCTCTTAATGAACTCAGCGATCGCAAAGATCGCCTTTCCCGAGTCCTCATGTCCTGGTTGATACAGGAAGCCGTGGTCGGCATTTTCGAAGTGTTCGATCTCAACTTCGACGCCCGCCTCTTTCAGCCTTGCTGCGTAGTCGATGTACTGCGGATACAAAGGATCCTGTCCCGCTGAGATCAACAGTGCGGGAGGTTGTCCTCTGAGCATCTCAATCGGCGCGATCCTGGGTGAAGCATACGGTTCTTTGCCGTCCTTAAGGTCCGGCAGATAACACAGATAGATGGCTTCCAGGAACTGTCCGCTGAGGACCTTGTCGCTTCCTGGTTTGCCGTAAGGGTTTCCGGAAATGTCCACGCCAGGGAAAACAATCACCTGATACTTTATCTTGAAGTCCCCTCTTTCTTTTGCCTTTATTGGAATAACGGTGGCAAAATTCCCTCCGGAACTGTATCCGCCGATGCCGATGTTCTCTTTATCTATCTTGTACTTTTTGGCGTTGTCGGAATAGTGTTTTACCACTTGGTAAGTAGCTTCCTGCCCTATCGGATACTTGTTCTCGGGAGCTTTCGGCCAATCTATGCTAATGATCTTTACATCCGCTCTGCTTCTGATGAAAAGATTGATCCCCTCATCCATTTCCGGGAATCCGACGCAGTATCCTCCGCCGTGGATATCAACGTACAGCGGTTTCACTTCGTCAGAATCGAATCCGTATTCCAGAACTCTGATCTTTCCGTATTTTGTGTCGACATATCTTTCGTGTGCCTTGGTCTGAGGTTTGACCGATAAGTACGCTGCCCGGGCCCTGAGCATCATCTGAGCTGCCTGCTCCTTGTCCATGTGTGAGTATCGGCTCCTGATAGATAAATACCGTTTACGAAGAGTTCACATTTCCCTGAGGATGAATTTGAACCCGTCCAGTTTGTCGAAGGGTATCTTATTCTTCCGATAGTACAAAGCGTTCTTATCCGCAAGAATATCCTTGCCCAGGACCCGGATCGAGTTTATATCCGCTCCCTCTAACAACCGTTCCTTGACCACCACATGCTCGATGCCGAATTTCTTTGTGCTCGTGTATCCGCCGGTGAAACCGCCGTAAAGAAGCTGTTTGCCGTCTGTGATGAATTCGGTCACGAATCCGTCCTTGGAAACGATCGTTCGAAGGTTGGGAACGTCGAATTTCTCCAAGATAGGATGGCCGTCGTATCGGAATTTACCTTTGGAAACATAAAAAGATACGTATCGTTCCCTTCCGAAGGGTTTCCTTTCATTGTGATCTTTGGCTAATTCTTCCACGTACTCTTCCTCGTCCGTGGACCCCCACTCATCCGGGTACAGAACATCCTTGGGCCTTTCTTCACCGTTCGGCCTGTATGCTTTTTCATCAAATTTGCTCAATTTGCTGATATCGCCGTGCTTTATGTAGAACAGGTCCTTTCCGTCAGTGAATTCGCTGTAGTGATCGTCGTAAGAAAGCAACCGTACCTTTGACCAATCTATCTTTGGATTTGAGCTGAGAAGAAAGATCTGGCCGGCGAAAATGACGATCGTTTCCTCATCGTACTTCAGAGACGGTTCGGGAAAGTATCCGAAAGCATCTTTCAATGCGGTGCCGAACATCTTCCCTACGCGGATCAGTTTCTTTTCGGGACACAGCATGTAGTTACCGATGGTGTAGCACTCTCCGTAATCCCTATGCAATATCTCCAAACAGTGATCGTAATCATCCATTGGTCTGACTTCCCGATACCTGTACGTTCTTCTTGTTTATATTAAATATAACGATCAAATATGAACGAAAAAGCGTTTGTTCAAAAGTCATCATCCGGTTCTTCGTAGTAATAGGAATGATCGATCCCCTTCATGAATATCTCGCGGTCGTTGATCCTGTCGGTCAGGGCCCCGCGCAACAGAACCTTTATTTCTTTGTCTGATACAACGCTCTTCTGCATCGCGGATAGATAATCGTATTTATTGATCATCTGCCAGTCCACGCACTTTTTGACGTTCTTTTTCAGGATCAGATCAAGCCAGATCCTTGTGCTTCTGCCGTTGCCCTCCATGAATGGATGTGCGGCGTTCATCTCCACATATTTCTCGATGATCTGGTCGACGGTAGAATCGGGCATTTTTTCAATTTTCTTCAGGGTTTCATGCAAATACAGCGCATTGGCGAACTTGAACCCGCCTTTGCTGATGTTCTGTTTGCGGATCTCTCCTGCAAAACCGTAAAGACCGCCGAAAAGGTACTTATGGATCTGCACCAGACCGTTAACAGTGCCGACCTCGATATCGTCGATCGTGCCGGAATCAAAGAGCTGTTTTGCTTTCAGCTTACTTTGTTCGTCGATTGAGTTCTGAGCATTTCCGGCGATCCACCTTTTGAAGGATTCGGCTCTTTTTCCCGGAATGTGCTGTACTATCTGCAGTATCTGCTGTGTATCTGCAAAGTCTGTCAAACGCATTTTGCCGTCCGGAGCCTTCATTTTCAAAGCGTTACATTTTGTAACGGTTTCATTTCCTTCATCCTTAAGGCGCTTCTTCAGGACACGCCAATATGTCGTAGGATCCTCGCTTTCTGTCAGAACGCCTATCACATCAACGACCGAGTACAGCCACCTCTGTCCATTGCTGTCCCAGACCGATCTGATCTCTTTGTTCTGGAAAATTCGGACGGCTTCATTATTCTCGTTCATTTATTCTCCCTGGGACAGAGCTTTTCTAAGGCCTATGAAAACCCATTATCAGTATGGCATTATCATTATTAAGGTCTTGCAGAAAACTTTTTTTGGAAAGGACTACTGGTCAGAATGAACCGATGCGAGTTGGGATTTGAATAAAAAAGGTAAGTGGCGGATCGTCTAGGACCCGCCACTGTTTTTGTTTGAGTTTACGGCAGTCCCAGGTCTTTACGCTTCTGCAGTATGATCTGCTCGAACATGTTTGCCGACTCCACCGGATCGTCGTTGACGATCAGGTATCCGCCTGTCAGGGACTTCATGTCCTCGGTGAACAGTTTCACCGCAAGGTCGCTTCCCGTCAGGAAGGGCGGGATACCAAGGTGCAGCGGGAGACCGAGCGCAAGCCCGAATGCTCCGTCTGCCAGAGCTTGCTCTTCAAGCCACTGAGCCGCCGACAAGACCAAGGGAAGCTGCGGCATGTCCACGCCGAGTGCTTCTGCGACCTCTGTTGCAACGATCTCCAATCTTCCGATGGCGAGACACGGACCGAAGTTGAGCACAGGGGGAATTCCGAGTTTCTTGCACACTGCTTTCAGTCCCGGTCCGGCGAGTTCCGCCGCCTCCGGCATCATCAGTCCGCAGTTCTCTATTCCACCCGACGAACATCCCGCTGTGAGAACGAGGATATCCTTCTTGATCAGTTCTTTGGTCATTTCCACAGTGAGAACATCGTGGCCGCCGCACATGAGGTTCGAGCATCCCACGACGCCTGCGAGACCTTTTATGGTTCCGGCTGCGATCAGATCGATCAGAGGCTTCCAGGAGTTTCCGAGGAATGCTTTCAGCGAGACCTCGCTCACTCCGGTCAGAGAGTTCTTGTTCCCGTGGTCCGGGAGCAGTTTTATCTCAACAGAGCCGCGCCTGTCCTTGTATGAGTCGATGATCATGTCGATGATCTCGTCCACCGCTTTCCCGCGGTTCTCGAATTTGAACTCTTTCAGAACGGCGTTCGCTTTCTTTGCAACAGCGTCAACGCAGATCTGTTTGATCTTCAGCTCGTCGCATATGGGCTCGATCCCCGGAAGGGTACAGTTGAATTCCGAGATGACGGCGTCGATGGCGCCTGTCGCGAGGATGGCTTCACTGGTGAAGTTGTTCCCTGCGTGGCCGTCGAATATCTTTGTGCAGTGTGCTCCGCGGAGCTGCATGTCCTGTCCTACGCAGGTGCATCCCACGATCTTGAAGCCTTTTGCCCCTGCGGCCTTGGCTTTCTTAACGATGTCGTCCTGTATCAGGCGGTCCTGTATGTACGAGAACCTTGAGTGCTGGTGTCCGGTGATCATTATGTTGATGTAATCCGGGTCGATGACCCTGAATCCCACCGGTGCCATCCTTATTTCGGGCTCTCCGATGACTATGTCATTCAAAAGGTTCGTCAGCGTCAGGCCGAAGAGACCTGTTGAAATTCCAAGTTCCAAGCACTGTAGGTACATGTGCACGGGGTCCGAGTTCAGGTTCGTGGATGTTTTCACAACACCGGAGAACACTTCGTTCTTTGCTCCGCCCGGGAGAATTCCCAACTCTTCCCAGCGCTTGTACCTCGGCGGGTAGGCCATTTTCTTCGTGAGGGTCATTATCTCGAAATCCGGCTTATACAGATCGTTGAGTACCGCGTCTGCGACCTTGACCGCTTTGTCCCAGTCGTCCGTTCCTTTGATGTCGAACTTTTTGACCAGGCTTGCCAATGCTTTCTTTCCTCTCAGCTCGCCTTTCGCAAGTGCGATGCTCTTGAGGTTCCTTGCTGCATTCTCCACTACGTGGATGTAACATCCGGATCCCGCTGATACTGCACGCAAAAAGTTGCGTGCGGCGATAACGTCCGCGGTCGCACCGCAGACTCCTTTCGGGGCATCCTCCGTTATGCGGCAGGGACCGTTCGTACATAGTTTACAGCAGATCCCGCCCAGGCCGAATCCGCACTTCAATATCTGGGTA
>Ga0209628_10002000_pt1 | contig 13584 bp, 6 predicted proteins | sample TergutCu122P4_FD_187285 | JGI IMG/M metagenome (GOLD analysis project Ga0209628, IMG submission 187285) | Cubitermes ugandensis P4 segment gut microbial communities from Kakamega Forest, Kenya - Cu122 P4 (SPAdes) (version 2) | ecosystem: Host-associated > Arthropoda: Insects > Digestive system >...
TCAGTGTTGGAACCAATCAGGTGGACCTTTTGGCGGCCCGCACGCGTGGCATCCCCGTCTTTAATGCGCCTTTCTCCAATACACGCAGTGTGGCGGAGCTCGTTATCGGCGAGATCGTCATGCTGCTGCGCCGGATCTTTCCGCGTTCAGTGGCGGCGCATGAAGGCGGATGGGATAAGTCTGCGGCTGGCAGCCGGGAGGTGCGCGGCCGCACGCTCGGCATCATAGGTTATGGCAATATCGGATCGCAGCTTTCGACGCTTGCGGAAGCGATGGGCATGCGGGTGGTTTTCTTCGATCGCACGGACAAGCTCCGCCACGGCAACACCGAACCGGTCGAAAAGCTCGAAGAACTCCTGGTGCAGAGCGATGTGGTCAGTCTGCACGTTCCCGAGACGCCAGAGACGTCAGGCATGATCGGCGAGAAGGAATTGCGGTTGATGAAGCCGGGCTCCTTCCTGATTAACAACAGTCGCGGCACGGTTGTCGATCTTGATGCTCTGGCGCGCGCGCTGCGTGACGGCCACATCGCAGGTGCTGCCGTTGACGTCTTTCCGGTCGAGCCATCGTCAAATGCCGATCGCTTCCAGAGCCCTGTGCAGGGCCTGAGTAATGTGATCCTGACGCCGCATATTGGCGGTTCGACGGAGGAGGCGCAGGAGCGAATCGGCCGCGAGGTGTCGCGCAAGCTTCTGGATTATTTTGCCAGCGGATCAACCACGGGAGCGGTGAATTTCCCGGAAGTGCAATTGCAACTGCGCTCCACTGGAGCGCGTTTCAGCCATGTCCATCGAAATGTGCCGGGCATGTTGCGGCGGTTGAACGAGGTCTTCCTGCAGCGTGACATCAATATCGCCGCTCAATATCTCGAGACCAATGGCGATCTCGGTTATGTCGTGCTTGACGCAGATCTCGGTGGTCAAGACTCTGGCACCCTTCTTCAGCAGATCAGCGCGCTCGACGGCACAATTGGCGCACGGTTGATCTACGAGCATTGAAAGATGGCACAGAGGTGATGCGGCTGGCCAGATCCTTTCGACCAAGCCCTTTTGGGACATTGACGTGCGGCTGAGCATTAGGATCTCTCATGTGCGCATGGCGGTGGTGCGGATGCGAACTCGAATGTGATGACATCGGTAAGCATACCGTACCAATTCTCGGAAGCCAGTGCCCATCAATCAGCGGAATTGTGCAACGAACTTTTAATGGAGACGCAACTTTGGCAGCGGGCCTGGATTGACTTTGGCTCTCCTGGCGCAACGGTTTGGCATGGCCTTTCGCATTAGGAAATTAGGCAGGAGTGGCGACATGAACTGGCTGAAGATTCCGCACGATGCGCTCGTATTTGTTGGTGACGGCCGCAAGGCCCTGTTCCTGCGAAATGAAGGAGGCGCGATGGCGCCGAGCCTGAAAGCCGAGAAGGTATTGGAGGACAACAATCCGCCCACGCATGAGCAGGGCAGCGATCGCCCGGGCCGCGTGGCAGCGACCACGTGGCTAAGGAGTGCACTGGAGAATGCCGACTGGCACGACCTTGAGGAGCATCGTTTTGCCCGGCGCGCCGCCGCTGAGATGAAGCAGTTTGTTCAGGAGCGGGATGTGAAGGTGATTGTCGTCGTCGCGCCGCCGCGAGCGCTCGCGGAGCTACGCAACGCATTTCATGCAGACGTCAAGGCGCGTATCGCCGGTGAGATATCCAAGGATCTCACCAAGCTTCCCGTTGGCGATATCGCCCAGCATCTGGTGCAAATTTAGAAGATGCCGATCAAGGCGGCGCGGATATGTTGTAAAACGCAAGGGAATCCACTTCACCTCTCCCATTGGGAGAGGTGAAGGAAAACAAGCATCATGCGCATCAAATTGCGATTCCAAATTTCGAATGTACTTAGCTCGAACGCAGCACGAAGCGCCGGTTGTCTCTCTGTATCGGGCGCGCGTTCATGGAGTAGAGTTTTGCAAAGGCCTCGATGTCGGCGGCCGCCACATGAATGGGGTCGGTCAGAAGCACCCACTCGACGATTTCGGAGCATGGCGGCGTCGTCAGCGAACCCGAATAGCGGTAGTAGCTAAGCTTTTGTGGGAGCAAAGCATTCGGGTTGATCTGAGGATCTGCCTTTACAGCCGGTCCTGCCGCTACCGGCATAGTTTTGACGATAAGGTTGAACGCTTCGTTCGGCTGCCCCTCTTCCATCAGCACACCGACTACCGCAAGCGCGCCGCTGTCGGCCTGGTGCACGAAATGCACCTCCATCGGGAAGATCTTTCCTGCGACCGCATGTTCGCTCGGCCGGTGGAAGTGGAATTGCACCAATTTGTATGTGGCATCGCCAAGCGTGAGCGTGCTTCCGTCAGCAGAATTAAGCTGGATCGTGTGCCCATTGTTGATAATGGTGTTTGCACTCGCTGCCCAATTCAGCTTGAGCGCGGGCAATTGGGAGTTGATCGGGTTGTCGATATCAATCGGTGACTGCTGCGAGCCGACCGAGCAAGCCTTGTTGGCTGCATCGAGATCGCCCCATTTCGCCGGGCTGGTCGCGCCCTCATAGCTCCAGTGGACTCCTTCCGCTGCAAAAACCGGCTTGCACAACGGGCATACAGCAAGGCCTGCCAAGGCCTTCAGGGCATGACGACGATTCATTTGCATTTTTCCTAAGCGCATTCATTCGATGATGCCGACGTAAACTATCTCAAGGCGCCTTGCCGGGCAATCAGCTAGTGCAGTGGATTTGACATTCGCATCAGTGTTCCCGCGAGAAAGCCATACGAATGCCAAATCCAAAACCACACTAGAACCAGGACACTAGAGCGCGATCGTGATGATATTTGATGTGGCGCGTATCGTCGCTCAATGCCCGCAATTGGCTCGCGCTATTGCGACTTGCGATGCCAGGCTTAAATTGAGACAAGATTCCAGCAGAGGCTCTCCGGCATGACTGATCAACGCAATTTCACCGACCTGATCGATCCCGCGAAACTTGACCGTCTGGCAGAGGTGGCGGTGAAGGTGGGCCTGGGCTTGCGGCCAGGCCAGGACCTTCTCCTGACCGCGCCGGCGGTGGCGCTGCCGCTGGTGCGGCGGATCGCTGTTCATGCCTACAAGGCGGGTGCAGGTCTGGTGACGCCTTTCCTGTCGGATGAAGAAGTGACCCTTTCGCGCTACCGTTTTGGGCGTGAGGTGAGCTTCGATCGTGCCGCGGGGTGGCTTTATGAAGGCATGGCGAGGGCGTTTTCTGAGAATACCGCGCGACTTGCCATCGTCGGCGAGAATCCAATGCTGCTGTCGGGCGAAGATCCCGCCAAGGTGGCGCGCGCCAACAAGGCCAATTCCATGGCCTACCAACCCGCGCTGGAGAAGATCGTCAATTTCGATACGAATTGGAACATCATCGCCTACCCGAGCCCGTCCTGGGCGAAGCAGGTGTTTCCGGATGATGCGGAGGAGATCGGGGTTGCCAAGCTGGCGGATGCGATCTTTGCCGCCTCCCGCGTCGATCGCGAAGATGCGATTGCCAATTGGTCCAAGCATAATGCAATGCTGCGCGAGCGCACCGACTGGCTGAATGGAAAGTGTTTCCGCGCGCTCCGCTATATCGGGCCGGACACTGATCTCACTGTCGGACTCGCTGAAGGCCATCAATGGGAGGGCGGTGCGTCGATCTCCAAAAGCGGTATCAGTTGCAATGCAAATATCCCGACGGAAGAGGTGTTCACCACGCCGCATTGCCGGCGCGTTTACGGCCATGTCGTCAGCTCGAAACCTCTTTCGTACCAGGGCGCGCTGATCGACAACATCGCCGTGCGCTTTGAGGACGGACGCATCGTCGACGCCAAGGCCTCGCGCGGTGGGGACGTGCTGAACAAGGTGCTCGATACTGATGAGGGCGCGCGGCGACTGGGCGAAGTGGCGTTGGTTCCACATTCCTCGCCGATATCGCAAAGTGGTTTGCTGTTTCTCAACACTTTGTTCGACGAGAACGCCGCATCCCACATCGCGCTCGGCCAGTGCTATTCGAAGTGTTTCATCAATGGTGCCAAACTGACGCCGCAGCAGATCGCAGCCCAGGGAGGCAACCAGAGCCTGATCCATATCGACTGGATGATCGGATCGGCCGAAACCGACGTTGATGGTATCCTCGCCGACGGCAGCAAAGTGCCCGTATTCCGCAAGGGCGAATGGGTGCGATAGCAGAGGCGAAGTACAGTTGCACATGAAGGCGCGAGGATGTTCAGCGCACTCATTTGTCGCTGTCTTCGCTTATCACCGCGTTATGCAACCATAGGATGGCGATCAATCGCGCATCAGTCGCTCACTCCCTTCGCGGGCTGAACTTCCAGGTGGCGGCAAGCAGGCCTGCTGTGATCAATCCGCTGAAAATGCCGGCGAGGGGAAGCGCAAGCAAGAGCGCGGCTGTCGCCGCCCATCCGATTGAGGATAGGGCCTCGGCGAAGGTCGCAAGGCGTGAGGAGGTCTGGCGGCGGCGGAACTGACTGCGCTTCGCCTGCGCGCGAAACCAGAGTTGGATCGCAGTGGCGGAGGCGGCGCTGATCATGATCGCACCGCCAGTGACCATCGCCTGTAGCGGTGACGCAAGAGCGAGAGCCGCGACAAATGGAATGAAGATGACGGTAATCGCTATCAGCACCACCTCGATCTTGGCGCGGATGACGTGCGTGGGCGCAAGCGGTGCGGTCGCGACAAGGTCAGCGGCGTCTTCTCCCGAAATCGTCAGCCAGGCGAGGCCGCCAGCGAGTTGTCCGGCCGCCATCACGATCACCGGCGTGACCAGCACGAGCGCCGCAGAACTTTCGGAAAAATTGCGCCACAGCAGTAGCGCGGGCGGTGCAAGATAAAGGAGCTGCATCAATGTCTGGGAGATCAGCCATGGATCGCGCCACAGCAGCATGAATTCTTTGCGCCGCAAGGCTTGCTGTCTTGAGCCTCCACGGAACCGCCGCTCTCGCGCGGTTCGGCGAGTCGATGCGCCATAGGCGGCTGCTCTCATCACGGTGTCAGCAAAGTGAGGCGAGAAGATCGTCATCACGCCACCCAACAACACGAGGCCAAGCGCCAGGAGGAGCAGCAGCGCCTCGCCATCACCCATGATAGCTCGTGCTGGCCACCACAACAGGCTGTCGACATCGGGCGCGAGGGCCGTTGCCGCGTCGGAGGTCAGTACCGTGAAGCGCGACAGTGTGCCGTAGGACATGATCGCTGCTATCTGTAGCGCGATCACGAAGCCCGCGCCGATGATTGCGGCCAGGACTTGCGCGATGAAGCGTGTCCGCGCCGGACCGATCAGCCAAAACAAGAGAATCGTGATGGCAATCGCGATCGCTGTTGCCGACAGGCCCATGGCGACCACAACGCCGAAGATCGCAAACCACCTTGGGCCGCCGCCGATCACGAGGACATTGACGAAAGGCGTCCACAACAGCAGAGCCATCATCGTGACAGCGAGCGTGATCGCTACGATCCGCACGGAGAAGACATTAGCGAGCTTCGCTGGCGAGGACATGATGAGGTCGAGGTCGGCGCGGGTGTAAAATACCCGTGTCACCGATTCGATCGCTTGTGACAGCATCAAGGCCCAAGCCAGGAAGACCGTCGCCGAGATGACAATCAGCGAGGACTTGTCGAGCGGTGGTTGAAGATCGGAAAACCGGCCAACCACGGCCCAAGCCAGCAAGTGCAGCAGGCTTGCGAAGATAACAAGGCCGATGATGACGGCGCGCTTTCGCTTCCGCCGCCCACCCGTCATCATCGCAAACCATTCGCGAAAGGCGAGCCGAAGCTCATGGTGGGCAAACCAGGAGAGCGCTGTCGCGGAGCTCATGCGGCGGCCTTAAGTCCAACCAGCGCAATGAAAAGATCCTCAAGGCTGGTGTTGGCATGGCCATCTCGCTGGCGCAGTTCGGCAAGCGTGCCTTCGGCAACCAGCCGGCCTGAGGCGATTACGCCGATCCGGTCTGCCATGCGTTCGGCAACTTCCAGAATGTGCGTGGTCATGATGACGGTGCAGCCGGAGCGGACGCGGTCTGTGAGCAGTCCCTTCACATGGCGGGCTGAAACGGCATCCAACCCCGTGAGCGGCTCGTCCAGGATAATGAGGCGAGGATCGTGAACCAGCGCGCCGGCGAGGGCGACCTTCTGGCGCATGCCCTTGGAGAACCCCTCGCAGCGCTCGTCACGATGCGGACCGAGCCCAAGTGAGTTCAGGAGCTCCCGTGCCGCAGGTTCCGAGATGATTCGATCGATGCCCCAGAGGCCGGCGATGAATTCAAGATATTCGAGCGGGGTCAGTTTGTCATAAATCATGGGCTCGTCCGAGACCCATGCCATCACCTGCTTGGCGGCAACGGGGTCGGCCAGCGCGTCGATGCCGAAAACTGCGACCGAGCCCGAGTTCGGCCGCAAAAGGCCGGCGACCATGCGCAGAGTGGTGGTCTTGCCGGCACCATTGGGCCCGACCAGCGCGTAGAACTCGCCACTCCGGATGGTGAGATCGAGAGAATCGACGGCCAAACGGTCAAAACGCTTCGTTAACCCTCGAACTTCGAGAGCCGATCTGTCCAAGTTCATAACGGCATATCGTCCGGTTTTTGGAACGCCAGTATCCCGCCCCCGAACGCCCCACTCACTTGCCGCACGCGCGGTGCGGTTATTCGAAGAAGAAAGGACACCAGCAAGATCAAAGATTTAGTGTAGCTGATGTCTCGCAACTGCCTACAACAAGTTCACCGCAAATTGGGTAGGCAATCGCGAGAGGGCACACCCTATGATCATGCCCTGAAGATGTTTCGGCACCGTGAATCCTGCGAGTGGAAATCTGATGAAAGGCAGGCCTGCACGGAGCTCATTGCTCAGGCCACGCACGCACCTTTTTCATTCCGTCGGCTGGAATATCTATCAGGCGTGCTCCGCACCACACGTGTGGTCGATTGTGACGGCAATTACAGTGTCTTCGCACGCCATCACCGTAGGCCGTTTCAAGCATTTAAGGTGAACGAATTCGAAAAAAAGTGAACGGTATTGGAATAAGCCAGAGGAGCCGGTATGATAGTGACGATTCTCACGTATTAATGGCGGAGGGGTGTCATTTGTCGGGGCGGAGTGCTGCTAGCCATATTTTGTTTTGCGTCGCGATAAGCGTTTCAGCGTTCAATGGCTTCGCAGCCATCAGCGCGGCGCTTCGATCGTAAGGTTACAGGCTGGCGACGACTGCGGACTGCCAGGTGATTGCAGTCGAGCAATTAGCTGCCGAACAATCCCGTCAAATCATCCCTTTGCGACAGGCGCTGGTGATCCCACTGCCAACAACCCTGCCTGGGCGGCAGACATTGGAGAGTTCTATGTTACGGAACGGCACAGTGGGCGGATTGTCTCACACGCGATCTTTCTTGGGTTGCGATCGCTTGGTGATGAGCAGCACGTCACAACGACGACTGCTTGCAACCACGAGCCTCGCTTCAGCTCTGGTCTGTTCCGGTGCTCTGCTGTTGCCAGCTAATGCTGCGTGCGACCCCACCATCAATGGTCCCGGCACCTTCACCGCAACGGTAAGCTGCACCAGCGCTGCCGCCGCCAGTATGACCGTAGTTGGCCCCTCGACCATAACCATCGGAACTGCCGGCACTAATGTGATGGGCATTGAAATGGCGGTCACCAATCCTGCTGCGAACGCAACCGCGACCGTCAGTAACGTTACGATCGTCAATAACAACGTCACGGGCGGCAATTCGATCGGCATCAACGTTGCGACGGCGGCGGGTGGCACGACCGGGAACGCTGTGCTGAACATGTCAGGTACGAACAGCATCACTACGGCGAATGGAAATGTCATTCTCGCCAATGCCCGCGGTTCGACAGGTAACGCTACGATTACGATCGAGGGCAACGTCAATTTCAATAGCCTGGCAGTCAACAACAATACGCAGGACGGCGTCGAGGCCACTGTCCGCGGTGGTACTGCATCAATCGATATGTCGAATGCTACCGGCAACGTCACCGTCCACGGCGGCAACGGCATTTTCATCGATTCGCTTCCCGTCTCAGGGAGTGGGGTCGGGAACGGGAACCTTATTGGAAACATCGGCGCCGTGACCGTCACGATGGACAATACGGTTTCCGGCGCTGGTGGCTTGGTCAACTCCGGCATACAGATGACGACTGGGGGGCTCGGCACAACCAACCTGACCACGTCGGCAACCATCATTACGCTCGGCCCCCTTGCCGATGCCATTCAGTCGCTATCGGGCGCCGGCCTGGTCAATCTTACCAACTCTGGAGCTATCAGCGTCGCTGGTGCCGACAGCAACGGCATCGATGCTATCAAAAGCAACGGCAACAATAACAGCCAAGCTCTGACCATCATCAATAGTGGTGCTATCACCACCACTGGGACGACTGCGAGCAGTGGCATTATTGCTTCCAGCTCAAACTCGACGACAACTTCAACTGGCGCGGTCGGCGATATTTCAATCACCAACAGCGGCGACATCTCAACGGCCGGCAGCCTGAGCTACGGGATTGCAGCGACGACCAGCACGGCATCGTCGACGGCTTCAGGGGCAATCACGATCGACAACAGCGCGGCGATTGCCACCACCGGGGCCAATAGCGATGCGATTCATGCTGTGACGTCCATCGGGTCGATGGGCGCCACGATCACCAACTCCGGCGTGATCCAGACATCGGGGGCTGGTGCCAACGGCATTCTGGCGATGGTGGCATCTGGCCCGGTAGTCATTGATAACAGCGGGTCGATTGCCACCGCTGGGGCCAATAGCGATGCGATCCATGCTGTGACGTCCATCGGGTCGATGGGCGCCACGATTACCAACTCTGGCGCGATCCAGACATCGGGGGCTGGCGCCAACGGCATTCTGGCGACGGTGGCATCTGGCGCGATCGTCATTGATAATAGCGGGTCGATTACCTCCACCCTGGGCGATGGTGTCCTGGCATTGGCGACCGCCGCCGGCGCAACGCTTGAGCTCAGGAATGAAGGCAGGATCTTCGGAGATGCTGGTGTTGAGATCGGCAACAATTTCGCGACAGCGCAGATCGACAACTCTGGCACGATTGGTGCTTCGGACGACTTTGCGATCGACTCCCATACGCTGACCACGGGGCCGCTGACGATCAATAACAGCGGCACCATCACCGGTTTCATGACGCTCGGTGCTGGCATCAACACGTTGAACAACTCAGGCACCTGGGACCTTCGGAATTTCAGCGCCACAACCGGCACGCTGGGTGTCGCGGTTGCCGACTTCGGCACGTCGGGCTCCAACGTCATCAACAACACCGGCACCATCAGGTTGCTTGGCGCGCCTGTAGCGGGCGCACCGGTGGACTCAACCGGCCAGTATCTGCCGCTCGCGGCTGGAACCGTCGTCAACGCCACGGCCAGCAATCCCCTCAACGCCATGGCCGCTGGTGGCCCGGTGCAGGGGCAGATCCTCGGCGTACAGACCTTCAACAACTCCGGCATCATTGATCTCACGGCCAATCCGGTGGCTGGTGACGTGCTGGTGATCTCCGGCGGCCACACCGCAGGTACCGATGGCGGCGGTGTGTTTGTCGCCAATGGCGGCACATTGCGGCTCAACACCGTGCTCAACGAAGGCGGCGCCGCCTCGCAATCCGACATGCTGGTGGTCGACTCCACACGGCTCGGTTCGGCGCCCACCTCTATCGTGGTGAACAACTTTGGCGGCGGTGGCGCCCAGACCGTCGGTGATGGCATTGCGCTGGTTGAGGTGCTGAACAAGGGGGCCTCCGCAGACGGCGTGTTCGCGCTCTCTGGCCGTGTCGCGGCCGGCGCCTTCGATTACGACCTGTTCCACAATGGCGTCGGCGCTGACGCCGCGGACGGCAACTGGTATCTGCGCACAACTGGCGTCCGGCCCGAAGTGCCGCCCGATACGGTGGTGCCGGCGATAGCGAGCCGGCTTGGCCTTGCCATGCTTGGCACCTACTCCAGCCGCTACGCCGACATCTTTAACGGAAACGGCAACCTCGCCGCTCAATACTGTGGCGACGTGGAAACCCGGAAGGCTGGCATCTACACCAAGGCGCCGCCGGCCAATGATCAGTGCAACACCTTGCTGTGGGGGCGGATATTTGGCGAGACCGGTTCAGCCGGCGGCGGCATTGGTTCGAACGGTGGCTTCGGCAACTCCGGTCCGGCGTATAGCTTCGACTACGGCGGCTTCCAGGCCGGCGCGGATCTCTACCGTACCGCGCGGGACAATGCCGGACTGTATGCTGGCGTGGCCACGGCACGAAGCGGCGTCATGGCCGCCAGTGGCGGGGAGGCAGGACGGCTCAGTATGGATGCCTACGGTTTCGGCGGCTACTGGACCCATCGCGACCCGGGTGGCTGGTACACCGATCTTGTCCTCCAGGGGAACTGGTATGAGAACATCCACACTGCCTCGGTTGAAGGCGTGAACTTCCACACTCAGGGTTGGGGCATCACAGCATCGGCCGAGACTGGTTACCGGGTCACGCTCGGCGACGGCTACAGTGTGATCCCGCAAGGCCAGATCATTTATCAGCGCACCGACATCAATAGTGGAGTCGATCCGTTCGCCCGGATCAGCTTTGCCGCGACCGATGAGGTCTATGGCCGGTTGGGAGGCCGTCTCGCCAGGGGCTGGCTGACCAACGATGGCCGCACAGTGACCGCTTGGATGGACACCAGCATCTGGCACCAGTTTGGAGATAATGCGCAGACCAGCTTCGCCTCGCTGCAAGGTAACTTCCCCACGTCGTTTGGGGTAGGCCTTGGCGGCACCTGGGCGCAAGTCGGGCTTGGCCTCTCCGGTCAGTTGATGAGCAACGTCGGCATCTTCGGTAAGGCCGACTACAACATCGCCCTCAACCAGCCCGGCCACAGCCTCGGTGGCCGGGCTGGCGTCAGGGTGAGTTGGTGAGAGGGGCGAATACCAGCGAAGCAAGCTCCGGAGGAGGTCTTTAGGGCCACTCGTTGAAATCTCGAATCTCTGAAAGGTCGATCCGGATGTCTGTTCTGTTTGGATTACCCGCTGGCTCGGCAATCCCTACTTCTCTCCTGCGCAAATGCACATTGGGGCGATGTGCCCCTTACCCCTTGGCGGCCATTGGCGCCATGGTTGTAGGGATCAACGCAGTGGCCTTTCCGGCAAGTGCACAGACGACGCCTGTACCGAACGGCACAAATCTCGCTACGCTGACCGCGCCGGTCGCGAGCGACGTCTGGGATCTGCAGGGCAATGCCAGCCTTTTTGACCCAGCAGCAGTGGCGGCGTCGACAGCGTTGACGTTGCCCGTCGGTACGCCGGGCTTGACGATCAATGGCGCGTCTGGCGGCAGCACCATCACACTCAACGACGGCGCGGGGCATTTTGGATTTTTCAATAACGGCACGGCCTCGGCGGTTACCCTCAACCTGTCTGACGTCACCATAACCGGTGGCGCGCGGGCAGCAACAGGTGGCGCGATCGCGAGCAGTGGTGCGTTAACGCTGAACACCAGCGGTGCGGTCACGCTGTCGGGTAATCAGACGACAGTAAGCGGCGCGAGCGGTGGCGCCATCTCCGCCAATGGACTCCTGACGATTAACGGCAATGGGACCACCCTCGCCATCACCAACAACACCGCTGCCCAGAACGGTGGCGCGGTCTTTACCGGCGGCGGCATCACTTTGACCGGCTCCTACAACAGTATCCTCATTGCGAATAACGCAAACAGCTCGGCTGGAGGTAGCTTCAACGGTGGAGCATTCTATACGACCGGCGCGATCACGATCTCCGCTGCCATTGCTGGAGATTTCACCGTCTCCCACGACACGGAAGGAAGCAATGGCGCGTTCTGGGCCAGCCAGGGCGTCGTTATAACCCCCACGACCACAGTCGGCGGGACGATGGCATTCACCGGCGATGCCGGCAATGCCGGTGGAGGGATTTATACCGACAGTGCGATCACCATCGGCGGCACCTATGGCAATATTCTCGTCGCCGACAACGTCGGTCGCAATGGCCGTGGTGGTGCGTTTCGCGCCGCCACGGCCATCACCATAGATACCACTGTCAGTGGCACGTTGTCCGTCACCGGCAACTCTGCCCTCGGAGACGGTGGTGCGCTCGTCGCAACGGGTGGCTTCGTCACCATCACCGGCAGCTATGGCGGCATTGATTTCAGCCGCAATACGTCCGGCATGGACAATGCGGGAAGTGTAGCGGTCGCCGGGGTGCAGTGTGGGGGGGGCGGCGGTGCGATCTGTGCGGGGAACGGCAGCCTCACGATTTCCGCGACCGTTGCGAACGCGATGACCTTTGCTGACAACACGGCTGTCAACGGCAATGGCGGCGCGCTTGCTGCCAGAAACGGCAACGTCATCGTCGATGCAGGTCCGGGCAATATCAGTCTGACCGGAAACATTGCTGCCGGCACCACCATTGCTGGCAACGGCGGTGCGATCTACAGCACCGGGATGACATCTATCACCGGCGGGGCAATCACATTGTCCAACAATACGGCCGAGCGGGGCTCCGGTGGCGCGATTTGGGCTGGAGGCAACGTGACGCTGGAAAGCACCGCGGGCGGAATTCTGACTTTGACGGACAACCATGCTTTGGGGGGAGATGGTGGTGCCATCAATGCCGGTGGTGATGTGACGCTGACCGGTACGACAATCAGCAACAACACAGCCACCGGCAATGGAGGGGCCGTCAACGCGGTCGGAAACTTCACGTTGACCGCGACGACGGTCGATACGATCAATGCAAACAGTGCCGGGGGTCTTGGCGGCGCGGTCTGGGCTGGCGGTGATGTTGTGCTCGATGCCAGTGCTGGCAACATGACCTTCAGCGGCAACATGGAGAACACCGCGACCGCCGCGCAGGCGAATGCGATCTATCTGAACAACACCGGCGGCACCTCGCAACTGACGCTGAATGCGGTAGCCGGCAATGCCATCACGTTCTTTGATCCCGTGCAGAACAACGCGGCCAACGGTTTGATCACCGTGACCAAGGCTGGCGATGGGGCGGCGGTGTTTGACGGCTCGCTCTACAGCAGCCTGACCGACCGCTGGTCGCAGGTCTATGGCACGACGGACGTGCAGGCCGGCGCCTTCGCGGTGCAGAACAACGCGGTCTATGGCGCGCTGGCCGCCGATGTGGGGCAGACCGCGCCGACCAGCTTCACGGTGGAGAGCGGTGCGACGCTGGCCGGCGGCATCGCTGGCGAGGTACGCGCGGACGACGTCACCTTGAACGGGATTCTCAATATCGCGGGCTCGGCTCTTCCCGGAAGCGCGAGTGGTGGTTTCAGCACCTTCACGGTCACCAGCAACAATGTGAGCTTCGGTGCGGGCAGTCAGGTCTTGTTCAACACCTATCTGAACGACGGTGCCGTGCAACAGACCGACCTCCTGAATCTGAACCTGAACGGCAGCGCGACCAGTGGGACAGCGAACATCGTCGTCACCAATGTCGGCGGCCCCGGCGCGGTGACGGTAGGCAACGGCATCGAACTGGTCCAGGTGACTGATAACAATGGCACGACGGCAGGAGCGTTCACCCTGGGCAGACCGG
>Ga0209628_10002001_pt1 | contig 13583 bp, 13 predicted proteins | sample TergutCu122P4_FD_187285 | JGI IMG/M metagenome (GOLD analysis project Ga0209628, IMG submission 187285) | Cubitermes ugandensis P4 segment gut microbial communities from Kakamega Forest, Kenya - Cu122 P4 (SPAdes) (version 2) | ecosystem: Host-associated > Arthropoda: Insects > Digestive system...
ACGAAATTTTAACTATCATTTCCGGAATCCTCAATTTTTTTCTTGGTGGCACTACCATTTGGGGCATCATCAAGTTTTTGGGCGAGAAAAAACTCCGCAAGTTAGAAATGAAAGAAAAAGAGAGTACCCTCGAAAGTCAGCAGTTTAAGGCACTTACCGAGCAGATAGAGTACCAAAAGCAACTCATCCAAGAGTTTATTGCCAATGAACGCCAAAGAGATGAACTCAGCGACAAGCAGCGCGAACTCATCATTACCATAAAACGTCAATCCCACCAGATAGAGAGCGACAAGATAGATTTGGAACGGCAATTGGCAATTTCACGCGCTTACGAGTGCAAACGAAACGATTGTGAACTTAGAATAAAATAGTTATGGATTACACACTTGGCCACCACAACACGCCAAAAGCGTTTGGCGATTATATGCAGAAGTTGGCAAGCCTGCACGTTTCGTTAGCGCACACGCCCGAAGAACCGCACTACTTTCGAGGGGAACTTGAGGAGTTTTACACCGGATTTAGAGACCGTGTGAATTTTCCGGCACTTGTTCAAGAGGGCAGCGAAATACGCTTTACCTCAGACCAAGCCAGAAACTCTTTCAAAGAGCGGGATTCTTCGTTTATGATTGTGCAGGGCTATGAATGTGATAATGATTACGATGCCATTTACACCGCCTTTGACCTGTGCGAGAAAATTGGCGATGAAATCATACGCCGGATAAACGAAGATAAATACAACCCCGCCTGTATGGAAGTGAAAGATTTTTTGCTTGAAGATGTTTCCGCCGTTCAAATTCAAAACGTTAGAGAGCGTTATGTGGGGGTGCGTTACACCATCAGCCCCAAAACTCCTTTTTGGCACCAAACCGATAAAACCCAGTGGAAAGATGAATGAGATTAAAATTGTTTCTGCCGGCAAGGAGTTGATTTACCACGCACCCGCAGCGTTTGACGAGATGACACGCGAGCAGTTTATCCTTACCGCTGCGCAGATTATTCACGCTGCCGCAGGTATTGAATCCGAGAGTTTCTATTCCACTATGACCGGAATAGAGAAAAAGAGTTGGGATAAACTGCATTTTTTCCAACGCTACTCCATAAAACGCTTGTTTGATTTTATTACCGTTCCCCAAATGAGCAAACAACTCTTGCCGACCATTGAAATAAACGGGCAGCAATTCATTGGCTACCAACCCGGGTTTTCTAACACCACTTGGCAAGAGTTTATCTTTGCAGACCAATACATTATGAGCGGTAAATACTGGGAAGCCGCCGCCTGCCTCTACCGCCCGCAAAGAGCGGACTACACCGGAGAGACGGACCGGCGCATCCCTTTTACCATTTACGGCGCAAACAGCCGGATGCAGCACTTTAACAACATCCCCGAAGCCGAACTGTTTGCTTTCGTGCTCAATTACAAAGCCTTGCGAAAACGCAACCTTGAAGAAAAATATCCCCTTGTTTTTCCATCCTCTAATTCTCAAACCAATCTCGAAGAAGATACCCAACCCGACATCGTTATTGATACGTCCAACAACCCTCAATTCTCGTGGGTTGGCATACACCGCGACCTGATGGGCGACCGCTTTTACGACGAAACCAAGTTTTACGAGTTAAATGTTCACGTTATCCTGAATCGTTTGAACTCAGTCATAAAAGAGACCCGCAAAACCAAAACTAACCACTAACCATTAACCCACTAATCATTAAAAAATTATGTTAAAAATTTATTTAGAAAACGGCGCTTTAGTATTTGAACCCGCCGAAGAAAAGAAACTCTCTATCGTTTCAAAACCCAACCTTGTAGCCATTGGAGATAATGTAAAAATTGACTTCACTATGAGCGGCTTTGTGTTTAAACAGACAAAACACTATACCCACATAGAAGTAGCAGGAACTACCCGCGGCAGTGCAGTAGAAACAGTTGGCGCTATCGGTGCGTTATGTATGGGTTTTAAGCGGGGCGGTGTTGGCGGCGTAACACCACCGTCCAAAATAATTACGCCAAAAACCATAACCAAAAACGGCGTTTACAACGCTGCCGCCGATGGTGCTGATGGCTACAACCCCATAACAGTAGATACAGGGTGGCAGCCGCACCCGGATTGGTGGGACATTGAACAGATATTCAATAACGACCCCGACCCAAATAAAAGATTCATAATATTGCTGTCGGATTCTTTGAATACTTTTGTTTTTGACTCATCGCAATTGGGTAACGCTACAGCATATTACAGAACTTCTGACGGCTGTTTTTACGCTGCGTCAAGTAATAGTATTACTCACACGTTTGATGTAACAAAAGATAAACCTTGCACAGACGGTTACAGAACGCGATGGGTAATGGTTTATTCTGCTGACAGATACGTTAAGTGCATTTTGACAAACGCTGATAATAACTATGCGATTTATATCTATGCCGGTGGAAATTCTGTATCTTCTGTAACAGCAATTAAATATTTTTCTGTGGGGAGTTCAAATAATCCAAACAGATTGTTAGAGGCTTTCGTATTAGGAAATCACTCGCAACTCGAGCCAAGTGCTATCACCTCTTGTGCTTTCCAAAACTGTTCTTCCTTGCGCAGAGTTGACCTTTTTGGCTCAACAATTATTAATACCAACGCTTTTCAGAATTGCTATTCCCTTGCTTCAATCAAACTCGGAAGTGGAACTACTACAATTATGAGCACTGCTTTTTCAAATTGCCTGAGTCTGAAATCAGTAGATATTAATGGTAGTAGTGTTTCCACTATTGGAACAACGAATCTATTCATTGGTTGTGTTTCTTTAATGGCATTTATTACACAGGATAATTTTACCGCACCCAACAACTTGAATTTTTCTGCTTGCCTCAAATTCCCTGAAAGTTCCGCAATAGACCTATTCAACAGATTAGCAACAATATCAACACCGAGGGCGATTTTTTTCGGTTCAAGCCTGTTGAATAATTGGTCTCCATCAACAAAACAAATAGCAACCAACAAAGGCTACACACTCCTTTAATCATTAAATTTAAAAATTATGAAAATTACTACAGATGAACATTACACGGTAATTACCGCAGATGAGGGCAAAATATTTGCCGACCTTGAGGGCAACATTCTTGCAAAAGAAATCTATCTGGGAATTGTTGACTTTCCCGAAAACTATACAGAGATTGATGACCCCGAATTGGAAATTATTAATTAAAAACTACGAATTCCCAATTCTTTAAATCTTAAATTATGGCACACTCCGTAACCACCACCATAGATGGCAGAATTATCTCCGCCGAAGAGTTTTATGCACAGGCGCGTAAATGGGCAGCCATTGTGCGCAATATGGCAAAGGCAAACGCCTCACGCTTTAGCAAGGGCAAAACAAAATCCAGCCACACTTACAAAACCGGAAAGAAAGCCGGAAAAACCGAGCAGAAACTCCGCAACAGCATACGCTACACTATTGCCAAAGATTGCGGAGTGCCCGAAAATATTGGCTTCAAACTCCCCATACACGGAATTTTTAGAGAATGGGCGGTGGGTTTTGGGCAGCCGCGTGTTGCCGGAAAGTACATTAGCCCCAACAGCCGCGTAAAGCGCACAATGGAAGACTGGATAGACCTGCCCATAGAAAAGAACACGAAGAAACTCTTTGACTTGGCTGCGGAATTTTGGGGCGATACGGTGGTGGTTAATTCGTTTGGGGCGAAAAAGGTGTAGGGAAATGTGTTTTTATAAAATATTTTCTTGTTGATAATCTGTGTGTTGACATTAATTATTACTATTTCAGGGCATTCCTATGTCATTTTTATTGATTTTTTTACAGGTAATTGAAAATTTTTCTATTTTTGCGGCGAACTAAAATCAGCAATTTTTGTTGTTTAACCGTAGCAATGCCTCATAAAAGAACAGCCGAGTTAAGGCACAAAGCCACAAAATGTGGAAAATAGGCACACCGTTGAAAAACAGTTTTGCAACTAGCACAGACAGGAATTCTCATAGCCAACGTGCAAGTGGTTTTGGTTAAAATGAGTTGGTTAAAATTAGTATTAACAAAAAAAATAAGAAAAATGAAAAATCTCAGTAGTTCATTGTTCAAAAAATTTGAATCAAACAAAATTGACAATTTGGCTAAAGTTGTTGGTGGTGCTTGGCAAAACACCACATGGACACAAGGCTATAATTCAGGGGCTGATGAAATGAGTTTCGAAACCTGTAATGGCTATACTGCTTCTGGCACGAATCCAGATGGTTCGGGCTGGTCAAGTCCATGTGATTTTTGTAAAACATCACTCTTTCCAATTAGTTCGCAAATACCAGAGTGGATTCCCTAATAGTTTTTATACCTTACCTCATATAAATGTCCGTACAGTTATATGAGGTAAGGTACAAAACTTTTTATTTAGAATTGATTAAGTAGAAATTATCATGTAATCATCCCAATGGCGTATAATTGATTTTCAATAATTCAAATTTTTTAAAATGAAAAAGTATTACTTATTTTTGTTGTTGTGTATGTATGTGGTTTCCTTGAGTTCACAAAACATTATACTTCCTGATTCTGTTAAAGAATTTCATCTTAAGAAAAATAATGCACTCGACTATTTTTCAAAAATTTATTTTCAACCTACTCTGTTGGAAACTGCGTTGAAATCGTTTGAAGAAGTTTTTCAAATGAGTGTTCCTGAAAAAGCATACAGCAGTCTCTATGTAAATTATGCTGATTTACTTGCACAAGCAGGATACCTAAAAAAAGCGATTCATTATTATGATTTAGCGTTTGACCTTAAACGTATGACTAGTAAACAATTTAGTTATTCATATCGTAAACAGTATTTTGAAAAAGACACTCTGCTATATAACCAAAAGAAAAACGAATTTGACAAAAAAACAATGTATTATTATACCGCAAGAGAATTAGAACTTCTTATTGAGGTAAAAGAAATTTACGCAGTTGACCAGTTTGTTCGAAACTATTATAAAAATAATCCCCAACAAATAAGTATAATTCAGTATGCTGATTCAATTAATATGCTAAAAATTATTTCTGTCTTGGAAAAATATCCTGAATATGTTGATCCTATTGCGATGGATACTGAAGCATCACTGGTCATTTCTCGACATATTTTTACTGCTTACCCCCATTTTTGGCTTACCTATTATGAGCCTCGTTATCGAAAAGCTGTAATTGAAGGTATCGCAGATCCCAAAAATTATGCACTTTTGTACGATCGTAATTTGATTTTAACAACAGGTGAGTGTAGTTTTTTTGGAGAATGGGATAATGAGGGAAGAAATGTAAATCCTGATATAAATCTAATAAACAAAAGACGTACTAATCTGGGATTATCACCTTTAGATGTAAAAAAAACAGAAAACAACGTTATTAAACAAATCTATACTGACTAATAAAACGTTCTAATGATACTAATTTTGTCTGAAGAGAGTGAGGTATCTACTCAAAATGTTATTGATTGGTTGTTGTATTTAAGAATACCGTATTTTCGTGTTAATGAAACCTGTAGAGTTCAAATTGACTACCTAACAATTAGAAATGGAGTTTTAGATTTTAAACTTTCAATAACCAATCCTTTTTTTTCTACACCGTTCTCTGTTTTTGCCCAAGAGATAAAAGGTTATTGGTATAGACGTGGCTTTTTTTTGCTTCAGATGCCATTGATACTTGGAGATAATTTTTCGGAGTTAAATGTGATCAAAGAAGGTTTTAATAAGTATTTGGTTGAAGAAAACGAAAAAGTAGTAGATTTTTTTCATAAATATTTTAGAACAATACCTCATTTGGGTTACTTTCATGATAATTTTAGTTGTAATAAAATTAATAATCTTTATCAAGCGCAAAAAGAAAATATATTAATTCCTGATTTTGTAATAACAAAAAATAAGTCTGACGTGGAATTGTTTTTAAAAGATAATCCTTTTTGTATCACCAAGGGTATTGACCGGAATGGATTTCATATCAAACATAAAATTTCAATTGGAAATTTAGCGAAATTAGTTACTACTTCTGAAATTAAAAAAAGTTCTACACGTTTTAATTATTCATTTATTCAGCAATATATTGACAAAAAAGCAGATGTCAGAGTTTTTTATTTGGATGGAAAAGTATTCAGTACAGCAATTTTTTCTCAAAATGATGAGCAAACAAAAATTGATTTTCGAAATTATAACGATGAGAGACCTAATAGAATTGTTCCCTTTAAACTTCCAATTGATGAAGAGAAAAAATTGAGAAAATTAATGAAAAAAATGAAATATAAAACAGGTTCAATAGACTATGTTTTGGATAAAAACAACAATCTATACTTTTTGGAAATTAATCCAATCGGACAGTATGGTTTTATTTCTAATAAATGCAACTTGTTTTTAGATAAAGCAATATGTAATTACTTTAAATCAAAATGTCATGCCGGAAATTAATATAGTAGAAAAAGAAATATACCGATTTATTAAAGAACAAAAAAAAAACATTCCTCTTTCTTCATTATTTTGGACGGTAAATATTAATAAGAATAATGAAAAACCCAATTTTTTTGAGTTTTTTTCAAAACCACACTACACCAACACAATTCGTCCTGTAAATTTTTATAAACCTACCATATCCATAATTACTTTTAATGAAAAAGAAAACTTATAAAAGATTTGAAGATTGTGTTCCGGTTCGGGGGTATTTTCGCTCTGTTATAATGGATATAACCCGAAAAATGTATCAGTTTATTCCTAATGATTTGTGCGATGCTGTTGCCGTCGGGAAACTAATTGATGAAAATATTCCACAAGAATATCTTGATTTTTTAATTGAAAATGAATTTGTTTTTGAATGTATGGAAGAGGAATTGTTTTTTTTCCCACCATTAAACAATAAATGGGATTATCCGGCATCCATTACAAATGTAATTATTGAAATTGAAGACAACAATTATTTTACTGAAGAATTTTTTAAACAAATTGTTGGTTTAGGTTCTCGGCATTTCGTTTTTATTTTCACTAAATCAATCAGCAATGATTATCTTAATAACCTATCTCAATTATTTAATGAATCTCCGGTATTAACCATAGAAATTTATTGTAAATATCCTGAAGATTTTAATAATGAAATTTTCAAAAACATATTAACACAAAATTCAAGAATAAGTTACATTCTTTTTTATGAATCTCCAACAGATGAAATAATATCTCCAAATAATATTAGAGGAAATATTGTATATTACAGTAATCCTGTCTTTTACGATGAATGTTCCGTTAATATTCAATCTATGGTTGTAAATATGGCTCTCTATACAGAATCTTTGCACTATAATACGTTTTATAATAGAAAATTATCTATTGACAAAAACGGAAATATCAAAAATTTTTTAACTCAAAATGAAAGTTTTGGCAACATATTATCAGATAAAATAGAAGATGTTATTTTAAAAAAAACATTTCAAAAAGTTTGGAGAGTAAAAAAAGACTTGATAGATGTTTGTAAGGACTGCGAGTTTAGATATATGTGTGTGGATAGCAGGTTTCCAATTTTAAGGTACAAAGGCTCTTATTATCACTCAAAAGAATGTTCTTATAATCCCTATATCTGCAAATGGAAAAATGAAGAGGGGTATGTTCCGGCTACAGAGTGTGGAACATTTGCTAAAGAAACCGGTTTTGTACCAGATGCAAATAGGATTGAAGAACTTAATAAACAAATTTGGGGCAACGAAGATGAGTAAAACATTCCCTTTTTATAAACAACCGGATGCGATGGATTGCGGGGCTGCCTGTCTTCGTATGATTGCCAAGTACTATGGCAAAAATTATTCGTTAGAAACCCTGCGGGAAAAAACCTACATCACTCGCGAGGGCGTAAGTTTGCTGGGAATTAGCGATGCTGCCGAAAAGATGGGCTTTCGTACCATGGGGGTACATATACCTTTTGAAAAATTATTGGAAGCACCATTCCCTTGTATCGTGCACTGGAAGCAAAATCATTTCGTTGTTGTTTATGATATTAAGTTGAAAAAACGAAAAATCGTAAAAGATAAAAATAATTCAGATTTTTCTAATTCTCACTTTCAGACTTTTGAAAGTGAAGCAGACTTTTCGTCATTCACTTACAAACCTACTGAGGAGGTCAATAATACACCTGACATCAATATACAAACTTCTGTAAATAAAAATTTAGCAAGCCAATACCAAGGTTATGTAAGAGTGGCAGACCCTGCCCACGGTTTAATCACTTTCACAGTAGAAGAATTTTGCAATGGTTGGTTAAGTAGTAAAAATGAGGGTAAAGATGAAGGTATTGCACTTCTTTTTGAACTTACCCCCGATTTCTACTCCATAGAAGATGAAAAACAGGACAAAACGAAATTTAAGTTTATCCTGCAATATCTCAGACCTTACAAAAAACTAATTCTACAACTTATCTTGGGTTTGTTTGTCGGAACTGGATTACAGTTAATTTTCCCGTTTCTTACCCAAAGCATTGTGGATTATGGTATTGGTAACAGCAATGTCAGTTTTGTCATTCTTATACTGGTGGCACAACTTACACTATACACAGCGCAAACAGCTGTAGAGTTTATTCGCTCTTGGATATTACTGCATATTACAACACGCATCAATATCTCAATTATTTCCGATTTTCTTTTCAAATTAATGAAACTGCCGCTCGGTTTTTTTGATACTAAAATGATTGGAGATATTATGCAACGAATTGGGGACCATAGTAGAATCCAAAACTTTCTAACTACTTCAACCTTAAATACACTTTTCTCTATTGTTAATTTTATTGTTTTTACTTGCGTATTGGCATTCTACAATCTGAAATTATTAGCGGTTTTTCTAATTGCCAGTACCTTGTATATCCTTTGGGTATTGATATTCTTAAAGCGTCGTCGTGATTTGGATTTCAAGCGTTTTGCTCAAGCATCTTCAGAACAGAGCAATTTATATCAACTTATTACCGGAATGCAGGAAATAAAATTGAACAATTGCGAAAAACAAAAACGGTGGGAATGGGAAAATATTCAGGCAAAATTATTTAAAATTAGCATAAAAGGACTTGCACTTTCACAGTATCAACAAACCGGTGCATTCTTTATTAATGAAACAAAAAACATCCTCATCTCTTTTATTGCTGCCTATTCGGTAATAAAAGGCGATATAACCTTGGGAATGATGATGGCTGTACAATATATCATAGGGCAGTTAAACAGTCCTATCAATCAAATGATTGCATTCATTCAATCGGCACAGGATGCTAAAATCAGTTTGGAACGTCTGGGCGAAATTCATAACAAAGAAGACGAAGAAATGGATGCCGGAGATAAAATTACATTTCTCTCAAAAGATAAAAATATTTACATTCAAAATTTATCTTTCAAATACAATCCTTTATCATCGGAAGTACTGAAAAATATTAATTTAACAATTCCAAATGGAAAAATTACAGCCATTGTGGGAATGAGCGGTAGCGGTAAAACAACATTAGTAAAACTTTTGCTGGGTTTCTATCCCCCAACTTCAGGAGAAATTAAGATTGGGGATGTTGCCTTGGGGAATATAAACCATAAAATATGGAGAGACCATTGCGGTGCCGTAATGCAAGATGGGTTTATTTTTTCCGATTCGATAGCCAAAAATATCGCAGTAGGGGTAGAAAATATTGAAAAAAAACAACTTTTTCATGCTACTGAGATTGCTAATATTCAAGACCTATTAGAAGAACTTCCCTTAGGGTACAATACTAAAATTGGTCAAGAGGGAACCGGTATCAGTCAAGGGCAGCGCCAACGCATTTTAATTGCCCGTTCTGTTTACAAAAATCCGGAATATATCTTTTTCGATGAGGCTACCAATGCGTTAGATGCCAATAACGAAAAAGTAATTATGGAAAATCTTAACGAGTTTTTTCAAGGAAAAACAGTCCTAATAGTAGCCCACCGTTTAAGTACCGTCAAAAATGCCGACCAAATAATTGTGTTAAATCAAGGAAATATCACAGAAATTGGAACCCATCAGGAATTAACTGCTAAACGAGGCGAATACTACGAATTGGTAAAAAATCAGTTGGAGTTAGGTAATTAAAGAAAAAACTGAAAATGGAAATAACTAACAAAAAACGTTTCACAACACCCGACAATATAGAACTCCGCAGTGAAAGTGTACAGGAAATTCTGGGACGACCTCCACGTTGGATTATCAGTTGGGGTATTAGTGTTATCTTTATTGCTGTAGCCGTTTTAATTGTGGGGAGTTATTTTTTCAAATACCCCGATATACTCACAGCAACCATCACCGTAACCACCGAAAACCTTCCTGCCGGTGTTATGGCAAAAACCACCGGAAGAATTGACACCCTCTTTGTAACCGAAAAACAAAAAGTGAAACAGGGTAATTTACTCGCTGTAATAGAAAATCCGGCAAGTTTAGAAGACGTGATGTCTATTAAAAATTACGAATTGAAAATTAAAAGTATTGATTCAATCTCTTACGGTCTTACGCTCTTACGGTCTTATGGTCTTCTTCGCCTAGGCGAACTCCAGCCGTCATACCAAACTTTCATTAAATCACTTGAAGATTACCATTACTTCATTACCGCCGATTATCATCACAAAAAAATACAAGTAATACGGAAGCAAATACAAACTCAAAATCTTATTCTACAAAAATCTAAAACTCAATTAAATCTCAGCTGCCAACAATTAGCAACAGCGCAACAATTATTCACAATAGATTCCGCTTTATACGCAAAAAGTGCGCTGTCCGGTGTAGAATATCAAAATGCCCGAAATACCTATTTGCAACAACTCCAATCATACGAAAATGCAAAACTTGGTATCGATAACCAAAACATGAGCATACTGCAATCGGAACAATCCATTTTTGACCTTGAGCAGCAATATACGGAACAATTAAATAATCTGCAAATTACGCTTACCGGTGCATTCAATCAGTTACAAACGCAAATCAAAAACTGGGAACAATCCTATCTTCTTGTCAGCCCCGTAGCCGGTGTTGTTTCACTAACAAAATTTTGGCAAAAGAATCAAAATGTTAACGCCGGAGACCTAATAGTGACCATTGTCCCCAATGAGCAAACTAAAATTATGGGCAAAATTTTATTGCCTCCGCAAGGTGCTGGAAAAGTAAAAGAGGGGCAAATGGTAAATGTAAAATTCGACAATTTTCCCTATATGGAGTTTGGAATAGTTCGGGTACAAATCAAAAATATATCCTTGGTACCAGTTACAGTTGGAGATAATCAAAAGGCATATATGTTGGAGGTTGATTTTCCAAACAATCTAAAAACCAACTACGGAAAAGAACTAACATTCAGTCAAGAAATGACCGGCAGTGCCGAAATCATTACCGAAGATTTACGCTTGATGGATAAATTCCTAAACCCAATAAAAGCAGTTATTAAAAAATAGAGTATGAAAAAAATCTGCGTTCATCTTTTTAATCTGCGTCATCTGCGTGCTATAATACTTCTGCTTTCTGCCTCCTGCTTTCTGCCTTCTGCATCTTTGGCACAAACCACCCTAACCATAGAAGACTGTATCCGCATCGCCCGGGAACAATCTCCCACAGCAAAACAAGCCAAAAACAATTTAATGAATGCTTATTATCAATACAAATTATATAAAAAATCCTACCTGCCAACACTATCTCTCTCCGGCACCATACCCGCTTTTAATCACAGCATTTCAAAAATTACGATGCCCGATGGTACTGAAAGATTTACATCCCAAAGTTCAGGACATTATTCAGGCTCTCTCACTATCACACAATCCATCCCATTTATGAGCGGACAGTTTTTTATATCATCCGGCTTGCAACGCTTAGATATTTACCAGGATAGCACGATAACATCCCACCTTGCCAATCTAATTAATATCGGTATCCGGCAACCATTTTCACTATACAATCCATATAAATGGGATAAAAAAATAGAGCCACTTTACTATAAAGAAGCAAAGCAAACTTATATTGAAACTCAGGAAAATGCAGCATTGAAAGCTGTGGAACATTATTTTTCGCTTTTAGAATCTCAAACCAATTACGACCTGCTCTTACAAAACAAAGCAAACACGGATACACTTTTACAAATTGCGAAAGAGCGTTTTATGGTAGGTAAAGTCACCGAAGATGAAGTGCTGCAACCGGAAGTTAATTTATTAAACCTTATTTTTCAAATAGAAGAACTGCAAAACACGCTACAAGACAAACAGGCAGCCTTAGCAGATTTTTTGAATATTCCCGTAATCTCTTTCAACTTACAAATACCGGAAAGATTAACTGTTTTCACTATTAACAGGGAACAAGCCTATGAACAAGCCGTTGCCAATGGCTCGCAAGAAATTGCCCTTCAGCGAAAATTATTGGAAGCAAAAAGAGAACTGGCTCGCGTAAAATCCGAAAACGGTTTTTCTGTCGATTTATACGCTTCTTTCGGATTATCTCAAAGTACTCCACAACTGAAACAAGCCTACAAAAATCCGTTAAATCAAGAACAAATAACACTCAATTTCAATATTCCAATCTTAAATTGGGGCACAGCCAAGATTAAAAGAAAAAGAGCAGAATTAAAATTATCTGATGTTTCCATAACTATTGACCAAGAAAAATTAGAATTTCAAAGACTAATTAATAGTACTGTTAATCAATTCAATATTCTTTCAACACAATTACAGGTAGTTCAAAAAACAATAGAATTAAGTCATAAGAGATACGAAATTAGCAAAGAACGCTATTTGAGCGGCAAAATTGGCTTTTTAGAATATTCGGTTGCCCAAAACGAAAAAGACCGTTCCCAAATTGATTATGTTCAAACCTTACAGAGAAGTTGGACAAAATACTACGAAATTAGAAAAATGACCTTGTTTGACTTTATAGAGAATAGACAGATAGAAACTGAGTTTGCATCAGAATAATCTTTCTTTTTTTGGCGTGCCGGCTTTTTGCCGTCAGGCTTTCCGCTACTACTCCTCGCGGCTGTTAAAGCAACACTAACAGGTAATTTTCAATTACTTGTTGTATTGTCCTTTTTCGCTGTGGGGTAACCGCTTCAATCCTTCACGCAGATGAAAATTTAGTAAGGCAGGGCATCATAGATTGTCCTACCTTACCATTTTCCACACCTTACCTTTGCCCTAAATTTTCAATTTATGGCAAAAGCAAGCACCCGCAGAATCAACATTTACATCAACGGCAAGGAGGTGGAAGCCACCGTTAAGGGCATCCGCGCCGAGATGAATAAACTCATTAACGAGCAAAACCGTATGATAATCGGCTCAAATGAGTATATTCAACACGCCAAGAAGATACAGGAACTTCGCGGCTACCTTCAACAGCACAGCGCAAACATCACTACTGCCGCAAGTGCTTGGGAACAGATGCAGAAGAAGTTAATGATGTTTGGCGCAGGGATGGGCGGCTTTGTGCAGATTTTCAGCGCACTGAACAACGTAGTCAGTACGCTGAAACAAACTGCCACCGACCTTGCCGCAATGGACGACATCTATAGCGATGTTATCAAAACCACCAACCTTACACGCGAACAGGTGGATAGTTTGAACGACAGTTTCAAAAAGATGGACACCC